>OFRZ01000021.1_pt1 | contig 159468 bp, 116 predicted proteins | sample 1543181 | NCBI WGS metagenome assembly OFRZ01 (sample SAMN04209245, study PRJEB22552) | human gut metagenome | biome: gut; material: feces | host: Homo sapiens | place: USA: Oklahoma | reverse complement strand
CCCCCGGGGCCCGGATGGGGCCTCGGGGGCGTTCGGCTAGCTGCGGGAACGGCCTATTTGCTCAATGTGTTCGGCTGAGATCGGAAATCAACCCCGTCGTGCAACCAACGGTTGCTTGGAAGGGTGCCGGCCGCCGCGTATGCTTAAAGCAACAAACAGCAGAAAGGAGCCGTCATGGCCTTTGCAGAAAAGCTCATCGCCATCCGCCGCGACAACAATCTCACCCAAGAGCAACTCGCCGCCAAGCTCTTCGTCACACGCCAAGCCGTCAGCCGTTGGGAACGCGGCGAAGTCACGCCGGGCATCGACATGATGAAGCTCATTGCCGCCATAACCGGAGAACCGCTGTCCCACCTGCTCGAAATGCCCGAGCACTATTGCCAGAGCTGCGGCATGATACTCACGCCCGACGACTGCGGCACCGATGCTCACGGCGCAACGACCGACCATTACTGCAAGTGGTGCTACGACCACGGCAAGTACACCTACGAGACCACGATGGAGGCCATGATTGAGGATTGCGCCCCGCGCCTGGCACAAAACACCGGTATGTCGCTCGACGAAGCCGTCTCGCTCATGGGCGCCGTGCTGCCGCAATTGGAGCGCTGGCGCACCGTGCAGGAAAACGAGGAGCGCTACGGTGCCGAGGCGCGGGCGCGCTATGGCGACGAGGCCGTCGATGCTGCAAACGAGGCACTGCTGGACATGGACCCCGAGACATGGAACGACATGAAGGAACTTGAACGCGCTATTCTGGGCCAGCTCTCGATCGCCATGGGCGACGGCGAACCGGATGGAAGCGAGGCGCGCAAGCTTGTCGCAATGCACCGTCGATGGATTGGCCTTAACTGGGGACACGAACCCCAAGACGAAGCATACCTGGGCCTCGCCCACGGCTATCTTGCCGATCAGCGCTTTGTTGACTACTACGACAAGCCCTGCGGCACCGGAGCTACGGCGTTTCTGGTACAGGCCATCGAGTCGTCGCTGGCCCGCGCATAGATTGCGGCGGCTTTGGGTATTTCAATCAAAACCGCAACCGATTGGAGACACCATGGCTACTGATCATGAACTCGCGCTCTACGTTATGACTGGCTGCCCGTATTGCATAAAGGTCAAGCGCTTTTTGGCCGATAACGGCGTGACCATCCCTGAGCGCAACATCTCGATCGACTCCGATGCCGAGCAGACGCTCATCGCCGTCGGCGGAAAACGCCAGGTTCCCTGCCTATTCATCGACGGCAAGCCACTCTACGAGTCGAGCGACATCATCACCTGGGCACAGAAGAACCTGCTCTAGCACTCATTGGGGACGCACTTAAATGAGTAGTTCCACTCATTGGGGACGTACTTAAATGAGTAGGTAGGAATTCAGTTTCTCAAATTTATAGAACATACGTTTGCTTATATGCTATACTCGCCTCAAGGCATGAGGCTGGTCGAGAGCTCCCGCGGAGGTCCCCAATGACACGCTGGAGCGGGTTCGGTGAGTAAGATCGGTGGTTACCGCACTCGCCCACCTCAGACAGGCTGCGCTCCTGTTCGCCGTCGCCATCAAAGAACGGCACTCACAATCAAACGTTTCCGTTATCCGTGAGTCACACAGGAGTGCATCGTTATGGCAAAACAATTATCAACCCAAAAAATTATCGAGCCCGCACTGCCAGATGAAGAATATGTCTACGCGTCTGTCAGAAAAACCCTCGAGCACCCTCGTTCCCACGTTGAACGCGCCATCAACTCGACGATGGTCGAGGCATATAAGGACAATACGGCCCTTTTCTATTAGGCGTCCCTAATTCGAGACACACTATGTCATGAATTGAGTTGGTCTCGCCATCGAAGACTGATGAAGACGAGTCTACCGACGCCCTAGAGCCGCACACGTGGCAGCAATGGAAAAGGCAGTCGATCCCTTTATTTAGAGCAATACGGGAGGAACTAGACATGGGATACCAAGAATCACTGATTCGAGTAAGCAGCTTGGCAGAAATCGCCGGTATAGAGAAGGCCATTGCCGAATCCGAAGAAGTCCAAACCCTAGAATATCTCGTATGTATTTGTGGAGCCAAAGCCAAAGTCGACCTTTACCGCGACAACACCTTCACGGCGTCTCGACCTCTTAGCGACATCAAACCCAACGAGGAACCGATTATAAGGGCTGGGGACCTATTTGCCGTCGTCGCGGGTGCAAGACTGTATCAACCTTTTCTCTGGATCGACTGCATCGCAGGAATCTCCGATCCAGGATACGAGGAGCTCATGGAAGACTTTCCACTTGATGTCCCACGGCAAGAGGCAATCATCCATCCAGACGAAGCAAAAAAGGCAGAAATGTTCATGAGAAGAAGCCTGAACCAAAGCTATACCCGTGTCATGCGAGGCGAACACCCCATCCAGCTTCCAGAAGAATTCATCAACCCACCTGTTCCAAAACCGGAAACCCCAATGGTCCGCTAGTCAAAACAGGCTGCTTAACCGTATTAACTGCTTGCATTTTTGTCTACAAATCTGTATACAAAAAAAGAGGCCCTTATGGAGCTCATTGCAATCCACGCCCTTGTCCCTCCTACGCGCAAGGTGCTCAGAGAAATCGGGATCGATCGATAGGAGGCGCTATGGACGCTAAGCAGCTCGAAAAGATAATGGGGTTTGCTCCCGGAGAGCTGGAAAAGGCCGCAGAGGCATACGAAAAAGATGAGTGGCCAAAGGGTCGCACCATCAAGTTGGGAAGGCCGCCGATCTCCGATGAGCCAAGCGTTGTTTTGTCGGCACGTGTGGGCGAATCGGTTCTTGAAGCGTTTGACGCAAAGGCGGAGCGTCATGGGCAAACACGCACGGAGCGACTCAGAGAGCTCATTACGCTCGATGCAATGATTGCCTAGTCCCCCTGCCGAGCCCAAACATGTACGCCAGCATCCAAAGTCGACATTTTTCGACATCTTTGGATGCTGGCGTACAGCTTTTTGCAACATAGTCGTTGGGGACGTTCTTGAATGACTAGCCGTTAAAGAACGTCCCCAATGACTAACTAGCCGCAAAAGCGAGCGGTTGACGCGAGCGGCTGCTCGCGAAAGACGCGATCGACGGCGGCGCGGTATTCGTCGGCCTTTTTGGTCTTACGTACGAGCTTGTGAACGGTAGTGGGGTCGGCGAAAGCGCACTTGGCGTAGAACCACCACTCCTTCATGCGGAAGACCGCGTTGCCGCCAATCTCGTCCGCATAGGCTGCGAACAGCGTGTCGTGGAAGCGCTGCAGCTCAGCTGCCGTAGCAGCAGGGCCGCCGGCAACCATGCGAGCCAGCGCGGGGTTCGCAAGCAGGCCGCGTCCCAACATTACGTGGCGCGTTCCGGGATAGGCCTCTACCAGCTCATCCATGTCCTCAAGATCAAAGATGTCACCGTTGTAGGCCACGGGAAACGGCGCCCGCTCCAGTGTCTCGCCGTAAAACTCCTTGCGCGGCGAGCCCGTATAGCGGTCCTTTTGCACGCGCGGATGCACGATTAGCTCTGCTAGCGGCATGCGGCAATATAGATCGAGCACACGCTCGTACTCCTCGTCACTCTCCAACCCCAGCCTGGTTTTTACCGACACCGGCAACGGCGAACGTTCGCACACGTCACCCAAGAACACCTCGAGCTCATCCAGGTTGCGCAGAAAGCCCGAACCCTTCCCCTTGGCAACAACCGTGCCCGAGGGGCAGCCAAGGTTGAGATTGACCTCGCGGTAACCCATGTCGGCGAGCACCTGCGCCGCCCACACAAACTCGTCCGCGTTCTTGGACATCAGCTGAGGCACCACGTTGAGCCCCTGGTTATTGGCAGGATCGACCTCCTTAAACGCCTTACCGCCAAAGCGGTTGCCCACGCGCGGCGGCGGCAAAAACGGCGTGTAATAACAATCGAGTGCGCCGAAGCACTCCGCGTGCACGCGACGGAACACATGCCCGGTAATCCCCTCCATAGGGGCCAGCGATAAATACATCGACATCCATTCTCACATCAATGTGACAAAGGGACTGTCCCTTTGTCACATTTGCAAATCATCATTCGGCTGTTTATTTTGGCACACATACGTATCGGGCGGCATCATCGCGTGGGCACAGGAGCAGCCGCTCTAAACCAGGGCTGCCGTGGCACTTTTGCCGTATGACCATGCGCTCATCGATGGCGGGATTCTCTATACTGAGTCACATATGACGGCATCGCGCCACAACGACCGCCACGACACCAAGGACCCGCCATGGCAGCACTCTCCGAACAAGAACGCAAGCGCATCCAGCGATACTGCATCTGCCCCAAGGTTGCCGGCGCGGCGCTTGCCATGGCATTCGTGCTGCCCTTATCGGTCATTCCTTTCGAAATGGTCGACGACATCGTCTTCCATCACGAAGGCTTCCAAGAGACAGGCATGATGACCGCCTTGGTGCTCACCGCCATCGAGCTCGTTATATTCTGCTACTGCGCTCTCGCCCCGCGCTTTGGCATGCGTGGCAAGCAGTGGAAGGAAATGCAGTACCGGCTCGCCGTCGAGCAGAGCGAGAAAGACCGCTCGGCACAGATCGCAGGCGTTGTTGGCACGCAGGCCGCCGCGCGCCTGCTCAGGAACAGTGACAACGAGACCGCGCGCAACCTGGGCGGCGCGGCAGAGGTCGCCGCTGCCGTAGGCGCCGTCGCCACCGCGGCAGATGTGCTTGCCGAGAGCTTCGCCAACGCAAAGGCCGTGGCAGAGGCCTGTGGCGTGCCTATCCCCCGTGCAAAAAAGTGGATCGTCGCGCTTGTGGCGCTGCCCCTCGCGATCGTGTGCGGCGCCTATATCCCGCAGCTGGCGCAGGGAAACATCGAGATGCAGGAGAACGCCGCGGCCGCGGCCGAGCAGATCGCCATCGCACGCAAGGCATTAGAGCCCTCATGCGAGTACGTGTCCGCCGATGACCCCTACGAGCGATATCAAGATTACGGCTATCACGTCCGCGGCTATCTGCACGACGGCGACTCCGATACCCAAAAGACCTATACGTACCTGGATTTTGACAACAAGGGAACGCTCACGGAAGTGAGCTACGCGGCAGAGGTCGGCCCCAATGCGAGCCTCGAGGACAACCTCGCCCGTATCGAGCTCGACCTTGACGAGCTTTCCTCTGCCGTCCAAACCATAGACGTCAAGACCGCAAGCCCCAAGCTCCTAGCAGCGCAGAAGCTCCCTGAAGAGTTTAGACAGGCTTTTTTGAGCGGTTCGCTCTACGAGAGAATCTCTATCAGGACGAGTGACGGCCCCGTCAAAGCGTATTACTCGTTTGACACGGATCCCGAGGACGAGTTTGACGAGTACACCCATCCAACCATCCGCATCACGCTGATGGGCAAAACGAACTAGGTGCAGGGAGATGAATGTGACAAAGGGGCTGTCCCTTTGTCACATTATTCGGAGCGTAGGGCTTCGACGGGGTCCTTCTTGGATGCGCTACGGGCCGGCAGCAGGCCAGCAACAACTGTCAGCAGCACCGAAATTGCAATGAGCACCAGCGCATCCTGCACGGGCAGGCTCATCAGATTGGGTACCTGTTTGGCAGTAAGCGCCCAGGCATTAACCGGAAAGCTCACGGCCACCACGACGACAATGGCAAAGACGCCGGCAATGAGGCCCTCGATAAAGGTCTCGGCGTTGAACACGTTTGCCACGTTGCGCTTCGACGCGCCGATCGCACGCAGGATGCCAATCTCCTTTTTGCGTTCCAGCACGCTGATGTAGGTGATGATGCCGATCATGATGGAGCTCACCACCAGGCTGATACTCACGAATGCGATGAGCACCAAGCTGATGGTGTTCACGATGTCGGTCACCGAGCCCATGATGATGCCCATGTAGTCGGTGTATGAGATTGCCTGTTCATCGTGGCCAGAGGCTTTGACCTGCTTGTTGTACGCGTCGATGTGATCGAGCACGCGCTCCTTGGCCTCAAAGTCGCGCGGGAAAATCTTAACCGAGATGGGGTCTGCCTCATCCGCATAGCCCAACGTGGTCAGATTGTTGTCGTAGGTGAGCTTCGAAGCCTTGGCATAGCTCATCATGAGCGAGCTCAGGTCCTCGGCGTCCATGTTGAAGTGGATGGCATGAGCAAAGGCACTCGCATCCACGCGCATGGCGCTCGCCAGGTTAGCAAAACTCGAAGACATCTGCGTCGCCATCTGGTCCATAAGCCCTGCCGCGCCCGCCTTGAGCTGGGATGATACCGTCGACGCTATCTGCTCGCTGATTGCCTTCATCACCTGATCCATAGCCTGCTGCAGATACGGAGCCAGCTGCTTTTGCACATAGTCGGTCATCGCCTGCTGCAGACGCTCGGCCGGAGCATCGCCGCCGAGCGCTTTGAGCTGGGCCAGGATTTGCTGGGCTGTGTCATCATTCTCAAGATACGTCGAGAATGCGGCAGAGAGCTTTGACGCGTCCTTAAGATCATCGGGCGACAGCGCCTTAAACTGATCAGACTGCAAAAAGCCCTCAAACAGCTGGTTGGCTAGTGTTCCCACCTGCTGCATTTGCTCGGGCGTGAGTTCCAGACCGTCAAAGATACCCGAGAAATCTGGGGTTGGCGCTTTTGCCATGATGTCGCTGAAGTCGATGTCCTTGCCAACGCCCGAAAGGTCAATGTCCAGCCCGGACAAGTCAAGACCCGACAGGTCCATACCGCCGGCAACACCCGAGAGCGCGGAGGTATCGAACGAGAACGCGCTCTTGAGCGCCGCCTCGTCCACACTGAACATGCTGCCCAGATCAACGCCTTGCTTGGCCTCGCCTTGCAGTTCGTCGAAGGTTTTGCCCGTAAAGACATCCGTCTCGGGGTGGGCGAGTTGCTCCTGCACAATCTGCGAATCGGCGGCGCGCTCCATAAGCTGGCGAGTCAGTGCATGCGTATAGGCAATACCCGGAGACAACGCGCTCGCGTTGGCGGTCTCGTTAGGTCGCACCACACCCACAATGTGCACGTCGATACCGTCGGCAACCTTGGCCGTCATAAAGTCGGCATCGTCAGACATGTCAGTCCACATGCCGGTCTCTTCGTTTTTGCGATAGGCATCGGCCGGCGACAGCACCTTAAACGTCGTGGACAGCGCATCGTCGTAGGTAAATTCGGTGCCGGTCTCGGGCGTTTCGACCCCACCGTCAGCCGTCATAGCGCTGTTTACCAGATCGTTGAGCTCATTGATATCCAGCGCGCCGATGCTGTAAAGCGTGTAGTCACCCACCGTGCCACGACTCGAGAGCACCATTACGGCTTCGTTGGCGGACGTGGGCCAATGACCGGCGACGACATCGTACTGACTGTCGAGCAGGCTCTGGTCGTCAATCATCTCGTTAAAGACCGAGGTTCCCATGGATTCCATGCTCACCGTTGCCGCCGAGCTCGCGCCTCCGCTCATGGCCTCGGTCATGGCGTTGGGCACCAACCGGACAGGCTTCTCGTCGCCCTTACCCGCACGATAGACAACCGGCGATACACCGTAGCCGTACTGAATGGCGTTGACCTCTTTGTCGATGCCGTCGCCACCGGCATCGAGCCATGCCTTAAAGCTCGTCATGTCGTTGGACTTAACGCTCGCAAACATATCCTTTACGGCCGTGACCACGGGAATCTTATCGTTTCCCTGAGCCTTGTCGCCGGCACTGTCGTCGGACGAATCCACGTTTTCAGGCGAGTCATCATCCGCAGCCCCCTGTCCGCCCATCATGGACGACAGGTCGTAATCCTGCTTGGAAATGGTGAGCGGGTAGCTCGAGAGCGTATCCTCCTCGACCTTTTTGATGTAGCCGTTTACGCCATTGGAGAGCGCCAGGATCGCCGCGATACCGATAATGCCAATCGAGCCCGCAAAGGCAGTCATGGCCGTGCGGCCCTTCTTGGTCATGAGGTTTCGGGCAGAAAGCCCCAGCGCCGTCACAAAGCTCATCGAGGTTTTGCGCGTAGGCTTGGCTTCGCGGCGCGTGGCGTCAGCGACATCGAAAGGATCGGAATCGTCGGTGATCTTGCCGTCCGCCAGGTTGACGATGCGTGTGGCGTACTGGTACGCCAGCTCGGGATTGTGCGTGACCATAATAACCAGACGGTCGCGCGCCACGTCCTTGAGCAGATCCATGACCTGCACGGATGTCGTTGAGTCCAGGGCGCCGGTCGGCTCGTCTGCCAGCACAATCTCGGGATCATTAATCAGGGCGCGGGCGATGGCCACGCGCTGCATCTGTCCGCCGGAAAGCTGGCTCGGGCGTTTGTTAACGTGCTCGCCCAGGCCAACTTTCTCCAACGCCTCGCGCGCACGCTGGCGGCGCTCGGCATGCCCCACGCCTGTGAGCGTGAGCGCCAGCTCCACGTTTTCCAAAATGGTCTGATGCGGAATGAGGTTATAGCTTTGGAACACAAAGCCGATGCGGTTGTTGCGGTAGGCATCCCAATCGCGATCGCGAAAGTCCTTGGTCGAGATGCCGTCGATGAGCAGGTCGCCGGAATCGAAATGATCGAGCCCACCGATAACGTTGAGCATCGTGGTTTTACCCGAGCCCGAGGGACCCAAAATGGCCACGAACTCGTTATCGCGAAAAGCCAGGCTCACGTTATCGAGCGCCACTTGCGTAAACGACTGCGTAACGTACCTTTTGCAAATACCTTTGAGCTCCATCATGGACGGCAACCTCTCCTGCGCAGGCACATTCGCCCGCTCTCCCCCGCCGTTCGTATTCGACGCGTTTGTCCTACTCTATCCCCATTTTTCACCGACACCAGTGAGGAATGTAGGGAACCGCGCCAAAAAACGAACGGGACGGCGCCCAAAAAAGAGGCCCCAAGTGGGGCCTCTATATGGTGGAGATTATCTTGAAAGGTAGCGGACTACTTTGCACAGCGGCGCACGATCCTCGCTATGCTTTACGCATTTTTTACTGCTCGCTATTCGCAATCGCCTGGTCAATAAGCTTGTCGAGTGCTGCGCGCTGCTCAGTGGAGCTGATGGCTCCCACGATTGGATCCCCTACGATGTTGCCATTCTGATCGATGACATACGTTGTCGGGAACGAGAACAAATTTGACGTAAACTTACCGGCCTCGCTATCCGACTTGAACCAGATGTTCTTATATGTCACGCCCTTCTTGCTCAGCACGTCCTTGGCATCTGCAATCTCGCCCTTGTTGCCATCGAGCGTAAAGGAATTGACGCCCACGACCTGGCCGCCCTTCTTGGCAAGCTCCTTATTCAGGTCCTCAAGGTCGCCCAACTCGCCCACGCACGGCTTGCAAGTGGTGAACCAGAAGTTCATGACGGTGACCTTGTTCTTAGAGAACAGCTCGTCGCTGTTCACGTCGTTGCCGTCCAGGTCCTTGCCCGTAAAGCTGGGGAACTTCGTCGCCTCGCTCGAAGCATTGGCACCAGCCGTCATGCCAGCGGTCGAAGCGTCGACGCTCTCGCCTGCGCTCGGCGTGCTTCCACAGCCGGGGAACTCCTTCTCCAAGCTCTCGAGCTTGTCCTCGATCTCCTTGATCTGCTGTGCACCGGCCTTGAGCGTCTTAAGCTCATCCGCCGTGAACTCATCCTTGGCGCCGTCAATGGTCTTGAGCAGGAAATCGCCGTAATTGCTGCCGTCCTCAATCATTGCCGAGTCTTTATTTGCCGCATTGAATACCTTTTCCCACAGCGCGTTATCACTCGAAAAGATATCGTTCTCCTTCTGCATGAGTTTTGCATACAACTCGGCGGCCTCGTCGGCATTGGCCGTCTTCTGCGCAGTGAGTTCTGCGATCTTAGGATCGGAGCTCGCAGATTCGCTCGCATTGCCACCGGGCGCCGAACATGCCACAAGACACAAGGCCAATACCGGCACCATAAACAGGGCCGCAATCTTAGAAAGCTTCATGGTCATTCCTCCGTTTTGTCGAAGCTTGTTTACTTTTTATCGGCGGTCAAGGGGAGCTTTTCCGCCGACACATCCAGGCCATAGCGATAGCAGATGGCATCGACGGGACAGGCCCCGATGCACTTTCCACACCGGATGCATTCGGCATGATTGGGCGCGCGGACCACATCGACGTCCATCTGACAAACCTTTGAGCACTTGCCGCACGAGACACATTTGCATGCATCGACCCGGATCCCCAGTAGGGACACCTTATTCATGAGCGCATAGAATGCGCCGAGTGGACAAATCCATTTGCAGAAGGGGCGGTAGAACAAAACGCTCAGCACTACCACGACAATGAGAACGGCAAGTTTCCAAGTAAAGAGATGTCCCAACGCAGATCGAATGCCGGCATTGGCAATGGCCAGCGGAATGGCGCCCTCGAGCACGCCCTGCGGACAGATGTACTTACAAAAGAACGGGTCGCCCATGCCCACGTCGTTAACCACCAGCACAGGCAGCAATACCACAGCAAACAGCAGCACAACGTATTTGATATACGTAAGCGCCTTGAGCCTTTTTGTCGAAAGCTTTTTGCCGGGGATCTTGTGAAGCAGTTCCTGCAGCCAGCCAAACGGGCACAGAAAGCCGCATACAAAGCGTCCCAGCAGCACGCCGAGCAAAATGAGCGTACCGGTGACATAGTAAGAAAAGTTGAACTTAGATGAACCCACCACCGATTGGAACGACCCGATGGGACATGCACCCGATGCCGCGGGGCATGAATAGCAGTTAAGCCCAGGTACGCAGACTGTTTTTCCCGCACCCTGATAGATGCTGCCTTTGGCAAAGTTTGGCAGGTGAATGTTGGTGACGAGCGTCGCCGCCGCTTGAATGAATCCGCGAAATCGGGCTAAAACATGCGACGCAGTGTTTTCTCTTTTATCCAATTCCGATACACTCCAAGCACAGCCTAATCGCTTTGGCCAGCACGGCATCCGCCTCGCCACGCATAACGCCAAAGCACACCATGGCAATTCCGACGATCAACAAAGCGACCTGTACCACGGGTTTTACCGCTTTGAACAACCTGACCACTCCTTTCGTTACGCGACCATTGGACCATATCGACCATAAAATCCGTGTTAAGCGCGATTTGGAATGTGCAAGGAGACTTTTATGCGTGTTTTGATCGTCGAAGACGAGCGAGCACTGTGTGACACAATCGCACGCAGCTTGCGAAACCTGGCATACAGCGTCGACTGCTGCCACGATGGACGGGAGGCGCTCGACCTGCTGGGCGTCGAAGTCTTTGACCTCGTGGTACTCGACCTCAACCTTCCCCATATCGACGGCATGACCGTGCTCAGGGAACTTAGGAAATCCGACTGCGAGACCAAGGTACTGATTCTGTCCGCGCGTGGCGAAGTATCCGATAAAGTCGCTGGACTCGATGCCGGCGCCAACGATTACCTTACCAAGCCGTTTCATCTGGACGAGCTTGCGGCAAGGATTCGCAGCCTTACCCTCAGGCGTTTCGCACAAAGCGACATAGTATTAAACTGCGGAAAGCTCAGCTTTGACACCAAGGCGCGCATCGCCTCCGTGAACAGTGAGGCCCTATCTCTTACACGCAAGGAAACGGGAATCCTGGAATACCTGATGCTTAATCAGGGGCGGCCGGTAAGCCAAGAGGAGCTTATCGAACACGTCTGGGATAGCACCGTGAACAGCTTTAGCAACGCAACCCGCGTTCACATCTCGTCGCTCCGAAAAAAGTTGCGCAGCGCTTTGGGATACGACCCGATTCGCAATCGGATTGGAGAGGGCTACGTTATGGAGGATGGCGAATGAAAAGGCTTTCGCTGCAATGGCGCATAACGATCATGACGGCGCTGCTCACGTGTGCGGCGTGCGTGCTAACGAACTGCCTGGTCGGCTATACGGGCATGCGCTACATGGATGCCATCGGCAGCGACATCTCGGCCTTTAACGCAGCCGGTGTGGATTCGCCCCAGGCGTTTGACCCAACAAAAACAGCCCTCGATGACGAGGTCACGATCGTTGTAAACGACGCACAGGAATCTTTCGGCGCGACGGCTTGGTGCATCACGGCTGGAATCACACTACTTGGCGGCGTACTGGCATACTTTGTGAGCGGCCGTGCGCTCAAACCCCTGCGGGCTTTTGCCGCTCAGGTAGAGCGCGTGCAGCCTGACAACCTAAGCGAAATCAGACTCAGCGAAGATGTGCCCGCCGAGCTACAACGATGCAGCGCCTCTTTCAACGACATGATCGCCCGTCTTGGCGAAGGGTTCTCTGCACAGCGTCAGTTTACCGGCAACGCCGCACACGAGCTGCGCACCCCGCTCGCCCTTATGCAAGCGCAGATTGAACTGTTTGTCTCCGAGCACTCCGGTTTGCAAGCCGAAACAGCCGAGCTGCTCGGCCTGCTACAAGAACAAACTGAGCGCATGTCTCGAATGACCAAGGTATTGCTCGAGATGAGTGAGCTCCGCAGTGTCCCTTGCGGGGACGCTGTTGAACTCGGCCCCCTGTCCGAAGAGGTCCTCACCGACCTTGCGCCACTTGCCGAGAATAAGGGCGTAGCCCTCAATTGTGCTGGAGACGCTTTAGTAATCGGGAGCGACACGCTCCTCTATCGGCTGGTGTTTAACCTGGTCGAAAATGCCATCCATTACAGCCGCCCCGGCTCGACTGTCAACGTCTCCATCTGCGACAACGACAGCCACGTGTTCCTGAGAGTCGAGGACCAGGGCCCGGGAATACCCAAGCAGTACCGTGAGAGCATCTTCCAGCCGTTCTTTCGTCTAGACAAATCCCGCAGCAGGGCATACGGCGGCGCAGGACTCGGGCTAGCGCTTGTTTGGGAGATTGCAGCGCTTCACGGTGGCGCGGTAGAGGTCGAAGCAAGTTCCGAGAGCGGGACCACCATGCTCGTAAGCCTTCCAAAACGATCCGTAGCGTTAACCGAACAGTAAAACGAAAGGGGTCCCGAGCAACAGGAGTACAATTGCTGCTATTGTTGCCAGCTGTTGGGAGATGGAAGATGGACTGCGATGGCTACCCATGCGTTCCCATGCCGTTGATGTGCACTGCCTTTGTGCCGGGGCAGATTGACGCTGCGGTTGCAGGCATTTCCGACCCCGATTCACGCACCATCGCCACGGCAGAAGCGCTGTACTTTCGCGGACAGGCCGCCCTCGCTGCCAAGACGGCGCGCCCCTATCTTGACGCCACCGACCCCGCATTGCGCTATTCCGCATGCTTTATCTGCGGATATGCCAGCCTGTCGCTCAACCGTATCGCCGACGCCCGCCGTTGTCTTGCGGGCATCCTCGATACGCCGGCCGACGAGGAATCGCCCGCCATCCACGCTACGCATATCCTGTTCGCCTCGGCCGCGAGTGTCCTGCTGCACTTGCCTTCCCCGTATTCTGCCGAAGAGTTTTATCCACTTGTGGCGCATCTGCCCGAAGGCCTGCGCCTGTTCGCCAGCTACGTGATGGCGCACGCCTTGTACCTGCGCGGCGAATACGGCCGCAGCCTAGGCATGGCGGAAAATGCCCTGATCATGAAACAGGGAAGCTATCCGATCTCGGAACTGTTCCTGCACCTGGCAGCTTCCATGGCATGCATGAGTCTCAAAGACGTCGACGCCGCAAAAACGCACTTCGGAGTTGCTTGGAACATTGCGCGTCCCGACGGCCTTATCGAGCTCATTGGCGAGCACCACGGCCTTTTGCAGGGGCTCATCGAGGCATGCCTAAAATCGCAATACCCTGACGATTTCGCACGTATCATCGAGATTACGTATCGATTCAGCTACGGCTGGCGGCGCATCCACAACCCCGATTCGGGCGAGGACGTTGCCGACGATTTAACGACCACGGAGTTCACCATGGCCATGCTCGCCTGCCGCGGATGGACCAACGCCGAAATCGCACGCCACATGGGCGTGTCGCCAGGTACCGTTAAAAATCGACTGTCCAACGTGTATGCAAAGCTTGGCATCGGCACGCGCACCGAACTGGTCGCGCATATGCTGCGTTAGCGGCCAGACTGCCTAGCGCGGCACGTGCGCCCCGGAGCCCCGGCGCTTCGCTCGCTCAAATTGGACATTTTGGCCCTCGGACGGCACTACCGTGACAGGATGCCTTCTCGCAAAATTGGATTATTTCCACCGATACCTGCGGGATGGGAGCCCAAAATGCTTGATCGCCGTTCGCTACTTATCGCCGGAACATCCTCGCTAGCGAGCATTATGTTGCCTCGCGTGCCGGGAAGCGAAAATGCCTTCCTGCTGCCGTTCGCGCCCACCGCGGCCTATGCCGACGAAGAAGACCCCTTCAAGGTCCTGGTGCTCTCGCGCACCATGTTTGGTGTGGTTGTGATCGACGTCGCCAACAAGAATATGCCCATCAAGGGAGCCCAGGTCACGCTCGCGTCGCGTTATGCCGCGGGCAAGCAGCTCTCCGCCACTACCGACGACGAGGGCACGGCCATCTTTGAGGTCGCGCCTCTTTCGGAAGGCTACGTGGACGAGGCAACGCTTCTCGACGCGTACGACTTTAACGGCGGCATCTCCATTAGCATGGCGGGCTACCGTGATGTCGAGATTCCCCTTGCGCGTATCCAAGGCGGCACCGCCATAACCGCGCCCACGCGTCCGCTTTCCGACGGCGAGCCGTACTTCCGCCAGCTCACATTCGACGAATGGGACATCCAGTACGCTGAAGCCACGTTCATGACATTGCCGAAGGACGACACGACAAACGAGCAGCCCGATACGCACGCCTTTACCGTGCAGGCACATCTGCCACAGGGTGGACAGGCAACGCTGCGCATCAACAAAGTGACGCCTGCCGCGGGCAGCTCACCCGAAACCTTCACGCAGATTGGCCAAGTCAAGGCCAGCGCATCGGGTGCGGATAATCTGGCAACGTTCACGCTTGAAGACACGTTCCTCGATGCAGCTTCGGGCCTTCTGGAAGAAGGGTGCAAGCTGCGCTTTGTCCTCGACTACCAGGGCAAAACCTACACGCTCTCATCCCCTATGGCCGTTGTTACCGCGCCGGCGGCAAAGGCGGAATCCGGATCGACCACTATCGTCCCCACTACCATGGACCAAGAGATCACTCCGTTTGATTTCCCGGCGGCGTTTCCCGGCATCGGCGGCAATAAGTTCACGTGCTGGATGCCCTCGTTCCCCATTTTGTTCGATTTCTCGTTTGCTGGGTACGTGCTGTTTGGCGGAGGATACAAACCGGTCGGCTACATGAACGATTCGGGCAATCCGGATCCGGAGTACTGGAAGAAGTCACCGCGCGAGTCGGGTGCCAAGCAGGCAAACCGCTACCTCGACGAGATGGAGGGGAAGTGGAATCAGTACAAGAGTATGAGTGCCGGTTCGGGAACCGATCCAAGAAACACTAAGCTCCTTCGCCACCATTGCACGCTGCTGTTCACGATGGATATCGCCACACAGCTGTACGGCTCGCTCGCCTACGATTGGGTGGGCAAAACCTGGGGTAACAACAACGACCCCGCATACGGCAATATTAAGGCACTCTTTCAAGTAAGAACCGACCTCAATTGGACCGAGCAGTTTACCCTAGGACCGGTGCCGTTTTTCCTAAACGTCAACCCCTGGGTGCTGGCGAAGCTGGCGCTCGCCGTGGGTGCCCACACGCACGGCAGCGGCGCGGCGTTTTTTAAAAACATTTCGCTCGACTATTCAAACACCTCGGGCTCGTTCACCATCCAGATCGGGCTTGCCGTCACCTTTGGCGCCGGCGTTGCAGGCGTCGCTTCGTCTGCCGTGCGCGGCGCCGCATCCCTCACGCTGTTCATTGGGTACGAGAAGGCAGATGGACACCAGCTTCCGCGACTGCGCGTAGGTGCAGACGTCGATGTCGATGTGATACTCCAGTTCGTAATGTTCAAGTGGACCACCAAGGCTTGGTCGGGGTCGTGGCCCACACTCCTCGATTCGTGGAATATGTCGGTGAACAATGGCAACCAGTATGTGCTCCAGCGCTCTGAGCTCGCATTGGGTGGAGATACGCCTTACACGTTGGATGCCCGCTTCGGCACGCCCAGCAACATCGAGGCGGGCGGCGTGCCGCAATTTATCGCATCGGCCACCATCGTCACCAACGCCGAGCTGCTCGCACGCGCCGAGGTTAAGGCCGCTGTCGTAAACGTCGCGCCCGTCGTGCGCGATTGGGATCAAGCGGTCACGCGCATTGAGCTCGAGGCGGATGCAGAAAGCGACGACACGGGACAGATCGAGCATTTCGTCCATGCACTGATAGAGAACGACGAAAACGCCGCGCCGATGTATAAGTACACCTATATCGGGCAGGCGAAGGACGCCGCTGCGGACCCCAACGCCAATTCTGCTGGTGTATCGGAGGACGAGCGTGGCGGCATCAAGCCCTCGAGCGACAACGTGCTGTTTGCTGGCGTGCTCAGCGAAGCCCACATGAAGCTGGCGATGATCGCCGGCGTGGAGTGCCTGTTCCGTATCGCCTCGGTGCGCTACGGCGAGAATGGTCGCTCGCGCCTGGTGGTGCATACAAAAACGAACGGCACGTGGTCCGCTCCCACGCCCGTGGACTTCCCCCTTGGGTTTGGCGAGGGCGACGTGGAGCGCAGCGGCATATTCGATTACGACTTCGACGTGGTGGAATATACAGACGGGAGGGGAAACCAAGACGCCTACGTGCTGCTGGTCTCGGGCGAGCGCCCCGCCGGCGACAACACCCATTTCGATACGGCGAGCACATCCGGCATGCTGTCCGTTGTGCGTCTGCGCATCAGCAACGACGGAGTTCGCGTGATGTCGCACACGTCGTGGCGCAGCATCTCGCGCGGCCGCCTTCAGGAGGATGGCTACCATTGCCTGCAGTGCCCGCGTATCACGGTGGGCAAGACGCTGGTCGACGGGCGCCTGTCGGGTGCCTACCTTCACCGCCGCGGGACCACCGCAGAAAAGGCGCTCGGCAGCGAGGCTGAGGTTGCGCTGGAGTGCTTTACCCTATGGTCGGACATTTCGGGCGACAGCCTGACGTTCTGCCAAGTTCTCCGCTTTCCGCAAGCACCGTCGAGTATCGAGCTGGGTGAGCCCGAGAATATCAACGGCAAAATGGTGGTGCCCGTTGCATACGAGACCGCAGGCGGTTGTGGCTGTGCATCGTACGCCGTGATCGGCCAGTCCATTGCGGGCTGGGGCGTTATGTCGCCAGATGCCACAGTACCCCACGCGGTGCCGTGGCCGCAGCACACGGGCTTTTTGGCTACCGTCAACGAGCAACTGCAGCATATTACTTGGACGCGAGGCGCACCGGTATTTGCAACGCAGCCCGTGGGTGCCGCAGGCTGCGGCCCGGCATCGTTCAGCGTAAGCAACAACGGCAGGTGCGTGCTCTATGTAGAGAACACCGATGGCAAGGTGGGACAAACCTACGACGAAGAAGGCAACCCGGTAGCAGTGATGGGCAAGCACTTCCGCATCTTCGCCAGCACCTTGGCAGGCGATCTGTTCACGGAGCCGTTCGTGATGTGCGAGCTGGACCATCCCGTCGATCAGATAACGACATTTTTGACGTCGGGGAGCATGCTCTCCGCGCTCGCAACGCACATTGTGAGCGCGGAGAAGAGCGAGGCAGAACTACACGGCATCGAAGTGCCCTTGGTGGCGTGTGCCACTCCGACGGGCGCAGTCGCTACCTCGGGCGCGGTGGTGCCCGGAGCAGCAGGCGAATCCTTCATGGTCACGGTGCGAAACGACGGCAACACCTTGCTGACCGCCGGCACGATCGATCTGTACCGAGAGGGCTCCAGTCAGCCGTTCTCCAGCGCATCCATCGGGTTCGGAGTGAACGCACGCATGGCATCGATCTACGATCCAGAGCTTGCCGAGGACGCTTCGGCCAACGACATGACACACGTGAAGTACACGCTCGAGACGCTGGGCGCACATTTTGCAACGCACCCGCTGGTGCCGACAGTGGCAACGCCGTGCTGGCACCGGGTTGCACGGCACAGTTCCGCATGAGCTTCGCCATCCCCGAGAGTTGGAGCGACGAGGTGGGCAAACGTGTAACGCTGTATGCGAAGGCGCGTAATCTGGTGGCGCTCGATCCCGTAACGCTCGAGGAAATTCGACTGGGCGCAAACTCGGCGCTGGGTGCCGTACTGCACGAGCTTCATGTGCCCGACGCGGCATGCGAACGCTCAGAAGTTCAGGTCGGCGTATGCGACAACGCGGATACGACGGGGCTTCACGATGCACCGATGACGGCGGACGGCAGTGGCGGCTCCGGCGGAAGCAGCTCCGGTAGCGGCAGTGGCTCTGGCAGCGGCAAGGATCACGGCAATAACAAGCGCCCCGGAAAAGCGGGCGCGCTTGCGGGCACGGGCGATGTCAACGCTCCCCTTACGGCAGCCGCAGCAGCACTCGCCGCAGCAGGCGCCGGCCTCGTCGCCTACAGCGCCCGCCGCACGGCGCTCGAAACCGACACCGCCGATGAGGTCAATTCTGATAAGCCTCACTAGCTCTCAGTTACCTTTGCGAGAGACGCCGACTCGGCTCATCGAACACCAAAAGGGCTGGCCCTGATAACTCGGAGCCAGCCCTGAGTCGCCTGACGTGAGACTCGCGGCGTTACTTGAGCTTCAGCGCCTCCATCATGGGCACGGCAGCATCCCAGTCGATCTTCCAGCCGATCGACACGCGGACGGTTTCACCCGTTGCGGGAGCCGTCGCAAACAGTGTATGGCCGTTGTCGGGACCGGTAAAGCGCAGCCACGTTATGCCGTTGTACTCGACCTGGTCGGTTGTTGTCTCCTTGCCTTCGTAGATCTGCTCTAGGCTTGCAACCTCTTCCTCCGGCGAGCGCGGGAAGATGTTGATGTTCAGGCGTCCTCCAGTCTCGTCGTGGAAGAAGTCTGCCTTTTCGTGCTCTTCGTTGGACGAATCCAGCGTGTACCCATCGGCGGCCTCGATACTGTACGATGCGCAATCGATGCCGGTCATGTTGGCCGCGTCACCAGAATCGGCCACACCGCCGGCCGCCTTGAACTCCTTGGTCTCGCATCCCGTGGTGTCAAAGTGCATGGCCTCATGATTCTTGGCAGGGGCATAAGCGTCTACGAACTCGACAGTGATGGGCCCGTAGTACGCCGTCTTGGGCGCCCAGAAATACACGTACTCAACGGTCTCGCCCGGGCCGATATCTGGCCTCTCGGAAAGGTCGATGCCCTCGTGCAGCTCATCGGGAGCCTCGCTTGCAACGTAGTCGAGCACGGCCGCCTTGCCGGAAGTAAACAACGGGTCGCCTGCCTCAAGATCGCCCTGGGCAGCATGCACGTTAAAGGAACTGAACGTCCTGTTCTTTGTGTTGTTGTTGGTAATCTTGATGTGCAGGTAAAAGCCGTCCTGCAGCTTGGCATCGCCGCGATAGAACGTACCGTGAGCCACAGACTCATTGGTAATGCCTGCTACCTCAACCGTCTGCGAATCATAGGCCTTGGCCTTCTTGGACTTCTCCTGCACAGGTGCGCTCCCGCCCGAGCCACTCGGCGCATTACCGCCGCAGCCAGCAAGCGTACACGCCAACACAGCCGAAAGCGCCACGGTGGGAATTCCTAACAGCAGCTTCTTCGTCATGGGCTTCATCATCCTCACCGCTCCTTTCGCTTGCAGCTCATCCGTTGCCCGAGGCCTTCGTCGCCCCGTGGCATCGGCTTCCACAATGAGCGTATGACGAAACACGGCGCCGGCGAAGTGACCCGTGGCCCAAATAACGCCCCGTTAGACCCCCTTTCAGACCAAAAGGGCCCCAGTTCGCATACCCTCGGCCCACAAAACGAGACGCATGTCCCAATGTTCGATTCAATCCAACAATCCGCACGACACGTTTTCGACAACGTATCCAACCGCAAACGCAGCAAGACGCATTCGGCCGCCTTCAAATTTACTCGGGCAGAACCGACTCGGTTTTGTCCGAGTAAACTCGAGCATAAACTGATCCATGCGATACAATTAACTCGGACAAAACCGAGTCGGAAGGAACCGAGTAAGTGGAATTTATTGGCAGGGAGCGTGAGCTCGCCCGTATTAAGAAAACGCTCAAAGCACCCGAGCAGCGCAATGTTCTCATTTACGGCAGGCGTCGCGTCGGAAAAAGTGAGCTCATCAAGCAGGCGCTAACCGATTTGTCGGACGTCGCAACGGTCTATTACGAGTGCCGCCAAACCTCCGAGGCAGACAACCTCGAGAGTCTGTCCGTCCTTGTTGCTGAAGCGCTGAGCTTTCCTCCGCTCGCCTTCACAGGCATCCGCGAGCTCATCGAATTTCTGTTTGCCCAAGCTAAAGACAAGAACATTACCCTCGTTCTCGACGAATACCCCTACTTGAGAGATGCGGTTAAAGGCCTAGACAGCATTCTTCAGACCTCAATCGACGCCCACAGGGAAGACTCACGTTTAAACATTGTCCTGTGCGGCTCCTACGTTGAGATTATGAAATCCCTCATCGAGCATGAAAGCCCCCTCTACGGGCGAATTGATCTCGCGCTTGAGCTTAAGCCCATGGATTACTTTGACGCTGCGAAGTTCTATCCCGCGTTCTCGCCCGAGGACAAGGTGCGGCTCTATAGCGTTTTTGGCGGTATCCCCTTTTACAATCGCCTCATCGATCAATCCCAAAGCGTACGCGACAACATCATCGAGCTCGTCACGGAACCTGGCGCCCGCTTAGAAAGCGAGGTGCCGTCCTATCTCAACGCCGAGATCTCGAAGATGACCAACGCCAACGAAGTTTTCGGGGCTCTCGCACAAGGCTACTCCCGTTGGGGGGACGTGCTGGCACAGTCGCACGTCTCGAGCGGTCCGGCCATGGCAGACGTGCTCGACAAGCTCATGTCACTCGAAATCGTCCAAAAGCGTGCACCCATCAACGACCCTACGAACAAGCGCAAGTCTGGCTACTTTGTAGTGGATCCGCTTTCGCTCTTTTACTATCGCTATGTTTTCCGCAATGCCTCAGCGCGTCAGCTGCTCGACTCGGAAGTCTTCTATGATCGTCACGTCTTCCAAGACTTCGAGGAAAACTACGTTCCTCATATGTTCGAGGAGATCTGCCGTCAATACCTCGTGCGGCAGAACAGGACCGGCAAGATCGAACCGGCTTTCGACGCCATAGGCAAGTACTGGTACGACGACCCCGCAAACAAAACGAGCGGCGAATTCGATGTGGTAACGCAAGACCCCGAGGGCTACGCATTCTACGAAGCAAAGTTCCGCAAATCCCCCATCACGCAAAAAATGGTCGACGAGGAAATCGCCCAAGTCGAGGCAACGGGACTCAAGTGCCATCGCTATGGATTCTTCTCCCGTTCGGGCTTCGAAGCTGGCGAAAGCGATCGAACCGTCTTCATCGACCTGCCGCAGATGTTTGGATAGGACAGGACAGGTCCCTCCCGCATTCCAAGCATTCATTATCTAATCGAACGATTGTTCGATGGATTTCGTGTTGGTTGGAATCGTCTGTGGGCTGGGCTATGCTACCTTGACTATCTATATGACTAAAACGCAGCAAAGGAGCACCGAGAGAGCGAGTATGGCAAAAAACACCGCAAACTATGGTAACGACAGTATCCGCCAGCTCAAGGACGAGGAGCGCGTACGCCTGCGCCCTGCCGTCATCTTTGGCTCGGACGGACTCGATGGCTGCGCGCATGCCGCCTTCGAGATTCTGTCCAACGCCGTTGACGAGGCGCGCCAGGGCTACGGCAAGCTCATCACCCTTACCGCCTTTCGCGATGGCTCCATTCAGGTAGAGGACAACGGCCGTGGCTGCCCGCTCGACTGGAACCCCTCCGAGAAGCGCTTTAACTGGGAACTCGTCTTTTGCGAGCTCTACGCCGGCGGCAAATACAATAACAACCAGGGCGGCGACTACGACTTCTCGCTCGGTACCAACGGCCTGGGCTCGTGCGCGACCCAGTACGCCTCCGAGTACATGGACGTCACGGTTTGGCGCGATGGCAACAAGTACTCCCTGCACTTTAAGAAGGGCAAGGTTGTCGGCGCCAAGAAGAAGGCACTCGAGATTGAGCCCAGCGACGAGAACCGCACCGGCACCACCATCAAGTGGCGCCCCGATCTTGAGGTCTTTACCTCCATCAGCATCCCCCACGATTGGTATCGCGAAACCATGCGCCGCCAGGCCGTGGTCAACGCCAACGTGACCTTCCGCCTGCGCATCGAAGGTGACGATGGCGAGTTTTCCGAAGAGGACTTCTGCTACCCCACGGGCATCGAGGACTACGTGCTCGAGAAGGTCGGTACCGACTACCTCACCGAGCCCTTCTTTATCGAGGCCGACCGTCGCGGTCGAGATCGCGAGGACCTGCCCGACTACAACGTCAAGATTACCGCGTGCATGTGCTTCTCGCGCACCTTCATGATGCAGGAGTACTACCACAACTCATCGTGGCTCGAGAATGGCGGCTCGCCCGAGAAGGCCGCCCGCAGCGCTCTGACCAGTGCCATCGATGCTTACATTAAGCAACAGGGCAAGTACAACAAAAACGAGAGCGGCATCAAATGGCAGGACGTCCAGGACTGCCTGGTGCTGGTGACCAACTGTTTCTCCACCCAAACGTCCTATGAAAACCAGACTAAGAAGGCCATCAACAACCGCTTTATCCAGCAGGCCATGACGGCCTTCTTTAAGGAACGCCTCTCGACCTACCTGATCGAGAACAAAGACGCCGCCAACAAGATCATGGAGCAGGTGCTCATCAACAAGCGTTCGCGCGAGAACGCCGAGAAGACGCGTCAAAGCATCAAGACCAACCTGCAGCAGAAGACCGACATGGCCAACCGCGTGCAGAAGTTCATCGACTGCCGCTCCAAGGACAAGAACCGTCGCGAGATCTACATCGTAGAGGGCGACTCGGCAGCAGGCGCCATTCGCACCTCGCGCGATGCCGAGTTCCAAGGCGTTATGCCCGTCCGCGGTAAGATCCTCAACTGCCTGAAAGAGGACTACCCGCGCATCTTTAAGTCCGACATCATCATGGACCTCATGCGCGTGCTGGGCTGCGGCGTGGAGATCAAAGACAAGCGCATCAAGAACCTTGGTGCCTTTGACCTGGACAACCTCAACTGGAACAAGGTCATCATCTGTACGGACGCCGACGTCGACGGTTACCACATCCGCACGCTCGTGCTCACCATGCTTTACCGCCTGGTGCCCACACTTATCGACGAGGGTTACGTGTATATCGCCGAGTCGCCGCTCTACGAGATCAACTGCAAAGAGAAGACCTACTTTGCCTACACCGAGCTCGAGAAGAACGGCATCCTCAAGGAGATTGGCGACCAAAAGTGCTCCATCAACCGCTCCAAGGGTCTTGGCGAGAACGACCCGGACATGATGTGGCTCACCACCATGAACCCCGAGACGCGTCGCCTGATCAAGGTGGAGCCCGAGGACGTCACCAAGATGGAGACCATGTTTAACCTGTTGCTGGGCAACGACGAAGCGGGCCGCAAGCGCCATATCTCCGAGCACGGCAAGGAATATCTGGACCAGCTGGACCTGCAATAGCAGCAAATCGATAACGACGGCCCATAAGAAGTTCAAGAGGAAATCGTGGCAAAGAAGAAGACGAAGAACCAGCCAAAGAAAAAGCAGGTCAACGCCGAGAACGTCATCGGCCTGCACTCCGAGGTCACCGACCAGCCGATCACGCAGACGCTCGAGGTCAACTACATGCCCTACGCCATGAGCGTCAACGTCTCGCGTGCATTCCCCGAGATCGACGGCTTTAAGCCCTCGCACCGCAAGCTGCTCTACACCATGTACAAGATGGGTCTGCTCAAGGGCGAGCGCCAGAAGAGCGCCAACATCGTGGGCCAGACCATGAAGCTCAATCCGCACGGCGACGCCGCGATCTACGAGACGATGGTGCGTCTGGCCACCGGCAACGAGGCACTGCTCGCCCCCTTCGTGGAGTCGAAGGGCAACTTTGGCAAGTACTATTCGGGCGACCTGAGCTACGCCGCCTCGCGTTATACCGAGGCCAAGCTCTCCCCCATCAGCGCCGAGATCTTTAAGGACATCGACAAGGACCCGGTCGACTTCGTTGACAGCTACGACGGCGCCATGAAGGAGCCGCGCCTGCTGCCCACCACGTTCCCCAATATTCTGGTTTCGGCCAACAAAGGCATCGGCGTCGCCATGGCGTCCGACATCTGCGGTTTCAACCTCAACGAGGTCTGCACCGCCACCATGCATTACCTGCAGGATCCCGACTGCGACCTGCTCGAGTATATGCCCATGCCCGACTTCTCGACCGGCGGCGAGATCATCTACCGCCGCGAGGAGATGGAGAAGATCATCGAGACCGGTCTTGGCAGCTTCCAGATCCGTTCCCGCTGGCGCTGGATTCCCGAAGAGCGCATCATCGAGGTCTACGAGATCCCCTACACCACCAAGACCGATGTCATCATCGAGCGCATCGTCAAGCTCTCCAAGGAGGGCAAGGTCAAGGAGATTGCCGACATCCGCGACGAGACCGATCTTTCGGGCCTGCGCATCGCCATCGACCTTAAGCGCGGCGTCGACCCCGACAAGCTCATGGCCAAGCTCTATCGCTCGACCACGCTGCAGGATTCGTTCTCGTGCAACTTCAACGTGCTCGTCGACGGCTATCCCCGTGTTATGGGCGTGCGCCAGATTCTGCACGAGTGGGTCAAATGGCGTATTGAGTCCACGCGTCGCCGCATTAACTTTGACCTGGGCAAAAAGTCCGAGCGCCTGCACCTGCTGCACGGCCTCGAGGCAATCTTGCTCGACATCGACAAGGCCATCGCCATCATCCGTGGCACCAAGCTTGAAGCCGAGGTCGTGCCCAACCTTATGAAGGGTTTCGACATCGACGAGACCCAGGCCGAGTTTGTTGCCGAGCTCAAGCTCCGCAACATTAACGAAGAGTACATCCTCAACCGCACCAAGGACATCGCCAAGCTTGAGAGCGAGATTGCCGAGCTTGAGGAGATCCTCTCCAGCGAGGAGAACATCAAGAAGGTCATCAGCGACGAGCTGGCCGCGGTCAACAAGAAATATGTGATGCCGCGTCGCACGGGCAGGATCGAGCCCCATGAGGTTATCGAGGTAAGCTTGGAGCCCGAGGTCGAGGAGTACCCGGTGACCATCATGCTCTCGCGCGATGGCTACCTTAAGAAGATGACGGACCGCGTGCTCAAGAAGGCGACCACGCTCAAGTACAAGGACGGCGACAAACCCTTTATCGAGTTCCCGTCCTCCAACACCCACGAGCTGCTGGTCTTTACCAACAAGAGCCAGGTGTACAAATGCAAGGTTGCGGCGTTTGAGGACACCAAGTCGGCCCAGCTGGGCTCGTACCTGCCGACCGATCTTGAGATGGAACCCGACGAGAGCGTCATCTGGGTCATCGACCCCGAGGACTATAAGGCCGACGTGCTGTTTGTCTTTGAGAACGGCCGCGTGGTGCGTGTCGCACTTTCTGGATACGTCACCAAGACCAACCGCAAGCGCCTCAAGAACGCTATCTACGGCGGCAGCAAGCTGCTGTATGCCCAGGTGCTCAAGGAAGACCGCGACATCGCACTGGTCTCGAGCGACTATCGTTTGATGAACTTCAACACGTCGTTGCTCAAGACCAAGACGACCACCAACACGCAGGGCGTCCAGGCCTTTACGGCCAAGAAGGGCCGCTCGGTCACCACCGTCGGCACGACCGAGGAGATCCTTGGCGCCGGTGTCTCGGCCGAAAAGTTCACCGCGCAGAGCCTGCCCTCCGCCGGTGCCCTCATGAAAGAGAACGACATGCCGAGTTTGTTTGATTAACAGCCGTCTGGCCGGTTCCGACAGCCCAGCCCCCTTGAAACGCAGCAAGGCCCGAATGGTTCAAATGAACCTTTCGGGCCTTGTTCATTATTGGAAATGCGCGCTAGGCAAGCTTGCGGGCGAGCTCTCGCACCTCTTCCAGCTTGGGCGAGGAGGCCATGCTGTCGCGCTCGGTCATACCGCTGATGGTGACAATGCCCTGGTCCTCCCACTTGCAGTATGCGCAGGCTGACTTGTACATGGCGATCGCCGCGTCATAGACACCCTCGCTGTGACTATCGAGCAAAAGGGCCGTCTTGGTGAACGGGAATCCCGTGGCACCGAAGGCGTACAGGCGGTCGATGGCGGCCTTCTCCTGCGCGGTGATATCAAACCAATAGATAGGCGAGGCGAAGACGACCATATCTGCGTCTTTCAGCGACTCGATCACGTCGGCCATGTCATCCTTCTGCACGCAGACGCCCTCATGGGCGAAGCAGTACTGGCATCCCAAGCAGCCGGCGATCTTTTTGCCGGCAACGCGGACGACCTCGACCGCATGGCCGGCCTCGCGCGCGGTCTCGGCAAACGCCTCGACCATGGTGTCGGTATTGGCGCCCTTACGCGGACTACCGCTCAATACAACGATTTTCATAGGATTCCCTCTCCTTCATGCCGCAGGCGCGCGGCACACATTTCGTTGTAACCAAAACAGATGGAGCTATTCAGTCGTCCGCAGACCACATCTCTTGTTCGTGCTCTCTAGACACAATCTCATTGCCTGACAACTCGTTAACTGTCTTGATTCTCTCTCCGAGAATTGAACAGCAAATCGTTGGCCGCAAAGTGTCGACTGTGGGAAAATTAACTAGAGCTTTCTCCTGCTCGCGTGAGCGTTCGCGTGTATGAGCCTGGCCGAATCGGGTAGGCGCAATATAGATCCACGGAAACCGGCCTACGAACAAGGAGCGCCTTATGTATGGACAGCATGTTGCACCGCAAACCCATAACAAACGCACTGGCCTGTCTATCCGCAACGTCAAGCTTCATGCAGGCGCCAGAGTCGTCGCCTATGGAGTAAGCATTCTTATGACAGGACAGCTTTTGCTACCCTGCGCAGCACTGGCGACCGAAATGCCCGAACCCGATGTCGCATTACCCATCACCTGCGAAGAAGTCAACGCGGAAGGCAGCCTCACAGCAACCACCGTCGTCGATCATTACTACGATTTGGAGCTACCCCCTGCTTTCGAGTTGGTCCAGAACGAGGCTCTTGTATACGATTTTCCCGACAAACCCGAGGACTTCATCTACGGGCTTAACGACACCGTCCATCTCTTCAAAATCGACACCGATACCGAAAGCCTTATAAAAACCGAGAACCCCAAAGAGGCCAGCGTCTCTATTGCCCTGACCATGATCGACAATCACGTTAGAGCAACCGTAGTCTTTACAGGCAGTTACGCCGACGACCAAATCCCTTACAGGCTGGACCTCAACAGCTCAACCTACCTTGGCGCACACGTTGACCGTGACTTCGACAGCGGGCAGGGGATTAGGCACGAAACGCGGCACGATTACTACATCCGTTACGTCTTCGACAGTGACGTGCACTTGTTTGCAACCGATACGAGCGGTTCCAAACCCGAACCGGAAACCAAGCCCGAGCCCACACCGCAGCCCAATGCAAAAAAGCCCACGGCAAATCCCGTTTCCACCAAGGCAGTAGCGGCAGTTAAACCAGCCGGGGCCACCCTACCCGCGACGGGCGACAACGGTGCGATGGCAGCCGCCCTGAGTGTTGCCGGTGCTGTAGTTGCGGCAGTTGGCATTTCTGCAACAAGGCGTCGCAACCGCTAGCCAGCATTTCGTACCCCGCAGACAAAGCTCTATCCCCGCTCCGATGAGCTTTACTCACCGAGAAGTTTCTTCCCCACGGAAATGAGCTTTTTCCAACGGTCGCCTTCAGGCCATTAACGCCCCGCGAAACCGACGAAACAGACTGTGCCGAACCGCCATCGAGTTCTGCCCCATCGCAAACAGCGTCGACGGCGTCTTCTGGCAACATTTTTGGTCTCCATAGCTCCGATTCGGCAAGGCCCAGTCTCCGCTCGATCTCGAGCAAGACTTGTAAGGAGTCCTCAGTCAAGATCAACTACGGAAATCGTGACGAGCCGATACCGCTCGCAAGCCTCCTTCGGAATAGATGTTGAGCAGTTCCTGGGCGTGGGCGAACTCGGGCCCCCGTCTCCAACCGAGCAGGCGGTTGACCGCGAGATTTCCCTGAACGCTGTGGACAAAGAGCAGATAGGCGTCCTCGCGCGAAAGCCCGGCCTTCTCCATGATCGAGGGAACCATCTGCTCCGCGCCGCGCTCGATAACGCGCTGGGCCACGCGGGCGTACGCGTCGTCATCCGAGTAGAGCAGATAATAGTCATCGTTTGCCGGCGGGCGCTGGCAGAGGGCATCCGCCTCCGTTCCTTCGAGCGGGGCACGGACGGGCGACGGTGCTTAAGACTCCCTGCTAGTCGCTTTGAGATATCCCTCGTCGTCCACGGGCTCCAGCCACTCGTTGGAGGTCTCCTCGCCCGGAACCTCAAGCGCGAGATGGGAGAACCAGCTGTCGGGCGCGGCTCCGTGCCAATGCTTCACCCCCGGGGCGATGTTGACCACGTCGCCGGGGCGCAGCTCCTGTGCCGGCTTTCCCCATTCCTGGTAAAACCCTCGGCCAGCCACGCAGAAGAGGATCTGCCCGCCACCGCTTTTGGCGTGATGGGTGTGCCAGTTGTTGCGGCAGCCGGGCTCGAACGTCACGTTGTAGACGCCAACTTGCTCGGTGGAAAGGGGCGCGAGGTAGCTTTGACCGATAAAGAACTTCGCGAAGGCGTCGTTGGGGGCACCGATGGGGAAAGCCATCTCGTTTTGGTGCTGAGCCTTTGCGTCGGCGGCATCGTCGTCCGCCCAGACCTCCTTCGCCATGCGGAAGGCAGCCCACGCCTTGGGCCAACCCGCGTAAAACGCTGCATGCGTAAGGATCTCCGCTATCTCCGCCTTGGTCACGCCGTTGTTCTTTGCGGACGTCAGGTGATATTTGAACGAAGAGTCCGTCAGCCCCTGCGACATCAGGGCAACCACCGTCACCACGCAGCGGTCGCGCAAGGAGAGCTCGCCCTCCCGGCTCCATACCTCGCCGAACAGCACGTCGTCGTTGAGCTGTGCGAATTTGGGAGCGAACTCCCCCAGGGCATCTCTGCCCGCCGTCTGCTTAATTGCCATAATTTACTTCCTCCTGTCGATGGTATTAGGCACAAATCTGCTTCCGCGCTGCCAAGCAGCCCGGCTAGATTCCCATGCCCATTCGTCGCGCCTGCTCCAGAGCGGGATGCCCGGCGATTTCGCCCACGCCGTTCACGCCGCCGGCGAAAACCGTTCCAGCGAGCGTGCAGCGGGAGAAACAGTCAACCCATCCCTGCATCGCCTTTTTCGCCCCGTCGAAGGTCGAGCGCCCGTTCTCCGCCGCCGTCGCCAACAGATATGCCTCGGTGAATGCATAATCGGAGCCAAAAAGCGGGTTAGCGCGGGCGAGCATGGTTTTGAGCTGGCCACAGACGCTGTAGTAGTAAACGGGGGTTGCGAACACCAGGACATCAGCGTCGAGCATCTTGGCGGCAATTTCCACGGCATCGTCTTGGATGACGCAGCGCCCCAGCTTTAGGCAGGCAAGGCACCCCTTGCAGAAGCCGAGCTGCTTCTCGCGCAGGTGTATGGTCTCCACGCTGTGACCCGCTTCCCGTGCGCCTTTGGCGAAAGCATCCACCAACGTCTCGGAATTGCCATTCTTTCGAGGGCTTGAAGAGACTATCAAAACCGTTTTGCTCATTACGGAATACCCCTTGCACTCCTTATATATATTGACGAAAATAAAGGTAATATCTAAACCTAACTTTAGGTCAAGGAGTAAATTCGAAATTCGTCCGGAGGGACCATGTACACAATCGGACAGGTAGCGGAGATGTTCGGTCTGCCCGTTTCCACACTGCGGTATTACGACAAACAGGGATTGTTTCCGGAATTGGAGCGGACGTCCGGCATTCGCCGATTCGGCGATACGGAACTCGAGGCGCTTCGGGTCATCGAATGCCTAAAGAAGGCGGGGATGGAGATCAAGGACATCCGGCTGTTCATGGAATGGTGTGCGGAAGGCCCATCTACATACCCCCAGCGCAAGGCCATGTTCGAGGACCGGAAGGCCCACATGGAGTCGGAGATCGCGAAGATGAACCGCGCGCTGGACATGCTGAAGTTCAAATGCTGGTACTACGAACAGGCGATGCAAGATGGCGGCGAGGACAGACTTAAGGCACTGATTCCCGATGGCTTGCCAGAAGAAATCAAAGAGGCCTACGAGAACGCGCACGCTCGATAGTGGCGCCCGATGCTCAAGGGGCTTCGGCGAGGAGTCCTGTTCGGGGTAGGAGTGCAAAAAGAAAGCCTCCGAACCAGAGGGTCCAGAGGCTGTTATTCCCGTTATTTCGCTGGTGGCTTTGCTCTGTGGCGACGCCGAAACAGCATCAGGCGGTACTACGGTATCAAAACGAGAGTTCAGAAGCAAGTTCCCGTTAATCCCGCTCAGTGACTAATCCAGTCCGAGTGTTGTCGATGCGTGTCGCATCGTGCCGCCCAAGGGCTGTTTCGTGCACAATTTGGGCGAATCAGGCCCTTGATTCGCGATTTAGGGAATGACTCAATTGATTCGCAAAACCGCAGGTCGCTCCTTTAATCACTCCCTGGTTTCCGCCGTGGTTCGTAGCGGGTGGCGTGAAAAGGGGTGATTCAAAGGGTCGGAGAGATGTCTATAGCGCAATCGTCTGGTATTGGCGCGGTGAGGGACTTCTCGCCTCCATCAGTCCAAATCGTCAAGCTCCGAAAGACGTCGAACTAGAGAAAAGGACCTATTTCCCGTCATGGATTGGGTTTACCTGCATGACTAGAGCCCTGGTGTAATTGGCTGGATCACCGTTCCGGGAACCGGTATCGACCTACCTGTCCGCCAAGCTCCTTCTTCAGCTCCAGCCTAGTATCTGACTCGCGCCGCTATAAGCGAAAACCGAAGAGATGCGTCTTAGCCAAGAAAAGAAGGTTAGCCTCATCTTACTGCATGATTCGTGTGTTATAGTTAGATGGCTCTAACTGTTTGGGGGCGACAGCCATGCATGAACGCAAGGGTTTCTGGGACAAGAATGCCAGTCGGTACGACCGTTTCATGCGAAACGACCGGGCGGCGTATGAGAAGATGTATGGGCTGATCCGGCCGGTAGTGAAAGCAAAAACCGTGCTGGAGGTTGCCACCGGCACGGGGCTTATCGCAAAGAGCATCGTAAATGCGGCGGCGCACATCGAGGCTACGGACGCCTCTGCAAAGATGATCCTTGAAGCAAAGCGGGACAATCAATCCGCAAAGCTGCACTTTTCCGTACAAGATATGTTCCGCCTGCCCTATGCACAGAAGTCCTTCGAAGTGGTGATCGTGTCCAACGCGCTTCACATAGTGCCGCATCCGGAAAAGGCCCTGCAAGAAATCAGGCGGGTGCTGAAGGACGACGGCGTGCTCATCGCTCCAACCTTCACCCACGCGGGGAACTCGGTTTCCGGCAAGGCAAAAGCCTTTTTCATGAGTATGGCGGGATTCCCCCTCCACAGCAGGTGGACAAGCGAGGAATACCTACGTTTTCTGCGTCAAAACGGCTGGGCGGTGCAGAAAAGCGCGGTGTTGAAGGCCTCGTTCCCGTTGACCTATGCGGAATGCACGAAATCGGAGGGGCCAGATGTCGTTCTTTGAAAACACCCGCAAGCCCGTGGGCCTCGGCGGAAAACTTATGGTTGCCATGATGAATCTGGGCCACAGCCCTGTGGCGCGGTGGGGACTTCGATTTCTACGACTTGCGCCAAACGCCAAGGTGCTAGATTGCGGCTGCGGCGGCGGGGCAAACATAAAACGGCTGCTGAAAAAATACCCGTATGGCGTCGTCAAGGGCATCGACTATTCGCCCGTCAGCGTGGAGAAGGCTAGAAAGCTCAACCGAACTGCAATTCAGGAGGGGCGTTGCGCCGTTCTGCAAGGCAGTGTGGCGGATATGGCGTTTGAGGATAGCTACTTCGATGCTGCCACGGCCTTTGAGACCGTCTATTTCTGGCCTGATTTGCCCCGATGCTTCCGTGAGGTCTGGCGGACGCTGAAGCCAGGCGGGACAATTCTTATCTGCAACGAGAGCAATGGCGATACGGACAAGGACGAGAGGTGGACGCAGATCATCGGCGGCATGACCATCTACAAGGACATTGAATTAAAGGCGTGTCTGGAGCAGGCGGGTTTTCACGAGGTGCAGATACGCAAAAAGAAAAAGTGGCTCTGCGTCACGGCGCGGAAGTAAGGGCATCAAGCACGGGCATTTTTGCATCCATCCTGCACATGGCGGTAGGCATGACGGTCATAGCGGCTGTGCTGGCGGCAATTACGACAGTTTTTATTCACTGGGGAAGGAACCTATGAAATGCAAAATTGAGAAAAACACCGTGCAGGAGACGCTGATCCTCCCGCTGTATTCCCGGAAGCTGTGTACGGAGCTGTACCCGAACCTTTACAGGGATGAAACAGCGGTTCGCCTGCTCGACCAGATCGACTACGACTTTTCAGAGGCAGAGAAAAACTCCCGCAGCCTGATGCAGCGCTTTGGTGCGCTGGAGGTGGCCATGCGGCAGGGTGATTTTGCTTTCGAGGTGCGGGATTACCTGAAAGGCCACCCCAATGCGGCGGTGGTCAATCTGGGCTGTGGGCTGGACAACACCGGCAGAACCTGCGACAACGGTAGATGCAAGATCTACAATCTGGACTTCCCGGATGTGATTGCCTTGCGGCAGCAGCTACTGCCCGCCGGAAATCGGGAGCAAAATATCCCCTGCGACCTGAAAGACGCCGCATGGTTCGGCAAAGTCGATGCCTCCGGCGGGGCGGTGTTCTTTGCCTCCGGGGTGTTCTATTACTTTCTGACCCAGCAGGTCCGGGAACTGGTGCGGGGGATGGCGGACGCTTTCCCCGGCGGTGTGCTGGTCTTTGATGCCGCCAATCGGGCGGTAGTGAAGATGATCGCAAAAACATGGCTTAAGACTGCGAAAATCAAGGATGTGGGGGCATATTTTGCGGTTTCGGATGCCGCCAAGGAAATCGGCGCGTGGGACAGCCGTCTGCAGGTCACAAGTCGCGGCTATATGCTGGGCTACGACGATTTGAGGAACCCTTCTGTCAGCGGCTTTTTCCGGTTTCTCGCAAGGGTCGGTGACAACGGGATGAGAATGCAAATCGTGAAAATAAGATTTTGAGAGGCAAAAATGAAGCGCACTCGCTTTGACGTTGAAGAAGACGGCTTTTACGGCGCATATTGGGCGTGCAAGGGCACGCATACAGCAGCGGGCACGGATTCGATTGAAACCGTGCCCGCTATCTGATACTATATTATTATATCGAACGTATGTTCGGTTACTCCCACTCGGTGGCAGCGTTTCTGCCGTCTCGTCATTCCAGTTGCGTCCAGTTTTAGGTCCCGTCTCGAGCCGAGTGCCGTCAGGTGACGCCATGTCGCGTTTCGTCGGCTTCGGGGACAATAGCTGGGACAGTTTCAAAAACTCACTTCAAACTCAGGGCGTTGAGTTTTCGTTTTTGTCCCATGGGACACTGCGGATGGTCTTCGCAAACTCAATAGCACCTAAAACGCCCGTTTTGAAACTCAACCGCCCTTTAGCGTGCAAGCCGCCAGCTGCAATCGCAAGTGAATCAACGCGGGTGGCTTTCATGCTGGTTGAAAAACCGCAGGTCGCAGCCCTTCGTCGTCCGCGGGTAAAGTGAGTAGTCTCAGGTGGCTTGCCCATGAGTTGACGAGAGGGCTTTGAGATTCCGCCGACGTCCGGAAACGCTTCGAGCTCCCTTGAATTTCCGTACAGTACATGATATAAGGTAATTGGTTTTCCGTTAGGAAGGCTTCCAAGTGCCGGGGACGTTTTCCCCGGCTTTTTTCTTATCCGAGAGAACTCCGCGATAGCCCTACACGGCGCTCAGAACCCCTGCTCGCCGAGCAGCCATCTCGCGAGATCCAGCACAAGCACGCCCTCCCGGGTATAGGGTTCATGCCTCGTGCGGGCGATGAGGACCTTCGGGAACGCATCCCTGATGGACAGAAGCGGCGCGAGCTCCCTCTCGAGCGTCGATTCGGAACTGATGTCGTCGCTCACCTGGATGTAGACGAGCTCCGACCCCCTCTTCGCGACGAGGTCGACCTCCCTTTGGTACAGCTTCCCAACGTAGGTCTCGTAGCCTCGCCTCATCAGCTCCAGGAAGACCGCGTTCTCGTACATGCGGCCCCAGTCCATGTTGCGCGTCCCCAGGACCGCATAGCGCATTCCCGAGTCGCAGACGTAATGCTTCGCCTGCGTGCTCAGGTACTTCTTCCCCTTGATGTCGTAGCGCCTCGCCTCATAGAAGACGAAGGCGTCGCGGAGGTAGGAGATGTAGCGCCCGACGGTGACATGGTTGGTGGGAACCCTGTTGGCGCCGAGGACGTTGGCGATGTTGTTGGGCGAGTTGAGGTTGCCGGAATTGTCCATCATGTACTCGGCCAGCCTCTCCAGCACGGCGGAGTCGGGCAGCGAGAACTTCTGGACGAGGTCGCGCGTGAGGATGGTCTTGTAGACGTCGCAGATGTAGCCGTACGACTCCGAGATATCATCGTAATCGTAGGACCCGGCGAGCCCGCCGCGTCTGATGAACCCGTCGAAGTCGTCGTCGACGGCCCCTTGCCCGCCGAAGTAGGAGCGGTATTCGCCGAAGCTGAAAGGGAGGATATGAACCTCCCTATGGCGCCCCGTGAACAGAGTCGCCAAGTCGGAGCTCGGGAGGAACGCATTCGACCCGGTAAGGTAGATATCCCATCCGCCGCGTGCATGAATGCTGTTCACGGCCTTCTCGAAACCCTCGCATAGCTGCACCTCGTCGATGAAGAGACGGTTGCGGGCGCCTCCTTTATGCCGCTCTATGATTTCGCGATGCAGCGCGTGGTACTCGAGCAGCGGCTCGTTATCGAGGTCCAGAAGGTCGATGTAAACGTTGTTGGAGGACGGGTCTTTCCGCGTGACAGAGGCAGCGAACGCCTTCATGAGCTTGGACTTGCCGGAGCGGCGCATCCCCGTGATCACCTTGATGTCCCGGGTGCTCTCGAGTGCCCAAAGCCGCTCCATATACGTATTGCGGTCTACCCAAGCCATCATCCGCTCCTTATCGGTTTCGAAACTCAAATTATTTTAAAGTTTCGAAACCGATAAGGCAATATGCACAAGGATGCGTCGAGGAGCGAATCCCGATCGCGCCATGTCAGCAGCGATGTCGACGCGCTTTCGCGCATGCTACAATCCAACCATCAGAGATAAAAACACAGTCCCCGTCGGGTAGTCGTGGGCGTGCGGGAGTCCGCATCAGTAACCTGCCTCCTTGGTTATCCCTTTTCTGCATGGTCATCTACATAAAGGAGGAACCAGCCATGCAGACCAGCGTGTTGGCCCTTCTTGGGTCACAGACCGGGGAGGCGAGGGCCTCCGTCGGGAACGCCCCGAGCAACCGCCATATCCAAGGAATGGCAAGGCGTCGATCGCTGTGCGGGCCAGGACGCCGAAGCGGGCCGTCCGTCAATCGGAATGCGGGTCAGGATGCTGCAACGCGATCCCAACTGCAGGATACGGCTCCTTTGCGGTTGCCGCAAAACCTGCTGGCAACATTCTTACTATCCGAATGATACACACATCCCTTGGGATTGTTTCGCCTGGCCAGGGCCATCTTCAGCGCCTCATCGGCCAGCTCGGCGGGCGCCTCTTCCACGCGTAATAGCCCTGGCGGGTCACCCATGCGACCAAAGATGCAAAAGAGATCGAATGACCAGAAAGGATTGCCCTTACCGACAGGCAATCCTTGACAAACGAACTTTAGCCTCCTTAAAATTACATGGTTTTTCAAACTGAGCCAGCGAAGGAGGGGTGTCGTGGTTGGTCTTTTCCGCACGTGGATGAGCGCCTAAAAGCGGCGCTGTTATGGCGTCGCGCTGTTTTTGCACGCCATTCCACGATTGGACATAACCATGATGTTTGAAACCTCTCGGCGCAGGTCTGTTTCGCTGTGCCGTTCATGGCAATTTAAGATTTGTTTCGTATGGGGCGGGGAGCTCGTGTCGACATTGACGAGCTCGATTCTCCAAATGGGTCTCATTTGGCATATCGCCCTCACGACAGGATTATCTTCCCTCCTCTCCCTGGCATCGTTAGCAGGCTTTCTGCCGATTGCCTTGTTCGGAGTCCTTGCGGGCGCCGTTGTCGACAGATACAGGGGGCTGTTCGCCCTTCTTTGGTGCGGGTTCGTCTTCGCTTTCGCGTTCTCCCCACTCGCGGCATTGTTCCCAATAATGACCTTGGGACATTTTGGCGGTAGCACGGGGGATGCTGCTTTGGTGGAGATCCTTTTCTCTGCAGGCATGCTGGCTGGGTCCGGCATTTTGGCGGCTACGGGAGGGTTCCGCAATAGGTCGCTCACCATGGTCGCCGCGATCGCCGGCTTCGGCGTCGTCGCAATCGCATCCGGATTGCTCGGCCCGTCGTTGTTCGCTGCCTTCCTACCGGCGAGCTTTCTTATGGGCGCATGCTCCCCGCTGTACGCGGGAACCCAGACTGCCCTTATGCAGGAGCAGATACCTTCTGAGTGCCTAGGCCGCGTTATTGGTCTCTATGGACCCATTATGGCGTGGGCCATGCCCATGGGCCTCGCAGCCCCCTCCGTTTTTGCGGACCTGCTCGGAGCTCCGTTGTGGTTCGTCGGCTCTGGAGCGACCATGGTACTGCTTGCGTTGGCGATGCTTCTCGCTCCAAGTGTCCGAAACGTGGGAAAAAAAGATTCCGGGCAGATTCAATAGCCCAAGTATTCGAAAAAAGAGGCGGCAGCCATCGGTTCACGCGTCAGCCTTCAAGCCCTTGCGACGACGAGGTATTGCGCCGACATCCCACATCGCGCTCCTTAATCGTCGCCAACTATCATTTTCGGATTCACCGGCTTGCACAAGGCCAAAACGCTCGTGCTGGCAATTGGGCAAAGGCGAAAAATCGACGTGAACGATCCTTTATTGGCATGGCTGCGCTTCCAGAAAACGCCAATACACAAAAGGTGGTTCAACTTATGGAACTCATAGTCAAAGCTAAAGACATCTTTTTGGAATATGCAGGCCGCGATATTCTGGACATCGAAGAGTTGGAAATCTACCCCTACGATCGCATTGGCTTGGTAGGAGACAACGGCGCAGGCAAAACCAGCCTGCTAAAAATCCTGAGCGGCAATCTTACCATTGCGGACGCCGACGTCAGGCGCTTCGGCAGCATTGCCCTCATCGGCCAGCTCGACGAACTCGACCTTGATACGGCTCCGGGTAGCGGCGAAATGCTCTCCCGTCTCAACGTCGCCGAAGTGGCGCAGGAGACGATGAGCGGCGGGGAGGAAACACGCGCCAAGATTGCCTCTGCGCTCTCCCAGCATGCAAACGCAATCTTTGCCGACGAGCCTACGAGCCACCTCGACCAAGACGGCATCCACCTTCTCGTCGGACAACTCAAGGCATTTGATGGGGCCCTGCTCATCGTAAGCCATGACCGTCATTTTCTCGATCAGGTAGTGGACAAGATCTGGGAGCTCAAAGACGGCGGTATTTCCGAATTCTGGGGTGACTACTCAGACTATCTGCGACAGAAAGAAGAAGATCGTAAAGCTCAGGCGGCTCGATACGAAGAGGCGATGCGCGAGCGCGATCGCCTCGAAGCCGCCATCGAAAAACAGCGGAAAAAAGCACGGCAGGTCGACGCCAAGCGGAAGGGTGCGAAAAAAAGCAACGAATATGCAGGTCGATTGGGGCATCAGAAAACAACCGGCACCAAGCAGAAGAAAATGCATCAGGCAGCTAAGAACATGGAGAAGCGCCTCGAAGCGCTCGAAGGGATCGAGGCCCCAGATAGCATTCGTGCCGTGCGCTTCCGCCAGAGCAAGGCCCTGGAACTGCACAGCAAATTTCCCATCTCGGCAGACGATTTCAGCTTGAGCTTCGGCAACTGCGTGCTCTATGACCACGCGAAATTCGAGATACCGCTCGGTGCCAAAGTGGCCATCACCGGTGGCAACGGCACAGGAAAGACCAGCCTGCTGAAGGCAATCGTTCGACGCGCCGACGGTATCAACATCTCTCCCAAAGCAGAGATCGGCTACTTCGAACAGACAGGCTACAAGTTCGACGCCCGCCAGTCTGTGATCTCGTTCATGCAGAATGGTTGCGAGTACAGCATGACCGAAATTCGAGGCATCCTCGCCTCTATGGGAATCGGACCGCGTGACCTGACAAAGGACGTTGGCGTTCTCTCGGGAGGCGAAGTCATCAAGCTGCTACTCGCGAAGATGCTACTGGGCAGATACAACATCTTGCTCATGGACGAGCCTGGAAATTACCTGGACATCAAGAGCGCCGAAGCCCTCGAGCAGATGATGAGCGCCTATGCCGGAACGATAGTGTTCGTCTCCCACGATAAGAGGCTGGTCGAGAACGTCGCAGACATTGTCTACGAAATAAAGGACACCAAGCTAGTCAAAATCTTTCAGCGCGAGTAGCCCTAAATGAGCAGGAAATAATCCCCGAACGGAGACAAGGGAGTAAAACGGCAAAGAAAGAGCCTCCGTCTCAACGCAGGGAACGGAGGCTCTTTAATCGCTTTTACTCACCGCCGTCGCTGGCGGCTTTGCCATGACTCTCGTACGAAAAGAAACTCAGCGGCACAGTGCGGCACTCAAAAGTCCAGGTCATAACCCTATCAGCCTACTCCCACTCGATGGTCGCGGGCGGCTTGGACGTGATGTCGTAGCACACGCGGTTGGCACCGGGAACCTCGGCCACGATGCGGCCGGAGATGCGGGCCAGAACATCGTAGGGCAGCTTGGCCCAGTCGGCGGTCATGGCGTCGCTGGACTCGACGGCGCGAAGGATAATCGGGCGCTGATAGGTGCGCTCGTCACCCATAACGCCGACAGACTTGATGTCGGGCAGGACGGCGAAGTACTGCCAGCAGCTGTGCTCGGAGTTGCGCTCACCGGTCTGCTCAAACAGACGCTGGTTGTAGGCGTCGAGCTCCTCGCGCACAATAGCATCGGCGTTCTTGAGGATCTCGAGCTTCTCCTTGTCGACCGCGCCGATGATGCGGATGGCAAGACCCGGGCCCGGGAAGGGCTGACGGAACACGATGTGACCCGGCAGGCCAAGCGCCAGACCAAGCGCGCGGACCTCGTCCTTAAAGAAGTGGTCGAGCGGCTCGATGAGATCGAAGTGCACGCCCTCGGGGAACGGGATCAGGTTGTGGTGGCTCTTGATGGTGGCCGTCTTGCCGCCCGTCTTGCGCGCACCGGACTCGATGATGTCGGGGTAAATGGTGCCCTGGGCCAGGTACTTGACCGGCTTGCCATCGGTCTCGAGCTGCTGGGCCACGGCGAAGAACTCTTTCCAGAACTGTGTGCCGATGATGCGGCGCTTCTCCTCGGGCTCGGTCACGCCGGCCAGAAGCTCGGCATAGCGGTCCTCGGCGTGGACGTGGATAAAGTCGACGTCAAACTGCTTGGTGAAGACCTCCTCCACCTGCTCGGGCTCGCCCTTGCGCAGCAGGCCGTGGTTGATAAACACGCAGGTCATCTGCTTGCCCACGGCGCGGGCGCCCAGCGCAGCCACGACGGAGGAGTCGACGCCACCGGACAGGGCCAGAATCACGCGGTCGTCGCCGACCTTCTCGCGGAACTCGGCCGTCATGGTCTCGACCAGGTTGTCCATGCTCCAATTGGGCTCCAGGCCGCAGATCTCAAACAGGAAGTTGCTCAGCAGCTGCTGACCGTACTCAGAGTGCTTGACCTCGGGGTGGAACTGCGTGGTGAAAATCTTGCGCTCGACGCACTCCATGGCGGCAACCGGGCACACGTCGGTGCTGGCGGTAACGGTAAAGCCCTCGGGCACCTCGGACACGGCGTCGCGGTGGCTCATCCACACGGTCTGCTCCATGGGCGTGGAGTTAAAGAGCTTGGCGCCGGCCGTGCGCGTGATGGTGGCGCGGCCGTACTCGCCCACCTCGGAGTGGCCGACCTTGCCGCCGAGCGTCACGGCCGTGATCTGATGGCCGTAGCAAAAGCCCAGGACGGGAAGGCCCAGGTCAAAGATGGCAGGATCGATGGACGGAGCGTCCTCGGCATACACAGAGGCCGGGCCGCCGGAAAGGATGAGCGCAGAGGCGTTCATTTCGCGAATCTCGTCGGCCGAGATGTCGCAGGGGACAATCTCGGAATACACGTTGAGGTCGCGGACGCGACGGGCAATGAGCTGACCGTACTGCGCACCAAAGTCGAGTACGAGGACCTTTGCGGAAGCCTTTTGATCCATGGTTTCCCCCTCTTGTTGGCGGGGAGCCGGTGCCCACCCGCGCGAATAAACGAAAACAGCTTACATAGTGTACACGTTATATGGGGTTTCTCGTCCCTCGCAGCCATCAGCGCACGGCAAACGCACGACCTGGGCCCTATTTGACGGTAATTGAAGTGTTACCAGACGTTACAGATGATGTAATACGTTTGAACATTGGACGCCCTGTGCCACAATACTGCCGAACGACTCCGCCTCTGCGGCGGCAAATACGATAGGAATATCAGCATGAAGCGCATCCTTCTCATCGCCACGGGCGGCACCATCGCATCGACCGAGGACGGCAACGGCCTCTCCCCCGCCCTGACCGGTGAGGAGCTCGCCCAGAGCGTCCCCGAGATCTCGGGCCTCTGCGAGCTCGACGTCGTGCAGCCCATGAACATCGACAGCACCAATATGCGCCCCAGTGACTGGATGCGTATCCGCGACGTCATCGTCGAGGGTTATGCCGACCACGACGGCTTCGTGATTCTGCACGGCACCGACACCATGAGCTACACCGCGGCAGCGCTTTCCTACCTGATTCAGGACAGCCCCAAGCCCATCGTGCTCACCGGCTCGCAAAAGCCCATGGGCAATCCATTTACCGACGCCAAGCTCAACCTGTACCAGAGCCTGCTCTATGCGCTCGACGAGCACTCGCACGATGTCTCGATTGTGTTTGGCGGCGTCGCCATTGCCGGCACGCGCGCCCGCAAGCAGCGTACCATGAGCTTTAACGCGTTCATTAGCGTCAACTATCCGCCCATCGCCTATATCCGCAATGACCGCATCGTGCGCAACGGGCTTCACGGCACGCATCAGGGCGAAAACCCGGTGCGTTTCTACGACAGCATCGACCCGCGCGTATTTGTACTCAAGCTCACGCCCGGCGTAAACCCGGGCATCCTCGACGCCCTTGCCGATAGCTACGCCGCTGTAATCCTTGAGACCTTTGGCATTGGCGGTATCCCCGAGTTTGGCGAGTCGGGTGAGTCGTTCCAAGAGGCGATTTTCCGCTGGGTCGATTCGGGCCGCACCGTCGTTATGACCACGCAGGTCCCCGAAGAGGGCCTTGACCTGGGTGTTTATGAGGTCGGCCGTGCCTACGCCGATCATCCGGGCATTTTGCGCGGCGACGACATGACCACCGAGACGCTCGTGGCCAAAACCATGTGGGCGCTCGGCCAATCACGTGATGCGGCCGAGATTCAGCGCCTGTTCTACAGCCAAGTCAACCACGACCGCATCCCGATGGCCTAATCCCTAAGGCAGTTCCACTTATCGCAGCCTCAAACGACAGGTGGTCCCCCTCGGGCCGTGCAAAAAACGGAGTATTCTGCAATTTCTCCGCCAGAGGCATAGAATCGGCCAATTGTTAGACGAACTTTTAGGACGAAGGTGCCGTCTGGTAAATATTTATTCCTCATTTTTATTTAACGTGTGGATTAACTACTACCAAAAAGGCAAAACCAGCCGCTCAAGCTACCGTCTACAGCCGAACTGGTGCTGAATACTCGCGATTTTGCACATCGCAACCAGGGGGACCCGCCCAAAGAGCGTCAAATAGCAGCGGGGGAACGCCCTATTCGATGCCCTCGAGAAGCTCTGATACCGTCATGCCAAGCGCGGGCGCGATCTTAAATAGAACCTTGAGCGTGAAATTTGCCGTCCCATCTTCGATTCGGTCGAGGTAGGGTCGGCTGATTCCTGTTGCCACACAAAAATCAACCTTGGAGATACCAAGGTCTCTGCGTGTCTCTTCGACCCGCCTGCCAAGAATCTGTTTCGCACGTTCGTCCATGCAGCCGAGTTTGAAATGGAGCCGAACATAAACGTAAACTATAGTTTACGTTTTGCCGAATACACAGGAGTTTTCTATGTCGGGTTCTTCGGTCCGCATGTACCGAGCCACGCTTCGCACAAACAGCGCACCGCTCAAGCTCGTCGTCGTTGAGGCCGAATGCCTTTCGCCCGATGAGCGCACAGCATTTGTATTGCTATCAAGTCGCGTCGCCGCCGTTCTGGTCCCTTGCCCGGCGCAAGGTGAACTTGCTATCCAATGCCAGGCGCACAGCTGCTCGCTCAATCAGGCTGCCGTGATCGCAACCAGCCAACGCGGTCTGCCCCTTCTCCTGGAAGCCGGTATCGCACTTGCCCTTCGCGGCGCCGGATACGAAAACGAGGCCGCCGCCGACATGGTCTTTAAACCACGATCGAGCGGCGGCCTCGCAGCAGCCATTGAATATGCGTGCAGGCTCGTTGCCTAAAAGGACAAGCTAGAAACCAAAGCCAAAGCCCGTTCCGGTAATCGCCGAGTACATAAAGTAAACGTTGATCACGTTGAGGAACACACCCGTGATGCAGCCGTTGCGCAGGTAGCGCTCGCACACGATGCGCGCCATGGCGGCGGAGTCATCATTGTTTTTAGCCTGGCGTCCCGCCGTAAAGTACGTCGCCACGCTCAGCAGTAGGTTGAGCACCGGCAGTGCCAGCAGCTCGTAGCTCTTGCCCCAGCGCGTCACCTCGCCGGCTGCGTTAAACTTCGTTGCCACCTCGGGGCCAATGTTGGGGATAACAAACGCTGCAACCACCAGCGGAATCACCGCAAGTACGAGCAGCGCAATACCCATGTAGCCAGCTTTTTTGCCATATTGAAACATGCGCGTCGTCCTTACACATTAAAGCGGAAGTGCACGACGTCGCCATCGGCCATAACATAGTCCTTGCCCTCAATACGCAGTTTGCCGGCGGCCTTGGCGCCCTGCTCACCGCCGAGCTCGATGTAGTCGTCATAGCCAATGACCTCGGCCTTAATAAAGCCGCGCTCAAAATCGGTGTGGATGACGCCGGCGGCCTGCGGGGCGGTCGCGCCCTGACGAACCGTCCAGGCCTTGACCTCCATCTCGCCGGCCGTAAAGAACGACTGCAGACCGAGCAGCTTATAGGCCGCCTGCGCGAGCACGTCCAGACCGGGCTGTTCCAGGCCCAGGCTCTCCAGGTAGTCGGCGGCGTCCTCGGGATCGAGCTCGGAAAGCTCGGCCTCAATCTTGGCGCAGATGGGCAACGGCTTGACGCCATCGATGGGCGCCAGGTCGTCGTTGAGCATATCCTCGTCCACGTTGGCCACATACAGGATGGGCTTCATGGTGAGCAGGAACAGCCCCTTGGCGGCGGCACGCTCCTCGTCGGTCATCTCCATGGATGCGGCGCGCTTGCCCTCGTTGAGCCAGGCAAGCAGGCGCTTGGCGACCTCGAACTTGGGCATGAGCTCCTTGTCGCGCTTGGCCTCCTTCTCGAGCTTGGGCAGCTGCTTCTCGAGCGTGCCCATGTCGGCCAGGATGAGCTCGGTCATGATGGTGTCGGCATCGCCGGCGGGATCGACGAACTCGCCCGTGCGGCCCACCTCACGCATGACGTTGGGGTCCTTAAAGTAGCGCACGACCTCGCAGATGGCGTCGGTCTCGCGAATGTTGGCCAGGAACTGGTTGCCCAGGCCCTCGCCCTCGTTGGCGCCCTTCACCAGACCTGCGATGTCGACGAACTCGACCGTCGCCGGCACAATGCGGCCCGGGTTAACGATGTCGGCAAGCTTTTGCAAGCGGCTATCGGGCACGTCGACGATACCCACGTTGGGGTCGATCGTGGCAAACGGGTAGTTGGCGGCAAGGCCGGTCTTTTTGGTAAGCGCGGTGAACAGCGTCGACTTGCCCACGTTGGGCAGGCCCACGATACCGATGGAAAGGGACACGACAGCTCCTTTTGGTACAGGTACTTCAAACCGTATAAGTATAGCGCCGCCGCAGCATCCGGGCGAATCCGGACACCGCGGCGGCGCAAATGAAGCAGAGATAGAGCTCGCTGACTAGTCCGCGAGCTTCTCCACCTGATCGAGCATCTTGTCAAGCTTGGCCTTTGCCTCGGCCTTGGCCTTCTGGGCCTCTTCGTGGGCCTTGGCCTTCTGAGCGGCCTTTTCCTCGGCCTCGGGGTCGACAACGACCAGATTGGACGCATCGTGCTCGACCAGCTTGAGCGCATGCTCGGGGCACACCTTGACGCAGGCTCCGCAACCTAGGCAATACGTGGACTCCAGTGCAAAGCGACCGCTTCCCACCAAATCGCAGGCAAACGTGGGGCACACGTTGACGCACTCGCCGCACGACGTGCACTTGTCAAAATCGCATTCCGGTGTGCTCACCTGCATATTCTGGGCAAGCTCGGGGTGGTTCTGCAGCGTCGAGAGCACCAGCTGCCGCCCGTGCGTGAGCGAACGGCGACGCTTGGTCGTCGTGGTGCCGCACATGGTGTTGAGCGTGCGCTCGAGCTGCGTGATCTGGTGACGGTGAGCCTTCAACTTCTGCGTCACCGAGGCCAGCGCCGCCGTCGCCGGATTGAGCTTGGTCACCGTCAGGCCCGTGGTGCGGGCAATCTTATCCATGTACTCCTTGCGCTCGTACTCGCGGCGCTTATGGCATTTGAGGCTCTTGGGGTCGACCTCCAGGCCCATGCCCGTACCCGCCCACTCCTCGGCGGTAGCAATGGCCTCGCCCAGAATGTCCTCACCGCCGGTGTTGCGGCACTTATCGCACACGCCCAGTGGCAGGTAGACGCTCACGTTGGGATAGTCCGCCAGTACCGAGAACCAGGTCTCGGCCGTAATATCGCCCACGCAGGCAACGACGACCTCGTTTTCGCGCGGCATGCGCTTGAGGGCGCGTGTGCAGGTGACGTAGGCGGTCTCGTGGCTCGTAGCAGCGGAGACGATATCGTCATACAGGTTTTTAGGCGCCAGGCGCGGCGAGATGATCGCCTCGGTCGGGCAGGCAGCGGCGCACAGACCGCACTTGCGGCAGGAGTCGAGGATCTCAATGGCGTCTTCCTCGACCTCGATAGCGTTGACCGGGCACACGTCCATGCACGCGGTGCAGCCGCTCTTTTCGTTTTTGCAGGTCAGGCACGGAATGGTGTTGCCGCGCGGGCGCTCCTTGTAGTCGGCAGGATTCCACTGCGGCGCCGACGGATCGAGTGCATCGGTCACGCCGCCAAGCGGGTTTTTAAGAAAGTCGAAACCCTTGCTGATCTCGATAATGTCATCAAACAGATCGTGTTCCTGCGCCATGCGCGGCCCCTCCCTGAGCAGTGCAAACAAGCAAGAGATAATGATACGCTATCGGCCCGTGCCTCGGGCAAATTACACGCGGAGCATCTTTGCGGCAAATAGCCCATGGCCTATCGCCGCCTCGATTGCACAAGGTCAATCAAGTGCCAAGCTATGCCTCGCACATGAGCTGCACGAGCTTTTGTCTGGTCACCTTGGCCTGCTCGTTGGCCATATTGCGTTCGTTTCTAAAGGCCGCATCTGCAACGCTCATCAGGTCGGTAACGGAAATCTCGCCAAGTCCCAGCTCCGCGAGCGTCGTCGGTAGGCCGACGCGCTGGCAAAACTCGAGCACCTGATCAAGCTCGGGCGCACGCTCCAAACGAAGCTGGACCACTAGGCCAAATGCCACGGCCTCACCATGCATGGCCTTGCACTCGGGCAGGATCGTCAACCCGTTGGCGATGGCATGTGCCAACGCCAAGCCACCGCTCTCAAAGCCGACGCCCGAGAGCAGAATATTGCACTCGATCAGGCGCTCAACCGCCGGCGATATACGGCCCTTTTTGAGATCGCGCTTGGCAGCGACGCCGCACTCCATGAGTGTGTCATAGCAGGCACGAGCCGCAACCAAAGCCAAGTGCCCCGGCGCGCCACCGTGTTCGTTGACGCCGTGCGCCGCGGCGCACGAACGCGCCTCGAAGTACGTTGTCAGTGCATCGCCCATGCCAGCGACCGTCATACGCAGCGGGGCCGCCGCGACCACGTTGGTATCGACCACGACCAGGTCTGGATTCTTCTCGAGCATCAGGTAGCGGTCGAACGACCCATCCTCGTGATACAGCACCGAAATCGCGCTGCACGGACCGTCCATCGACGCCGCCGTGGGACATACGCACAACGGCAACTCGGCATAAAACGCAACGGCCTTGGCGATATCGAGCATCTTGCCGCCGCCAATACCCACCACCATGTCGCAATACTCAGCCCGAGCTTCCTTAGCCATTTCGACAACGGCATCTTCCGTACACGGACCGTTGTAAATCTTAAAGAACGGCTCGCTTAGATCTTCATCCAGAAATCCATCGACGATCTGCCTGCACAGCCGATCCTCGGTGCCTTGGTCAAACAAGACATAGGCAGCGCAGCCCAACCATGACAAATACCTGCCCTGACGCGAGAGCTCACCCGGCCCCTGAACATATCGTCCGGGACCGCCATAAACCATGGGAAGCGCCATACGAGAATCCGCCCTTTCATCAACAACAATTGGTACAAAGCAACCTGACCCCTTTGCACCATAGCAAAAAGGGGCAAAGCCTTCTGTCGGCTTTGCCCCTTCCTTACCTTAGTTTACTCATCCATAAGGTAGTAGTGACCCAGTGCGTCGGCACCCAGAATGGCGTTTGCAACCATCTCGGGCGTCACCTCAAACGGCATGTTGCACATGGTGTCATCGGGCGCGCAGGCGGCCTCGGCAACAATCATGGCCTGCTCGCGCGTAAGCTCGGCAACGCCAAGTTCCTTCATCGTAACCGGCAGGCCCAGCTCAATGCAGAAGCCCAAGACTTCCTCGAGCTTCTCGGTCGGGGCATCCTCGAGTACCAGCTGGACGATGGTGCCAAAGGCGACCTTCTCGCCGTGATACATGCCGTGGCACTCGGGCAGCATCGTCAGGCCATTGTGGATGGCATGAGCAGCAGCAAGGCCCGAGCTCTCAAAGCCAATGCCCGAAAGCAGCGTGTTTGCCTCGATGATGTGCTCAACGGCAGGCGTGAGCGCACCCTTCTCCAGCGCGACCTTGGCCTTGACGCCATCGGCCATAAGCGTCTCGTAGCAGAGCTTGGCGAGCGCCAGACCAGCCATACCGCCCTTGCCGCCAGCGCAAGTGCCGCCGTCGGCATCGTGCGTCGCCTGGGCCTCAAAGTAGGTTGCGAGCGCATCGCCCATACCGGAAACCGTCAGGCGCACCGGGCTCGCCGCGATAACCGTCGTATCCATCAGGACAATGTTGGGGTTTGCCTTAAGGAACAGGTACTTATCGAACTGGCCGTCATCGGTGTAGAGCACCGAAAGTGCCGAGCACGGTGCATCGGTCGAAGCGATGGTGGGGCAAATGATAACCGGGGACTCCAGGTAATAGGCAACAGCCTTCGCGGTATCGAGGATCTTGCCGCCACCGACACCGACGATGATGTCGCAACCGTTGTCGCGAGCGAGCGCAACCAGGCGATCGACCTCGCCCTTGGAGCACTCGCCGTTAAAGTCCTCAAACAGCAGCTCGGCCTTAGCCTCGGCAAAGCTGCCCTCGATCTTGGCACCAACGCGCTTCTTGCCCGAAGGCGTCACGATGACGAGGGCCTTAGCGCCGAGCGGCTCGACATAGGAGCCGAGCTTGGCGAGCTCGTCCGGACCCTGGATGTACTTGCTGGGGCTATTGAAGATTGCAGCCATTTTTATCCCATTCTCTAAAAGAAAAAAAGGGGCTCCGTACAGATACGTGCGGAGCCCCTCGTTACGATAACAAGAGTCGATTAGAAATCGATGTCGGTGTCGTAGTAGCAGGCCTTGAGAATCTTCTCGAAGTCGGCAGCCTTGGTCTCACGCGGGTTCTCGGGCGTGCAGGCGTCCTGCTCGGCGTTCGCGGCGATCTCGGGCAGCTTGGCGAGGAACTCCTCCTCGGAAACCATCTGCGGGTTCTCGGCGTCGACCTTCACGCCACCATTCGCGTAATCCTTGATGGACTGCGGAATGTTGAGCTGGTCGTTGAGGTCGCGAATCTTCTGGACGAGCGCAGCGATGAGCTCCTCGTTGGTCTCGCCGGGAAGGTGCAGGATCTCCTTGGCCACGTAAGCGTAACGCTCAGCAGCGCGCGGGTCCTTGGAGTTCCACTGGATAACCTTGCCCAGGTACATGGCGTTGGCAGCACCGTGGATGATGTGGCCGTTCTCGAAGGCAGCGCCGGTCTTGTGAGCCATGGAGTGAACGATGCCGAGCAGGCCCGAGGAGAAGGCGATACCGGCGATGCACTGAGCCTCGTGCATGTGCTGACGGGCCTCATGGTCGCCAGCATAGGACTTGGGCAGCCACTCGACGATCTCGCGGATGCCGTGCAGAGCGTTGGCGTCGGTGAACATAGAGGCGCAGGTGGAAACGTAGGCCTCCATGCAGTGGGTCAGAGCGTCCATGCCGGTATGAGCGCACAGCTTGGCGGGCATGGTGTAGGTGAGCTCGGGGTCGACGATGGCGACATCAGGGGTGATGTTGAAGTCGGCCAGCGGGTACTTGATGCCCTTGGCGTAGTCGGTAATGACGGAGAAGGCAGTGACCTCGGTAGCGGTGCCGGAGGTAGAGGAGATGGCGCAGAAATGAGCCTTCTGACGCAGCTCGGGGAAGCTGAACGGCTGGATGATGTTATCGAAGGACTCCTCGGGATACTCGTAGAAGACCCACATGGCCTTAGCGGCATCGATGGGCGAGCCGCCACCGATGGCGATAATCCAGTCGGGCTCGAACTCGCGCATGGCCTCGGCGCCCTTCATGACCGTCTCGATGGACGGGTCGGACTCGACGCCTTCGAACAGCTTGACCTCGAAACCGCCTTCCTTAAGGTCGTTCTCGACGTCCTGCAGGAACCCGCCGCGGCGCATAGAGCTGCCGCCAGAAACGATGATGGCCTTCTTGCCCTTGAGGTTCTTCACCTCGTGGCGAGCGCCCTCACCAAAGTACAGATCGCGAGGATTGGTAAAACGTCCCATACTGTGCCTCCTAAACAAGCCCCTCTTAGACTTGCGTATATAACGGAGCACCCAATTGGCTCCGTTAGGACCGGTTTGCGCGTTGCCGGCGATGACAATGCGCGATGTCTAAACGTCTCAACGCTCAGACAAACACTATTTTACCGTTCTGGTTGGTCAGTTATTCACCTAAAGCCGCCAATGATGAAACGTTTTTTCTATCCCTGAAGACCCTTGTGCGGCATTCATACTCCCAAGCTGGGCAAACGTTTTATCAAGGTTGACTACATATCCCGGGCAGGACGGTGCCCCTCCAAAATATGCACCGTTCGCCGCCAAAAATCGACCGTTTGCGGCACCGTGATACCACTCGGCCGTCCATGGTGCCGACATTTGTGCGACATCCGACTTCGTGGTGCAAAGGTGCAAGTCCAAGTGCGGCACCCCCGGTGTGCCACATGCGGGTAAACTAGAACCTTATATAGAAACATCTGAACCCTAACCGCAGCAAAGGAGGCCCCATGGCATTCGATCCCATTCAAGAGGATTGCCATCGCCTCGTTCTTGAGGCCTTGCGCCGCGACAATATCCCGCTCACCGACGCTGCCGCAGTAGAGCGTCTGATGGAACAATTCACCCGCAACCCCGCACCGCTCATCGTGCACGACCGCGACCGCGCCGGGCACCTCATTGCCAAGGTGGTCGAGGCCGTCGACTACCGCATTCCCTTTATCCCCGACGATACCCAGGCAGAGCAAGAAGAAGCCGCAGCCGAGAACATGCTCCGCGAGGCAGTCGCACTCGACCCGGCCAACTGGGATGCCCAGCGCATGCTGACGGCGCTCACCGCCAGCTCCAACGAGGAATACGTACAGTATCTGGTGTCCAAGTGCGACGAGGTGGAGCACGATCTGGCGCTCAAGATCGCCTCGGCGCAGGACCCCTACGAGCGTGAGGCCGCTGGCGACCTTATGCGCCGCCCCTATCTGCGCTGGCTCGCCGCCCTTGCGTCACGTGCCCTCATTAGCGGCCGCTATCGCATGTCGCTCGAAGCCGCAAACCGCAGCCTCGACTTTGCCCCCAACGATCCTGCCGGCGTCCGCCACACCGCGATGCTCGCCATGGCAAAGCTCGAATACCCCGCCGAGGAGCTCAAGCGCTTTCGCTCCGCTCACTCCGTGCCGTACCTCGCGAGTACCCCGCTGCGCCGCCGCCCCAAAGATGCGGAGCGTGACTTGGACCCGTGGACGCTCATCGCGCTGATGAGCGCTGCCTGGCGCGAGCTGGACTACGAGGGTGCCGAGCACTACCTGCGTATCCTTGTGCGTTCGTGCCCGCACGCAGCCGAGGCGCTCTACTTCCAAACCGAGTTTCCCGATGGCGTCTATGCCCGCGTCAACGTGGGTGTGGGCTCCACCGACGAACTTGTCCTTGCGCTGTCCGAGGCGACGCCGGTGCTGCAGGAGGGCCTGGGCGCCCCCGACAACGCCAGCTTTGCCGCCTGGGTCGCCACCAACGACATCGTGCGTTCCCAGATCGACGAGCGCATCCTGCGCGCGGCCGAGCAGGGTTTGCCGTTTAAGGGAGGAGACCTCTAATGGATCCGAGCGTCTACATCCCCGCCTACCTGGAGCGCGCCTACCTTGCGTCGCACCCCGAACTCACCGATGCAGCACGCGAGCTTGTCCATAACGACGTGAGCGTCAACCCTCATAAGTATGCGCAGTCCGAGCATGCCCAGGCGCTGCTGTCCTATGCCGGCGTTCATCGCCACCTGCTCGACGAGCTCCATCGCATCGAGGATATGGGCAGCGACGAGGAGTTTGAGCAGACGCGCAACCGCCTGTTCGACGATATGCGTGATGAGCTGCTCAAGATCGTCCGCATCGATGCGCATGTCCTCGATGCCCAGCTGCTCGCCATCATTTTGGCGGACACGCCCGTCGACGCCTGCCCGGGCGATCTGATGAAGCTCGAGGCGACCACGGCCGATTACCTGCAGCAAAGCGTGCCCGGGTTCGACATGGAAGCCCCGCACTACTGGGCCAATAATGTTTTGGCCGATGGTGTCACCGCAGCAGACCTTACCGTGAGCGAGCCGGCTCTTATCGGGTGGCTTCACACGCTCGAGGCCATCTCGCAGCTGTGCATGGCGAGCGCCCGCTACCGTGCTGCCGCCAACTACGCCCGCCGCGTCCTTAAGGCAGAAGGCTATCCCACCCGAGCCGCAGGCACCGTGTTGCTCGCCCTCGCTCGTCTGGAAGACGAGGACGGCTTTTTTGCCCTAGCCCACCAGCTCGAGGAAGAGATCGGGGCAGACGCACTCGAGAACTCTCCTTGGTATCTGCTCGCCCGCACGATTCTGCTGTTCAAAACAAACAAGATGCGCCCGGCGACACGCGCGCTGCGTGAGTTTGCCAACCGTTGCGAGGGCGGCGCGTTCTTCTTGCTGAACCCCATGTACCAGACACCGTACCTTCCCTGCCGACCCGAGCCACGCGATCCCTGGGATCTTTCGCATCAGGCCGTTTGGGAAGCGGACGGTATTATCTCGGACACTCCCGACTTTGCTCCCTGGGCCAATGCCTGCGAAGACGTGTCGCAGCTTGCCCAGGAGTTTGCGCGCCGCTACGGTTTTTAGTGACACACTCGACCCGACCATGTCGTTTACGTTAGGAACGGTTTCATGAACCTCCGCTCATCTCTTGCCTGCACCTCGAGCGATATCGCTCGCTGGGGGCTGCGCTCCGTCCTTAAGCGCCAGGGCGGCGTACTCCCCGGCCGCATCGCCATGAAGATCGACCCCGAGCTGCTGAGCGACCTCGCCGGCCTTGTCGACCGCAGCGTGGTGATCACCGGTACTAATGGCAAGACCACCACCTCCAACCTCATCGCCGACGCCGTTGCCGCCAGCGGCGCTACCGTGGTGTGCAACCGTGCCGGCAACAATATGGAGCCTGGCGTGGTGGGTGCTCTGCTCGAGGCCCGCGGCGGCCTTAAGCACGCCAGCAGCGGCAAGCGCGTGGGCGTCTTTGAGTGCGACGAGCTCTACACCGTACGCGTTCTGCCCAAGCTCAAGCCGACGTACTTTGTGCTGCTCAACCTGTTCCGCGACCAGCTAGACCGCTACGGCGAGATCGACCATACCCAAGACGTCATCGCCCATGCGTTGGAGCTCTCTCCGACGACAACGCTCATCTACAACGCCGACGATCCGCTGTGCGCCTCGATCGCCGCGCGCGTCCCCAACACGAGCATCGCCTTTGGCATCGACGGCGCCACGGGCACCGAGTCCGACCGCATTAGCGACTCGCGTTTTTGCTCGCAGTGCAACGCCCCGCTGGAATACGACTATGTGCAGTACGGACAGCTGGGCGCCTATCATTGCCCTTCGTGCGGCTGGGGTCGCCCCGCGCTGCTCCGCCGCGTGACGGGCGTTGAGCTCGGCTGCGACGGCTACGGCTTTGACCTGGCCTTTGGACCCGAGGCCAACGCGCCCGCCGTGCACATCGCCACGCGCTACAACGGCCTGTACATGGTCTATAACGTTGCCGCCGCCTTCTTTGCGGCGCACGAGCTGGGCGTGGACGCGGCGTATCTGCAGCCCACGCTCGATGCCTACGTGCCAGCAGGTGGTCGCATGGGCCGTTGGGATATTGCCGGCCGCACCGTCGAGGCCAACCTGGCCAAGAATCCCGTGGGCTTCGATCGCCAGATCCAGTCCATTAAAACGGCAGGTGGCAGGCTCTGCGCCTTCTTCCTAAACGATAACGATGCCGACGGCCACGATGTCTCGTGGATCTACGATGTCGACTTCGAGCGCATCGCCGACGCGCCGGGTCTTGTCGCCTTTGCCGGAGGCACGCGTGCGCACGACATGCAGGTACGCCTCAAGTACGCCGGCATCGATGCCGCGATTATCTCGGACGTCGCGCAGGCGATCGGCGCCGTGGCAGACGAGGCCGCCGATGACACCTTCTACGCCGTCGCCAACTACACGGCCTTCCCGCCGCTGGTCAAAGAACTCGACGGACTCAAAGGCACCGATGCAGCCACGGTTGCTGCCCGCGCCATAGCCCGTGCCGACGGCAGCGCTCTTCCTGTCGGTATCGCGCCAGTCGAGCTTTCGCGCCCGCTGCGCATCGTCTACCTGTATCCCGATGCGCTTAACCTCTACGGCGACGGCGGCAACGTTATCGTGCTCGAGCGCCGCTGCGCCTGGCGCGGCATTCCCGTGCGCGTGGACGAGGTCCACATGGGCGAGGTGCTCGACCTGACCGACGCCGATATCGTCATGATGGGCGGCGGCTCCGACCGCGACCAACTGGCGGTTGCACATGAACTGCTCGCTCAAAAAGACAAGGTCGCGGCCTATGTTGAGGATAGCGGCTCGCTGCTCGCTATCTGCGGCAGCTATCAGCTGCTCGGCCGTTCGTACTATATGGGCGAGGATCGCATCGAGGGCCTGGGCGTCATTGCCGCCGAGACCGTACGCGGCTCCGACCGCCTGATCGGCAACGTCGCCGTCAAGACCGACCTGGCACCTGAGCCCTTTGTGGGATTCGAGAACCATGGAGGTCGCACGCTTTTGGACGCCGATGCCACGTCGCTCGGAACGTCCGTCGTCACGGGCACCGGCAACAACGGCGATGATGGCCTTGAGGGTCTGATCTTCAAGGGCGTCATCGGCACGTACCTGCACGGACCGGCACTGCCCAAGAACCCCGAGCTCGCCGACTGGCTGATCGCGCACGCCCTCGAGCGGCGCGGCGATGCGCAGGCCACAGCCCTGCTGCCGCTCAAGCCCCTCGACGACACCTACGAGCGCGCCGCCCACGACGCCGCCATGAAGCTCCTCCCCTAGCACCTCACCACCACAAAGGGGACAGGCACCTTTGTGGTGGTTTTTCAGTTTGCCAACGATATGTGAACGGCTAAAAAAGTCTGCTATACTCTTTCCCGCTGTCCCCATCGTCTAGCGGCCAAGGACGCCACCCTTTCAAGGTGGATATCGCGGGTTCGAATCCCGCTGGGGGCACCATTTGAGATGTGAAGCCCGTTACCAATTCGGTAGCGGGCTTTTTGCTACCGATATGCCGGGATTCGAACCCGACAGGGTGCGGAGCTGAGGAAACGCGCAAGCGTTTTCCAGCGCAGCACGCAAGGAGCGGAGCGACGCAGCGGAAGCGGGCGGCGCCAGCCGCACGCGGACATCCCGCTGGGGGCACCATTTAAATTAAGAAGCCCGTTACCCCCGCGGTGACGGGCTTTTTGCTACCTATGCGCCGGGATTCGAACCCGGCAGGGTGCGGATCCCGGCATCATCGCAAGGCCTGTGGTCAAAAAATGGCAAATATGAGTACTGTTACCATTTTAATAACAGCGATTTCATGCCTTCAGAAGGCGATTTAGCCGTCAGGCGTCCTACGGCGGAAAAATTGCAGACGTTTATCGGCTAAGTACTTGGACATATGTTGCGTAACACTACATATTTTGCAAATAAATAATGTTACAGGACTTGTGACAGTACTCATATTTGACGTTTTTTGCCCACGCCCCCTTATTGCGTGGGCGAATCAGTTCCAAAACGGGCTTCAAAGCGTCCTTCGCAAACAAAAACCGGGGCCCGCATGATGCGGACCCCGGCTCAATACCGTGACGATATGTCAGTTACGCTCTACACGTAGAACAGAATGTCGTCGTAGGTCGGGACCGGCCAGTAGTCGGCTGCCACGATCTCCTCCATGGCGTCCACGGCGGCGCGCAGCGCATCCATAGCGGGAACGACCTCGTGCGCGTACACGTTGGCCTGCTCCTGACCATCGAGGCCCTCGGCCTTCTGATGCACGGCGTCGAGCGCCTTGATGGAGTCGTTGATGGTGGTGATGCCGTTGCAGAGCTTGTTGAGCGTGTTCTGTTCACACTGCATGGCGGCCTCGGCGCCAGCGGCACGGATAGTCTCAAGGCCCTTAGCGACCTTGGTGGCATAGGCGGTAATGACCGGGCGATAGGTACGACGTGCCTCGCGAACCATCGTGGTGGCCTCGATGTTCATGAGCTTGTTGTACTTCTCGAGCTTGCAGTCGTAGCGGCACTGGGCCTCGGCCTTGGTCAGGACACCCGTCTCCTCAAAGAGCGCGATAGCCTTATCGGAAACAAAGGCGGGCAGGGCATCGGCCGTGGTCTTGTTGTTGGCAAGGCCGCGCTTCTCGGCCTCGACGGGCCACTCATCGGAGTAGCCATCGCCGGAGAACAGGATGCGCTGGTGGTCGGTCAGGACCTTCTTGCAGTACTCGAGTGCAGCGTCCTGGAACTCATCCTCGGGCGTACCCTCAAGCGCGTCGGCGAAGGACTTGAGCGACTTGGCCACGGCGGCATCGAGCACCAGGTTGGAGTCGGAGACGTTCTGCTCGGAGCCGCAGGCACGGAACTCGAACTTATTGCCGGTGAAGGCAAACGGGGAGGTGCGGTTGCGGTCGGTGTTGTCCTGCATCAGCTTGGGCAGGGTATCGGCGCCCAGGTCGAGCACGCCGCGCGTGGCATGGACGGAAGCCTTGCCATCGATGATCTTCTCGACGACCTCGGTAAGCTGGTCGCCCAGGAAGATGGACATAATCGCCGGAGGAGCCTCATTGGCGCCCAGACGATGGTCGTTGCCGGCCGAGGCAACAGAGGCACGCAGGAGCTCCTGATAGTTATCGACAGCCTCGATCACCGCGGTGAGGAAGACGATGAACTGCAGGTTGTCGAGCGGGGTGTCGCCCGGATCGAGCAGATTCTCGGACTCGGTGCCAAGCGACCAGTTGTTGTGCTTGCCCGAACCGTTAATGCCCTCAAAGGGCTTCTCGTGCAGCAGGCAGACCAAGTCGTGGCGGGAGGCGATGAGCTTCATCTTCTCCATCATGACCAGATTCTGGTCGATGGCCTCGTTGACCTCGCCATAGACCGGCGCGAGCTCATGCTGGCAGGGAGCAACCTCGTTGTGCTTGGTCTTGGCGGGAATGCCAAGCGCCCACAGTTCATCGTCCAGGTCCTTCATATAGGCCGAGACGGTGGGGCGGATAGCGCCAAAGTAGTGCTCCTCGAGCTCCTGGCCCTTGCAGGGAGCAGCACCAAAGAGGGTGCGGCCGGTGATGACCAGGTCCTTGCGCTTGCGGTAAGCGTCCTTCTTGATCAGGAAGTACTCCTGCTCGTCACCCACGGAAGGAACGACCTTCTTGGGGGTCTTGCCGAACAGCGCCAAAACGCGCTTAGACTCACGCGAGAGCGCGGTCATGGAGCGCAGCAGCGGGGTCTTCTTGTCCAGGGCCTCGCCCGTGTAGGAGCAGAAAGCCGTGGGGATGCACAGGACATCGTCCTTGATAAAGGCGGGGCTGGTGGGATCCCAGGCGGTGTAGCCACGGGCCTCGAAGGTGGCGCGCAGGCCGCCGTTGGGGAAGCTGGAAGCATCGGGCTCGCCCTGGATGAGGTTCTTGCCCGTGAACTTGGTAATGGCGGTGCCGTCGTGGTTGGGCTCGAGGAAGCTGTCGTGCTTCTCGGAAGTAATGCCCGAAAGCGGCTGGAACCAGTGCGCGTAGTGTGTAGCGCCCTTGGAGATGGCCCAGACCTTCATAGCGTGGGCAACAGCGTTGGCCACATCCAGGTCGAGCGGCTCACCGTCCTCGAGGGTTGCAGCAAGGCGCTTCCAAATGTCCTTGGGGAGGTAGTCCTTCATGACTTCCTCCGAGAACACCATGGTCCCGAAGCGGTCAGTAAGTTCGGCCATACGGAACTCCCTTCGTATCGGCACCGCGTGAGAAGCGGTGTTGATTACTAACGAACGAGTCATAGCTTAGACTCGCCGTGTTTCCGCAACATTACCGTTATGTTGCTGTCGCGAAACCAATCAATGAGGTTACCGCATCGCGACGGCGTTGCCACCCTCAACAGCCAATCAACTGTATAAATTGCAGACCTCTCCCCATGGTTTAAGGGTAGTCAATTTGGGATGGGGCTCTATTAACTGGTATTTCACATAAGATACCAGTCTTTATAGCCCCATCCTAGATTGACCGCCCTGTTATAGGGAATGCCGATAGCAAAGCATTTTCGATTGGTATCCCCAAATAGCGAGTGAAACTCCACCGTGACACAGCGGTGCTGTAGAATCCTTACAACACATCACACTATTACGTATCTAGAGGAGCACGATATGCGCGTCGACGAGGTTTTTAAGCAGGCAGCATCCCAGGGCACCGCACCCGTTTCGTTTGAGATGTTCCCGCCCAAGGGCGAGCTTACCCTCGACACGGCTCGCGAGGTGGCAGGCAATCTGTGCAAGCTTTCGCCGAGCTTTGTCTCGGTCACCTGCTCGGCCGGCGGCTCGGGCAACGGTGCCACCACCGCCCCCATCGCGCATATGATTACGAGCGAATTCGATACACCCTCGGTGGCACACCTTACCTGCGTGGGCCGCTCGCGCGCCGATATCGCCGCCAAGATCGACGAGTACCGCACCGCCGGCGTGGAAAACATCCTGGCCCTGCGCGGCGATCTCCCTGCCGGCGCGACTGAGGACGACAAGCCCGCCTCAGACTACGCCTACGCCCGCGACCTCATCCCCGAGCTCGTCGACGCCGGCTTTTGCGTGGGCGCCGCAGCCTACCCCGAGGGCCACATCGCCTGTGAGGACCTCAACCTCTCGGTCGAACACCTCAAGCAAAAACAGGACGCCGGCGCGAGCTTCTTTGTAACGCAGCTCTTTTTTGATAACGAGTGCTTCTACCGTTTTCGCGAGCTTGCCGACAAGGCCGGTATCACCGTGCCCATTACCGCGGGCATCATGCCGTTTATGGGCAAGTCGCAGATCAGCCGCATGGTCTTTATGTGCGGCGCGTCGCTGCCCTCCCCCGTCATCAAGATTCTCGCCAAGTACGAGAACGACCCCGAGAGCCTGCAGGCAGCCGGTGTAGATTATGCCGCCCGCCAGCTTTGCGACCTCAAGGAGCACGGCGCCGACGGCCTGCACCTGTACACTATGAACCGTCCTGCGATCGCCGCGACCATTATGGAGCGCCTGGGGTAATGGAAAAACCGCACATCGATACAACCGCTGTCGAAGTGCCGGCCGACCTTGCGTCGCCGGCGCTTTACCGTGTCGATGCTGCGCACCATCCCCGTGTCGACCGTGCCGAGATGCTGCGGTATCTGGGTTACGGCGGCCAGCAGATTGAGCCCGAGCTGTCGCAGCGTATTGAGCTTGTGGTCGAGCGTCTGGAACTTGACATTGAGCCCCGTGGCGTGCGCCGCGTATTTGCCGTCGATGCCACGGGCGTGGACGAACAAAGTGAGCCTTGCATTCGCTTGGTCGGCACCAACGTTGAGCTGCGAGGTCGCGATATCTATCGACATCTCAAAGATGCCCGCTTTGCCGCGCTCATGGCATGCACCCTCGGCATGGACGCCGAGCGTCGCCTGCGCACCACGGGAGCCCAGCAGCCCCTGGAGGGCGCCGTGCTCGACGCCGCGTGCTCCGCTTACGTGGAAGCCGCCGTTGAGCAAATGGACCAGCAGGTCAAGACGGACGCCGCCGTTCATGGGCTCGCCGGCAACTGGCGCTTTAGTCCCGGCTACGGCGACTGCCCGCTCTCGGCCCAGCGCTCGATCGTCAATGCGCTCAACGCCACGCGGCTCATCGGGCTTACCGTCACGCCCACCAGCCTGCTCATGCCCACCAAGAGCGTGACCGCGGTAATCGGTCTGTTCGATGGCGAGGTCCACGATGCCCAGACCCGTCCCACCTGCAATATCTGCCGTATGCGCGAGCACTGCCGCTTCCGCGCCGCCCATACCACCTGCTACTCCAACCATTAGGAGCCCTCGATGTTCACCCCGCTTATCACTCATGATTCCGATGGCACCGCGCTGGCGGCACCGGTTGATGCCGCCCGCCGCAACGGCGCCTCGTACAAGCTGCGCACGATTGACGAGCTGCGCATCAAGGACGAGCGTCTGCGTGCAGCGATCGAGGGCACGGGACATCTGCTATTCGATGGCGGCATGGGCACCATGCTGCAGGCAGCAGGCATGAAGGCCGGCGCCCTGCCCGAGCTGCTCAACTTTGACGAGCCCGAGGTCATCACCGATATCCAGCGCCAGTATGTCCAGGCCGGTTGTGATGTGATCACCGCCAACACCTTTGGCGCCAACGCCCACAAGCTCGACGGCGCTGCTACCGTGGCCGACGTCTTTGCAGCCGCGGTTTCCTGCGCCCGCGCCGCCGGCGCCCGCTACGTCGCCGGCGACATCGGCCCCATCGGCGCCCTGCTGCGCCCCCTGGGCACGCTTAGCTTTGACGAAGCCTACGACCTCTTTGCCGAGGAAGTGCACGCCGGCGTCGCCGCGGGCGTGGACCTCTTTATTATCGAGACTATGACCGACCTGGCCGAGATTAAGGCGGCCGTCCTCGCCTGCCGCGAGAACTCCGACCTGCCCGTCTTTGCCACCATGACCTTTGAGGAGGACGGCCGCACCTTCCTGGGCACGAGCCCCGAGGTCGCCGCCATCACGCTCGACGCCATCGGCGCCGATGTTCTAGGCATCAACTGCAGCCAGGGTCCGGCAGAGCTCCGCGGCCTGGCAGCGCGCATGCTCACCGTGACCGATAAGCCCGTCATGGTGCAGGCCAACGCCGGACTCCCCCATGTGGACGACGACGGCAACACGGTCTTTGACATCCAGGCGCCCGAATACGCCGAGGCCGTTGCCGGCATGATCGAGGATGGTGTGAGCGTCGTCGGCGGCTGCTGCGGCACCACGCCCACACACATGGCAGCACTCCGCACGCTCATCGATAACCACACGCCCAGTCCCCGCCATCGCAAGCCCAGCATGTCGGTCACGAGCGCCCAGACGGTCGTGGACCTTCCCTGCGACGGCCACAAGATCGCCGTCATCGGCGAGCGCATCAACCCCACCGGCAAAAAGCGCCTGCAGCAGGCCCTGCGCGACGGCGACTTGGATTACGTGGTAAGCCAGGGCATCAGCCAGCAGGAGCAGGGCGCCGACATCCTGGACGTCAACGTGGGCCTGCCCGAGATCGACGAGGTCAAGGTGATCCAACAGGCAACCGAGCAGCTGCAGGGATCCACGCTGCTGCCGCTGCAGATCGACTCCACCGACCCCGCCGCCGTCGAGGCGGCCGTACGTCGCTACGCCGGCAAGCCCATCATCAACTCCGTTAACGGCAAGCAGCAGATCATGGACGAGATTTTCCCGCTGGTCGCCCACTACGGCACCAACGTTGTCGGCCTCACGCTCGATGAGGGCGGCATCCCCGATACCGCCGAGGCGCGCTTTGCCATCGCCGAGCGCATCGTGGCCGAAGCCGCCCGCTACGGCATCGGTCCGAACCGTATCCTCATCGACTGCCTGGTCATGACCGCTTCGACCAACCAGCGCCAAGCCGAGCAGATCCTGCGCGCCATGTCTCTGTGCAAGGAGCGTCTGGGCGTCAAATGCGCACTCGGCGTGTCGAACATCAGCTTTGGTCTGCCTGCCCGCCCACTGCTGGGCTCGGTCTTTTTGGCTGCCGCCTTTGGCGCGGGCCTGGACGCCCCCATCATGAACCCGGGCTCTAAGCGCTTTATGGACACCGTCTACAGTTATCGCGTGTTGAGCGTTGAGGACGAGGGCTCGACCGGATACATCGAGCGCTACGCCGGCTGGACCGATCCGTACAAGATCGCCGCAAACCCGGCGGCAGCTCAGGCCGCATCGAGTGATGCCGCGCCTGCCGTGGGCACCGCCGGCACCGACGGCAACGACGACCCGATTCGTCGCATGGTCGTCTCGGGCCGCAAAGGCGAGATCGCTGCCGAGACCGAGCGTCTGCTGGCAGATCACGACGCTATGGATCTTATCAACAATCACTTTATCCCCGCCCTCGACGAGGTTGGCGTCCTCTTTGACCAGGGCAAGTTCTTCTTGCCGCAGCTCATGGCCTCGGCCGAGGCCGCGCGCGTGGGCTTCGACACCATCAAGCGCCTGATGCCCGCCGGCGAGATTGCCGACAAGGGCAAGATCTGCGTGGCCACCGTCAAGGGCGACATCCACGACATTGGCAAGAACATCGTCAAGATGCTGCTCGATAACTACGGCTATACCGTCTTTGACCTGGGCCGCGACGTCGATCCACAGGAGGTACTCAAGACCGTCAAGGAGCGCGATATCAAACTCGTCGGCCTCTCGGCGCTTATGACCACCACCGTCGTGGCCATGGAAGAGACCATCAAGTTGCTCCATGCCGAGGTCCCGGGCGTCAAGATCATCGTGGGCGGCGCCGTGCTCACCCCCGAATACGCCAAGCAGATCGGCGCGGACTACTACGCTAAGGACGCCGCCGAAAGCGCTCGTATCGCCGAAGAGGTCTTTGGGCAGTAACACAACGGAAACAACCGAGCACCAAAACGTGCCGCATGCGCCACTTGGCACGTGCAGCACGTTAGAATAGATAAGACTATGCTCGTTTTGGCAGATAGGAGCGCAAGGATGGCGATCACGCCCGCAGAAATCGCGGAAACCCGCGGCATGGTTGAGGAGCAGAACCTCGACATCAGGACCATCACCATGGGTGTTTCGCTCATGGGTTGCGGTGACGAGAACCTCGACCGCATGTGCACGAAGATCTACGACCACGTGACGCACACGGCCGAGCACCTGGTCGAGACCGCCGAGAACCTCGAGCGCGAGTACGGTATCCCCATCGTCAACAAGCGCGTTTCCGTCACCCCGGTGGCGCAGATCGCCGCGTGCTGTAAGGATGAGGACCTCACCCCCATCGCGCATGCCCTCGACCGCGCGGCCGAGACGCTCGGCATCGATTACCTGGGCGGCTTCTCCGCACTCGTCCAGAAGGGCATCGGCGACGCCGACCGCCGCGTCATCCAGTCCATCCCTCAGGCGCTCGCTACCACGAGCCGCGTCTGCTCCAGCGTCAACGTCGCCAGCCTGCGCGCCGGTATCAACATGGATGCCGTGCTCATGGCCGCCCAGACCATCATCGATGCCGCCAAGCTCACGGCCGACCAGGACTCCGTCGGCGCCTCCAAGTTTGTCTGCTTTGCCAACATGGTCGAGGACTCCCCGTTTATGGCGGGCGCCGTCCACGGCGGTGGCGAGGCCGACGCCGTCATCAACGTAGGCGTCTCGGGCCCCGGCGTTATGGCCGCAGCCCTGGAGACGCTGCCCGACTCCGCATCGATGATGGAGGTTGCCGAGAAGATCAAGCAGACCGCCTTTAAGATCACCCGCGCCGGCGAGCTCATGAGCCGCGAGGCCGCCCATCGTCTGGGTGTCGAGAAGGGCATTGTCGACCTGTCGCTGGCTCCCACGCCTGCCATCGGCGACTCCGTTGCCCGCATCCTCGAGATCATCGGCGTGGGCACCTGCGGTGGCCCCGGCACGACCTGTGCGCTCGCCATGCTCAACGATGCCGTCAAGAAGGGCGGCGTCATGGCCAGCTCCAGCGTGGGCGGCCTCTCGGGCGCCTTCATCCCCGTGTCCGAGGACGCCGGTATGATCGCCGCCGTCGAGGCCGGTGCGCTTTCGCTCGAGAAGCTCGAGGCCATGACCTGCGTGTGCTCCGTCGGCCTGGACATGATCGCCATCCCCGGCGACACCCCGGTCGAGACCATCGCCGGCATCATCGCAGACGAGATGGCCATCGGCGTCATCAACAACAAGACCACGGCCGTCCGCGTGATTCCCGCCATCGGCAAGGGCGTGGGCGACTGCGTCGAGTACGGCGGCCTGTTTGGCCGTGCACCCATCATGCCGGTGAACCCCAACGCCGGCACCGTGCTTGCCCACCGTGGCGGACGCTTCCCGGCACCGCTGAACTCGCTGAAGAACTAGCTGAGGGTTCGGGCGAGGAGCCCCGCCGTCGGGCGGCAGACATATAAGGTCGCCTGCTCGGACAGTCCTGACTCGCACGGAGAGCACATTAAGTGCTCTCCGGCTCGTGCGGAACTCGCGATCGACCTTATATGTTTGCCGCCCGACGGCGGGGCTCCCGCACAACGGGACCTCGGTTGGGTTCTATCCCTTTGGCAGTCGCTTCGCTTCTGCCCTACTTTGCTGGTATGGCGGTTTGGCGTTGGATCGGTTCTTTCTGATATATGCTGGTTGCGGCTCTTCTTTTGGGAGGAGTCGCTTTTTTGTTGTAAGGGGGATGGCCCGTGGCTGATGGTTTGATTCGTTCTGAGCTTCTTTCTGCTGATTGGAATGGCGAATGGATGCGCTTGCAGGCTGGTCGGCGGCGGGCTGATGATTCTTTTGAGTGGGATAAGCGGGCTCGGCATTTTCGTCCGTTGGAGACTGCCCCGTATGCCCGGGACTTTATCAAGCTGTTGGCGTTAAAGCCTGGTGAATCCGTGCTTGATATGGGGTGTGGGGCTGGGTCGATTGCTATTCCGCTTGCTCAGGCTGGGCATCCTGTGATTGCGGCTGACTTTTCCCCTGCTATGTTGGGCACGCTTGATGCTGGTATTGAGTACTATGGGCTCGAGGATCTCATTACGCCGCTTGAGCTTGCTTGGGATGATGATTGGGATTTGGTTGGACCGGTCGCGAAAGCGGTGGATGTTGCCTTTGCCAGTCGGTCGGTTACGACGACCGATCTAAAAGGTGCGCTTGCCAAGCTCGACCGTACAGCTCGTCGGCGTTGTGCTGTCACGATGGTCGCTAACTCCAGCCCGCGCTATGACCTGCACTTGATGAATGCCATCGGTGCCTCGGTTACCTGCAGTAATGGCTTTGTGTATGCCTTTAATATCCTCATTCAGATGGGTGCCCTGCCGCAGGTCACGTACTTTGAATCGCCGCGTCGCGATACCTTCGACAGCCTTGAAGCGGGCGTGGCGGACTTTTCCCGCATGCTTGAGCATGGCAACGAGGATAAGGTCGACCGTCTGCGCGACTACATCGCCCAGCACATGATCGAGAATCCCCATGCCGGTGAGCCGGGCTCCAAGGGCGTGCCGCAGGGGCGCTATATGCTCGACCATATCCGTAAGGTTCGCTGGGCGTTTATTGCATGGGAGCCGGTCTCTGCGCCCAGCTCATAGCCTGTTCGCAGCCCGCACCGCCCACTCATTCGGCATCCGCATTCTTTTTGAACTGGGCAAACGCGCTCCACACCGCGCCGTTCCTGCGTTATCGTGGGACAGCTCACGTAGATTAAGGCCCCGTCGCGGGGCGCCCCATACATAGAAAGCGAGAACCCATGGCACTGACAGGAGCCCAGGTCAAGCAGCTTCGCAGCATGGCCCATCACCTCAACCCCGCCATCATCATCGGCAAGTCCGATATTAATGAGGGCACCGTCGAGCAGACGGTCGCCTATCTGGAGAAGCACGAGCTCGTTAAGTGCTCCGTGCTCGATGGCTCCAGTCTTTCCGCCCGCGAAGCCGCCGAAGAGCTCGCCGAGCGCTGCCACGCCGAGGTCGTCCAGGTCATCGGCCGCAAGTTCTCGCTGTATCGCGAGTCCTCGCGCAAGGATATCGAGAAGATCAAGCTCGTCTAAGAGCCAATGATCCGGCGAGCCAACACATAGCAAGCTTACGGGTGCCCAAGTACTTCGGGCGCCCGTTTTTTATCGCTCGACCAACACGCGATTGAGCCGCCCCTCCACCAAGCGCTCGTATAGACGCCTCGTCTCGGGCTCGGGCACGCCATTGACCTGCTCCCTCAGATGGTGCATATGCCCACTGTATAGCTCGACGATATCGCGCCGCCGCCCCGCCGCACTGTAGACACGCATGGCGCAGCGCACCATATCCTCACGCGCCGTTTCCTGTCGAAGCCCCGACTCCGCCAGCCAAATCGCCGACTGCAAATCGTTTTCTTCTAGAGCGGCATTTGCTCCCTTAATCATGCAATCGATGAACTTTGACTGCATAATGCGTCGCATACGCAAAAAGTAGGTGGGATTACAGCCATTGGGAACATACAGCGGTCCGGCATAAAGCTGCTCAATCTTAAGGCACAGCTCAACTAAATGGGGCCCGCGCGCACCCGTGCGATTTCCCAAAACCTCGCGGCTTATCTGGTCAAACAGCCGTACATCGGTCTTGACGTAGTCACTGTTGAGCCCAATGCATTCATTTTGGATGAGCACGCACGACTTGCCATCCGGCGTCGGTCCCAAAGCCGACCGCAAGCGCGATATCGTCGAGTATAGGTTGTTGCGGGCGCTATTGAACTCGGCATGGGGCCACAACTCCATGGCCAGCGTCTCACGATCGACGAGCGCATCCATGCCCAGCGCAAGCCGCTCGGCAAGTGTCGCCGCCTTCTTGCGGCGCCACATTTTGTCCGTGATGGGAAACCCGTCGCGCTCGGCGCGAAACGCACCAAACATGCGAATCTCGATATGGTCAATGGTATCAACGGCTTCAACCTCGCCGGCCTGGAACAGGCGCTCACCCTCCCCTTCCAGATCGTCACGCAGCGAGTACCGCGATAGCTCGCGCACGGGGAGTTTCTTACGAATTCTGGCCGCCGGCTCGCCCAGACAATGCATGGCAAGGCGTGCAAAGAGCCGATACGATGGCTCTAGAATCCCCGCGCGATTCATGGACATCCAGGCCGCAAGATCGCTATCTCGCCCCGCGCAAGCCAAATGCAGCGCCACCATCCATGCTTCTGCACCACCAACCTGCGTCTGGCTTATATCGAGCAGCTCCGCCTCCTCGCGCACCGAAACCATCGAGGTGTTACGCAGATACGCCGCACGCTCCAGCAGCAACGCATTGTCGCGCATGTATGCAATTGGCTCCTCAGCCAGTTTGAGCACCTGGACCGCGCGGAACTTCGCATTGACCGGCCGACCTTCTGCCAGCGATTGCCAGCCTTCTAGCAGCAGGCCAAACAGCTGAATCTGGTTGTCGCGCATGCGTACGGCAAAGCGATCGAGCTCGTTGAACGCCGCATCGTCGGTTACCGGCAAGCCGGAAAGGAGCCGCCGTGCCGCCAGCACCATGCGCACCCAGATAGCCGGCGCCTTAAGTCCACGTACATCGAGCGCGTCCCGTATCAGCGCCATCTCGTCGTCGCGCTCGTCGATCCCCGCAAACGACCCATCGAAGAGCTCCACTAGCATGCTATCGGCCCGTATAAAAGTCCCCGCGATATCGAGCTCGCAGTCATATGCTTTGCGCGTTTTGAGCTGCTGCAGAGCACCACCGTCGTCTCCCCGCTCAGCCAACCAGTGCTTGGCCCCGATATGTGCAAAGAGCATGTCGAGTGCCGTGTGTTCCGTCTCGATTTCCGGCACAGCAAGGTTCATGGGAAGCCCAAGCCCGTTGTCCCCATAGCAAACTGCCGTAAGGACCTGGGCGACCTTCCACGAAACGGGATCTATTTCACAGGCTGCCCGATCGCCCGCATGCTCAATGAGCGATGCCATGCAGCGGGCGAGCTTTGTGTTGGACACGCTGACCGCCGCCAAATATACCCCGAGTGCCTCGGCAGGCGTTGGCTCTGGAGCGTGATCTTCGGCATCGATCGTACTCAACGCCGCCCGGCAGACATCGGCACCGTGCCCCGTCAGAGCAAGATCGACCCCATACTGCCCGGCAAGTTCAAGGACCACGCTACGGTCCAGAAAGGCGTCGGCCAGGTCCATCGCCGCATCACATCGGCCTGCCTTGAGCAAAATTCGAGCCGCCCGCGGAACTAGCTCGGGACGGATCTCGGCCACCAACTTTCGCAGGCGAAGCCGTCCGTTATCCTCGGCGCCCAGGCACGTAAAGCTCCGGTCGGCCGGATCTAAACCAAAGATCGGGTAATCGCGTACAAGGTAGGACTGGTCGACCATCGACAGTCTCACCCCACAAGCCTCGAGCTCTGCGATATTGCCCTCGCCCATCAAAATCATGAGACATGCCACGCAAAACAGCGCATTATTGTCGAGCGAAGCCAGGTCGACAAGTGCCGCGCCATATACGTTGACAATCTCGTTTTCGAGCAGACCGGCTACGTCGCCTTGGCCATACAGACCCGTCTGCAATGCCGAAACGAGCTCGGGCACGCCCTGCGTAAGCTGATAAAAGTCGAGCGATGTGCTGATCGAAAACGCCGATGCCCACGCCGAATACTCATAGGCATGCACCTTGAGCATCTGCGCATTAATCTTAACCGAATCGCCCAGCCCATGAATCAGTTGACGATTTGAAGGACGGCAGGAGATAAAGACCCCTACCCCCATAGCGCGCAGGCCGCGAATCCTGTCGATGAGGTCTTCGGTATCGTGCTGATCGAGGTTTGGCACATTATCAATCGCGATAAGGGAGTGCGGTTTGTCTTTGAGTTCTTCGGTAACCACCTCGAGCTGCATAAACACCTCGCGCCCAGTGGCGCGATCGGCCTCGATAATCCGCACGGGGCCTCGCGTCGGGTCGCATTTAACCTCATGGGTGTACTGCAGCAGCACCGAGGTCTTCCCAAACCCGTCGGGCGCATAGAGAACCACGATGCCGGCCTTTCGGCCCTTGGCGAGAAGCTCATTCATCAAGCGTTCGCGTCGCACCATATAGCCTCCGCCCAGCGGCATCAGCTCGAGGTCGTCTATACTGTCCAAATCGTTTACCATGCCCGCTCCTCAACTCGACCGTATGGACACTGTAACCGCAAGACCATACAAGCCGCGCTATGAATAGAGCGACCTTGTGTTCTAGGTTGTCTTTTGGTACGCAAGCGGCAAGTTTTTGTACAGCGAGGGCCGATTGTTATTAATCCCCCGACTAATCGGTCTTTAAGCAGGTAAATGGCTTGTCAGCTTGTCCCATCTAAGCGGCAGTGTAACGCAAATGAACAAGGTTCAGCTATGTCATTCAACTCGCCTAGCACCCGCTACCGTCTACGACCTTTTAGTGGCATTTTTGCATAGAATCTGATATGGAATGAATCAAGCTGTCGGGCATCCGGCATTCGTCAAGCTTGCGGCAAGATTTTGGTCAAGCGGGCGGAAAGGGATAGCAAAAAGGCCCCCGCAAAGCGGAGGCCTTAGGCAAGGCTATGTCGAGGTGCAGGATTCGCGCTACTCGCAGAGCGAAAGGGCGGCCTCGTCGGCAACGACAACGCAGTTGGTGTGCAGCTGCAGGATCGAAGCCGGGCACTTGGGCGTAACCGGACCATAGCACATATCGTGCACGGCCTGAGCCTTGGCCTCGCCGTTGGCGACGACCAGGATCATGCGGGCATACATGATGGTCTGGGTACCCATGGTGTAGGCCTGACGGGGAACATCGTCGATGCTGTCGAACAGGCGGCTGTTGGCCTGAATGGTGCTCTCGGTGAGGTCGACACAGTGCGTGCCCTTGGAGAAGTGGTCATCGGGCTCGTTGAAGCCGATGTGGCCGTTGTTGCCAATGCCGAGCAGCTGCAGATCCGGGTAACCGGCGGCCGCGACGATCTTGTCGTACTCAGAGCAGGCAGCGGCGGCGTCGGGGTTGGAACCGTCGGGCACATGCGTGTTGTTCAGGTCGATGTTGATGTGATCGAAGAAGTTCTCACGCATAAAGTAGTGATAGCTCTGGGGATCGTCGTGCGAAAGGCCGCGATACTCGTCCAGGTTGTATGTGCTGACCTCGGCAAAGTCGACGTCGCCCTTCTCGTACCAAGCAGCGAGCTGCTTGTAGGCACCGATCGGGGTGGAGCCGGTGGCAAGGCCCAGCACACAGTCGGGCTTGAGGATAACCTGCGCCGAGATGATATTGGCGGCCTTGCGGCTCATATCCTCGTAGTCTTTAGCTTTAATAATCTTCATTACGCGTCCTTTCTCGTACAAGAGAGGCAAGGCTCCCCTTACAAGCACTTGCCCGCGGCCCGCGTCGGCCGCAACCAACGTGTGCGGCCACCAGGGCGAGGTCGCGTAATGTATGTGTCTCGTGTCTAGCCGCGTCGAGGCCCCTGCCCGTCCACGGTGACCCGAAGCCTTTTAGCTTCGGACAAATCTCATCTTGCCACGGAGGGCGTCCTCTTTCAAGGGCGCCCTCCGTAAACGTGTTTGAATTGTAGGCTAATGGCCACGTGCACTTGCTAGCGCTCGCGAGCAACGATGAGCTGGTCCATCTCTTCGACATGCACGCCAACGGAGCCCTTGATGCTCGAGAACTCAACGGAGTTGCACACCAAGATGGGAACCGTCACATCGTAGCCCTCGGCAGCAATTGCCTCGCGATCGAACTCAATGAGCACATCGCCCTTATGGACGATGTCACCCACTTGCGCATGTACGGTAAAGTGCTTGCCCTCAAGCTGAACAGTGTCCAAACCAACGTGGATGAGCACGTCCAAGCCATCGACCGTGTTAAGCGCAACAGCGTGTCCCGTGGGAAAAATGGCCTCGACCTTGGCATCAGCCGGTGCAATCACGCGCGTGCCGGTAGGCTGAATCGCCACGCCCTGGCCCAAAAGGCCGGTGGCAAATGTCTGGTCGTTTACCTCGGAAAGCGGAATGACGTCGCCCGAGATGGGAGCATCCAGCGTAAGGACTCGACCACGCATACCAAAAGACCTTAGGACTTTAGTGAACATGCTCCCCCTCGGACATACCAATCGACCAAAATAGCCTTAACAGTTTACCACTTGGCACTCGTTTTTGACCATTAGGGAAGTTCGCGCTTGACAACCTCGACGATGTCGTCGACAACGCGCTGGGTCAGCTCGTGCGTCTCGGCCTCGGCCATAACGCGGACCAGCGGCTCGGTACCGCTCGGGCGCACCAAGATGCGGCCGCGACCATTGAGCTCCTTCTCGGCGGCAGCGACGGCATCCCAGATGGGCTGGCAATCGTCCAGGCCGGCCTTGTTGTCGGAATGCACGTTGACGAGTACCTGCGGGTACTTCTTCATGATGCCGGCAAGATCGGTGAGGGTACGACCGGTGCGCTTGAGCACGGCCAGCAGCTGCAGAGCCGTCACCAGACCGTCACCGGTGGTGTTGTGCTCCAGGAAGATGATGTGGCCGGACTGCTCGCCGCCGATGACGGCGCCGTCCGCGAGCATACGCTCCAGAACGTAGCGATCGCCCACGGCGGTCTGAACCATCTCGAAGCCCTGCTCCTTCATAGCGATGGAGAAGCCCAGGTTGCACATGACGGTCGAGACGATCTCGGAGTTGGCGAGCTTGCCGCGGGCGGCGAGGTCGGAACCGCAGATAGCCAGGATGTAGTCACCGTCGATCTCATTGCCCTCGCTGTCCACGAACAGTACGCGGTCGGCGTCGCCGTCGTGGGCCAGGCCGATGTCAGCATGGGTGCGCAGCACGAGCTCGCGCAAGGGCTCGAGGTGCGTAGAGCCGCACTCAACGTTAATGTCGGTGCCACAATAATCGGTGTTGATGGCATGGACCGTAGCACCCAGGCGCTGCAGCGCGGCGGGCGTGGTCTGGCAAGAAGCACCGTGACCGCAGTCGACGGCAACGACCAAGCCATCGAGCCTCAGGCCATCAAGCGTATCGATGGCATGATCGACATATGCCTTGCGAGCGTCCTTCATCTTGATGATGTGGCCAACGCCGGCACCGGTCGGCAGCGTATCGGCAGCCATGGCTTCCTCGGACATGACCCAGGCGCTGATCTCTTCCTCGACAGCATCGGGAAGCTTCATGCCCTTGCGGCTAAAGAACTTGATGCCGTTGAACTCCGGCGGATTATGCGAAGCAGAGATGACGATGCCGCCGTCGAGCTCGTTCTGAACGGTGAGCAGTGCCACGGCAGGCGTGGGGATGACGCCGCAGCAGTGCGGACGGCCGCCCTCGGCCATAATGCCGGCGGTCAGAGCGCTCTCGAGCATGGTGCCCGAAAGACGCGTGTCGCGGCCGATGCAGATGTCCGGACCAAGGAACTTGGTCGCCGCGCGACCCAGGCGAAACGCAAGATCGCACGAAAGATCGGCGTTGGCGACGCCACGGACGCCGTCGGTACCGAAGATGTTCTGGGGCATAGGATCGCTCCTTCCCTAGCAGGCGATATGCAACCGCCCACCCTAGTCGAAAAAGAAAAGCGGGACCCGCCGAGGAATCGGCAGGCCCCGCTTGTACATTGTATCTCGAAAGGAGATAAAACCTTAGCGCTTGGAGAACTGTGGAGCGCGGCGGGCCTTCTTGAGGCCGTACTTCTTGCGCTCGACCACGCGAGCATCGCGCGTAAGGAAACCGGCCTTCTTGAGGTCAGCACGGTAGTCGCCAGCGTTCAGAAGAGCGCGAGCGATGCCCAGGCGCAGAGCGCCGGACTGACCGGAGATGCCGCCGCCATCGCACAGAGCGATAACGTCGAACTGACCGGCGGTGTCGGTCACCTTGAAGGGAGCAAGGGCGTTCTCAACGAGCTGATGACGGCCGAAATACTGCTCGGCGTCACGCTTGTTGATAGTCACCTTGCCGGTGCCGGGGACGAGACGGACGCGGGCGACGGCGTTCTTACGACGGCCGGTACCCTGGTAGACAACGGTGTTCTCAGCCATCTTTAAGCCTCCAGCTCAATCTTCGTGGGGTTCTGGGCAGCGTGCGGATGCTCGGCACCAGCGTAGACCTTAAGCTTGGTCATCTGGGCACGGCCGAGGGTGGTCTTGGGCAGCATGCCGCGAACGGCGCGCTCGATGACCTTCTCCGGGTGCTTCTCCATAGCCTGGCGGAAGCTCTCAGCCTTGAGGCCGCCGTTGTAGCCGCTGTGGCGATAATAGGTCTTCGTGTCGGCCTTGTTACCGGTAAGCTGGACCTTATCGGCGTTGATGACGACAACGAAGTCGCCGCAGTCGCTGTTGGGCGTGAACTGGGGCTTGTTCTTACCGCGCAGGATCATTGCGATCTGGGTGGCAAGACGGCCCAGGACAGCACCATCGGCGTCGACGAGAACCCAGTTGCGCTGGACCTCGCCCTGCTTGGCGTAGTGAGTCGATTTCGAAATCACTTAGACTCCTCCATGTACAGTACGTGTTGTTACAGAGATTCACGGGGCTCTGCAAGTAACCCGTCCATATTACCCCGCTCGCCGCCCGAGTCAACAGGTATTTTGGCTCCGACCAGAGTTTCTGCACATGTCGTCCACGGGCCGTAGTGTTGCGGCGCTAGCGCTCGACGAATGCCTCGATGTCGGCCAGCAAGCGCTTTGCCTCCTGGCGACCCTGAATATACAGGTCGAGCAGCTTTGCCGGATCGTGCTCAACATGGCCGACCTCGACCGGCTTTTGCGGAGCGACGACCAGCGCACGGCCCTCACGCTCGTACTTCCACAGGTGCATACGCTGGATGTTGTAGCGGTCATGGCGCGTCTCGATGGCCTCGAGCAGGTAGGGGTAGTCGGCATAGCGCGCACGCGCTGCCGGCATAAACTCGTAAGGCTTTTTCTCGTACGAGCGGTCCTGCGTGACGATGACGACCGCGCGATCGAAGCCCGCCTCCTCGAGCACATGCTCGATAGGAACCGAATCCGCCACGCCGCCGTCGACGTATTTGTGCCCGTCGATCTCGACCGGCGGCGTCACCAGCGGCAACGAGGTCGAAGCACGCACGGCGTCGAGATCGAGCACAGCGCTTTTGACCGGCAGGTAGGCAGCGGTTCCAAAGAGCATGTCCGTCGCGACGGCATACATCTCGATGGGGCTGACGTCGAACGTCTCGTTGTCAAAGGGGTCCAGACGGTCTTGAACGTCGTTGAAGATAAAGTCGTAGCCCACGATAGAGCCCGTGGACGCAAACGACGCCGCGCCCATGTAGCGGCTGTCGTTGCAAAAGGTCAAATTGACTCGGTTGGTGCGGCCGATCTGGTGCGACTTGTAGTTGACGCCGTTGAGGGCGCCGGCCGACACGCCGTACACCGCCGGGATCTCGACGCCGGCCTCCATGAGGACGTCGAGCACGCCGGCGGTAAACTGCCCGCGAAAACTACCGCCCTCCAAGACGAGCGCGACCTTGCCGGCGTTCTTTGCCTTATCTTCTGCAGTCATGTTGACCTCCTGCGATTGCGTTTTGGCTCTCTTCTACCCAGTTTTATGATGGTGGGCGCACAGGTTTTGGAGTTGAGGAGGCGGAGCGGAAGGCGTGTCCCGTTTTGAGCGCGGGATTCTGGGATGAACTTTCCGCTTGAGGCGTCATCCGGAAACTACGTCCCAGTCTGAGCCGATATTCCGGGACGCGTTTTCCGCGAAGAGGTATCAAGGTGAGTAGTCAATTTGGGACGGGGCTATTTTAGCTACCCTGCCCGCCTGATGATTTTTCTGGGACGGGGATCAAAAAATCATCTCAGAGCGTTCCCTCAACATGGGGTAGCTAAAATAGCCCCGTCCCAAATTGACTACTCACCCGACTGTTGCTAACGCCCGCGCCCTGCACGGAGTTCGATTCTCCGCGGTTTGGAACTTCCGTTGGCGGATTGGGATCGGGGCAAGACGCCCGATCGGCATCGCATCTATATCTAGCTGAGGCTTTGCGCGGAGAATCCGCGTATTTGCTTCGCAAATACGCACCGGCTTCGGCCGCCTGCCGGCGTCCTCGCCCGCGGGCTAAAAACGCTTACGCGTTTTCTTTACGCCCGCGCCCTGCACGGAGTTCGATTCTCCGCGATATCTATAGGTAATAAAAAAGCAGGTAGGTGCGTTTACCTACCTGCTTGCAACAATTGGTGGAGGCGCGGAGAATCGAACTCCGGTCCACGAAAGCCCCCTGATTGGCATCTCCAAGCTCAGTCGCTGGTTTCGTCTCGGACGCTTTGCGCGCAGCGACACGCTCGCGGCGTCCTAACCGGTTCGGTCTTAGCCCGCGCCATACCGATTACGTGCGCAGGAGCATTCCCCTAAAATGACGTCGCGCCGGTGTCGGGGAAATCACCGGGTTGACGCGCCGCTATAAATTAAGCAGCGAGAGCCATAGGCTCAAAAGAAGAGTTGTTGTCAATTCAATTTGACGGTACCCCTGTTTAACGAGGCGAGGAGACCTCGGCTTGCTTCCTCTCTCAGAGCTATCGTGTCGAAACCAGTCGCCCCCGAAGGTTGGGAAAGTCTGGATGGCATTGGGCACACGAGCGCCCAACAACCGTCGACTTTTCAAGGAACGCGCGAGGCGAGCCCCGCTTGTGGAGTGTTATCTTACCACGTTCTGAAAGCGGACAGCTGTTCTATGCACGAGCTGTGAAGACCCCAATGTGCGCTACACTTCGCACTTTTGCTACCGATCGCGTCACGTATATTTTCGCCAAGCAAAATTGATCCGTCGAAAGGACCGTTATGGATACCAAGCAGAAACTCGTCAATGCCCTCGCAGGCCTGGGCTCAACCATTACCGAAGCTATGGATGTCATCGAGGGCTTTGTCCCCTGCGGACATCCCGCCCTCACGGTATCGAACGCACTCGTCGCGCTGGACGCTGACGATGATGCAGCTCTCGCCCAGCAGCTTGAGACCGTCGAGGGCTTTATCGACCACGTGAGTGAGAACCGCGGCGTGGCCGCCTACCACGGCATCGAGGTCGAGCTCGCGGGTCCCAAAGCCGATCTGCTCGCAGCAATCCGCGAGGTAGGCGCCCTTATGCAGACCGCAGGCGTCAAGAACACCCAGGTCAACGAGTGGGTCTACCGCAGTCTGGCAGCACTCGACAGCTCCGACGAAAAGGCTGCCGAAAAGCTCGCCGAAGCTCCCGTCATCAAGGCCGAGCTTTTGTAAATAGCAGACGCGGGCCCCTTGGCGCATCGTCGTCCAAGGGGCCCGCGAACAGCTCACGTCAACCGATAGCCGTGCCGCCGCGTTTGGCCAAAGCAAGAATCGGCATCATTTGACGAGGTGTCTTTGCTGCAAGATCGGCATGTTCGAGCAGTTTTCGATCGTTGGTCACCAAGTAATCAACCTGGGCGCGTTTGCATGCGGCGAGTACCAAGTTGTCCTCGTAATCGCGATGGAGCGCTAAGTATTTGTCGGCCAGCCAAAGGTCCGACGCATCTGCACCCACGGCCGTGGCGTTTTCGGTCATGTTCCGAACAAACGCCAGCGCCGCATCGCCAATCGCGCGGGCAGAAGCCTCGCCGAGCGCTCCCCCGCTGGCAAGAACGCTGCGCTTCAGTTCGTGCTGTACAACATACAGTACGTCCTTGGCGATATGCACCGGAAAGAACAGCAATGCCCCCGCCTCCGTCGCCTGCCCAATAAACGCACGCGCGGCAATCGACTCGGCATGGTCGGCGCAAAACGAATCAACCCATACGTTGGCGTCCACCATGATCTTGAGAGGCGCCCCACTCACAGGATCATCCCCTTTTGGCGATAATGCTCATCCATGGCGTCGGAATAGATTGCGTCCCAATCGCGATCGTCGGATACGGGCGACGTAGCGATGCCCAAATCTGCATAAAGCCGGTCTGCCGCTGCCCACGACGCGGCGAACGGAGTATCGGGCGCGACGGACTGCTGCCGGTCATCAACGGCAGACAGCACTTCCTCACACTGTCCACCACCCTGCGCAACCTTGGCCACGACCTTTTTGATGAGTTCGGGCAGCGTTCCGCCCGAAAGCCGCAGCGCTTCCTCGGCGCGCTCTTTAACCGAGCGATCTACGCGAACATTCACCTGCGCCATGCCGCTAACAGCACCCACGTTGACCCGCTCCCTTCAATTGCTAGCCCTGCTAGCACCACTATATAAAGAAGCTAGCACATGGTCAAATGCAAAAGGCCTGCGCCCGGACGACACCGATGCCGTCTGGGCGCAGGCCAGATAACGTGGGTGAACACGTCTGTTAACGCAGGTACGCCTTTGCGTTGCCCAGGCTGTAGGCGATCGTTGAGCCGTTGTGCAGCAGTGACGACGTCTGCGGAGTGATCATGCCGGTAATACCCAATGCCAACAGCGCCGAATTGGTGAGCATCACCTTAGAGTAGGAACTCGTCAGACGATCAATGAGGCCCTGGCTCATGCGGCGCAGGCGCACGATCGCGGCAAGATCCGTATCGGTCAGGATGATATCGGCGACCTCCTTGGCAATATCACTTCCGCCACCCATGGCCAGGCCCACGTCGGCCAAACCGAGCGCCGGCGAATCGTTGACGCCGTCGCCCACCATGGCAACATGGCGCCCCTCGCTCTTAATGCGCTCCACATAGGCGTACTTGTCCTCGGGCAGCAGCTCGGCCTTAAACTCGTCAACGCCCGCTTCGCGCGCAATGCGCTCGGCAGTGCGCTCCGAATCGCCCGTGAGCATAACGACATGCTTGACGCCCAGCGCATGCAGGTCGGCGATGGCCTCACGGACCCCGGGCTTAAGCGGATCCTCGATGCCGAGCACGCCGACGACCGTGCCGTCGACCGCCAGATACAGCGGCGACAGGCCCTGCATCTGAGACTCGATGCGCTCCTTGATGTCGGATTCGAGCTGTGCGCCCTCGTCCTCAAATACAAAGTGCGCGGAACCGATGATGGCACGACGACCCTCGATGGACGAGGCGATGCCGTGTGCCACGATGTACTCGACGGCAGCGTGACGCTCGCGGTGCTCGAGCCCACGCTCGTGAGCAGCGTTGACCACGGCACGCGCCACCGGATGCGGGAAATGCTCCTCCAAGCAAGCGGAAAGGCGCAGGACCTCGTCCTCGCTCCAGCCATCGGTGGTGAGTACGCAGGCAAGACGCGGCTGCGCCTCGGTGAGCGTGCCGGTCTTATCAAACACAATGGTGTCGGCCTTGGCAAACGACTCAAAGTACTTTGCGCCCTTGACCATGACGCCCATCTTGGCAGCATCGCTCATAGCGGTCATGACGGCAACGGAACCCGTGAGCTTGAGTGCGCACGAGTAGTCGACCATCAGCGCCGCCGAGGTCTTGATGAGGCTGCGCGTAGTGAGCGCGACCAGGCCCGCAAGCAGGAAGTTCCACGGGACGATCTTGTTGGCGAGGTCCTCCATATGCGACTGGCCCTCGGACTTGAGCGAGTCGGCCGTCTGCACGAGCGAGACGATTGAGCGCAGCTTGGTCTGCGCCGTGTTGGCGCGCACGCGCACCAAGATGCTGCCGTCCTCCACGACGGTGCCGGCGAACACGTCGTCGCCCACGCTGCGCTCGACGGCCAGCGGCTCGCCGGTCAAGGTCGCCTGGTTGACCATAGCGCTCCCCTGCTCGACAACACCGTCGATGCAAATGGACATGCCAGTGCGCACGGCTACCAAGTCGCCGGGCTCAAGCTCGGTGGCGGCAACGCTTACCTCAGTGTCGCCGACGACCTTTTGCGCCTTGTCGGGCACATCGAGCAGCGAGTTGATGAGCTCGTTTTCGCTCATGGCGCGGGTGTAGTCCTCGAGCAGCTCGCCCACGTTGAGCAGGAACATCGTCTGGCCCGCGGTGTCGACATCACGCTTGACGAACGAAATGCCGATGGCCGAAGCGTCGAGCACAGGAACGGTCAGGCGTGGCTGCGCCAGCTCATGAAGGGCAGCGCGCAAAAATGCCATGTAACCGGCCACGACAAACACCGCACGCAGAGGCGTCGGCAAGAACCAGCGGCGCGCGTAGTGGGCGCCGATAAGTGTGGCAAGATCCATAACGAGTTTGTGCTTGCGCGGCTCGAGTTGCATCACGTAGCCCGACTTGGCATCGGCGATAGCTTGAGCATCGAGTGCGCCTAGGGCGTCGAGCACGCTTGCGCGGCGCGGCTCGTCGTACTCCAGCGCCATCTGGCCAATGCGGCCATAAACGCGCACCTTGTGTACGCCGTCGATATCGCCGCTGAGCTTAAGAAGTGCATCGAGATCGCTCTCTGGCACAGGACCCGCCAATTGAAGACGGGTCCTGCCGGGGATCTCGCTAATAATCGAGAATCTCATAGTTTGTGCCTGAGAGCGTTACTCGGCTGCCTCGTCAGCAGCGGCCTCGCTCTGGGTGATGTAGGCAGCCTCGGCAACCATGTCGTCGACATTGGCCTTGGCCTGCTCGACCATGTCCTGGTAGCAGTTCTTGACGCGCATACCGCACGCAATGCCCTGCACGCAGGCATTCTTTACCGGAGCGCTGGTGAGCAGCTTGATGCCGGCCGTACCAAGCAGAAAACCGCCACCGACAAGCAGGGTGTTAAAAGTCGACTTCTTCATGTTGCTTCTCCCTTTTGCCGCACAAGCGCGGCATGGTGCCTTAGCACCCGAGTTCATTAGTTTGCTCGAGCACGCTTTGAGACTAGTTTAGTCGAACTATTATGGTCAACCAAAGTTAACCTTTGGAAATCTTGGTCCCCTTTCCTACAGCTGCCAGGCAGCCGCTTCCTTTTGCAGTGCGACCATACGGGCAAATTCTCCACCTGCCGCCTTGAGCTGAGCCGAAGCACCCTGCTCGGCAACCACGCCATCCTTGAGCACGACGATCTTGTCGGCATTTTCCACCGTACGCATACGGTGGGCAATAACGATAACCGTCTTACCTGCAAGCAGACGGGAGAGTGCCTGCTGTACCACGGTCTCATTCTCCACATCCAAGCTTGCCGTCGCCTCGTCCAACAGCACGATGGGCGCGTCTTTGAGCAGCGCACGGGCGATAGAGATGCGCTGGCGCTCGCCACCAGAAAGCTTGGAACCATTCTCGCCGATCATGGTGTCGTAACCCTGCGGCATGCGATTCACGAACTCGTCGCAGTTGGCGGCACGCGCGGCCGCAAGCACTTCCTCATCGGTGGCGTCACGACGCCCGAGGCGGATGTTTCCCATCACCGTGTCGTCAAAGAGCAGCACGTCCTGGAACACAATGGCGTAGTCGCGCAGCAGCACCTCGGGATCCACGCTCGCGACATCCACGCCACCCACGGTAACCGTGCCTTCGGTGGCATCCCAAAAGCGCGCGGCCAGGCGGCTCACCGTAGACTTACCGGAACCCGAAGGACCGACCAGTGCCGTGACCTCGCCTTCCTTGGCGGTAAAGCTCACATCGGTAAGAACTTTCTCGCCAGCGCGGCCGTCCTCGCCCGCACCATAGCCAAACGCCACGTGATCGAACACCACATCGTGGCCCACGGGCTCAAATTTCTCGCTGCCCCGCGCCACAGGCTCTTCCATGATGGAACGCATGCGCCTGGCAGACGACTCGGCGGCAAACAGCTCGGACATTAACATTAACGCCTGGTCAAAGGGCGCATAGATACGGCTCACCATAAGCAGGAAGGCAAACATCACCAAAAAGTCGACCTGCCCGGAGGCGACCACCGCGGCGCCCGTGACCAGCGTGGTGGCAATGCCCAGACGCAAAATGACAAAGGCGGAGTTGACCAAAAGCCCGTTAACGAGTTCTCCCTTAGTGGTCTCGCGCTCCTCGGCATCAATCACGGCGCCGAGTCCCTCAAGATAATAGGCCTCCTGGTTGGTGGCGCGGATCTCGCGCACACAATCGAGCGTCTCCTGGATCGCCTCAGTGACTTTGACCTTCTCGGCGCGAACACGGTCGAACACCGGGACCATGGGGCCGCGTGTTAGATACAGCACGGCAAAGGCCACGGGAACGCTCCAAAACGCCGCGATCGCCAGCTGCCAGCAAAAGAACAGCGACGCCACGAACACAATGGCGCTTGCGATGATGGCACCCCAAAGCTCCCCCAGCACGTGGCTGTAGGCGTGCTCCATGGCCTGGACGTCACCCATGATGGTCTCGGTTAAATCGGCCAGATCACGACGACCGAAAAACGACAGCGGCAGTTTGCGCAAGCGTTCGGCGATCTCCATACGCTGCTTGCCGCACTCCTCGTAAAAGATGCAGTAAGTGTAGTAATACTGCTGCCAGTTAGAGGCAAAGAGCAACACGAAAAAGACCAGGAGGCCGCCCACGATCGGCAGGGCATCCGGCAGGTCAGCCCCGCTGGTGAGATGCTCGACAAAGCCGGCCATAACCAGGAATAAAAAGCCCATGCCGGCCATGGTAATAAGATTGGTGAGCGTGGTCCAGAAAATGCCGCGTTTTACGCCGGCGACGCCTTTATCGGATAGGAAATATTTCTTTTGGAATGAGGCGAACATTTAGGCCTCGCCTCCCTTCGTGACGGCGGCATCCGCGGTCGCTGCAGTGATTTTCCAGCTCGCGGCCTGTTCGTATTCGGCCCACATCTTGGCATACAAGCCGTTTTGGGACAGCAACTCGGCATGGGTACCCGACTCCTGCACCCTGCCCTGGTTGAGCACCACGATTTGATCTGCGCCCACTACAGTCGAGAGTCGATGAGCAATCATAATGACCGTGCGACCCGCCGCCAGCTTGCTAAAGGCGCGCTGGATGAGCGCCTCGTTCTCGGGGTCGGCAAACGCCGTGGCCTCATCGAGCACCACGATAGGCGCGTCTTTAAGGATCGCGCGGGCGAGCGCCACGCGCTGGACCTCGCCGCCCGAAAGATATGCTCCGCCGGCACCGAGCATGGTATTGATGCCCTGCGGGAGCTTGGCCACAATGTCGTCGCACTGAGCTGCGGAGAGGGCCGCACGCACTTCGTCGTCAGTGGCCGTAGGCTTGGAGGCGCGCACATTATCGGCAAGTGTTTGCCGGAACAGCTGGTTAGTCTGGAACACGAAAGCGACCTGGTCCATAAGCTCGTGCGGATCCATATCGCAAACGTCCACACCGCCTACAAGCACTCGGCCCGAAGAGACATCCCAAAAACGAGGAATCAGGCTTGCGCAGGTTGACTTGCCGCCGCCCGAAGGACCCACTAGAGCGAGGGTGCTACCAGCGGGAACGCTGAAACTTACATGGCTAACGGCAGGTGCTTCGGCACCCTCGTACGTAAAGCTTACGTCCTCAAATCGCACTTCGCCGCCGGCAGGGTGCTTGAGTTGGGCGGGCACGGAGAGCTGCTTGGAATCCATGATGCTTCGGATGCGAGCCAGCGAATCGGCACTCATCTGAGAGGCCTCGCCCACAAACATGAGCTTGGTCATGGCCGTCGGTACCACGGCCGAAAATATCGCGTAAAACGTGAAGTTGGCCATAAAATGTGCGAAGTCCGTCTCGCCCGGCGCCAACAGCAACGCCACGGGCAGCAGGAATGCCACAAGGCCATTGAGCGCGGTAAGGTTGAGTACCTGCGGACCTCGGCAGAACGTGCCCGCATAGCTTTGTGCCATGTCGGCGTATTCGGCGATCGCATCGTGGAAAGCCTTAAAGGAGTAGACCGTCTGCTGAAACACCTTGACCACGGGGATGCCGCGTACGTATTCGGTGCCGGTCTTGTTCATCTTGACCAGCGCTCCCATGTAGGCCTTCATGAACTCGGCGCCTTTGCCGCCCATCATGGTGGCCATGGCGCCAAGCGAAACGACGACCGAGATAAGGCATGCCACCCCCAAACGCCAATCGAGGGCGAAAAGCAGCACGAGCAGGCCTGCGACCATGGCGGTGGCGCCGGCGATATCGGGCAGCATGTGCGCGAGCAGGGTCTCGGTGGAGGCGGCGCATCCGTCTACAATACGGCGCAGCTCACCGGTGGAGTGCGTGTCAAAGTAGCCAAGCGGCAGCTTAAGCAGGTGCTCGCTCGTAGTCTTGCGGATATTGGACGCGCAGCGAAACGCAGACAGGTGCGTGCACATGAGCCCCACGAAATAAACTACGATGCTTGCCAGGGCAAACCCCACGGCCCACCAGCCATACATCGCGATATCGGTGGCTTCGCTCCAGTTAGGCGCCACAGCGATAAGGTCTCGCGCGACAAACCAGATGCACACGTACGGGCCAAAGCTCAGCAGCTGCGAGAGCGCCGAGAGCGCCATGCCCAAATAAGTTAGGAATTTACGGTCGCCGGCATATGCAAGCAGCTCGCCGATACCGCCGCCTTCCCTTTTTGATCCCTTTGCCATGAGGTTCCTTTCTAACGGCTTGAGAGTTAACCTTAATCAACTTATCATTGATATGTTAGCCAAGGCACACAATCGAGCCAGGCGTGGACGTTTCCGCAAAGGAAGGGGACGCTTTTGAAAATGCATCGGGCCGCGACCGACATAACCGAGCTCTATGCACCACAGTTTGAGCAGTTTGGCCTGGAGCTTTCCGGCAAGGGCGCCGTCTTTACCGGCGAGGTGGCAAACGATCGGGCACACGGCCGCGCATGGATCATGCCCCTCTCCCCTGCCTGCATCGTCATGGAGCATTTCATCACCCCGACGCACGATATGTACCTGGCCGAATACACACCCGAACCGTACGCGTGTGTGAGCGAAGTCAGCATGCCCACGCTCATGTGCATGCCCGAGGCTGGCATAACGCCCGCGAACCTTAAACCCTTGCATGGACCGTGGCCAAACAATGCCGTTTGCAGCTTTATCCAAGATAGCTGTGGCGAGGAATTAAGCCCGCTGTTTGCGGGGGAGCTCTATCACTCGTGCTCGGTGCTCTTTTTGCCTGGATATTTTGACGAACTGGAGCACCGCTATCCCACCGAGTTCACGGGAATCTTTGAGGCGTTTGCCGAGCCATGGCACGAGGAAGCGACGTCTGCCATCTGCCACACGCTGCGCCGGATTAACGAGGAACGCGCCCGCACCGTAGGCGGACACGTCTATATGCAGGGCATCGTGGAGACCATGGTCGCGGAGCTCGCCTGTTCGCGCGCGGCCCACAAGCAGGCGCGGCAGGCGGCAGACACACGCGCCAGCATAACCATTGCCGAAGAAGCAACGGCAATGATTGAGCGCGCGCTCGACAACGGCAGACGTGTGGGTGTCAACGAAGTGGCCGAGAGGCTCTACACAAGCCGCTCCAAACTATGCGCCACCTTTAAGGCCCAAACTGGCGAGTCCCTGGGCGCCTACATTCGCAGACGCCGCATGGAGCGAGCACAGGACCTTTTGGCCGATAGCGCGCTCACGATAGCGCAGGTGGCAGAGCGTCTAGGCTACCCTCAGCAGGCCGCCTTCGCCCAAGCCTTCAAGCAACACACCGGCACCACCCCCACCACTTGGCGAAGCAAGCATCGCTAAGGCCCAAGCTCCCTGGCCGTAACGGAGCGATTAATTAGCCGCCGCCCGTCAGCTCACCCAGGATCTAAACGTCAAGATGCGCACAATCAAGCGCCTTTTTGATAAGAGGGACAGATCGATCAGCCAAATACAACGGAATGTTGAGCACCCCGTCGTCGAGCTTTAGGTTCTTAAGTGAGTAGCGGACCCTCAATGGAGTCGTCTCCGCATGCTTGTCGGCATAGTACTTAAGGCTCTTGGAATGAACGACCTCTCCCGATTTGACCTCGACGGGAACGATTTCGTTTCCGACTTGAATCAAAAAATCGACTTCGTGCTTCGGCTTCTCGTTTGTCCAATAACGCGGAGCAGCATCTAACTGTGAAAGTAATGCCTGAAGCACATAGTTCTCGGCGAACGAACCTTTGAACTCCGAAAATAGCGCATCCGAGATGGCAAAAGCGGACGCATCCAGCCTTGCCATGCGGCGCAGCAAGCCGACATCAAGACAGTAGACCTTAAATGCCTTGAGGTCATCGTACGCAGAGAGCGGCACACCACCAGCAGCATTAAGGCGAACCGCCGTGATGAGCCCAGCATCGGCAAGCCATTCCAGAGCATCCTCGTATTCTCGAGCACGAGCCCCCTCGCGCACCGCACCCCAAACGAACTTTTTGTTCTCGCGCGCCAACTGAGCTGGAATCGAGTTCCATATTTGCGAAAGCTTGGCGAACTGCGCACGGCCACCATGCTTGGCAAAATCGCGCTCGTAGGAATCCAAGAGATCAGACAACACCTTATCGACCTGAACGATATCGCCCGTCTCCACCCACCGGCCAAGAGCCTCTGGCATGCCGCCGCATGCAAAATAACGACGAAGATGCTCGACGAGACGGACATGGAAGAAATCGGGCACTGTCTCGATCTGATCCAGGCCGCCAAGGTATTCGTCGTAGTTTGCAGCGCCCTCGGCTTTCAGAAACTCGGAAAAGCTCATGGGGCGCATCTCCATGAACTCGACCTTTCCCACCGGAAAAGCGCTGGTCTCACGGGACAAGCGAACGCCCAACAAAGACCCTGCGCATGCGACGTGATACTCGGGGGCCTCGTCACAGAAGTATTTAAGGGCACCGACTGCAGAAGGACAATCCTGGATCTCATCAATAATAAGCAGCGTCTCGCCAGGATCGATAGGCTGTCCAAGCGCCAGGGAAAGATTTGAGATGATCCGTCGAGGATCGCGCGTACCTTCGAAAAACTGAGCGTACTCGCTCTGTACCCCAGGTGATGGCTCCTCGAGCGTCAGATACACAAAATTGCGGTACGAGGTTCGGCCGAACTCCTTAAGCGCCCACGTCTTTCCAACCTGGCGCGCCCCCTTAAGGATAAGCGGCTTACGATATTCCGACGCTTTCCAAGCGTTAAGCTTGGCAATGATATCTCGCTGCATGACCGAACCTCCCGCAAAGAAACTTCCGTAAACGTGATATTTCCCACATTTTACCCCAGGGAAAACGTGATGTTTATCACATTTACGGAAGTATTAAGCTCAGTTCGCCACACTTTCATCACATTCAAAAGACGGAGGCGCATTTTGCGCCTCCGTCACCATCTTTCTATCAGCCCGCCTGACCCGAACGGCCGAGTCGTCACAGAACCCGGGAGCCCCGGCAGGGCGGGTGCTTGCTCAAAATGAGTTCCGCACGCAAAGAAGGCCACTTAATGTGGCCTTCGTCTTGCGCAGGACTGTTTGAAATTTTGAGGAAGCACCCGCCCTGCCGGGGCTCCCGGGTTCCCGCTTACGAGAGCGACGTTCTCAGCAACTCGTTGAAGAGCTTCGGGTTGCCCTTGCCGCGACTCGCCTTCATGCACTGGCCCACCAAAAAGCCAATGACCTTCTGGTTACCGTCACGATACTGCTGCGCCTGCTCGGCACAGTTCGCCAGCACCTCGTCCACGATCGGCTGCAGCGCGCCGGCATCGCTCACCTGGCGCATACCGCGCTCGTCGACGATCTTGTTGGGGTCGTCGCCGGTCTGGGCCATGGCCTCAAACACCTCGTGCGCCTGGTTGGAGCTGATGGCATCGGTCGCCAGCAGATTGGCAAGCGCGGCCACCTGAGCCGGCGCGATGCCGGACTCGGAGAGCGACACGCCCGCGCCCTTAAGGTAGGCGATCATCTCGTTGACCAGCAGATTCGCGACCGTCTGAGCCTCCTTGCCGGCCATATCGGCAGCGGCGGCCTCAAAGAACTCGGCAAACTCGGGATCGCCGGCGATCTGCTCGGCGTCTGCCGTCTTAATGCCAAAGTCGGCCTCAAAACGGGCGCGCTTGGCATCGGGCAGCTCGGGGATCTCGCCACGGCAGCGGTCGATGAACTCGTCATCCAGATCGAACGGCGCCAGGTCGGGATCGGGGAACAGACGATAGTCGTCAGCCGTCTCCTTCACACGCATGACGACGGTGCGCTTGCGGCTGGGCTCCCAGTGGCGGGTCTCCTGATAGATGACGCCGCCCTCCTCGAGCACCTCGGCCTGGCGGCAAATCTCGTAGGCAAGGCCGTCGTGCAGGCTCTTGAACGAGTTGAGGTTCTTGAGCTCGGTCTTGGTGCCCAGCTTGGTCTCGCCGCGGCGACGCAGGCTCACGTTGCCGTCGCAGCGCATGGAACCCTTCTCCATGGAGCAGTCGGAGATGCCCAGCGTCACAAAGATGCGACGGAGCTTCTCCATAAACAGGCGGGCCTCCTCGGGCGTGCGCAGGTCGGGCTCGGTGACGAGCTCGATCAGCGGCGTGCCGCAGCGGTTGTAGTCGACGAGCGACTCGGCCGCGGCGGTAATGCGACCCTCGGCACCGCCCACGTGCACCATCTTGGCGGCGTCCTCCTCCATATGGATGCGCAGAATGCGGATGGGTACCGTGTAGGAGCCATCCTCGCGGCGCTCGGGCATCTGCAGGTTGGACGCATCGTAGCTGGCCAGGTGACCGGCGCGCTGGTTGCCCTCGCGCATGGTCGACGTCATGGACGTGGACAGGCCCTCGGCATTGGCAGAAGCGCTCGCCAGGCTCTGGGCCTCGGCCTCGCCAAACGCGCAGTCGGAGCGCTCGGCGGCACCGCGACCGGTCACGTCCAGGTCCAGATGGCCGTACATGGCAAAGGCGACCGGACCCTGCGTGGTCTGGAAGTTCTTGGCCATGTCGGGATAGAAGTAGTGCTTGCGGTAGAACATCGAGTGGCGCTGGATCTCGCAGTTGGTTGCCAGACCGGCCTTGACGATGCTCTCGATGGCGCGCTTGTTGGGCACCGGCAGGGCGCCGGGCAGGCCCAGGCACACCGGGCACACGTTGGCGTTGGGCTCGTCATCGTGGCTGAGCTTGCAGTTGCAGAACATCTTGGTGTCGAGTGCGGTGAGCTCGGTATGGATCTCCAGGCCGATCACGGCCTCCCAATCCTGCAGGACCTCGGAAAGCTCCTTCATTACAGCTCGCCTCCCTTCCCGGCAAAATCGGGCGCGACGGAAAGCGCGGGCGCACCCATGGCGGCATCGGCAAAGCCGCGCTCCAGGGCGCGGGCAAACGTGAGCAGCTGACGGTCCTTAAAGGCAGGTCCCACCAGCTGGGCAGAAACGGGCAGCTTGCTGTCCTCGCCCAGGCCCAGTGGCACCGAGATGCCGCCGTTGCCACAAATGTTGAGCGAAATGGTGTACAGGTCGGACAGGTACATCTGCGTGGGGTCGCTGATCTCGCCAAACTTAAAGGCCGTGCGCGGCGAGGCGGGCATCAGGATCGTGTCCACCTTGGCATACGCGGCGTCGTAGTTCTGCGTGATGAGCGTGCGGGCCTTCTGCGCGGCGTAGTAGTACTTGTCGTACACGCCCGAGCTCAGCAGGTAGGCGCCGAGCATCTGACGGCGCTTGGCCTCGGCACCAAAGCCGTGAGCGCGCGAGAGCGAGCTCTGGTCGGACAGGTTGGCGCAGCCCTCCTCCTGGTACCCGTAGCGAATGCCGTCGAAGCGGGCCAGGTTGGAGAACGCCTCGGCCGGGCCGATGACGTAGTAGGCGGCGATGGCGGCGTCCAAGTGCGGCAGGTCGACCTCGACCAGCTCGGCACCCTGGTTCTGCAGCTCCTTGGCGGCGCGCTGGACGGCGGCCTTGACCTCGGGCGTCAGGCCTTCGGCCTCCATAAACGCGGGGATAATGCCCACGCGCTTGCCCTCGATGCTGTCGTTGAGGTGCTCGGTAAAGTCGACGGCGCAGTCCTGGCTGGTGCAGTCGTACGGATCGTGGCCCGCGCCGGTAAGCGCGTTCATGGCCAGCGCGACGTCCTCGACCGTGCGACCGAAGGGGCCCACCTGGTCGAGCGACGAGCCAAAGGCCACCACGCCATAGCGGCTCACGGCGCCATACGTGGGCTTAAAGCCCACCACGCCGCACAGCGACGCCGGCTGACGGATGGAGCCGCCGGTGTCCGAGCCCAGCGAAAGCGCGACCTCGCCCGCGGCGACGGCGGCAGCGGAGCCGCCCGAGGAGCCGCCGGGCACGCGCTCGGTATCCCAGGGGTTGTTAGTGCGGTGGAAGGCCGAGCTCTCGGTAGAGCTGCCAAAGGCGAACTCGTCCATGTTGGCCTTGCCCATGGGCAGGCAGCCGGCGTCGAGCATGCGCTGGACGCAAGTGGCGGTGTAGACGCTCTGATAATCCTCGAGCATGCGGGAAGCGCAGGTGGTGCGCGTGCCCACGAGGTTCATGTTGTCCTTGATGGCCAGCGGCACGCCCGCGAGCGGGGGCAGCGGCTTTCCGGCGGCACGGTCGGCATCCACGCGCGCGGCGGCCTCGAGCGCGAGCTCGGGCGACACCTGCAAGAATGCCTGGACCCCGCCCTCGCGCGCCTCGATGGCGGCAAGGGAGGCCTGAGCCACCTCGGTAGCGGTAAAGTCGCCGGCGGCAACGCCCGCGGCAATCTGGGCGGCGGTAAGGGAATCGAAGCTCTGAGCCATTACTCGCTCTCCCCCTCTCCCAAAATGGACGGCACGCGGAAGTAGCGGTCGCGCGCGCTGCCGGCGTTTTCCAGCGCAACGTCGAGCGGCAGGTCGCGCTCGGGCTCGCGCAGGTCGTCGCCCATCACGTTGGACAGGCTTCCGATGGGATGGAACGTGGGCTCCACGTCGGGCAAGTCATATTGCAAGACGGGCTCGAGCATCTGGACGGCGTCGTTCATGTACGACGTCATCTGGGCGAGCTCGTCATCGGTCAGTGCGATCTTTGCGTACTCGGCGATGCCGCGCACGTCTTTCTCGCTGAGTGCCATAGGCGCTCCCTTCCGCATAACAGATAAACCGCTCTAGTATACAGGGCAACGCCGCTTGGAGCAGGCGCTTTACCCAAATGCAGCGAAAACGTAACGAGGGCGGCGGGTTGGCAGGGCGCGGTTCGACGGTTCTGCGGCGAATACCGTCCCGTCCACAACAAAAACCGTCCCAACATTCGACGCTTTTCGCCAAAATCGCGTTTTTCATCGAATGTTGGGACGGTTTGGAAGCCCGACCACCGCAAAGGTGCCTGTCCCCATTGTGGTGGTTCTGAACGATGTCCTATGCCGAGGCCTTGGCCTTGCGGCGTTTTCGGATCGCGTGGATCACGATGTCCAGCAGCAACAGCAGGATGGCCACAATCACGATGAGCACGGCAAACTCGCGCTTGCCCCAGTGGCGGCCGGCGAGCGACTTTTGCTTGTCGACGTCCTTCTTGTTGTACTTGGTGCGCACGCAATGCACCAGCAAGCGATGGTCGTTCACGCCATAGGGCGTGCAGGTGACGAGCGTCACCTTGTCGGCGCCGGGTTCGATGGTCAGCGACTCCATCTCCTCGGGCAGCACGACCTCGGAGTCGACCATCTTGTAGGCGAGCGTCTTGTTCATGGTGTGCAGCAGCACCAGGTCGCCGGGCTCCAGCGAGTGGATGTCGTCGAACATGCTCAGGTTGCGCATACCCGAGTGTGCGGTGAGCACGCAATGCGTCGAGGTGCCGCCCACCGGCAGGCTCGTGCCCTCCAGGTGGCCGACGCCCGCCATAAGGACTTCTTCGCTCGTGCCGTGGTAGATGGGCATGCTCACGTCGATGGAGGGGATCTCGACCCAGCTCATCATGGGGTCGCGGTCAAAGATAAGCTGCTGAGCGTAGGGCTCGATCTGGTCGGCGGGAAGCTCGGTGGCCTCGCCCGCCAGCTGCTCGTTATAGGAGCGCGCCTGCAGCAGGATGCGCTCGCGCTCCTCTTCGGAGAGCGCGTCCACCGTGCTGGACACGGTGCTGATCTGGTTGAACACGCCCGAGGCCTCGAGCCGGTCCAAGATCCACGGCCAGGTCATAAGGCCCACGCCAATAAGGATGATGACGATAGTGATGAGCCGGTCAGCCCAGCGCGGCAGCCGCTTGCGACAACGTTTGGATTTGGGCTTGGGCTGCGGGCCCGGCGTGCCGTTATCCGCGGCGCTATCGCTCTTCATGTGTTTGGCGCCCTGCACCATCGCCGGTCACTCCTTTACAGCTCAGGTTGTCTAAACAAATAATAGCCGATTAACAGGCTTCTAAACCGGATAACGCTGCCAGACTGCATTATCCGGTCGGGCATAGACTCATATTTGAGTTTTCAAAATATCTCGGATCAACAGAGCGATTCGGGATACAATGTCTATAGGAAACGACGCATCCCGCGTAAGTACTTAGGAGCGCGGGCGACCAGTTTCCGGTGTTGTTAAATGCCCGGGCTCCGAACCCCGGGCATTCTTATTTGCGCTTGTTGCGGCGCAAATGCCTTCTACCGTCCGCACCGCGCGTGCGCCTACGGACCTTAAACCGAACCTCATACGAGTCAAGAAACGCGATGACGAACGTGCTCGCATCGGACGATGGAGGCTGGCTGCGTTATCCCAAAAGAACGGGGCAGACTCCAGTGCGGAGTCTGCCCCGAAAAGAGAATGGCAAAGCAAGAACGTCGATGGACGAGAAAAGTGTCCGCAAGTCTCATGGCCATCACATCCCACCTGCCAGAGGGATGGGTGAGCGAGCGTTACTCCTGCTCGGACTCCTCAGCCTGCTTACGGCTGCGGATGAGGTGCGCAACGCCAATGCACAGCACCGCGCCACCAGCGATCCAAGTGAAGGTCACGCCGTTGAGACCGGTCAGCGGGAGGTTGGAGCCCTTCTTGTCGACGATGGTGAAGCTGAGCTTGCCGACTTCAGCTTTCGCGGAGTTCTGCTGGACAACATCTTGACCTGCTACAATGGCGCTCGTAGTGTCGGGCGTCACATCCGCACCGTCCTGATTGAGCGTGCGGCTGATAGTAAAGGTCACGCCGTTTGCCGCGGAGTTGTTGTAGCCGGGCGCAGGCTTAACCTCAGTGAGGACGTAGGTGCCCTCGTCGAGACCGACAACGTTAATCTTGCCGTTGCTGCCGGTCGTCAGAATTGCATCATCCTTATTTGACGTCGTGGTACCGTCGGCCTTGATAAATTCGCTGGAGTCTTTCTCCTGCAGCGTGAACTGAACGCCTTCGAGGGTCTTGGGGTTGCCAGTCTCGTCCTCGTCGTTACCAACCTTGGTGACATCGATACCATAGGTGTAGTCGTAGGCCGGATGGTCAACCGTGGTACCGGTGCCATTGGTGTGCGGGTTGTTGGAATAGGTCAACTTGACATTGTTCACCTGGGCCTTGCCGAGCATATCCGCGTTAATCTTGCCAGCAACCAGTTTTGCCTTATAGTTCACATAGACTGTCGAATCACCGTCAACGTTGATGAGATTGCCGGCCTTATCCTTTGCTTCTTTGAGGTTCTCGAAGGAAACAGTGAGCGTATTCGTGCTTTCCCCCGGGACATAGGTCGCACTGTAGCAAGCGGGATCCACGGCTGAATCGTCAATCTTGACCTCAACGACTGGGTTACCACCCTGAAGCTCTGGAACCATCGTGGAGGGGAGCTCGTCAGTGAAAGTGTAGCTGTACTTGGCATACGTGTTAATGTTGCTAGCCACAGTGCCGGCAAGCTGATATTCAACAGGCTGTTCAGCAGCGGAGTCGGCAGCCTTGTTGGCTGCGGTAAAAACATCCTTGCTATCGTCCGTAACAAACTTGCCGTTCTTGTCATCCTTTACGGCCTTGGTCACTTTGGGGACGTCCTTCTTGGGGGCCACGTTAACGTCAGAGCCACCGACGATGGTGAAAATCGGCGAGGTATACGCATCAGTATTGCCATTAGCACCGCTGGTCGTACTGGGCGTATCGGTCACGAAAAGCCAGTAGCCATTATCAAGATCCTTAAAGCTGCCTTTGGTGGAATCGCTTGGCTTTGTCCACGTGAGGGTCTTGTCCCCTTCCAAGGCCTTGGCAATCAAGTCAAGAGTTGTGCCAGTATCAACCGCCGTAGTCTTTCCAAAATTAGAGCCCTGAGTCGTGCTGATGAACTCCGCCCACGTCTGGGCGTCAGCATCTACGTCAGGTACTCCAGTAACGCCTTTGAGCGCAGTCGTAACGAGGGTTTTCACATTACCCGGAGCCCACTGAATATCGGAAAGAGTCTTAGCGGCCGAGCCATCCCAGCTCCCATCGCCCTTCTGATCCTGCGTGACCTTCGCGGTGAAGATCTGAATGCCCTTGAATGTCGTGCCGGTGTATGTTTCGTCGGTGATAGCCACCTTACCCTTCTCCGTGGCCACCGTCGGCGTGCCCTCAGCAAACGCCATGGTCACCGGGGCCATGACGCCGCCGAAGCTCAACGCCGCCGTGAGGCCGGCGGTTACTGCCAGGCGTGCGATGTTCTTGTTCATGCTCATCTTCTTTTCCTCCGTTTTCCGTTTGATTCTCATTCGATCGGTCATCATCTGTCTGTGTCTTAGCATCTGCTTCGCTACGTCTCGCCCCGCTCTCTGTGGGGCCATTGGCTACTCTGCATGGTTGCCGCCTCCCCGCTTGATCAGGAGCGCGACCACGAGGAGTGCAGCTCCGGCGACCGCTGCGGCGGCCGCGGCGTACATTGCCATATCGCCAGTCGAGGGCATAAAGCCTCCGGTGGTAATGCTAGGGGGTGTGCCGGTGGGCGTGTTGATGAGCGACGCCTCCAGGCTGCCCGTCGACCCGTCCGCGCTGTCGGCGCGCAGGGGCGACTCGGCCGTGATGGTGAGCTTGGGCCTGGCGGCGGCCACCTGGTCGACGTCCAGGCCCTCGGCCTTGACCGTCACGGAGCGCGTGCCCTCAAAGGCGGTGTAGCCCTTGGGCGCCTTGAGCTCGCGGACCTCCAGCTTGCCCGAGTCCACGCCCGAGACGGTCACGCGGCCGTCCTCGCCCGTGGTGACGGTGGCCTTGCCCTCCGCATCCCACGTACCATCGGCCGCCAGTGTGCGACCGCGGTCGTCGGCGATGCTCAGGACCGCCCCGGCAAGCGGCTTGTCGCCGTCGCTGCCGCGCTTGGTGAGCGCGAGATCCCAGGTGTAGGCGCACGCGTCGTCGCTCGGCGTGCGGGTGAAGCCGGCGTCGCCGGACTGGTCGGCAAAGGGAGAGCGCGGGTAGCGCAGGTAGACCTCGTTGGGGTTGCCCTTCGCGATGCCGTGGTTGCACGCGCTGTTGAGCGGCGCGTTGTACACGGCGACCACGCGGGCGCCCGCGGTAAAGGCGTCGGCCCCGCCGAGCGCGGCGATGAGGTCGCCGGTGCGCACGGTGAAGGTCTTGCCGTCGGCCGCTACCTTGGTGGCGCACTGGGCCGTGATGTCGGTCCAGCCCTTCGCGGGTTCGGTGCCGGCGCGACCGTCCTTGCCGGCCGAGACGGCGTCAAAGCCGCCGTCCGCACCCGCCGCCACGTACACGCGCATGCTCGCGGCCACCTTGGAGGGGTCGAGCCCCGCGCTCATGGTGTCGACGAACCGCAGCGTATAGGTGTCGTAGGCCGTGAGCCCGGCCGGGACCGTGGCAGAGAGGCGCCAGTACAGGTCGTCGGCGACCGTGGCGTCGGCGGCCTTCTGCCAGGCAGCAGTGCTGTCCTCCAGCACATGCTTGGACACCTTGGGGGTCGCCGCCTTGGGCTTGACGGTGACGGCGCTGCCGCCCACCAGGGCCATGATCGGCGCGGTGCCGGCCTCGCCCTCGGCGATGGCGTCGTCGTCGGCGACGATGAGCCAGTAGCCGCAGGGCAGCTCGGCCGTCGCGCCTGCGTTAAGGGCCACGGACTCGGCGTCAGAGCTCTGGAGGGAACGAGCGAGCTGTGCGCTCAGCGCGCTCGTAAGGTGGGAATCGGTGTTGAGCCACTCGGCAGCTTCCTGCGCGGTGGTCTGGGAATTGGGCATGCCGGCGCTGTGCAGCACAGGCAGCGCGGCGTCGCGCACGGCGTCGCTTGCCCAGGCGAGATCGGTGGCAGTCTTGGCGCCGCCGTCGCCGTCGACGACGTTGGCGCTAAAGATCTGGTGGGCGTCGTAGCTGCTCGCCACGGTGCCGCTCACCGTGATGGAACCGGTCGAGGTCGGCGCGGCCTGCGCGGAAGCGGGGAACACAACCGCGCAGGTGCCGATCAGGAGGGCAAGCAGCGCAAACAAGATCGGGAAGGAGCAAACTTTCTTATTCACGACGCTCACCTCCCTTCGCATTCGCCTTGCGACGAATGTGCATCCAGGCCGCAGCAGCGCAAAGCACCGCCGCGCCGGCAAGGTACGTCAGAGTGACGCCCGACATACCAGAAAGGGGCAAAGAGGTGGAGTAGGTGTTGGTGAAGGTGGAGACGGGAATGATGGTTGGGTCCGCACCGGCGGAGGTTTGAACCGCGACGCCCTGCCCGTTCTTGCCAAGGGTGTTGCCCATGTCGTCCTTCATCTGCGTAACGGTGGTAGAGGTGGTAAGACCGGTGTACTTGCCAGTGGTCTCATTCATGACGGCCTTCACCGTGACGGCAACCTGGTACTCGGCCTTGGAGTAGCGGAGCTTATCGATGGCGCCGGTGGTAGGCACGACCTCCTTCACCGTGTAGGTGTAGGTCTTGGCGCGAGCCGGGTTCGAAGCGCCGATTGCGGCGAGGTGATCTTTGGAGAACGAGATATCGCCAAAGGATGCCACGATGTCGTTGACCTTCGTGGAGCCTGCGGGAGCGACGGAAATAGTCGTCTGATCAGGCATAGGTGCGCTACCCTTGTTTGCCCCCGTAGCTTCGATGCTGAAATCGAACGCCACATAGCTGCCGTCGGAATTCGTAGGCCAATCCGTGTTACGAACAGATTTGGTCACCGGGATCTTCACGGACGTGGTGGTGAGAGAATCGGAGATGTACGCGTTGCCACCCTCGTCGAAAGTCGGCTTTTTGTCCTCGGTCCACGTAATGGAGCCGTTCGTGCTGGACACCGTGAACTCGTAAGCCGTCGAATTCTTCTCGTAGCCAAACGGAGCCTGGATCTCAACAAGCGTGTACGTGCCCGGCAGCAGGCCCTCGAGCGTGAACTTGCCGGGTGTGGTGTCGATGTCTGCCCACGTGGTGTCGCCCGAAGCCGACTGATCGCTCACGGTCCAAGACTGGTCAACGGTCGTACCATCGGCGTCCTTGGTCTTGGTGAGCTTCCACTCGGAACCAGCCAAAGGAGTGCGCCCTGCGTCGCCCTCCTCCACCTTGGTCCAAGACACCGTACCGGCGATCTTGGTGTTGGCGATAGCACCCGTGGGGTTATTCTCGAACGGAACTTTATTGCCGCTCCCATCCACGTAACCCTGAACATAGTTCGGCTTCTCGCCAGTATTGTTCATAGTGGCGTAGTAGATCTTGTCCGAAACCTGGTAACCCTCCGGCGCCGTCACCTCTTTGATGTAATAGGTGAAGTACTCGGTGTTGTTGGGATCGCCGATGTTGGCCTTCTGGTTCAAATAGTTGAACTGAAGCTTGCCATCAGTAGAAGCGTAATCGTTGGCAGCGCCATCCGTTACCGTAACGATGGGATTCGTCCCGTTCTTGGCATCGTCGACAGTGCCGTATATCGTCCACGAGGAACCAGGGAGCAGCGCAGTGCCATCCGCAGCGTCAACCTTGCTCCATGCAATTGAGGAACCGTCGGGCGTATACGACCCAGACCACGGGAAGTTGTGACGCTCCTGATCCATATCGATGACGGAAGCCGAGTTACCCTCGGTGAAACTCCACGCCACCGTAGGGTTGTACATCTCAAAGTCGCCGCCTACGTACACGCGCCCGTTGGTTGTCACGTGGTCCTCGAAGCTACCGTTGGGCACAACTATGCTGCCCAACATGGCGGCCGCTGGGTCGTCGTCGGTCCACTTATCATCGGAACCTCCGAGGGTTTTATTGCCCTCAAGAGCCATACCGCCGCGGATTGTTACCTGCTTGGCCGTAGTGAAGTTCCACAGGATGCTCTGGGCGGCAGTGGAGTACTGAGACTCGACGTCGCTACCTCCCTCGTACCCGCGAGAGATTTCCTCACCGTTCCACCAGAAACGCCAACCAGTGTTGAACTCAACCGGAGCATCATCGATGATGTTGACGACCACGGAAGCGTCGACGGGTATATTCTTGAAGCTGAAGTCCACACCACGGTAGATATTGCCCTTATAGGAGTTGGTAAGATCCGACGCCTTGAGGCAAAAGACTTGTAGCGGAGACTTCGCATCACCGGTGAACGTGATGAGCTTCTCGTTGTTAACAAGGGTCACCTCGCCGGAAACGTTGTTGTCGTTAACGTCGGTATAGTTTGTCTTACGCGTAAAGGTCTTGGTAGTGCCGTCGAACGTGAGGCCGTACTGCTCCGTGTTATTGTACTTTTTAATCATGTAGTTGGAATTCTGCTCAGCAACACCAACTTCGTATCCCCCGGTGGCTTCAAGCTTTGCGAGGGGCGTGGAGATCTTTGCCTTTACTTCGGACTCCAGGTAATTGGTGTAATCCTTACCGTTGATGTTGTTGAGGATGTCGACTTGGTTGAACAGCGAGCTTTTGTTCGCATTTCCCCCGTCATCATAGAAGTAGCCCTGGGTTTTCACCACAGACTGGCGCCTGTTGTCAGCATTCCAATAGGTAATGGGACCGGCGATCTTCGCGGTGTAGTCATAGCCAGGGGAGTCAGCCTTTGTCGCCTTGCCGACCCAGGCACCCCTGGTCCAAGCACCAACCGTCGCAGTATTTAAGGTCGTTCCCAGACCGGTGTTCATGTTCTCAATCGAGCTGTTTATACCGGCGACCGCAAGCACCGTGCTTTTGTTGACGGGACGAAACTGAGAACCAAAACCAACGGTGCCGAAACGGAAGCCATCGCCGCCCCAACTCCCCTTGATAGGATTCATGGCAAGCTTGCCACGGACCACGGTAAGGCCCTCCGCCTCAGCGGCATATGAGCCGGTGGGGGCGTTGTTCGCATCAAGAGTACTAGTGTTGCTCGGTTTACCACCGATGTACATGTCGCGGCCGACGTAGGTGGCCACGCCGGGATCGGGGGTGGAGACATTGATGTTCGTACCGATACCGATAGACGTGGGAACGTAAATACCCGGCCCCACGGTGGCCGTCGCTCTCGCTGAAGCCGCATTCGCACTCTGAGCCTGCTCAGCACTATTTGAAGAGCCAGCCTCGCCGCCATTGGTCTCGTCGCTATTCTGGTTTTCGGCATCCTCGCTGGTGTTATCTACAGCAGCGGACTCACTTGAGGAACCCCCCCCCATTACAGTTTCCTCGGTAGAAACTGGCTGGGCGTCGTTGGCAATGGCCTGCGAGATCGGGGGCATGACGAGCGACAGCACCAGGCTCAAAACGGAAGCGCCGCACAAAACACCTGCTAGTACACGATGTGTCGCTTTGCTACTCTGCTTAGATTTGTCTGAATTTGCTTTCATCGATGTCTCCTCCCCAAGAGACCGCGATCTTGCTCTTTCACTATCAAACGTATCTGCGCAATCTGTAATTGCGCTCGCGTAGTAATACTATTGTAACTATTGTTTAAACATCCGAGCAACAAAACCGACATTTTTGTAGCCAGTTCTCAATTCTCTTGACATTTACTCAGATTTGCTTTCGTTTATTCGCTCTGAAATATCTGTTTCTACTGGTAATTAAGTTAGTTATCAGTTTTTTAATAGCATTTTATTTATTTGCACAACATTTTGCTCAAGAGCAAGCATCCTGTGAACGGTCGAAAATCGACCGTGAACGGTAGGTCATTAACCGGGAGGAATAGACTACTAAATTGCTGGGAATATCTTTAACCCATCGGTAGTTACAAGCGTAATGTTCAGACAACCATATTTGAATTTTCGCGCAGATTTTAGGTATCAATTCGCCCAAATCGCCTGAGGCCACCACAAAGGTGCCTGCCCCCTTTGCGGTGGTTCTGCCCCAGCGCTACAGCAGATGCTCCTCGATAAAGATCGCGATGCCGTCTTTGTCGTTGCTCGCGGTTACAAAATCGGCGGCGGCACGGGTGGCGTCGCTGCCATTTGCCATGGCCACGCCCACGCCGGCGTCGGCCACCATGCAGGTGTCGTTGTCGGCATCGCCAAACACGCAGATGTCCTGGAGCTCCATGTCGTTGAGCTCCGCCACGCGCACAAGGCCGCGCGTCTTGGACACGCGCGGATCCATGAATTCGTAGAGTCGCTGCGTGGTCTGTAGAGCAGCTGCCTTAACAGTGTCATCGGCGAGCGACGACGCCCGTTCGATGACCTGCGGCATCACCTCGGGCGCCATGGTAAACATCACCTTGGGCTGAGGCCCGCGCAAAAACACGGCAAAGTCGACCACCTTGTAGGGCACGCCGTCGACACGCGACAGGTGTTCGACGCACGCATTGCTCTCGGGCACATAGAGTACGCCGTCCCGGGGGCAAACGGGCGTTGCCGGCAGGCCTGCCATGTGCTCGCAGATGCGCGCGATGATCTCGCCCGGTAGCGGGAAGCTCAGCTCGTTGATGCCGTGCGCGCGGTCGATGACCTCGGCGCCACCGCAGCCCACGAGCACGTCCACCAGGCCTTCGATGCCCCAGAGCTCGTACATGGCCTCGGTCGCGTGGGCATCGCGCCCGGTGCACAGGCCAAAGAGTACGCCGCGCTCGCGCAGGGCGTGGATCGCCGCCACGGTGCGCGGGGACACCGTGTGCTGGCTCGTGAGCAGCGTGCCGTCGATATCGCAGAACACGGCTTTGATGTGGCTGAAGGTGGTGTCCATGGGGGCCTTTCTGGGTTGTGCGGCGATGTGGGGTGTATTCGTGAACGGCGTACATGGTATACCAAGGCACAGGCCGTTGGGGCCCGATCGCCACAAAGGTGCCTGGCCCTTTTTGTGGTGGCCGGACCCGAAGGGTGGCCTGGCCCGGGGCGCAAACCATCACAACATTCGACGTTTTTCGGCAAAATCGCGATTTTCGCTGAATGCTGTGATGGTTTTTACTGCCTTGCGGCACGATCCAAATGCCAGCGTCCAAACAGCAGCAACGCCGCGGGAACCGCCGTCACGACCATGCCCGCACCAACGAGTGTCTGCTGCACGCCAAACGTCGCCACCAGCCAGGGGGCAATCGCCAGCGGGGCCACGCCGGCAAACATGTTGCCAAAACCCATGACCGAGTTGACGCGACCGAGCTGCTCGAGCGGGGCCGTCGTTTGCACGATCGTGTTGTGGAGCGGGTTGACAACGCCCCAGGCCACGCCCAGGACAATCTGGCCGACAAGGGCTACGCCCACGTACGGCGTTCCCACGTAGAGCAAACTTCCCAGGCCCACGGATATAAGCGCCACGAGCAGCGTTTTAAGGTTGACCAGGTGCGGCGGCAAACGGAGCGCAACGACGGCGCCCAGCACCGCGCCCACGCCCGAGGCCGACGAGAGCCAGCCCATCCATTCGACACCGACGCCCAGGACATCGCGGTAGAAGAACGACTCCAGCGGATCGAAGGCACCGTAGCCAAAGTTTGAAAGGAAAATAATGCAGAACAGCAGGGCGAGGACGCTGTTGGTGAAGACCGTCTTGATGCTGGCTGCGAAGGTAGCGCGGGAAGATGCGTTGGGATCGGGACTTTGTCCCGCACGCTCCCCTTCCTCTGCCGAATCGGCATCCGCATCCCCGGCGACATGGCTGGTCTGCGGCCTAAAGCCCCAACCAGCGACGAGCGCCAACACTGTAAAGATCATCATGAGCACGAACACCGCGCGCGACGACGCAGCCGCCGCGACAAAGCCGCCCAGTGTGGGGCCGACGATAATGCTCACGTTGGAGAACATGGCGATGGCGGAGTTGATGTCTTTGAGCTCGACAGGATCGTCAGTGAGGTAGGCTGGATAGGATGTGGCGATGGGCTGGGCGAATCCCATCACAAAGCCCAGGAGCACCGCGCCGAGCAGGACGATGCCGGTCGCGCTGCCAAAAACGAGGATCGCCGCGCCGGTTGCCAACGTGCCCACGATGCTCAGCAAGAAATGACGGCGCGGGCCCCAGGCGTCAAGCGCCGCGCCACCCGCAAAGGATCCCAAGATCACGAATACGTTCATAAACAGGACGGCCAGCGATGTCGCCACGACCGAGGCATCGTCTGCATAGGTGAGCGTTCCGATGACGCCGATGAAGTAGCTGGTCTGAAAACCGGTGTAGATGAGAAAGCGCATCGCCACCAGGCGTTTGGCCTGCACGGACAGCGAAGGTTGAGGCTTTGAGAAAAGAGAGGCGAGCATGGAGACTCCTTGTTTCGTACGAATGCGGACGGCGGGCATTCGCCACCGTCTGTCAAATCAATCTATCCGCATGAAACATTAAGGACGCATCAAGCCCCTTCTCTCCGTTTTTCGCCCGTCATGAACTACTTGGTAGATTGTAAGGCATGTCCCACACATCTAACAAAGCAAAAACCACCACAAAGGTGCCTGGCCCCTTTGTGGTGGAAATAACGTTTGCCCAGATAAAACCTGCCAAAATAAACCTGTCCCTATTTGGCAGGTTTTAGGCCAGATAGTCTTGGATGAGGTCGCAGATGGCTCGGGCGTCGTTGATGTTGATGGCTCGGGTCGCAAAGCCGGCGTCGAAGGCCTGACGCGCCAGGGCCTCGTTGCAGGCAAGGGCCAGCGTGTGGCCATCGACCAGGTCGAGCGAGCTCTTGCCGCGCAAACGGTCGACACCCGATCGCGCGACCACGATGTTGTCGAAGCCCTCGGTCTTGTAGCCCTCGATGATCACCACGTCGACATCGTTGTAGCGCGACAGCAGCTCGCGCGCGGGCATCTCGTCCTCCTCGCGCGTGTCGGCGTACTCCGCCCAGCGCGTGGCGCAGATGAGGCCCACGTGCTTGGAGCCGGCTTGGTGATGGCGCCAGGTGTCCTTAGCGGGCACGTCGATATCAAAGCCGTGGTGCCCGTGATGCTTGAGCGAACCCACGCGCAGGCCGCGGCGGGTGAGCTCGGCAATGACCTTCTCGACGAGCGTGGTCTTGCCCGAGTTTTGGTAGCCGATAAACGCGATCGCGGGGACGCCCGGAGCTGGAACTGCGGGCGCGACGGCGACGGGTGCGCTTGCGGGCGCGGCACCGTCTGTGGCCACGGCCTCAACAGCAGCGGCCTGACGCTCTGCACGATCCCACACGCCCGAGCGGCCGCCCTCCTTGTGCAGCAGGCGCACGTCGACGATCTCCATACCGCGATCGACCGCCTTGCACATGTCGTAGATGGTCAGACACGCGGCACTCGCGCCGGTCAGGGCCTCCATCTCGATACCCGTCTTGCCCGTCACGCCCGCCGTAACCAGTACGTGAAAGCCGACCTGCCCGTCCGTGCGCGCCGGCGCCCAGCCCTCGGGCACGTCCTCGGCCGGCGTCCCCGCCGCAGCGATGGGCGCAATGTCGCACTTGCTCTTAGTAATGAGCAGCGGATGGCACATGGGGATGATGTCGCTGGTGCGCTTGATGGCCATAATGCCCGCCACGCGCGCGCAGGCAAGCACGTCGCCCTTTTTGGCGCGGTCCTGCAGCACCATGGCCTGCGTCTCGGGGTGCATGAGGATGGTGCCCTCGGCGACGGCAATGCGATGGGTCTCGGCCTTGTCGGACACGTCGACCATGCGCACCTCGCCCTTGGCGTCCACGTGCGTCAGCTCGTCGCGGCGCGCGTCACGGGCGGGCTCGGCGGCAGCGCTGGCAGTCGGCTGCACGACCGTGGCGACATCGCCGGCCGCAGCCGTGGCTTTATGGGCAGACATCGCGGCCCTGCGAGCGGCCTTGGTGGCATCGGCGTACCTGCTCTTGGCCATATGATCATCCTCCGATTTGGGACATAAATCGTTGCGTGCCCTCAATTATCGCGTGTTCCTGCGGTTTGTGGGCGACGGCATCGCGCCAAATCGAAAGTACCTGCATATCATCACCACGGCGCAGGGCGTCGCGCACCGAATACTCGGCATCGCTGAACAGGCACGGACGCACGTTGCCATCGGCCGTCAGACGCAGACGGTTGCAATACGCACAAAAATGATTGGACATGGCGCTAATGAAGCCGACCGTTCCCGCCGCGCCCGGAAAGTGCCAATAGCGCGCAGGGCCCGCGCCGGCAGGAGCGTCGTTGATGTCGAGCGGCTCGAGCTCGCCCAGTCCCGCCGCGGCGGCCCCGGCATTGATGCGCGCCCGCAGCTCGTCGCTCGGCACGGTATCGCTCGCGTCCCACAGCTCGGGATTGAGCGCGGGCGCATGCGGGTCCACAGCGCAATGCGAGCTTGTGTGCTCGTCGCCGATGGGCATGTATTCGATAAAGCGCAGGTGGATGGGGCGGTCGAGCGTGAGCCGCGCAAGGGCCGCCACATCCTGGTTGAGCCGGCGCACAACAACGCAGTTGACCTTAACGGGCTCAAAGCCCCAAGCTAGCGCCGCGTCGATGCCCGTCATGGTCTGCTCGAGTCGGCCCAGACGCGTGATCTTTCCAAAGAGCGTAGGGTCAAGCGTATCGAGTGAGATGTTGACGCGGTTAAGCCCGGCATCTTTGAGCTGCGGCGCCAACTTGGGCAGCAGGGCACCGTTGGTGGTAAGCGAGATGTCCTCGATCTGCGGGATTGCGCGGATGTCACGAATGAGCGGGATGATGCGGCGGCTGACCAGCGGCTCGCCGCCCGTCAGGCGTACGCGGCGAATGCCCTCCCCCGCCACCAAGCGCACAAAGCGGGCGATTTCCTCGGCGCTGAGCAGCTCGTCGTGTGCACGGGGCGCCACGCCATCGGCCGGCATGCAATAGATGCAGCGGAAATTGCACTTGTCGGTAACGGCAATGCGCAGGTAGTTGATATCGCGGCCAAAGCCGTCATGTTGCACGTGCCCGTCCACGCAGCCCTCCTCTCACGCGGCGTTTTATTCTTCGGAAAACATAATACCCCACGAGAGAATCATGCCGACACCCGTACGACAGGACAGGTCGCTTCGAGCAAAACGGACTTTCCAAGCCCATCCTCAGCACGCAAACCATCACAACATTCGATGCTTTTCTCGTTTTTGGCAAAAAACGTCGAATGTTGTGATGGTCTGCCTGCCGCAGCGCCCCGTAGAAGGACCAAAGCACCCCTAAAGGCCGCCGTCCCAGTGCCGAATCACGAATTCTCGCAGGTCGTTTTGACGTTTCTGAAACACCTCGCTTCGGTCGCACTTAAGGCCCATAGCGAGTGCGATGGCATTCATCGCCCGGTGCAATTGCAGCTGGTGGGCAAACTGAGTCCCGGTGAGGACGATCATCCTAAAGCCCAGCGCACTCAGCACGGTCATACGCTCCGCATCCGACGCGCTGCGCTGTTTATCAAGATGGTCCGAGCCGTTGTATTCAATCCCTGTACCGCTTGCAGGCGCATATACGTCAATCTCGAAATACCCGGCCTTTGCGAGATACTTGAACTCGTTGGGAACATCGACCCGATGGTTGAGCTCGATCTTGGCGTATCCCAGCCCGCCCTGGGAACGTTTTGCTACGACCATGATTGCGGTGGCCGTCTCCATGGGCGACCGCGCGCCATCGTGCACGCGCTTGAGCACAGCGGCCGCGCGTATAGCCCCCTGACGAGATCGGTTCTCATTGCAATAAGCAATCAAGTCGGCAACGGTATACCTCTGCCCCATCTCGATATAATCGCCTGTCGACAGATGATTCAAATGGTATCGGGCACAGATTTCGTAGCCATATTCCAGCTGCTCGGACTCGCTCATCCACGAGCCCGCCTGGACAAAGCACATGGCCTCATCAACCACCAGAAGGCCCTCCGCCACCTCGATAAGATGGCCTGGAGGTATCGGCGCCCCAAACACGTGGCACCTAAATCCAGCCGGCGTCGAGCGCTCAAAATCAAAGTTGACGAGCGTGTCGATATGATCGAGCTCTTCTCGCGGAATACCAAGCGAAACCAGATAGTCGGTAACGATCCCAACTGCCGTTGAAGCCCTCAGTCCCTTGGCATCGAGTCCCAATTTGGGCAGGCTCGCGGTCGGCTCCCCCTCGTTGGCAAGCGAGTCCTCATCGTATAGACTGCTTGCTCGCGAGAGCGGCTCGGACGGGCGCGCCACGTTGTGGTACAGCCAGGCAGTCTTATGGGACAGGACGATCGGCAGATCCATGAGCCCTCCAATGGAGTCGGATAACCAACCTTATTCCCCTGCTCACGGGTTCGCACACCTTCGTGCGCAAGAAAGCGATTCCACTCGATCGAGTGGCAGAAAAACCATCACAACATTCGATGCTTTTCCCGATTTTGGCAAAAAACGTCGAATGTTGTGATGGTTTGAGGCGAGGTGAGGGGCACGGAGGGATCAAAGCATCGTGCTCGAACGGGTTAATCCAGCTCTTTTAAGCCATGCGCCAGCTGCCAGTACTCGCCGTGCTGGGCGAGCAGCTCTTCGTGCGTGCCGCGCTCGATGATGCGGCCGTGTTCGAGGACCATGATGGCGTCGGCGTCGCGGACAGTGGACAGGCGGTGCGCGATCATAAACGTGGTGCGACCGCGCATGATGCGGTCCATACCGCGCTCGATGAGCTTTTCGGTACGCGTGTCAATGGAGCTCGTGGCCTCGTCCAGGATGAGCACCGGCGGATCAGCGACGGCCACGCGCGCGATGGCGAGCAGCTGACGCTGACCCTGCGACAGGTTGGCGCCGTCGGCCGTGACCGGTGTGTCGTAGCCCCGCGGCAGGCGGCGGATAAACGAGTCGGCGCAGGCGGCCTCGGCAGCGGCGCGCACCTCCTCGTCGGTCGCGTCGAGCTTGCCAAAGCGGATGTTCTGCGCAATGGTGCCGCTAAACAGGTGCGTGTCCTGCAGCACAATGCCGAGCGACCCGCGCAGGCTGGCCTTGGCAATGTGCTTGACGTCGATGCCGTCGTACGTGATCTCGCCGTCATCAACCTCGTAGAAGCGGTTGATGAGGTTGGTGATGGTCGTCTTTCCGGCACCCGTCGAGCCCACAAACGCGATCTTTTGCCCCGGCTTGGCAAACAGGTTGAGGTCCGTGAGCACACGGGTGCCCGGCACGTAGGAAAAGTCCACGGCATGGAAGCGCACGTCGCCGGCAAGCGGGACCAAGCCGCACGTGAGCTCGGTGCCGTCGGCGGCCACCGCGCGGCCCGACTCATCAACGGCTGCCACGTCATGCAAGTGCCCGTACGCGCCCACGCCCTGGCCCTCGGGAATCTTCCACGCCCACGCGGCGTCGCCCGTCTGCACCAGCTCCACGCAGCCCTCGTCCACCTCGGGCTCAAGGTCCATAGCCGCAAACAGGCGCTCGGCACCGGCCAACGCGTTGAGCAAGAAGTTGCCGAGCTGCGTAAATTGGTTGATGGGCATGGCGGCCTGGCGCACAAAGACCAGGTAGCTTGCAAGTGCGCCCACATCGGCGAGCCCCTTGATGCAGAGCATGCCGCCCGCCACGGCGACGATGGCATAGTTGACATAGCCAATCACGACGGTCATGGGCACCATGGAGTTGGCATAGCTCACGGCGGCGGCTACGGTGCGGCGAAGCTCGTCGTTGCGGCAGGTGAAGCCGGCGACATTCGCTGCCTCACGGTTAAAGACCTTGATGACCTTTTGGCCCGAGACCATTTCTTCGATATATCCGTCCAGGTCGCCAAGCGATGCCTGCTGGGCGGCAAAGAAGCGCTTAGAGCGCGCGCCCGAGTAGCGCGCATACAGCACAATGGCTGCATCGCACACGAGCGTGATAATCGTGAGCTGCCAGTTAAGGATGATGAGCATGGCCGTGGTGCCCACGACCTGAATGGCGGCCTGAATCACGTTGGCAAAGCTGTTGTTGAGCGCCTCGGAGACGGTGTCGACGTCGTTGGTGAAAAAACTCATGATGTCGCCCGAGCGCGTGCTGTCAAAATAACTGAGCGGCAGCGTCTGGATGTGCGCGAACAGGTCGCGGCGAATATCGGACACCACGCGTTGGGCCGCACGCACCATGATCTGTGAGTAGCCCAGGGCCGAGAGCACGCCCGCGGCGTAGATGATCGCCGTCAGGATGACCTGCCTGGCAAGCAGTTCCTCCCCGCCCGTGGCCAAACCGTTAACGATGGGGCGCACCATGTAGGTGCCGGCGAGGCTCGCGATGGCGGCGACAGAGGCGAGCACGCCCACCGCGAGCAACGAGAACTTGGCATGCCCCATGTAGCTGAGCAGGCGACGGAGCGTCTGCCCCAGATTGGCCGGGCGGGCTTGAGCTGATGTCTTAGGCATGACGCTCACCTCCTTCTCGGGCCGGGGCATCTGCGGTCGTATCCCCCGCGAACTCCATCTGCGAGGCGTAAATCTCCTGGTAGATGTTGTCACCCGCCAGCAGCTCCTCGTGCGTGCCCACGCCGTGAATACGGCCATCGTCCAGAACCACAATGCGATCGGCATCCATCACGCTCGCGATACGCTGGGCGATGATGATCACGGTCGTATCGGGAATCTGCGCGATATGCTCGCGGATCTTGGCGTCGGTCGCCATATCGACCGCGCTGGTGGAGTCGTCGAAAATGAGCACACGCGGGTGCTTGAGCAGCGTGCGTGCAATGCACAGGCGCTGCTTCTGCCCGCCCGAAACACCGGCGCCGCCCTGGCCCAACTCGCCGTCGAGCCCACCGATGCGGTCCAGGAACTCGTCCACGCACGCCGCACGGCAGGCGCGCAGCAGCTCCTCGTCGGTGGCATCGGGCGCGCCCCACTGCAGGTTCTCGCGTACGGTGCCCGTGAACAGCACGTTCTTTTGCAGCACAATGCCCACGGCATCGCGCAGAGCAGCCAGGTCGTAGTCGCGCACATCGCGTCCGCCCACGAGCACGGCACCCTCGGTCGCGTCGTACAGGCGCGCGATGAGCTGCACGAGCGAGCTCTTGCCCGAGCCCGTCCCGCCGAGCACGCCCACCGTGGAGCCCGGTTCGATGCGCAGGTCGATATGCTCGAGCACGTCCTCGGCAGCATCCGCGCGGTACTTAAACGACACGTCGCGGAACTCTACGCTTCCGCCGGCAACCTCGCGCACGGCCACGTCTGCCGCGGGAGCCTGGATGAGCGATTGCTCGTCAATCACCCGCGAGATGCGCTCCACGCTGGCGAGCGCGCGCGTGAGCAGCAAAAACACGTTGGAGATCATCATGAGCGAGTTCATGATCAGCAGCACATAACTCATAAAGCCCGTGAGCGAACCCACGCCCAGCTCACCGGCGATAATCATGCGCCCGCCGATCCACAGGATAGAGATGGCGGCCACGTACATCGACAGCTGAAACACCGGCAGGTTGAGCACAGCGTTGCCGAAGGTCTTCGTCGCCGTGCGTGCGAGCTCGGTATTGACGGTATCGAACTTGGCTTCCTCGTGCTCAGCGCGCACATACGCCTTGACGGCGCGCACGGCAGTGAGGTCCTCCTGCACCACGCCGTTGAGGTGGTCCATCGAGGTCTGCAGCTGGCGGTAGAGTGGGCTCACTCGATAGGTGATAACGCCCAGCACGATCGCCAGCACGGGCAGAATGATCGCAAAGACTGTGGCAAGCGGGCGCGACAGCACCAGCGCGTAGATAAGGCCGACAACGAGCGTCACCGGGCCGCGCACCATGGGGCGAAAGCCATTACCGATGGCATTTTGGATGACGGTAATATCGGTGGTCATGCGGGTGACGAGCGAGCTGGCATCGTAGTTGTCCAGGTTGCCAAAAGCAAGCGTCTGGATCTTGCGATACTCTGCCTCGCGCAGGTTGGCGCCCAAGCCCGAGGCCACGCGAGCGGATGTGCGGGCATAACCCAAGCCCAATACCAGCGAAAACGCCGCACATACCAACATGTACGCACCTTGCAGCAGCATGTAGTTGATGTCGCCCGCAGGCACGCCCACATCGATGATATTTGCCATGATGACCGGGATAAACAGCTCGAGCGCCGTCTCGGCCGTCACAAAGAGCACGCCGAGCATGGCATCGCGGCGGTATGCCCCCAGATAGGAAAACAGAATCTTGAGATTGCACACGCAGGTTCATCCCCCATCAAACATTGTTCGCAAACCCACGTATTATGGCGCGCCGTGCAGCGGTGTCAAGTGCTCCGAAATCGATTTCTGTAAGGTTGGCGCAGGCTTTATGCTCGCAGGGCGCACGTCCGTATTCAATTAGAAATAAACGCGAGCGTGACTTTTTCGCCCTACGACCAACACAAAGCTTGACTCTACAATCGTTGTAGGATTTTCACTACACTGGTACGTAAACAAACCCAGCCAGAAAGCCCCGCCCATGGAACACGACCTCACACGCGGCAATGTCCTCAAGACCATCGCGGTCTTTGCCCTGCCCTATATGCTCTCGTATTTTTTGCAGATGCTCTACGGCATGGCCGACCTGTACATGATGGGGCAGTTTAGCGGCGCCGCCGGCATCACCGCCGTGGGCAATGGCGCGCAGACGCTCTATATCATTACCGTGACGCTCGTGGGCCTGGCCATGGGAACGACGGTGATCGTCGGCCACGCCGTGGGCTCGCGCCGCTTCGACCGCGCCGAGGCCGCCATCGGCAACACCATTACGCTCTTTATGGGTGTCTCGGTGGTGCTGGCCGCTGTCCTGCTCGCGCTGTGCCCGCAGATCGTGGCACTCATTGGCACGCCGGCCGAGGCAGTCGAAGGAACCGCCGCCTACCTGCGCATCTGCTTTGTCGGCATTCCCTTTATCGCCGCGTACAACATTCTTTCGGCCATCTTTCGCGGCCTGGGCGATTCGCGCTCGCCCATGTACGTGATTGGCGTGGCATGCATCATTAATATCGCGCTCGATTTTCTGTTTATCGGCCACATGGGGCTCGGCCCCGTGGGCGCGGCGCTCGGCACGGTGACCGCCCAGACGGCCAGCGTTGCCCTCGCGCTCGTGTGTCTCAAGAGCCGCCGCACGAACATCCACGTTAAGCGTAGCGACCTGCGCCCCCAGCCCGAGGTGCTCGGCAGCATTCTTAAGATCGGCGTGCCTGTGGCCGTGCAGGACGGCTGCATCCAGGTGGCGTTTATGTTTATCACCGTCATCGCCAACCACCGAGGGCTCGTCGACGCCGCCGCCGTGGGCCTGGTCGAAAAGATGATCAGCTTTTTGTTCATTGGGCCGAGTTCCATGGGTGCCACCGTCAGCGCGCTCACGGCGCAAAACGCCGGCGCGGGCAAGGGCGATCGCGCGCGTCAGGTGCTCAAAGACGCCATGACGATCTCGGTGGTGTATGGCTGCCTGATCACGGTGCTGATGTGGCTGGTGGCACCGGCGTTTATCGGCTTTTTTGCCAAGGACTCCGCGGTCGTCGCGGCCGGTACCGGCTATATGCGCAGTTACATTTTCGACGCGATTTTTGCCGGCATCCACATTTGCTTTAGTGGCTTTTTCGCTGCATACGGCAAGAGCTACATCGGCTTTGCGCACAACGTGCTGGCCGTGGCACTCATTCGCGTGCCGGGCGCGTGGCTGCTGTCGAACGCCTATTCCGACACGCTGTTTCCCATGGGCATCGCTTCGCCATGCGGCTCGATTTTGTCGGCAGTCATCTGTGTTGTCGCGTTTACCGTGCTCAACCGGCGTGGGGCTTTTGACAAGTTGGCAGCGTAGAGGATCGTTTGCGTCGTACGACCTCGGCGCCCCTTCCCCGTCCATTGAAAGGAGCGGCGCCATGACCGACTCGCCAACTGAACATACCGAGGGTCTGCTCCGCATTGGCGAGGTGGCGCGCTTGTTTAACCTAAGCGTGGGCACGTTGCGCCATTACGAGCAGATGGGCTTGCTGGACCCGGCACACATCGATCCGGCGAGTGGGTACCGCTACTACGGATCGCGGCAGCTCTCCACTCTCAACACCATCAGCCACCTGCGTGTTCTCGACTTGCCGCTCGCGCTAATCCGTGAGTTTGTGACCACGCGCGACGTGAACCTTATGCAGCGGCAGCTGGCTCAGCAGCAGGAGCTCATCGAGCGCAAGCGCCGCGAGCTGGAGCGCGTGTCGCGCAAGATCGACAACCGGCTTGCCCTGCTTCACAATGCCCTGAACACCGAGCTCGATACCATTTGCGCAATCGATGCGCCCGAGCTTCGCTGCGCCGTATTGCGCGAACGCGTCAAGCCTACCGACGCCTATGCGCTGGAGTGGCAGATTCGTCAGCTGCAGAAGGGCCAGCACGAGACCTTTGTCTTTCTGGGCAACTTGGGCGTTGGGATTAGCGCCGAGCGCCTCGCCGCCGGCGACTTTGATGGCTACGACGAGGTCTTTTTGCTGCTCGATGACACCGATGATTACGTGGGCGACCTCGAGACGCGACCCGCCGCGCGCTGCCTGACCATTAGCTTTCGCGGCACGCACGGGCAAGCAACCCCACGCTATGAGCAGCTGCTCAGCTATATGCGCGAGCGCAACCTGACACCCGCCGGTCCCTCGCGCGAGATCGCCCTGATCGACGACATCATCAGCGACGACCCGGGGGCGTATGTGACGAGGATCGCGATACCGGTCCGCTAATCACTACCATTTATCGAGCAATTCCATCCATTTACCTTAATCCGAATTAGATTGTATTATGTAGCAAATAAAATGACAGCATATTGCCCCCCATAGGCAGGAGACATTATGCCCAGAGTTCAATCACGTCGCTCGTTTCTTCTCGGCCTAGCCTCGATCATCGGCTTATCCGCGTCACGCCCAACAAGAGTATTCGCTGCCGACTCAAACTCATCCGTCGCTTTTACATCAGACCTAGCACAAGACTACGCGCTTTCCCTGTTGCCCATCGTCGACGGATCCGCGAACTTAGAGATCGAGCAAATCGTTCCCGTATGCCAACAAATCGGCCTTATCTGTGGCTATGAAATCAGTGTCACAAGGGAAGGAAGCCCTTACGGTTATTTAATACTTGACGCATCATATCCTGGGCTTCTGAAGGAGATAACCCTCGGCGATACCATTCTCCCGATTTCAGCTTCTCTATCAAACGCCATTTCAACTTATTCCGGCCAACAGGCCACAAACCCAACCGTACTAATTTCGTACAACGATATTGAATATGGAACTTTGGTGCCAGGAACTAGAGACTGTGTAACCAACTATAACAATATACGGTCTGTCCCAATTGTCACCGAAAAGGGTATAGCACCTCAAAGCAATAACCCAACTTCATGGGATGCAGTCATTATCAATGAAGATGACTTGATGTTGCATTTCCAAATAGACGATTTAAACGGAATACCGTTCCGAGGAGTCTCGGAATCATTAGTTGAAGCCCGCACTAATAAGTATGCATGCGTCGTTTCTGCCTTGTACGCTGTATCAATGCATTACGGTCTCACCAGTTCAAACGCTAATCAATTTAATCCCGATTATTATAAAGAAATATGGAACGTCACTGGCACAACAACGTATAAGACCAATGATCAGGGCGTCGAGTACGGAAGCACGATCATCCCAGATGGAATTGTTCCGTTTAAAAGTCTTGCCGCTCAAAAGGGTAGAGCACTTAATACTCAATTTTTCGGTTATCAGCCTCAATTCGCTCAGTACAGAGCAACTATCGATCAAGGGAATATCGGCTTGTATCATATGTGGATCAACAGCCGAAACAGTGAAGGATCCGTCGAGCTATCAGGTCATACAGTCACGGTAACTGGCTATTTTACTGGGCATAATGGAAGCTCTGGCATCGAACTGCAGTGGCTCGAAGTATTCGACGGATGGAACACTTATCCCCGAGCGATTAACTATGCAACGCCCAATATGGTCAAATTGAACGGAACAGTCTTTTGGTAGACCGGATGGCACCATCAAAATGCTATGGCACCACGGCCTTTGCCCTGGTTACGATATTGGTGATTTTCGCTATGTTTGCATCCGTTTCTTCATGCACAGATAGAGCCCGCTATAGCGGAGGAGATGATTACCTTGTCTTTGGAGCCGGCAGCGTTCATTCTATTGAGGGAACGGAACTCGTAATCCAAACAGACAACAGTCCCCGCTACACCGACGCTGGAAAGCAAACCCGGATTACATTCCCCTCATCTGGCCGAATCAAAGACAAGCTTTCCCAAATCAAAGTTGGGACAAGAGTTTCCTACTCACGCTTTGAGTCGGTAGACGCATCTGGATCATACGAGGGAAACGATATCGAAATTGAACAGGCAAACACTATAAGGAGATGTTGAGGAACTGAGCCTCTGCGCAGTTCCTCAACAAATCATTATGCCTCCGGGACCCTACCCGTCGCCAAAATCTGTTCAAGTGCCGCCTCATCCAACACGGGCACACCCAGCTGCTCGGCCTTGGTGAGCTTTGAGCCCGCTTTGGGGCCGGCGACCAGATAGCTCGTCTTCTTTGACACGCTGCCCGAAACCTTGGCGCCAAGCACCTTGAGTGCCGCGCCCGCCTCGTCGCGCGTGCGGTTGACGAGCGTGCCGGTGAGCACGAAGGTCAGACCCGCGAGTGGCTGTGCGTCGGCGAGCTCGCCCGCCACGCCAGCGTCGGCTGCGGCTTGCGCGTGCGCGGCGCCCAAGTCGACCTCGAGCGACAGGCCCGCCTGGCGCAGGCGCTCCAGCACGGCAAGGTTCTCGGGCACGGCCAGGAACTGCTTGACGCTCGCCGCAATCTTGGGACCGATGCCCTCGCACTCGGCAATATCCTCTTCGCTCGCCAAGATAAGCTTGTCAATCGACAGGAATCGCTCGGCGATGACCTCGCCCACGCTCTTGCCCACGTGGCGGATACCCAGGGCAAACAGCACACGACCGAGCGGCTGGCTCTTGGACTTGTTGAGCTCGGCGATGATTTTCTCAGCCGTCTTGAGGCCCACCGGAATGGGGTCGCCCTTCTTGACGCCCTTTTTGCTGTTGGAGCTGGCATAGGTGCGCCCCGTGTCCAGTCCGGCGATGTCGTCGACCGTGAGCTGGTAGAAGTCCGCGACATCATGGATCAGTCCGGCGGCGATCATCTTGTCGACGATCTCGTCGCCCAGGCCGTCGACGTCCATGCAGCCGCGGCTCACCCAGTGGAGCAGGCGCTCCTTGAGCTGCGCGGGGCAGTCGATGGAGACGCAGCGGTAGGCAACCTCACCGTCCTCGTGGACCACGGGGCTGCCGCACACGGGGCAGACCTCGGGCATGTGCCAGTCGACCGAATCGGCCGGACGCTTATCGAGCACCGGGCCTACGACCTCCGGGATCACGTCGCCCGCCTTGTGCACGATGATGGTATCGCCCTCGCGCACGTTTTTGCGACGGATCTCGTCGATGTTATGCAGCGTGGCGCGCGCGATGGTGGAGCCGGCAACCGTCACCGGGTCGAACTCGGCGACCGGCGTGAGCACACCGGTGCGGCCCACCTGGATGCGAATCTCGCGCAGGACGGTCTGCTTTTCCTCGGGCGGGAACTTAAAGGCAATGGCCCAGCGTGGCGCGCGGGCGGTAAAGCCCAGGTCGAGCTGCTGCTGGAAGCTGTCCACCTTTACGACCACGCCGTCGATGTCGTAGTTCAGGTCACCGCGATGTTCGAGCGCCTGGGCGCAGAACTCGTGAACCTCGGCCGGCGTGGCGCAACGGGCCACGTTGGGGTTGACGCTAAAGCCGGCGCTGCGCAGCCAGTCCAGAAACTCGCGCTGGCTGTGGACGTGCAGCGGGTCGGTATCGGCGATGGCGTAGATAAAGGTGGCCAGGTCGCGGCGCGCCGTGACCTTGGGATCCTTTTGGCGCAGGCTGCCGGCGGCGGCGTTGCGCGGGTTGGCAAAGGGGTCGCGGCCCTCGACATCGGCCTCTTCATTCAGACGAACAAAGCTGCCCTTGGGCATATAGACCTCGCCGCGCACCTCAATGGTACGCTCGCGGTCGGCACCCATGTGGGCGAGCGCCGGCTCGGACAGGTGCATGGGCACATCCTTGATGGTGCGCACGTTGAGCGATACGTCCTCGCCCGTGGTGCCGTCACCGCGCGTGGCGGCGCGCACAAAGGTGCCGTTTTGATAGGTAAGCGCCACGCCCAGACCGTCGATCTTAAGCTCGCAGGTATAGGTGACGCTACCGGCACCGAGCGCATCCTCGGTGCGCTGGAGCCACGCGTCGAGCTCGTCCAGATCCATGGCATCGTCCATGGAATACATGCGTGCCATGTGCGTGACCGGCGTAAACTGCTCGCTCACGTACCCGCCCACGCGCTGGGTATAGCTGTCGGGCGTCACCAGGTCGGGGTAGGTGGCCTCAATTTCCTGCAGCTCAACGAGCATCTTGTCAAAGGCGGCGTCCGTGATCTCGGGCGCATCGAGCATGTAGTAGCGATAGGCGTGGTAATCGAGCTCGTGGCGCAGCTCGGCCGCACGCGCTGCCGCCTGGGCACGGGCATCGGCCGGTACGGCGGTATCCGTGCTCGCGGGCGTTTCGGTATCGATGTCCACGCCGTCACCAAACAGGCTCGATTGCTCCATAGCGGCACTCCTTCGCTCGATTTCAAACGGATACAAGAGTACCACCGGTCGCAACGGCGCCGAACAGCCCTTTCGAACCGCACCGAATCGGCAGCGGCCGGACCGGGGTTAACCACCTCGCCAGCTCAAAATGATCCGTTTTCCTCCGTCCCCAATGGATCAGTACGAAAAGAGGGGCCATCCTGCGCATGGCAGGACAGCCCCTCTGGCTTCGGTATGTGTGGAGCGACTCGTTAGTAACCCTGGCCGTAGCCCTGACCCTGGCCCTGCTGGCCCAGCAGCTCCTCCAGGTACTGGCGCAGCTGCTCGTCGGTGATGCCGCCGTTGCCGGTGTCAGTCGAGCTGTCGTCCTGCTGCTGGTTCTGCAGCTCCTCGTCGGAGCCCAGCTCGACAGTGACCTTCTTCTCGTCCTTGCCGCGCACGAGCGTGATCTCGACCTTCTCGCCCACCTCGTGGCTGCGCAGCGCAATGATCAGACCGTCAGCACTCGTGATCTCGTCGTCGCCCAGCTTGGTGATAACGTCGCCCTCCTGAATGTCGGCCTTGGCAGCAGGACCATCCTCGACAACGCTTGCCACATACGCACCGCTATCGGTGCTCAGCTTGTTGGTGCGAGCGTTGAGCGCGTTGACGCTCGAAAGCGTGGCGCCCAGGTACGGATGAACCGGCGTCTTGCCGTCGATAATCTGGTCGGCAATGTTCTTGGCGTAGTTGACCGGAATGGCAAAGCCAACGCCCGAGCTGGAGCCCGAGTAGCTCTCGATGAGTGAGTTGATACCCACGAGTTCGCCGTTATCGTTGACGAGCGCGCCGCCGGAGTTGCCCGGGTTGATGGCGGCATCGGTCTGAATCATGTTGGCATAGATGGTGTTACCGCTGGTAGAGCTCATGGCCGTGGAGCGGTAGAGCGCTGAAACGATACCGGTGGAGACGGACTGCTCGTTGCCGAACGGCGAGCCGATCGCCATGACCCACTCACCTACGTTGAGCTTGGAGGAGTCACCGATCTCGATCGGGGTAAGCTTGGAAGAGTCGGCGTCCTTGAGCTTAATGACGGCGAGGTCGCTCGAAGCATCGTTGCCCACGAACTCGGCCTCGTAGGTGGTGCCGTCATCCATGGTCACCACGTACTGGTCGTAGCCATCGACCACGTGGTTGTTGGTAAGGATGTGGCCCTCGGTATCGAGCACCACGCCCGAGCCGACGCTACCCGAGCTGTCCGACTCGTCAGCGGACTGCGAAAGCGAACCACTCTGGCTGCCGCTCGAAGTAGCGGTAATGGAAACCACGGAGGGCAGCGCCTTGGCAGAGACGGCCTCGGCCAGCGTGGTGTCCTCGGAGTCGATGGTGATCTTTTGCGTCGACGATCCCGAAGCACCCGCCGTCACGGCATTCTTGCCGCCGCCGATATCGAGCGTGCCACTCATGATAAGCGCGATGACCAGCAGGGCGCCGCATGCGCAGCCGGCGAGCGCCGTAATAAAGATCGGCAGCTTTTTTGTCTTGGTCTTGACCACCGTGTGCTTGTTCACGACCTGCTGGCCGCCCAGCGGCTGGCCGGTCTGCGTATCGTAAGCTTGCACATAGGGAATGTTGTTGCCACCGGCAGGCGTCGATTCCACCTGCACGCGCGGCTGTTGCTGGGTCTCGCCGGCGTTGCCCGCATCCTGGGGACGCCGGGAATCGTACTCGCTCATAGCTGCGATCCTTTCGTCTAATAACCAAAGGCCCGCCAAACATGTGGCGGGCCATCATTGTTCACGTTGAGTTGTACCCCAATATGCGGGCGCACGTGTATGAAAACGCAATCTTTTAGGAAGGCTTAAGTTCTATTGCAAACCCGAAAGGGAGCCGTACCTGCGGCAAAACCACCACAAAGGTGCCTGTCCCCTTTGTGGTGGAAATCTAGTCCTTAAACAGGTAGCCCACGCCGCGGACGGTGGTGATGTGCGCCGCGATCTGCGGACCCACCTTGGAGCGGATGCGTCGGATGTGCACGTCGACGGTACGCGTGCCGCCGCAGTACTCAAAGCCCCACACGCGGTGCAGCAGCACTTCGCGGCTGTAGGCTCGGTTGGGGTGCGTCGCCAAAAAGCTCAGCAGCGAGTACTCCATCAGCGTCAGGTCGATGGGCTCATCGTCGAGCGTCACCTGGTAGGTGGCCAGGTTAATCTCGAGGTTGTCGATGTTGAGCACGTCATCGGCGGTGACGGTCTCCTCCTCGCCCATCAGGCGCTGTGCACGAGCCTTGAGCTCGTTGGGCGTCGCCGTGGGGCATACGAAGTCGGCATGCGCGTGATTTGGCAGGCGCAGGGTGCCGAGCGCCTCGTCGTCAACGATCACCAGCATGGGAACGCCGCCGCGATCGTCGAGCCACTTGGCAATCTGATCGATACGGTCGCTGCGGATGCCATCGGAATCGAGGATCAGCAGGTCAAAGTCGTGCGCCGCAGTCGGCGAATCGGGGGTGGCCAGGCTCACCTCGACACCCAGGGTGGTCGTCAGGCTGCGGGCAAACTCGTGGAAGCGCGTCGTGCGCGCCATGAACAGGGCACTCTTTTCGGACATATCGGCCTCCAAAGAAATGAGCTCAATCGTACTGGGACAAGCCAGCGCGATTAGGAGTTCGCCAGGTAGTGCTTGATTTCCCACTCGGTGATCGTGGACTCGAACTTATGCCACTCGTCGCGCTTCTTTTTGAGGAAGAAGCTGTGGATGTGCTCGCCGAGGGCATCCTTCATAAACTGCGAGTCCTCAAATACGTCGAGCGCCTCTTTGAGCGAGCGCGGCAGCGGCGCGTAGCCGGCCTCGAGCATCTGACGGTCGGTGAGCTTGAGCGTCTCGGCCGTGGCCTCGGGCGGAAGCTCCAGCTTGCGCTCGATACCGTCGAGACCAGCCGCCAGCGTAACGGTGTTGACCAGGTACGGGTTGGCCATGGGGTCGGGGCTACGAAGCTCGATGCGCGTGGACAGCTGCTTGCCGGGCTTGTAGACCGGGATGCGGACCATGCTCGCGCGGTTGCGCAGGCCCCACGTGGCGTACTGCGGCACGGAGTCGCCGCCGGTGGTGATGCGCTTGTACGAGTTGACGGTGGGGTTGGTGATGGCGCTAATCTCGCGCGCGTGCGCCAGGATGCCGGCCATATAGTGCTTGGCGACCTCGGAGAGATGGTACTTCTCGTCGTCCTCGCCCCAAAAGACGTTGTTGCCATCGTGGTCGAACAGCGACTGGCACAGGAACATGGCGCTGCCGTCCTCGCCCGCCAGCGGCTTGGGCATAAAGGAGGCGTGGCAGCCGCTCTCGTAGGCCTGCTGCTTAATGATGAGTTTGGCCGTGGTGATGGCGTCGGACATGCTCAGGGCCTCGGCGTGACGCAGGCTCATGCCGTGCTGCGAGCGGCCGGCGGCGTGGAAGGTGTACTCCACGGGCACGGACATCTTCTCGAGCGTGAGGACCGTGTTGCGGCGCAGGTCGCGGGCGGCATCGCTCACCGAAAGATCGAAGTAGCCCACGTTGTCGAGCGGCTCGGGGGTGTGCTCGTCGGGGAAGTAGTAATACTCCAGCTCGGCGCCCACGTTGAGCAGATAGCCGGCCTTCTCGGCCTTGCGGAACATGCGGCGCAGGGCATCGCGCGGGTCGCCGGCAAAGGGCTTGCAATCGGGAGTGCACACGTCGCAGAACACGCGGGCGACGCCGTTGTGGCTCGGGCGCCACGGCAAAATCTGGAAGGTCGAAGCATCGGGAAACGCCAGCATGTCGGCTTCCTCGGGCGTGGCAAAGCCCTCGATGGCGGAGCCGTCAAAGCCAATACCCTCCTCAAAAGCGACCTCGAGGTCCTCGGGGCTAATGGCAAAGTTCTTGAGGCGGCCGAGAATGTCGACAAACCACAGACGCACAAAGCGGATATCACGCTGCTCTACGGAGCGGAGTACGTAATCGATGTTCTGCTGGTTCATGTCGCTCCCCTTTCTTTCGGGCGGGTTTCGACTGGTCTATATCGCAGATACTATCGCAGAAAAATGTTTCCGCAGGGTTAAAGCGTATCAAGCGCTCAAAAAACGTGCGCGAACAGGCAGTCTGACTTACGCGCGATCATAAAGGATCACTCCTTCGCGCTCGATTACCGCGGCAAGATCGTCATCAAGATAGTCACTCGAGACAAGGTCAACCTGCTTCCCGGTTTCTTTGCGCACCGCCTCGCCAAACGCCGACAACGCGAAAAGACCAAAGCCCCGCTCGCGATCGACTTCGAGACGCAAGTCAATATCGCTATCGACATGTGCCTCGCCCCGGGCATACGAACCAAAAAGAATCACGGTTTTGATGGCGGGAATCGTGCTAGCTGCCTCGCGGACGGCGGACTCAATCTGGGCAGTATCCAAAATGCCCGTCGCGGCGCTTTCGCTCGCAGAGCTTTTACCAAGTGAAGGAACAAACGGCAGAGAGCGCTCGCGCAGCATCTGCCTCATAAACATATTGACCGCAACAGACGAAGTCATGCCAAGCTCTTCGCACAGTTCGGCAAATGAGTCTTTAATTGACGAGTCCACTCGCACACTCAGCACAGACGCAGCCATGGATACCTCCTGTATGACATTGTCTATATATTATCATACAGACTAGCGAGAGGTCGAGGCGCGGTGCTCGATGTGGCCGGGGATCTCGATGCGTTTGGGCGCCAGCTTTGCGGCCTCGCCCACGGTGGTGGTAACGACGTCGATGCGCTCGGAGAGGCGCTCGACCACGCACTCGGCAATGGTAAGGGTGTCTTGCGCGGCCGTGGTGACGCCGCCAAAGAGCACGTGGTTCCAGGGGTAATCGTCAAACGTCGCGATCTTGAGGCCAGCCGGCAACGAAGGTCCCAACTGCGCCAGCGCCTCGGTCAGGCGCAGGAAGACCAGGCCGTTGACAGCGATAAGGCCGAGCCTTTTGCCCGCATAGCCGCGGATGGTCTCGTCCAAGCGACCGACACCCGTGGCGCCACCGTCGGCCAAGGTGACGACCTCGCCCGCAAGGCCGCGGTGCAAAAGCTCGTCGGTAAAGGCCTCGGCGCGCTTGCGACGCACGGGGCTGTCGTCGCTTGCCTCGGTGAGCAGGCACAGGCGCTCGCTGCCAGCGGCGGTCAAGGCGTCTACCAGGCCGGCGACCAGCTCACGGTTGTTAGATGTCACCAGATCGACACCGCCGTCGGCAACGTCGCGGTCGAGCAGCACAACGGGCAGGCGCCCCGCGGCCGCGGCGATCGCCTTGTCGTTGCCTCCGCAGGTGTTGACGACCAGGCCGTCCACGCCGGCATCGATAAGCCTGGTGAGCGACTCCGTTTCCTTAGCGGGGTCGTTGCCGCTAATGGCCGTCATGAGCGAGCAGCCGCGCGCGGCGGCGCTGGCGGAAAGCCCTTCGAGCATGGCGCTCGAGAACGGGTTGGCGATGTCGGCCAGGATCACGCCGATGAGGTTGGTGCGCGAGCTGCGCAGATTGCGCGCGGCGGCACGCGGGCGATAGCCGGTGCGCTCGATGACCTCGGCAATACGGGCACGGGTCTCCTCGGTCATTTGCCCGGGGCGGTTGTTGAGATAGCGCGAGACCGTGGCCGGACTCACGCCCGCCTCGGCGGCAATGTCCTTGATTCTCATCTGCGCCATGGCGCACTCCGTTTCCCAATTGTCGGCGGTCTGAGCCATTTTAGGCATTTTTTTAAAAATCTCGGTTGCAAAACGCTGTAGGTGAGCAGCGTCGTTTTTGCGTCTCGAGCAGATGCGATGATGGGCTAGATAGACGAGTCTTTAGGCAGCTCAAAATAGTCGGGATGCAAGGCGATAACCGGGCCCTGCTCCTCGGGCATCAGGTGCAAGTGCGTCTCTGCCAGATAGCTCGCCGCGTCGGTATCGCCCCTCTTAATGGCCTCGAGAATCCGGCGATGCTGCCGACGAATCGGCTCCCAGTCCAGATCCTGCGACACCATACGCAACCAGTTGTATCGCTCAAAATGCGTGTTGACGCTCTTCATCCAATCCCACAACATGTGACGACCGGCAATCTCAAAACATGTCTCATGGAACAGGTTATCCAGGTCAAAGAAACGGCGCGTTTCGCCATGGTCGAGCGACTCGGACTCGGTAAGAATCTGCTCAAGCCGCTGCTTTTGCTCGGGCGAGGCGGCCGAACAGCATTTAATAAGCACGCTTCTCTCGAGCTTCTCGCGCAAAAAGCAGGCGTTTTCGGCGCGTTCCATGCTGATCTTAGAGACGTAGGTGCCGCTTTTGGGACGCGTTTCCACCAGCTCCTGCTCACGCAGGCGCACAAAGGATTCGCGAATGGGCGTGCGCCCGATTCCCGTCTCCTTTTCCAGACCAATCGCCGAAAGGCGCGTGCCGGGCTTGAGCTCGGCATAGATGATCTTGGACCGCAATGCGTTGTACGCCTGGTCTTGCAGGCTCTGATAATGCTGCTGTTCCATAAAGCCCTCGGATGAAGCCACGGTTTGTCGAATATCACCATGCAATACTATCGCATCGACACGTCCCAACTCCCAACCGGTCTTTTGGGATGTGTCTCTTTTACCTGCCCTGTCCTGTTGATCGGCACCCTTGCCACAAAAGGGGCCCATCTACTACGTTAACGCGGATAGCCCCGACCATGCTGAAAAGTGCGAAAACAAAACCGCGGGTAGAGAGCTTATCGATTTTCAAAATAGCCGGCTATGGTTGACCTCTGCGGCTTAAACGTAGTAGATAGGCCCTATTCGTGGCACAGCACTACTCCATCCCAAATTGGCACCCCGAGCCCTCGTGAGTTGCCAACAAGCTGTTCGCCCAGCGTTTTATCCGCGCGGCATTTGGAAAATAGCACCACCGCAAAACCCGTGAGTAGCGCTTACTTTGCTATATCTCACTATACTTTGCTATATCTTGCTATACTTTGCTATATCTTGCTATATCTTGAGCAAAGGTGGCTCACATGCAAACAAACCCTTTTAAGCCCACAGCAGGTAAAACACCTCCCACGATTATCGGCCGCGAAGATGTGCTCGAAGAATTCAATGAGGGCCTCGTCAACGGGCCTGGTGCCCCGGGGCGCCTAATGCGCATAGCCGGCGTCCGTGGAACGGGCAAGACGGTCCTCCTTGACGAGTGCTCACGTTTGGCGCAAAGCCGTGGCTGGACGGTCATAAAAGAGGTCGCAACCGAGGGACTTTGCCAGCGCATTCTCGAACAGCTGCAGCCCAAATTCCAGGCCAAACACGCCAGATTTGAGCCCACCGTAGCTGGCATATCCATCGGCAGCATAGATATTGAGCGAATCGGCCCATCGCTACGCGACGCCATGAGACAGACGATATCCAAGAATGGAAACGGCCTGCTCATCACTCTCGACGAGGTTCAAGACGCAGAGCTCGATGAGGTCCGAACGCTCTCCATTGCGATTCAGCAGGTTATCGGCGAAGACCTTGATATCGCCTTTGTTTTTGCTGGGCTGCCTTCGATGATTGAAAGCATCATCAACGGAAAGACACTTGCGTTTTTGCGCCGTGCCCTCCCCTTTGATCTGAAGGCTGTGGCAGTAACCGAAGTGTCGTACTCCCTCGAGGAAACCATTGAAGCGTCTGGCATGGAGTCGCAGCCAGGTATTGCCGGCCAACTTGCCGAGGCAACGCAAGGCTATCCTTTCATGATCCAACTCGTTGGATACTACGCATGGCAGTTGGCAAGACGCGCACACACAGCGATTATTGGAGAAGAAGAAGCCAAGCGTGGCATTGCAACGGCACGCGAACGCTTCTGCGCCATGGTGATTGAGCCCGCGCTGCAGCGCATTCCGCCCACGTGCATCGCTTATCTGCTGAGCATGGCGTCTTTGGGGCAGACGAGCTCGACCAGCATGGTTGCCGATGCCCTAAACAAAACGCCTCAACAGGTGAGCTCCGTCCGCAGCCGCCTGTTAAGAGAATCGATTATCGAGGCTCCTTCGTACGGCAAGGTCTCATTTGCCATCCCCTACATGCGCGACTACCTCTGCGAACACAAAGCCGAACTGGAAGTTGAACTGTAGAAACGGCAACTGCCCTGCAAGACGAAAACCGTTTTCGTACGGATTTAAAGCAGACGTAAACGGTTTTCGTCTGTTTTACGTTCGGAAATAAGACGCAAATTGCACTTTCGTATGGTTTTACGCCAAACGCAACACGCTTTCGTCCGGCTATGCGTCCCCAATCCAGACGAAAAAGGCCCCGAGCTCGTGTGAGCTCGGGGTTCTTTGTGCCGCACATCTATGGGAGGAGAAATTCGATGCGTACGGGCGTTACTCCATGAAGCCGCCCTGGGATGGCGGCAACCTCGTCAATGGGGTCAGGTTTACATGCATCAACTTAGCGCAAAGTAACCTGTCCCCCACGCACAAAGGGTTGACTAGAGCTCGCAGGCAACCTTGTAGCCATCGCCGATGGCGTCGCGGATGTTGCCGCACTTGTTGGCATCGCCCAGCACGTGGGTGGCAACACCGGCGGCGGCAAGGTCGTCGGCCAACTTGGTATTGGGACGATAGCCCATGGCAAGCACCAGCGTATCGGCACCGGTGATGGTGTGAACCTCGCCGTCCTTTTCGTAGCTGATGGTATCCTCGGTGATTTCGGTCACCTTGGCCTCGGTCAGCACGTGGACGCCCTTGGAGAGCATGCGCGTGATGAGCACCGCGCGGCCGGCACCGCCCTCGTTGGCGGCGAGCGTCTTGGTCATCTCGATGACGGTGACATCGCGGTTGGCCGGCGACAGATCATTGACCAGCGGGGCCAAGTAGTCGGCCGTCTCGCAGCCAACGGTGCCGCCGCCCACGATGACGATCTTCTTGCCCGGGAAAGCCTTGCCACCCAGCAGGTCGTCAGCCGTCATAACCTGCTTAAAGCCCTGCATGAAGGCCGGAGCGATGGGCTCGGCGCCATAAGCCAGGACAACCTCGTAGCCCGCGTAGTCACGCTGAATGTCCTCGGCAGTAAGCTCGGTGCCAAATACGCACTTCACGCCGGCCTCGGCCAGGCGACGATACTGATACTTGATCACGCGGGTGAGTTCCTGCTTTGCCGGCGGAACGGCTGCGATACGCATCTCGCCGCCCGGCTCGTCCTGCTTATCCACGAGCACCACGTTGTGACCGCGCTTGGCGGCAATGAACGCCGCCTCCATGCCCGCAGGACCGGCGCCCACAACCAGTACGTTCTTGGCCTCGGCGGCAGGCTCGTAACCGGCCTCGTCGCGCTCAACATCGGGGTTGACGGTGCAGGAGATGCGCTTGCCGAACATAATGCCGTTCAGGCAGCGCAGGCAGCCAATGCAGGGGCGGATGTCGTCGGCGTTGCCGGCAGCGGCCTTGTTGCAGAACTCGGCATCGCACAGATTGGCGCGGCCCATCATGCAGATGTCGGCGGCACCGTCCTCGATCAGCTCCTCGGCGATCCAGGCCTCGTTAATGCGACCGACGGTGGCGACGGGAATGTTGACGTGCTTTTTAATCTCGCGCGAGCAGGCGGCGTGCGAGGCCTGCTGCGTACCGGCGGCGGGAATCGCGGAGCCGCGCTTAATGGTGGTGCCGCCTGACACATGAATCATGTCGACGCCGGCCTTCTCCAGGCGACGCGAGACGTAGATCATGTCGTTGAGGGTCAGACCGCCATCGGTGTACTCATCGCCCGAGATGCGAACGTCGATGATAAAGTCCTTGCCGCAGCGCTCGCGAATCTCGGCGATAACCTCGAGCAAGAAGCGCATACGGGCGTCGAGCGAGCCGCCGTACTCATCGGTACGCTTGTTATAGAGCGGGGTCAAAAAGCCGCCGAGCATGCCGTGGGCGTGTGCCGCATGGACCTCGACGCCATCGACACCGGCCTTCTGCATACGCACGGCAGCGTCACCGAACTGATGCGTGAGCTCGTGGATCTCATCCACCGTAATGGGGCGCGGCGCCTCGCGGGCATAGGACGGACCCACAAAGGACGGAGCGATCAGGCGCGGCGTGCCCGGAATGTTAAAGGCCATGTAGGCGGGGTGGAAGAGCTGCGGCATGATCTTGCAGCCATACTCGTGGACGGCCGCGGCGAGCTTTTCCCAGCCGGGGATAAACGTGTCGTCGTAGCAGCACATATCACCCGGCAGATAGGTATAGGTGGGCTCGACCGTCACGACCTCGGTGATGATCAGGCCCACGCCGCCCTTGGCGCGGGCACGGTAATGATCGACCAAGTCGTCGGTCACATAGCCATGATCGGCCAGGTTGGTGGATACCGGCGGCATAAAGACGCGGTTCTTGACCTCGGTCGTACCGACCTTGATCGGGCTAAAGAGCATTGGATAGGCAGAGGACTCCATGCGGAATTCCTTTCGTTTGAGCCGCTCGGCGGCAGTTGCTAACGTACCTATCGTATCAGTATCCGCCGTATCCGCACTCGCTCGCACTCCTCACCTTCAATCCCGACCCTCACAAAAAGTTGCGGTGGGATTGAGGGCCCAGACAGTCAGTCACGCCCTCATCCGCCACTCCTTCACCTACAGCACGCCGTCCAGCATAAGGTTCACCTTAAGCACGTTGACCGTGGGCTCGCCGAACACGCCGAGGAAACGGCCCTTGGTGCACGCGGCGATGATGTCGCGCACCTCGTCCTCACTTTTGCCCGTGGCTTTGGCAAGGCGCGGGACCTGGTACTCGGCAGCATCCGGAGAGATCTCCGGGTCGAGGCCGGACCCCGAACACGTCACCAGGTCGACGGGCACAGCGTCCATATCGGCATCGGGATTGGCGGCGCGAATCTTCTTCACGCGCGCATCTATCAGCTGCCGATACTCCTCACTCGCCGGGGACAGGTTGGACGGGGCACCATACGCCATGAGCTCGCCGTCTTCGCCTTCGACAATTGACACGTTCTGGATACGACCCCACATGTGGGCTTCGTCATCGAAGTTCTGGCCGATGAGCTCGGAACCCACAACCTTGCCGTCGACCGTAATAAGCGATCCGTTCGCCTGGTACGGAAACGCAAGCTGCGCGACGCCGGTCACCACGAGCGTGTATCCCAGGCCGCAGACGACGGTAAACAGCGCGAACACGCCAAGTGCGCGCGATGCGATACCTTTGAACATACAAACCTCCGTCTACATCATGCCGACGCCGAACAGGGTCAGCAGCATGTCGATGATCTTGATGAATACGAACGGCACCACGATGCCGCCCAGACCCCACACCAGCAGGTTATGGGTCAACAGCTGGCCGGACGGAACCTCGCGGTACTTGACGCCCTTGAGGGCCGCCGGAATAAGCGCGACGATGACCAGCGCGTTGTAGATGATGGCGGACAGCACGGCCGTCAACGGGTTGGTGAGGCCCAGGATGTTGAGGGCGCCCAGTCCCGGATAGATCGGAGAGAACAGCGCCGGGATGATGGCGAAGTACTTCGCCATGTCGTTGGCAACAGAAAAGGTCGTGAGCGAACCGCGGGTCATGAGCAACTGTTTGCCGATGCGCACGACCTCGATGAGCTTGGTGGGGTTGGAGTCGAGGTCGACCATGTTGCCGGCCTCCTTGGCGGCCTGGGTGCCGGTGTTCATGGCCACGGCGACATCCGCCTGCGCCAGCGCCGGCGCATCGTTGGTGCCATCGCCGGTCATGGCGACCAGGTGACCCTCGCGCTGGAACTCGCGGATCTTCTCGAGCTTGCCCTCGGGGGTGGCCTCGGCCAGGAAGTCGTCCACGCCCGCCTCGGCTGCGATGGCGGCCGCCGTGAGCGGGTTGTCGCCCGTCACCATGATGGTCTTGATGCCCATGCGGCGCAGATCGGCGAACTTCTCCTTCACGCCGGACTTGATGATGTCCTTAAGGTAGACGACACCCAGCACACGTCGGTCCTTTGCCACGACCAACGGGGTGCCGCCCACCTTCGCAATGCGCTCGACGGCCTCGTCGCACTCCTTCGAGAACACTCCTCCGGCAGCCTCCACATAAGCGCGAACGGAATCGGCCGCACCCTTGCGAATCTCGCTGTCGGCGTAGTTCACGCCGGACATGCGGGTGGCCGCCGTGAAGGGAATGAACTCCATGCCCTTGTCCTCGAGCGTACGGCCCCGCAGGCCGAACTGCTCCTTGGCGAGCACGACGATGGAGCGGCCCTCGGGGGTCTCATCCGCCAGAGAGGACAGCTGCGCGGCATCGGCGAGTTCCGCCGGATCGACACCGTCGACCGGAATGAACTCAGCGGCCTGACGGTTGCCCAAGGTGATGGTACCGGTCTTATCGAGCATGAGGATGTCGACGTCGCCGGCAGCCTCGATGGCGCGGCCGGACATGGCCAGCACGTTGGCCTCGTTCAGTCGGCTCATGCCGGCGATGCCAATGGCGGACAGCAGCGCACCAATGGTGGTGGGCGCCAGACAGACGAGCAAGGCAACGAGCGTGGTCACAGCGGTGGGGTTCGCCATACCGTTGAGCCCTGCAGAGAAACTCGAATAGCAGTACAGCGCGAGCGTCACGAGGATGAAGATGACGGACAGAGCAACCAGAAAGATCTCGAGCGCGACCTCGTTGGGGGTCTTCTTGCGGGCGGCGCCCTCAACCATGGCGATCATCTTATCCAGGAAGCTCTGGCCAGGCTCGCTGGTGATTTTCACCACAATCCAATCGGAAAGCACGGTGGTGCCGCCAGTGACGGCAGAACGGTCGCCGCCAGCCTCGCGAACCACGGGTGCAGACTCGCCGGTGATGGCCGACTCATCAACCGAGGCGGCACCCTCGATGACATCGCCGTCTCCCGGAATCTGCTCGCCGGCGCGCACGACCACCAGATCCCCGCGTGAGAGCTCGGTACCGGGAACGGCCGTGAAGCGGTCCTTATCCTCGACGGACTCGATGCGATGGGCCTCGACGTCCTTTTTCGCCGCGCGCAGGGAGTCTGCCTGCGCCTTACCGCGGCCCTCGGCAAGTGCCTCGGCAAAATTTGAAAAGAGGTCGGTCAGCCAGAGAATGACGGCAATGGCGATCACATAGTATGTGGGGACGCCGGCGTCCTGTACCCCAAAAATAGAGGCGATGGCCAGAATGGAGGTCATGGCGGCCGACAGCCACACCAAGAACATGACCGGGTTTTGGACCTGGACACGGGGGTCAAGCTTGGCAAATGAATCGCGCACCGCGCGGCTCATCATGTCTTTTTGCATAGCCATAAATCTGCGACTCCTTTACGCAACCATCTGGAAGAATTCGGCAACGGGACCAAGCGCCAACGCCGGGAGGAAGCTCAGGGCGCCAATCAGCAGAACGACGAATACCAGCAGGAACACGAACATGGCATTGGTGGTGGAAAGCGTACCGGCGCCCTCGGCGACCTTGCCCTTCCCGGCCAGCGAACCTGCGATGGCGAGCGTGCCCGCAATCGGCAGGAACCGCGCGAACAGCATCTCGATACCCAGCAGCACGTTGATCCACGGGATGTTGCAGTTCATGCCGGCAAATGAGGAGCCGTTGTTGCCGCCAGCCGAAGTAAGGGTGTACAGGACCTCGGAGAAGCCATGCGCCCCGCCGTTGTTGAGTTGGTCGACAAGACCGGGCACCATGCAGGCGATAGCGGAGCTCACCAGAATGGCGAACGGGGTGGCGAGACACAGAACCACCGCCCAGCGCATCTCGGTCGGCTCGATCTTCTTGCCCAGGAACTCGGGCGTGCGGCCGACCATAAGGCCGGCGATAAACACCGTGAGGATGGCGAAGCCGATCATGCCGTACAGGCCGCAGCCCACGCCGCCGAACACCACCTCGCCCAGCGCTATCTGGAGCATCTGGACAAACCCGCCGAGCGGGGTGTAGGAGTCGTGCATGGAGTTGACCGAGCCGTTGGAAGCAGCCGTCGTGAAAGCGGACCAGGTGGAAGAGGAGGCGATGCCAAAGCGGCTCTCCTTGCCCTCCATGTTGCCGCCCGCCTGGCCATCGGTCATCTCGATGTTAACCGCGTCACCATCTGCCAGCTGCGGCGTACCCATATGCTCGTTAACGGCGATAATGCCGGTAAAGACCACGAGCAGGATAAGCATCGCCGCGAAGATGGCCTTGCCCTGCCTGGCATTCTTGACACCGATGCCGAAGGTGAAGCAGCAGGCGACCGGAATCAGCAGCAAGCTGGTCATCTCGATGATGTTGGTGAAGGCATTGGGATTCTCATACGGATGCGCAGAGTTCGCGCCAAAGAAGCCGCCGCCGTTGGTGCCGGACTGTTTGATGGCAACCTGGCTGGCCGCAGGACCCTGGGGCAAAAACTGCTCGGTGACCACGCGGGCGCCCTCGACAACCTTGCCGTCAACCTTGACCGTGTCGCCCTCGATCTGGGCGCCGTCGATGACGCTCCAACCGCCGTCTGCATTAGGCTGGACAGCGACAGGCTCTACGAGCTCAGCCTTCTGAGCCGGCTGAAAATTGGAGATAACGCCACCGGCAGCCAGGCAGATGCCGAACACGAGGTTCAGCGGGATGAGCACATACAAAACGGTGCGGGTGAGGTCAACCCAGAAGGAACCCAAACCCTGCTCCTTGACCTGACGGAAACCGCGGATGAGCGCGAACATGACCGCAATACCGGTGCCGGCGGACAAGAAGTTTTGCACGGTGAGGCCCATGAACTGCACAAAGTAGGACAGGGTGGTCTCACCGGAATAGGATTGCCAGTTAGTGTTGGTTATGAAAGAAACAGCCGTATTGAACGACAAGTCCCATGACACACCCGGCAGGTGCTGGGGATTGCCTGGCAAGAAGGACTGAAGCACCTGGAGTGCCACAAGAGCCACGAGGCCGATCCCCGAAAAGACCAGCACGCTCGCCAGATAGCGCCTACACCCCATCTGCTCTGCCGCGTCGATGCGAAGCAGACGATAGACGCCACGCTCCACAGGAGCAATCACAGGCGACAGAAACGTATGCTCACCATCCATGATATGGGCCATGAACCGACCGAGCGGAACGGCCAGGACGACGAGCACGGCAAAGTACAAGATGTACTGAATTGCAGCGTCCATAGTTTACGAATCACTCCTCATCAGAATGTAGATGTAATAGATAAAGAGTCCAATGCAAACGACTCCGATGATGGGAATGAGGATGTCCATTTACCGCCCCTTTCACGCGCGGTCCGATGTCTCGGACGCCTGTTCTCGCAAGCGTCTGGGGACAGTAAACGCTTCTAGGGATTAAAGAGGCATGAGGGCCGGGGCTCACGTCCTTAAGATGCCGTAAAGATGCAGGTAGAAAGCACTATTGCGGCTGCAGTGCGCCTATACTCGACCTTCGCGAGCATACAGTGGCTTCCTCACCGCGTATGCACGCATGGACAACGCTTCAGAAAGGCTACGCTATGCAGCGCGACGCATCGGACACTCGCGTCAATCCAGACCTCATCCTCAAGGCAATTGAGAAAGACGAGGTCGCCGATGACGCTCGAACCAGCCGGGGACACCTCAAGATTTTCTTTGGCTACGCTGCTGGCGCAGGCAAAACCTATGCGATGCTTCAAGCCGCCCACGCCGCCAAGCGGCGAGGTGTCGACGTCGTCGCGGGATACATCGAGCCGCACGAACGTCCGGCAACTGCCCATCTTGCACAAGGGCTTGAGAACGTACCCTGTAAACTCATCGAGCACAACGACATTGTGCTCAGCGAGTTCGATCTAGATGCGGCTATCGAACGCGCCCCTCAGCTCATCCTTGTCGACGAGCTCGCCCATACGAATGCGCCGGGGTCTCGCCACGACAAACGCTATCGAGACGTCGAGGAACTTCTACATGCGGGCATCGACGTCTATACGACCGTGAACGTTCAGCATATCGAGAGCCTAAACGACATGGTTGCATCCATCACCGGCGTTGTCGTGAGCGAACGAATCCCCGACCGTATCTTCGATGATGCCGACCAGGTCGAGCTCGTCGACATAGAGCCCGAAGACCTACTTGAGCGCCTTCGCGCCGGCCTCGTCTACCGTCCCGCGCAAGCCGACCGAGCGCAACAGCATTTTTTTACCGTCGAGAACCTCACCGCACTCCGAGAAATCGCGCTGCGCCGCTGCGCCGATCGCACCGGCCGCCTCACAGACGCCGCACGCGTGCTGGGAAACCGTGACTACTACACCAGGGAGCGTATCTTAGTCTGTGTCTCCCCGGCGCCGACCAATCCCCGCATTGTCCGTGCCGCCGCACGCATGGCGAAAGCGTTTCACAGCGAGCTCGTCGCCCTGTTCGTAGAGAGCCCACGCACGCAAGCCATGAGCGATAATGAGCGCGCCAAGCTTGCAGCCAATATCGCCCTAGCCGAGCAGCTCGGAGCACATATGGAAACCGTCTATGGCGACGACATCGCGTTTCAGATCTCCGAGTTCGCACGCCTGTCGGGTATTTCGAAGATCGTCATGGGGCGCACGGGCGAGCGCAGCAGCGTCCGTCAGGCCCTCTTCGGCCGTAAGTCTCTCGTAGAACAGCTCATAACATTCGCCCCGAACCTCGACATTTACATCATTCCAGACCAGTCGACTCCGCCCTCCCGGCCCAAAGGACACCGCCGTGCGCTCGCCCTGCAGCCGCCCAGCAGCCGAGACGCGCTTCGCACGTTGGCCCTCTCTCTTGTCGCCACGGCGATCGGCACGGCTTTCCGCCATCTGGGATTTGCCGATTCCAGCATCATATCCCTCTATATCCTCACGGCCCTGCTGACCGCCGTCACCACGACGGGGCGTATCTGCACGATCGTATCGAGCGTGCTCTCTGTAGTGCTTTACAACTTCTGCTTCGTCACGCCTCTGTTTTCGCTCGCCAGCTACGACCGAAGCTATCTGGTCACGTTCGGCATCATGTTCGCTACCGCTATGGTCGCCGGCGAGTTAACTGCGCGCATCGCCGACAACGCCCGTACCTCCGCCGAGAACGCATTCAAAACGCGCGTACTCCTCGAAACGAACCAGCTCTTGCAGCAAGCCCATAGCGCGGAGGAGTGCGCCCGCGTCACCATGAACCAACTCATCAAACTGCTAAAACTCGACGTGGTCTTCTATGCCGCTGAACATGGCACGCTCGGCAAGGCGCTCTATGAGTCCGCTGGCACCGAAAACCGATCCGCGTCGCTGCTCACCGACTACGAGCGCGCCGTTGCAACCTGGACCTACACCAACAACAAGCGCGCGGGCGCAAGCACGCGGACCCTGCCTGAGGCGCACTGTCTCTACCTCGCGGTTCGCACCGGCGACAAGGTATTCGGTGTCATCGGCATCGCCCTGGAGGGGCACGAGATCGAAGCCTTCGAGCATTCGATCGTCCTATCTATCGTAGGTGAATGCGCCTTGGCGCTCGAAAGCGACCAGGCGGCGCAAGAGCGCGAAGAGGCTGCGGTCTTGGCGAAAAACGAGCAGCTGCGCGCCAACCTTTTGCGCTCCATCGGCCACGATTTGAGGACACCCCTCACGGCTATATCCGGATCTGCGGCAATCCTTCGGAAGAGCGACGAGAAGCTCAGCCTCGAACAACGCTGCGATCTCGCCGATGCCATCTACGACGATTCCCTCTGGCTTATCGATACCGTGGAGAACCTCCTCGCCATCACACGCGTCGAGGACGGCACCATTCGCCTCAACTTAACATCCGAGCTCATCGACGAGGTCATCGAGGCCGCCCTCAGCCATGTCGCCCAAGCATCGCATGGACGTGCCGTCACCATCGAGCACACTGACGACATCCTGCTGGTACGCATCGACGTCCATCTCATCATGCAGGTGCTTACGAATCTCATCATGAACGCCTTCAAATACACGCCCGAGGACTCGACTGTCGCCATCAGCGCACGTCGCGAGGGTGCGTTTGTCGTGGTGGACGTCGCAGACGATGGGCCGGGTGTGGCAGACTGCGACAAGCCTCATATCTTTGAGCGCTTCTTTACCTCAGGCAATACGCGGCCCGTGGATTCGCGTCGAAGCATCGGCCTTGGGCTGTCGCTCTGCCGCTCCATCGTGGAGGCGCATGGCGGCGTCATCGAAGTTCGCGACAACCACCCCCATGGGGCCGTCTTCCGTTTTACCCTGCCCGCCGAGGAGATCGAGATTCATGAATAATGCCGCTAAGCCACGCATCCTTCTGGTCGAAGATGACCTGACCGTTCAAAACCTCGTTTCGACCGCGCTTGACCTCCACGGCTATGTCGTGAGCAAGGTTTGCAACGGCCAGGCCGCCATCATGGATGCGGTGTCGCACGGTCCCAGCCTCATCATGCTCGACCTAGGCCTTCCCGACATTGACGGCATCGAGGTCATCACGAAGATCCGAAGCTGGTCGGCAGTCCCCATTATCGTCATTTCGGCGCGCACCGAAGATTCCGACAAGATTGCAGCACTTGACGCAGGGGCAGACGACTACCTCACCAAGCCCTTTTCTGTGGATGAGTTGCTCGCGCGCGTCCGCGCGAATTTGAGGCGCTCCTCGATGGCGTCGAGCGAGTCGACAGAAGCGAGCACGTTCGACAACGGTCCGCTGCATATCGACTACGCCGCGGGATACGCGACGAAAGACGGGCGCGAGCTCTCGCTCACCCCAACCGAGTATAAATTGCTCGTCCTTCTGGCGAAAAACGTCGACAAGGTGCTCACCCACACCTTCATCACCCGCGAGATATGGGGCACGAGCTGGGACAGCGATCTGGCGAGCCTGCGCGTGTTCATGCGCACCCTGCGCAAGAAGATCGAGGCAGACCCCTCTCACCCCAAGATGATTCAGACGCACATGGGTGTCGGGTACCGCATGCAGCGTCTCTAGCCCACCCCACAAAAAGTTGCGGTGGAATACGGAGTAGATAAGGCCTTTGACAGCCAAAACAGTCCGTATTTCACCGCAACTGATTTAACGAGGCCCCAAAATACTCTTCAACTCGCCGCGCTCGCGCCCAAATGCGCAAAGCGCCCCGCGAACGGATGCTCGCGAGGCGCTTGGATGTCTGGACTTTATTTGATACCGCGGCCCAAGTCTTCGGCAATTTTGTCCACGCCCTTAAGTGCGGCGCACGTCTTTTTGTTGGAGCAATGCCCCGTGCAAACGCCGCCCTGAGCGCAGTCGGCACAGGTGCCCTTGCGGTAGATGCGCACGCATACCGCGACAAACGCAACGCCGATAACAGCCAGTACAACAATATCGATAGGTGCCATAGCAAGCCTCCTCTAGTTAACCATCACTTACTTTACCCCATTCTCCACCTACCAAATAGGGACGGTTTATTTTGGTCGGTTTTATCTGCGCAAACGCCATATCTCCCCCACCAAAAAGCCCGAGTGTCGCTGGGACACCCGGGCTCGTGGAAAGGGGTTAATCCTTATTCGGACTTAAGCGGAAACTGCGGCGGAAGCAGTGTTGGTCTCGTCCTCGTCGGTCCATGCATGCTTGGGCATGGGACGGAAGATCTGGAAGAGCATCGCAACCAGCAGCACGATGGCCACAATCGTCCAGATACCAAACTGGCCAAGAACAAGCAAGTTGTAGAACTGGTTGATGAACAGGCCGATCACCCAAGCGAAGGCGCACTCGTAACCGATGGCGATCGCAGTCCACTTGCCGGAATCCATCTGGTTGCGGATGGTGCCAATGGCGGCAAAGCACGGAGCGCACAGCAGGTTGAAGGCGCCGAAGGCAACGCAAGCGCCCATGGTGGGGAACATGCCGGCAAACGCGGTCCACAGGCTCGGGTCGGTCTCGCCCGCGTCGGCGACGGACAGCAGCGAGCCGGCGGTGGCGACGACGTTCTCCTTGGCGACGAGACCCGAGACGGTCAGCGCGGTGGCCTGCCAGGTGCTAAAGCCGAGCGGGGCGAAGATCCAAGCGACCAGGTTGCCAAGCATGGCAAGCACGGAGTAGTCCATGAACTCCTCGGGGATGCCGTCCATCGCAGGCAGGAAACCAAAGGAACCGTTGTAGCTACCAAAGTTGGACAGGAACCAAACGACGACGGTGGACGCGAAGATGACCGTGCCGGCCTTCTTGATAAAGGCCCAGCAGCGCTCCCACACGTGCAGCGCCCAGGAACGGATCGCCGGGAAGTGGTAGGCAGGAAGCTCCATGACAAACGGGGTCGGACGGCCGGCGAAGAGCTTGGTCTTCTTGAGCATGAGGCCCGAGGCGATGACGGCAAAGACGCCCAGGAAGTAGAAAAGCGGGCTGATCCATGCGGCCGTGGTGGAAGAATCGCCGATGATGGAACCCATGAGCAGGGCGATGATCGGCAGCTTGGCGCCGCAGGGGATGAACGTGGTGGTCATGACCGTCATGCGGCGGTCCTTCTCGTTCTCGATGGTCTTGGTGGCCATGACGCCGGGGACGCCGCAGCCTGAGGACACGAGCATGGGGATGAACGACTTACCGGACAGGCCAAAGCGGCGGAACACGCGGTCCATGATGAAGGCGACGCGGGCCATGTAGCCGCAGTCCTCCAGGAAGGACAGCATCACGAACAGCAGGAACATCTGCGGCACAAAGCCGAAGATGGCGCCCAGGCCGCCAACGATACCGTCGCAGACCAGCGAATCGACCAGGCCACCGTCCTCGGTGCCGCCCGCCACGAGGGCGTCGTGCACCATGGTGGTGATACCCGGGACATAGGGGCCGTACTGTGCCGGGTCGACCGAGTCGGCATTGTCACCCGCAGCCTCGACGGCCGCGTCGTAGGCGTCGCGGCCCTGGCCGAGCACATACCAACCGTCGGTACCGAAGAGCTGGTCGTTGGTGAAGTCGGTCACCGTGCCGCCCAAGGTGGAAACGGCGATGTAGTACACGCAGAACATGATGACCACAAAGATCGGCAGGCCCAGGATACGGTTGGTAACCACACGGTCGATCTTCTCGGAGGTGCTCATCTTTGCCGGAGCCTTCGTGAGGCACTCGTCAATGATGTGGGCAATCACGCCGTAGCGCTCGCCGGTGATGATGGACTCGGCATCGTCGTCGCAGTCCTGCTCGCACTGGGCGACCAGCTCCTCCACGCGAGCGGCCTTCTCCTTGGTGAGGTTGATGAGCTTGCAGGCGTCCGCGTCGCGCTCAAACAGCTTGACAGCGTAGTAGCGGCGCTTGTTGGCGGGAACGCTCGCCGGAAGGTTATTCTCGATATGCGCCAGAACGTCCTCGATGGAGGAGTCGAACTTGTGCTCCGGCACCCGGCCCTTGGAAGCAGCGGACTTCTTAACCTGCTCGAACAGCTCCTTGATACCCTTATTCTTAAGGGCCGAGATCATCATGACCGGGCAGCCGAGCTTCTTGGAGAGCTTGTCCGTGTCGATCTTGTCGCCGTTCTTCTCGACCAAGTCGGCCATGTTGAGGGCGACAACCACGGGCAGGCCGGTCTCGATAACCTGAAGCGCCAGGTACAGGTTGCGCTCGAGGTTGGTGGCATCGACAACCTGGACGACCACATCGGGCTCGCCGCTCATGAGGTAATCGCGCGAGCATTGCTCCTCGGGGCTGTAGGGGGAAAGCGAGTAGATGCCGGGGAGGTCCGTGATGGTAACGTTCTTGTCGCTCAGAAGCTTGGCTTCCTTTTTCTCAACCGTGACGCCGGGCCAGTTGCCAACGTAGCCGTTGGCGCCGGTGATCAGGTTGAAAAGCGTGGTCTTGCCGCAGTTGGGGTTACCCGCCAGCGCGACATGGATCTGAGAATCCGCCATTCAATCCTTCTTCCTTGTGTGCCTGCGCTGCTTTCTCCGCGCAGGCTGGATAATGTGCTTCAAAAATGCTGCATTAAGTTAGAAATACCTAACTTTATCTGCAGAAACATACGCCGCGAGCCCTTACTGGACCTCGACGACAGCCGCCTCCTCCTTGCGGATGGAAAGCTCGTAGCCGCGCACGTTGATCTCGACCGGATCACCGAGCGGTGCAACCTTCACGACCTTGAACGAAGTGCCCTTGATGAGCCCCAGGTCCATAAGGTGGCGGCGAAGCGCACCCTCACCGTGAAGCTTGACGATGGTAGAGCTCTCGCCCACCTTAACGTCACCCAACGTCTTCATCCTCTTGTCCCCCTTTCGGTTTTTATGAAATGCTGCAGACTAACCGACGGTCATGATGTGCATTGCAACCTTGGAATCGATGCCAAAACGTGCGCCCAGCACCGTGACGATGATATTGGCACCACTCGAGCTCACCACGTGGATTTCGTTGCCCTCGACAAAGCCGAGGTCCTTGAGGTGGTGTTTCATGTCCTCATTGCCCTTTACACGAGACACGCGCACGGTTTCGCCCGCTTTTACCATCGAAAGCGGCATGGCCGGCATCTGCGGTCCGCAAGACATGAGTTGCTCCTAACGTCAGTTCGTCCTCAACATCGACGTGATAAAAGTTAACCACGTCTATGTTCGCTTTAGTAAACTAGCACGTGGTTAACTTTTTGGAAAGGGTCTCTATTCAGTTTTCGAAAAAGTTTCCTATACGAAACAAAAAGGCGCGGCAAAGAGCTGTCCTTTGCCGCGCCCCGTCATGCTTAGAGCGAGAGGTTTCTGATCGACGTAACGCAGGAAGCCTCGTCTACGCCCGAAACGCGGAAGATGATATCCTCGCCACACTCGCCGTAGAGAGCCATGAGGCCCATAACGTCGCGACCGTCGGTATGGCGGTCGCCGATGCTGACTGACACGTCGCTACGATGCTTGGCGATAATGTCATAGAGCAGCGCAACCGGGCGGGCATGCAATCCCAACGGATCTTTAATCGTCTTTGTAAACTCGACCATGTCCCCTCCCGCGGCATCGCACATTCGGCCGGCAAAACCCAGCCATGTGGTAGTTATTGTAGCGTTAGATGCTTGTCGAGAGCCCCTCTGAACACCTCGTGGTCAAAAAGTGGCAAATATGAGTACTGTCACCAATTTAGTAGCAGCAAAATCGAGAGCAAATTGCCTACTTTGAGCGATTCGAAGAGGTTGAAAGCCGTCAAACGCCCTTTAAAGGGGGTTAGATAAATTAATTTTGAGCCCATTTTTGCTCAGAATAGGCCGAAAAATATGACACCTCTTTTGCAGCAGTACTCATATTTGGCATTTTTTGCCCACAGGGTCCAAAACCATGTCCCAAAACACAAAAGGAGGGGCCTCGTAAGGCCCCTCCCTAGGAAAGGGAATCGATTTATTCCACAGCCGTAGATTAATCCTAGCCGCTACTCCATCATATCGAGGACGGAAGGGCGAAGCTCGTTCTCGGCGGCCTCGGGATCGGTCTCGCGCAGGCGGTTGATGTAGCGGTTGTACCACATCACGGCAAGGCCCAGGAAGACAACCACGCCGCCAACGTTGTAGACCAGCGTCAGCCACAGCGGCTGATCGAGCGGAATGGTGCCGCAGATAAGCACGAAGCAGAAGACCACAAGCAGGAATGCGGCAACGACCAGGCCAAAGCTGCGCGAGCCCATGCGGAAGCCACGGGGAGCAGCATCGAAGTTCTTGCGCAGCATAAAGTAGGCAAGCAGAATCAGCAGCGGCGGGAGCAGAGCGGTGGCAGCCGTCATGTTGGTGACAATCATGAGCAGGTCGTCGAGGTTACCGGAGCCCAGGGCCGGAATGATCAGGATGGGGACGACGATGGCGAACTGCAGCCAAGCGGCGCGGGCGGGAATGCCATGCTCGTTGAGCTCGACGATCTTGCTACCAAAGACGCCCTTGGGGATCTCGGTGAAGAAAACCTTGATGGGAGCGGAGGTCCACATCATGAGGGAACCCAGCGTAGCGGCGAGAAGGATCAAGCCGATGACGCGCGTGGACACACTTCCATGGGAATGCCAAAGTGGGCAAAGACAGCGCCGAACACGTCGAAGATGCCGGTGGAGATGGCAACGCTGCCCTCGGGAATGAACAGGTTGACCAGCAGCGAAGCGCCTGCATACAGAAGGCCGATGGTCAAGCCGGCGATAACGACGGTGCGCACGAAGGCCTTGACGCCACCCTTAAGGTCGTTAAGGAACACGCCGACAGACTCAGCGCCGCCAACGCCCTGGATGATCCAGGCAAGCGTACCGAAGAAGCCCCACGCAGTTGCGAAGTTGCTCATGTCGGGAGCCATGTTAGCGGGAGTAGGAGCCGTAGCGAACTCAACGCCGCCAAAGGCAGCAGCCAGGGACAGCAGGATGAACACGGCGGTCAGGCCGAGAGCCGCGGTCGAACCGAAGGAGGAAATGGAACCGATCCACTTAGCGCCCTTGGTCGAAACCCACGTGGCGATAGCAAAGACGACGATCTCGATAATGGTGATCCACAGCTGCGAAAGCTCGGCGTTGGCACCAAAGAACACGTAGCTCGCGTAGATGATGACGTTGGGCAGGACGGACGCAAAGAAGAACAGGTTAACGAACCAGTAGCTAAATGCCGTCAGGAACGCCCAGCGACCACCCATCGAGGTCTTAACCCATGCGTACACGCCCGACTCGGAGTCCTTGTTGAGGCCGACGAACTCGGCGGTAACCAGGGTATAGGGGACAAAGTACAAAAGCGTGGCGAAAAAGAACGACGGCGCTGCTGCCAAGCCGATGGCCGCGTTGTTGTTGATGATGTTCTTGATACCGAACACGGCGGCGACCGTCATGCCCAGCAGAGCGAACGAACCAATCGTTCCTCGTTTTTCAGAGCTCATAAGCCCTCCCAATCATCTGTTAAATGTCATCTAAACCCGTCCGAGCTGCAGGTGCAAACACGGACGGCGCACCTGCTAAGGGGAATGGGGAAAAGGGAGTCAACAAAGCCATCCCCCTTAACGGCGCGAAGCAAACGTCCAGGCGGACGAATACTACTTGTTGGGGAAGGAATAACCTTCAACCGTCACGTGCAGCACCACGACGCGGGGATCCGAAGCCTCGGCGATAACACGGTAGGCCTCGTCAATTTCGATGACGGCAACGCCGCCGGCGGGAATCGTCACGGTCTCCCCCGCGCCTTCAAAGCGCTCGCGATCGTCGATATCGCTGTAGGCGCGCGTACAGGTAAGATCGGCCTTGGAAGCCACCTCGACGGTCAGATCGCCGTCGAGCGGGGCGAGCACGGCATGGTAGCGACGGTGACCGACCAGATCGGCAGTAGCCGCCTCGTGGGCGTTCACCCACCAATACACCAACGAGTCGCCGATGGAGTAAGCCACGTCGTGCTGCAGATCAGCAACACCATCGAGCGCCTGGCCGGTGCGCATCCACTTCTTGACGGACTTCATCTGAGCGTCGAAATCGGCGCGCGAGTTAAAGACATGCATGGCTTATGCCTCCTTAATGGGTGCCAGCGCCTGAGCCAAATCGGCAGACGTCAGCGGTCGCAGGGACACCTCAAAGCTGAAGCTCTCAAAACGGGTGCGATAGGAATCGAGCACCTCGGAACCCCAAGAGTTCGAGCCAAGGCCGAGCAGCTGGTCGTTGATGTTAACCGTAACCGTGTCGCCCGGGACAAGATCGTAGACATGCTTGGCGTTATCGATAGCCTCGCAGCTATAGGGCCATGCGGAGAACGAGAACGGGTTGGAAGCGGCGTCGGCTGGACGAGTCACCAGCACGCCGTCACCGTGGCTAGAGCGCAGGGCAACCCAGCGGGTGCCCTCGCGGTTGGCGCAGTCCTGAGGCATAACGTAGGGCGTAAACATGTCGTCGACCGTAGTGCGGTAATGACCGACCGGGTTGGCGCGCAGCGAGTCCGGATAGTTCTCGCCCGGGCCGTGGCCATACCACTCGACGGCACGATCACAACCGGGAACCTCGAAGGAGATGCCGATGCGCGGGATAATGTCCGAATAGTCGCCGTAGGGCTCGCCGGAAACCTTAAGGTCGACGCGACCGCTCGGAAGCACGGTGTAGACGAGCTCAACGCGCATGCCGAACGCGCGGACGGGAGGAGCGATACGCTGGCTCACGGTAACGACGACCGCATTGCCGTCCTGCTTCCAAGAAACCTTGCGGGTGGACGTCTGCATCACATCGATGAAGTTGTCCTTCCACAGGGAGTCATACTCCTGGGCGTGGTTATCGACGAGCGGATGCCAAAAACCAACCTGGGGACCGGAGGTCATGACGTCGCGGCCGGATGCCTTCCACTCGCTCACGGTACCGTTGACCTTGCTGAAGGTCAGCTCGCCGTTGAGGGAGTGAATGCGAATCTCCTGCTCGGTCTCCTCGACCGTAAGCTCAGGACGAGTGGGAGCCGCAATGGCCGGCGCCGGATGGTTTGCGATGGCAAACTGGCTTGCACCCAGTTGGAACATCGGCTCGCACCAGGCGTGAGCAGCCATGGTGTAGGCATGCACGGTCAGCAGGGTCTCGCCCACCGCGGCCTCGCGAATCACCAGCGGAAGCTGGACGGACTCGCCGGGGGCAACCGCGCCGGGCACGAGCGTCTTGCGGCAGACCACATCGCCGTCCACCAGGGTCTCGGCCGACAGGCAAACATCCTCGAGGGTGGTAAACCAACGCTTGTTGGTGACGGTCAACTCGCCTGCCTCGGCGTCATAAGCCATGCGGACCGGGCAGATGACCTGGCCGTACTCGGTAAGGCCCGGGCTCGGCTGCTGCCAAGGGAACACCATGCCATCGATGCAGAAGTTGCTGTTGTTGGGGTAATCGCCGTTGTCGCCACCATACATATCGTAGGCAACGCCGTCCTCGGTCACAGCAGCCAAACCGTGGTCGCACCATTCCCAGATAAACTGGCCTTGGATGCAATCCCAGCGATCGAAGACCTCCTGGTACTCGGACAGGCCTCCGGGGCCATTGCCCATGGAGTGACCGTACTCGCAGTTGATGCGCGGCTTGGGGAACGGATGCTCGCCAAAGTCGTTCATCTGCGACACACGGGAGTACATGGTGGAAATGACGTCGACGGTATCGGCGTTGCGGTCCTCCTCGTAATGGACCGGGCGACCATCGAGCTCGTGAGCCTTGGCGTACATCGCGCGGATGTTGCAGCCATAGCCGCTCTCGTTGCCCATCGACCACATAATGATGCAGGCGTGGTTGCGCTCCTGCATCACCAGGCGCTCGATGCGGTCGACGTAGGCCGGCTCCCATGCCGGGTCGTCGGTGACCAGGGCGATATTGCCGATATTCTCGAAGCCGTGGCTCTCCATATCGGTCTCGGCGACCAGCATGATGCCATACTCGTCGCACAGCTCGTAAAAGCGCGGGTCGTTGGCGTAGTGGGACGTGCGCACCGCGTTGATGTTGTGCTGCTTCATGAGCTCCAGGTCGCGGCGCATGCGATCGAGGCCCACGGCGCGGCCCTTGTGATCGTCGTGATCGTGGCGGTTGACGCCATGCATCTTAAAGTAGGTGCCGTTGAGGTAGATATGATTGCCCTCGACCGTCACCTCGGCAAGGCCCTGGCGATGCGGGACGTACTCGCTGACCTGGTCACCGTCGTAGACCTCAAACGTAAGGTCATAGAGGAAGGGGTCCTCGGGATTCCAGAAGTGGGCATCGGCAACGCTGCACTCGACATGGCCGTCGACGCACTCGCCCGTAGCCACCACGTTCTCGCCATCGCTGAGCGTAAACACAACGCGGGAAGCGCCCTCGGCAACCGTATCGAGCGTGATCAAAGCGGTATCGCCCTCGCGGTGCGTGCGGAACCTAAAGTCGACCAGGTGCGCGGCGGGACGCTGCAAAAGGTACACATCGCGGAAGATGCCCGATGCCCACCACATGTCTTGGTCCTCGATATAGCTACCATCGCTGTACTGCAGAACCTTGACCGCAAACAGGTTGTCGCCCTCGACAAGCGCGTCGGTCACGTCGAACTCGGCAGACAGGCGCGAGCCCTTTGTCATGCCGATAAACTTGCCGTTGACGTACAGCTCGCCATAGCTCTCGATGCCGTCAAAGCGAATGATCTCGCGAGCGCCGGCAGGCACGGCGGGAAGATTGACGATGCGCTGGTACACGCCCGTGGGATCGTCAGAGGGAACGAACGGCTGATCCACCGGGAACGGGAAACCCTCGTCGGTGTAGGCAAGGTTGCCATAACCATCCACCTGCCACAGGTGCGGAACCTCCACGTGATCCCACTCGGGCTCGTACGTGGAAAGCTCCTCGTTAGAGACGGCCGCGGGGCCCTCAAAGAGACGGAACTGCCACGAGCCGGACAGCTGGACAAACCCGCGCGACAGCTCGCGGCTGTACGTAGCGGCGAGATCGGCGGTCTCGTAACCCATGAAGTACGCATGGGGTGCCAGGCGGTTCCTGTGGGTGAGCGCTTGGTTTTCCCAATCGTTAATGGCGTCCATGGTGATGCTCCTTCGTCATCGTAGTGATTCTTGTGCAACCGGTTGTCCTTATCTTACGGGCGATGCATAATACTGTGCAACCGGTTGTCCGCTGAACGGTCGATTTGGTCGGGTTAACGGTGCAACCGGTTGTACAACCGCGACACTTATGTCACCCTGAGTATCGAAACTCAGCGCAAGACATCGTTCTCAAGCTCGTAGGCAACCGCCACGCCCGCTGATATCTCACCCATACGAGACGTATTCGATTGCGGCTTGGTTGCAAAACGACACCGGTCACCGGATATCATGAACGCTGTTCAGGCGCACTATAGTAAGCTGTATCCGCACCAGCCCGTATCAGCGACAACATCGACCGCATTCTCCAGGAGACGCCATGACCCAACCAGTTCGCACCGCACCTACGCTTGCCGAGGTTGCCGCAGCTGCCGGCGTGTCGCGCTCCACGGCATCGCGCGCTCTCAACGATTCGCCCCGCATTAGCGAGGAAACCAAAAGGCGCGTCCGCGCGGCGGCCAAGGAAGTCAATTTTGTCCCCAACGCTCGTGGCCGAGCGCTCGCTGTCGGGCGCACGGAAATCATCGCCGTGCTCGTGACCGAGCCCCTGAGTGAACTCTTCAGCGACCCCACCTATAGCGAGTTTTTGAGCGGCATTACCGAGGAACTGTCGGAGTCGTCCTATCTGCCCGTTATCTTGCAGGCGTCTTCTACGCATGAGCGCAACCGTGCACGCGAGCACTTTGAGCGCCGCTCGTTCGACGCCGTGATCGACGTCTCCCCCTACAAGGGCAGCGAGCTGCTCGAGGTGCTGCGCGAGCTGGGCGTACCCACCGTGTTGTGCGGCCAGCTCGAGGGCCACCCCTATCGCGATGTGTTCTCGACAGTCTACTCCGACGACGAAGAGGGCGGACGCTTTGCGGCACTCGCCATAAAGGATCGCGGGCGCAAAGATATCGTCGCCGTGTTGGGACCGCAAGACAACCCCGCTGTTGCCGACCGCCTGCGCGGCTACCGCGCCGTCTTGGGCGAAGACCTCCCAGACGCAAACGTTATCTATACCGGCTGGAACAGCGGAGACGGCTATCAGGCCATGCACCAGATTCTCGCGCGCGAGATCGCTTTCGATGGCGTGCTCTGCGGATCGGACCGTATCGCGGCTGGCGTCATCACCGCACTCAACGAGGCAGGCCTATCCGTTCCGGCGGACGTTTCTGTCGTCGGCTTCGACGATCACGAGATTGCGACGCGCTGCGTCCCCGCGCTCACGACCGTCCGCCAGCCCCTGCGCGAAGAAGGCCACATGGCCGCCAACATTGCGCTCGACATGATTAAGGGTGCCGAGCCAACCACCTCCGTGATGCACATGCAGCTGATCCAGAGAGACTCGCTATAAGAAACTGGGGCAGGCTTTTCGCCAGACAGTTGTTGCGGAAAGCCTGTCCCGTTTTGAGCGCTCGTTCTGGGGCACAGTTTCCGTTAGACAGCTCAACCGGAAACTGTGCCCCATTATTTTGCCGAATTCTGGGTCGCGCTTTCCGCGACGCCCGGTCATCCCAAGCCCTCACAATCTCGGCGTATAAAAAACGAGGGAAGACACACGTCCTTCCCTCGTTGCAAGCAATATGTAGTCGCTCGCCTACATCAAGCGCAGGCTGACGTCCTTGAGCTGGGCGCCGGAAACGGCACTCGGGGCGCCCGACATGAGATCGGAGCCGCTGGCCGTCTTGGGGAACGCCATGACGTCGCGGATGGAGTCGGAGCCGGTGAGCAACATGCACACGCGGTCCAGGCCCAGAGCGAAACCGCCCATCGGGGGCGCACCAAACTTGAGCGCCTCCATGAGGAAGCCGAACTGAGACTCGGCGCGCTCCTCGGTAAAGCCCAGGAGCTTGAGCATGGACATCTGCATCTCGGCGTTGTGGATACGCATACCGCCGCCGCCGGCCTCAAAGCCGTCCATGACAAAGTCGTAGGTGCAAGAACCGGCTGCCAGCGGATCGGCCTCAATCTTGGCGATGTCGGTCTCGGTCGGCAAGGTGAAGGGCTGATGCTCGGCAGCGTAAGCCTTGCGATCCTCGTCCCAATGGAACAGCGGGAAGTTAACGACCCACAGGAAGTCGTGGCCCTCGCGCTTGATCTCGAGCGCGTTGGCCATGTGAGAACGCATGCCACCCAGGATCTCGTCAGAGAGCAGGCGCGGACCGGCGGCGAACATCACAAGGTCGCCGGGCTCGACGTCCATGCGCTCGCGCAGAGCCGCCATCTCCTCGTCCGAGAAGAACTTGACGATGGGGCTGTTGATGGAGCCGTCCTCGCGGAAGGCGATCCATGCCAGGCCCTTGGCGCCAAACGTGGAAGCCACGCCGGCAAGCTTATCGATCTTGGCACGTGCCCAGGCACCGGCGCCCTTGGCGTTGATGGCCTTGACGACAGAGCCCTCCTCGTTTGCGGCAGTCGCAAAGACCTTGAACTTGGAGTTGGCAAAGATGTCGGTCAGGTCGACCAGGTGCATACCATAGCGGGTATCGGGCTTGTCGGAGCCATAGGTGTCCATGGCCTCCCAGTAGTTCATGCGACGCAACGGCGTGGGCATCTCGACGCCCAAGCGGCCGAAGGCATCGGCCAAGACCTCTTCGAGCGCGCTCATGACATCGTTCTGGTCCACGAAGGACATCTCGATATCGACCTGGGTGAACTCGGGCTGACGGTCGGCACGCAGGTCCTCGTCGCGGAAGCACTTGGCGACCTGGTAGTAGCGCTCAACGCCACCGACCATGAGCAGCTGCTTCAGGAGCTGCGGGGACTGCGGCAGGGCGTAGAAGTTACCCGGCTGAATACGGCTGGGAACGATGAAGTCGCGGGCGCCCTCGGGCGTGGACTTGAACAGGGAGGGCGTCTCGACCTCCATGAACTCACGGTTGTGCAGCGCCTCGCGAATGGCAAAGGTAAAGTCGGAGCGCAGCTTGAGGTTGGCCATCATCTCGGGACGGCGGAGGTCCAAATAGCGATAGCGCAGACGGGTGTCCTCGCTGGTCTCGATGCCGTCCTCGATCTGGAAAGGCGGGGTGACAGACGTGTTGAGCACCTCGGCGTGGTCGGTCAGGACCTCGATCTCGCCGGTCGCGAGCTTGGCGTTGGTGGTCTCCTCGCCACGGGAGCGCACGACGCCGTGGATCTTGATGGGCCACTCGGGACGCATAGTCTCGGCGATCTTAAAGGCGTCGCCGTCGGAGTGCTCGGGGTCGAAGGTGAGCTGCGTGATGCCCTCGCGGTCGCGAAGGTCGCAGAAAATAAGGCCGCCGTGGTCACGGCGACGGCTCACCCAACCGGTGAGGGTGACCTCTTCGCCCACGTTCTCGAAGCGAAGCTCGCCGCAGGTACGGGTGTGCATGGAATGCTCATCGATGGGACGGGTCTGGCTCATACCAGTGATCCTCCTTTATGGATCTGTGCCGCCCCGTGTCGTTCCGGGCGGCGTCGTACAGATTTGCCCAGCCTGCGTAAACCGCGCAGCCAGACATGGCGTTCTATGTTATCGCACCCGCGTCGATGTGCCGCGAAAAAGTAGCTCTTACCCAAAGACTTGACGGAGACGAAACAATTGATGCGCCGTGGCCGTCGCCAAGGCGCGCCGCGTGCGACAATGTGCCCCAATACAACTGCACTCGGAAAGGCCCGCCATGACTGCACGCCTCATCGTTATGGATATCGACTCTACGCTCATCAACCAGGAGGTCATCGACCTGTTGGGCGAGGAGGCCGGCGTGGGCAAGCAGGTAGCGCAGATCACCGAGCGCGCCATGCGCGGCGAGCTTGACTTTAAGCAGGCGCTCGAGGAGCGCGTGGGGCTGCTTGCCGGCCTGGACGAGAGCGTGTTCGAGCGCACCTTTGCGCGCGTGACGTTTACCCCCGGCGCGCTGGAGCTTGTGCGCTCGGCGCACAGCAAGGGCTGGAAGGTCGGCGTGGTAAGCGGCGGCTTCCACGAGGTCGCCGATAAGATCGTGGCCGCTGCGGGCATCGATTTTTGTCTAGCGAACCGCCTGGAGGTCGTAGACGGCAAGCTCACCGGTAAGTTGGCTGCCGACATCGTGACCAAGGAATCCAAGCTCATCCAGCTGCTGGATTGGGCAGTTGAGTGCGGCGTCGATATGGCCCACACCGTCGCGATCGGCGACGGCGCCAACGACATCCCCATGATTCAGGCCGCGGGCACGGGCATCGCGTTTTGCGCCAAGCCCAAGACGCGCGAGGCCGCCCCGTTTGCCATCGACGAGCGCAACCTGATGCTCGCCATGGACATCATCCTGCGTGACTAGTCAGTTTGCTTCACAACTTCATCTAATCTGACATGTCAGATTTCCGAACAATTATGCTCTAATGTTCGGAAACAACCCTTCGCGTGCTAAACTTTTCTGCGTCGAAGGGAACTTATATGGACAAACGAGATCTTGAGCAATTGCTAAGTGACGTGGCAGACGGAAGCATTACGCCGGCCGATGCCCTCACGCGCATCCAGACGGCGCCGACCGCCGACCTGGGCTTTGCACAGCTCGATCTTTCGCGCGGAGTGCGCCAGGGAGCCGGCGAGGTTGTCTACGGTGCCGGTAAAACCGCCGAGCAAATTGCTGCCATTATCGAAGCGCTGCGCGATGCCGGCCAGGAGCGCATCCTGGTCACGCGCCTGGATGCCGAAAAAGCCGCGCGCACCGCTGAGCTTCTCGGCAATGACATCGACCTGGGATATGTCCCGGACGCCCAGCTCGCCCTGGTGGGTGGCAAGCCCTCCCCCACCGGCAACGGACGCGTTGTCGTCGCCTGCGCCGGTACGAGCGACCTGCCCGTCGCCGAAGAGGCGGCACTGACGGCCGAGTTCTACGGCAACGAGGTCGATCGCCTCTACGACGTGGGTGTCGCCGGCCTGCACCGCCTGCTCGCTCATGCTGAGGAACTTGCCCAGGCGCAGGTGATCATTGCCGTCGCCGGCATGGAGGGCGCGTTGGCGAGCGTTATCGGCGGCCTGGTGAGCTGTCCGGTCATCGCCGTCCCCACCAGCGTGGGCTATGGCGCAAGCTTTGGCGGCGTAGCCGCGCTGCTCGCCATGCTCAACTCCTGCGCCAGCGGCGTTTCGGTTGTCAACATCGACAACGGCTTTGGTGCCGCCTACCAGGCAAGTCTTATCAATCATCTGAGCGCCGGCACGCCCTGCGCCCGTTAAGGAGCATTCCATGTCCAACCATCAGCACACGCTTATCATCGACGGCACCTCGGGCATCAGCGGCGACATGACCGTCGCGGCCCTGCTCGACCTGGGCGCCAGCGAGGAGCATCTGCGCGAGCAGCTCGCCACGCTTCCGGTCGGCGACTTTGAGATTGCCGTTACACGCGTAAACAAGCATGGCATCGACGCCTGCGACTTTGACGTTCGGCTGGCAGAGGAGCTCGAGAACCATGACCACGACATGGCCTGGCTCTACGGCAACGAAGCGGGCACCGAGCACACACATGAGCATGAGCACCACCATCATGACCATGACGAACACGAACACGAGCACTGCCACGAGCATGACCATGAGGGCCACGCCCATGAGCACGAGGACCACCATCACGCCCACCATCATCATCACCGCTCGCTAGCCGACGTCACGGAAATAATCGAGAATTCGCAGATGAGTGATGGCGCCAAGCGTCGCGCGCTCGCCATCTTTACCGCGCTCGCCGCCGCCGAGGCCAAGGCCCACGGCAAAACGCCCGAGACCGTCATGTTCCACGAGGTGGGCGCCGTCGACTCCATCGTTGACATCTGCTCGGTCGCCATCTGCCTCGATGACCTGGGCATCGAGGATATTGTCGTCGAGTCGTTCTCCGAGGGTCACGGCACCATCCACTGTGCCCACGGCCTTATGCCCATCCCGGTGCCCGCCGTCGTCAACCTATGCCAAGCAGGCAATATCGCCCTCACGCCCGCACCGGTCTCCGGCGAGCTCGTGACGCCCACGGGCGCCGCCATCGTCGCCGCACTGCGCACGTCCGACCAACTGCCCTCACGCTACCGCATCGAGGCCGTCGGCTACGGCGCCGGTAAGCGCCCCTACGAGGGCTGCTCCGGCACGCTCCGTTGCCTGCTTGTTCACGTGGACGCATAGCCATGGATGCCCGCAAAACCAAAAGCCGCGCCGCTATTGTCACGGCGTTTTCTGAGCTCCTTCGCGAGGAGGACTACGGCAAGATCACCGTCGGCGACATCATCGCGCGCGCTCACGTAGGCCGCGCGACATTCTACGGCCTCTTTAAGAGCAAAGACGACCTACTATCCGAGCTCGTGAGCGACATCTGCACCCATGCCCTCGACGACGATGGTACACCGCTCGACGACCCACTCGTGCAGGTCGAGCATATCCTCAACAACCTCTGGGAACGTCGCCAGGGCGTCCGGGCCCTCGTAGCCGGCGCCGGCTCACGCGTCTTCGCCGACTGCCTACGCAAGACCATCATGTCACGAGCAGCCGAAACCGTCCCCACCGACCCAAACGGCCCCGCCGCCACCATGGACCGAAGCTTCCTACTACACCACATAGCCTCAAGCTTCGTAGGAATGGTCCAATGGTGGGCCTGGCACAACTTCCAAGCAGACAAAGCCGACGTAGCCAAAGACTACCTATCAGCCATAAAGCCCCTCTTCAGATAGACGCCTCCTCCCAAGGCGTCATCCCTTCCCAAAGTATCGCCCTCATCTCAACGCCCCCAACAGCAAAACGCCCCTCACATCCAAATTCAGATATATGTTGGGTTGCTTGTTCCAACGCAACAAAGACCCAGCAGCCGTCCGCATGGGGTAACTTCCCAGCGCACTCCGCAGGACGCAAAAAGGCTCGCCGCACAAAGTGCGCAGCGAGCCTTTTCGCATGTCCGAGGACGCGCTGGGAAGTTACCCCATGCGGCCAGCGGACAACTATGTAGCCTCAGACTAGAACATGCCCAAGAAACCATGCACAAACAGCGCGGCCAGAGCGGCACCGACAAACGGCGCGATGCCAGGAACGAGCAGGCCGTACTTCCAGTTGTTGTCAGCCTTGTTCTTAATCGGCAGCACCTGATAGGCCATGCGAGGACCAAGGTCACGAGCCTGGTTCATGGCGAAGCCAGTGATGCCGCCCATGCCCATACCAACGGCCCAAACGATCAGACCGACGCAGATAGCGAGCATCAAAACGTTCTCGCCGGCACGGTTAGCGGCAGCAAGGATGGCGCTGATGAACACGAAGGTGCAGATAGCCTCGCAGAAGAAGTTACGGGCATAGTTGGTGCCCTCGGTGGTGGGGTTGGTCGAGAAGATGTTGCGCTGGGCAATGGGGTCGACGACGCCCTCGGAAGCCTTAAACTCATCGGCATACATAAGCCAAGCGATTACGGCGCCCACAAAGCCGCCGAGCATATCGGCAATCATGAAGGGGATGCAGCTGCTCCACGGCACCAGGCCTACGATGCACTGGGCAAGCACCATAGCCGGGTTCATGCACACGGCGCCGCCAAAGACAAACAGGCAGACCGAGATGCCAAAAGACCAGGTGGTGATGGCAAACATATGGCCGGAGCCCTGATACTTGGTGCCCTTGAGCACGGTATCGCAGTGCACGCCCACGCCAAAGATGATCATGAGGGCCGTTGCGCCGAATTCGCAGAGGAGTTTGGTAAGCATAAAACCTTATCTTTCTTGTCGGTTATAAACGATTCGTTTAGGCCGCGCACTAGTGCTGCGCGACAACAACGCCCAGACCATCGGGAATAACTGCTACCTTGGCATCGGCACCCTTCATCTCAAAGGCGAGCTTGAGCGCCTCCTCGATAGTGTTGACCGGCGTCATGTGCATATCCTTGAGCATCTGGTGATCGCACAGGTCGGTGACCATGATCACAGGGTGATGCGCCAGAATGCGGGCGAAGATTTGGCTCGTCCACTGATCGGGCAGGGTCTCGTCCTTAGGACGATCGATGCAGGCGCGCTCAAACTCCGCCGGATCGTTGTCGGCGATGTTGTGATAGAAGCCCTCGCCACCGTGACCGTCGGCACAACCGGCGACGTCGATGATCACGCCACCCTCGGGAAGCGTAGCCTCGGCAGAGCACATGCCCTTCACGGCCTGGTAGATGTTCTGGTCGAGCGGGTAGCCGCCGTTGGTGGTGATGGCGATCTCGCACTCGACGGGCTCAACGCCGGCAAGGCTCTTCACGAACTCGCAGCCAGCCTCGTGTGCCTTGTGGATGTCGCCGGCAAAGGAGCCAATGACCTCGTGCTTGCCGTTGAGCACAACGTTCAGCACAAAGGCAAGGTGAGCCATCTCGGCAGCGGCAAACATGTCCTCGCTCACGTGGTTGTGGCACAGGTTGCCAGCACGCGAATGGGAATCGTTCACAAACTGACCGTTGTGGTTGTACATGATGGTCTTGTAGCTGGCGATGCCAGGCAAGACGGACTTGCGGCTACCAGAGAAACCAGCAAAGAAGTGCGGCTCAATAAAGCCCTCGGCAAGCAGCAGATCGCAATCGACGGCAATCTTGTTGATGATGCACTCGCCACCAGAAGGCAGGGTGCCGATCTTTTTCATCATGCTGTCATCAGTCGCGACGTGCATAACGATTTCCTCGTTGGCAACGATCTCCTCGCCGTACTTGTTGACGAGCTCCTCGTGCGTCGACGGACGATGCATACCCGTAGCAACCAGAATGCGAACGCGTGCCTCAGGCGCAGCGGAGTGGATGTGATGCAGCAGAATAGGCATCGTCACACGCGAGGGAACGGGGCGCGTATGGTCGGAGCTAATGATGACGATATCCTTCTTGCCAGCACAAAGCTCCTCGAGCGAAGGTGAGCCATAAGGGTTGGCAAGCGACTCCTCTACCAGCTCTTCCTGCGATTTTGTAGTCTTAAACTCGTTTTGATGACCTTCCATCACACCCGCGAAGTTCTTATCCTCGAGCTCTAGATGCAACGTCTTATGGTCAAACGGTAGTTCACATTCAAACAATGACGAGCGCCCTCTTCCTTTCAACTGACACACTAGATAAACCGTTGGAAGGATACGCCGCTCACCGAAAAACACCACCGTCCACCGAGTCGTTAACACAACGTTCATATTTGACCCACAACAAAACGGCCGCGATCCCAAACGGGACCGCGGCCGCAACAGTCATAAGGCGAGAAGCGCCAAATGCGCCACCGAGATAAACCCCATCCAAAACGCGCGAAGCGCACTTTTTTTCATCAGCTTTAATCCCCGAAGACCGAGGACGAAAGGACCCGATGGGTTTCCCTCTGAATGCACTCCGCAGCACGAAGCCCCTTCCAAACGCGCGAAGCGCGCCATTAATTCCCCCAGCCAGTAATCCGCCGAAGACCGGACATCGCAGGGCCCGCCATTAGTTTACTTTTAGGCACACTCCGCAGGACGCAAGAAGCCCTCGCCGCACGAAGTGCGCAGCGAGGGCTTCTTGCATGTCCAAGGACGTGCCTAAAAGTAAACTGATGGCGGGCCCGGACGACTACAGGGCTATCGATTACCCCGTGTTCTGCAGTCCTGCCGAGACGCCGGTCACAGTCGAAAGAATCAGGCTCATGTACTCGGCCTTCTTCTCCTCGGCCATCTCGTCCTGGTTCATACGCACCTCGCGAAGGGCGCGGACCTGGGCGATGGACAGGGCGTCGACGTAGGGGTTACGTACACGGACGGCGCAGCCGAGCACGCGACGGCGCTGCAGCGGCCACTCGTCACCGACGATGGCAAGGACCCACTTACGCGTGAGCTGCATCTCGGTAAAGACCTTCTCGGACAGATCCTGGCGGTCGCCCAGGTGCAGATACATCTTGGCGATGCGCTGGTCGGTCTTGGCGATCGACATCTCGATGTTGTCGATAAAGGTGCGGAAGAACGGCCACTCCTGGTAGGCAGCCTTAAGCTGGTCAAGATCGCCAAGCTGCTCGCAGGCGGTGCCCAGACCGTACCAAGCGGCCAGGTTAATGCGCGCCTGGCTCCAGCTGAAGATCCACGGGATGGTACGCAGGTCATCGAGCGACTTGGCGCCCAGACCGCGCTTGGCGGGACGCGAGCCGATCGGCAGCAGACCGACCTCGGTCAGCGGCGTCACGGTCGAGAACCACGGTGTAAAGTCCTCGGTGTTCAGCAGGTCCAGATAGCGTTCGTGGCTTGCAGTGTTGAGCTTCTCGGCCATATCCCAGAACTTCTGCGTGGTCTCGGTGTTGGTCTTCTCGACACTCGGGGCCGACTGCAAAAGCGTTGCGGCGGCAACGGACTCAACATGGCGCTGAGCCAGCGTGCGGTTGCCGTAACGGGCAAAGATGACTTCGCCCTGCTCGGTGAGCTTAAAGAAGCAGTTGACCGAACCCTTGGGCTGCGCCAGCACGGCCTTGTTGGCCGGGCCGCCGCCACGGCCCACGGCACCGCCGCGACCGTGCATGAGCACCAGGTCGATATCGTTCTTCTCTGCCCACTTGGCGATGCGCTCCTGCGCGGAGTGCAGCGCGAGCATGGCCGTGGTAGGACCGGCATCCTTGGAAGAGTCGGAATAGCCCAGCATGACCTCCATGCGGCGGTTGGTCTGGGCAAGGCGCTTTTGCACCACGGGCAGCGTAAGCATCTGGTCGAGCACGTCAACGCAGCCCTCGAGGTCCTCGAGCTGCTCGAACAGCGGGATCACGTCGAGCTCGGGAACGTCTTCCTCGTGTGCGAAGGACAGGTGGGCCAGCTCAAAGACGTCGGCCACATGCTGGGCACTCTTGGTAAACGAGATGATGTAGCGGTGTGCCATCTTCTTGCCGTAGCGCTTTTGGATGGAACCGATGGCACGGAAGGTGTCGATGACCTCGCGCGTCATGGGCTGCAGGTCGCCATGGATACCGTTTTCGTGGATATCCTTGAGGGCGCGGGCGTGCACCACGGAGTGCTGACGGAACTCCATCTCGACCATGTGGAAGCCGAAGGACTCGACCTGCCAGATGATGGTCTGGACCGGGCCGTAGGCAGCACGGACGGCACCGCAAGCGGCCAACGAGCGCTGGACGACGCGCAGGTCCTCCAGGAACTCATCGGCGCTGTGGTACATGGTGTCGGTGATACGACGCACGGTGGCGTTCAGACGGTCGGCCATGACGAGCATGACGGCGCGATGCGGCTCGTGCTCGGAGATCAGCTCGGCGCGGGCCGTGTACTGGGTACTCATCTCGACCTGATGGTTCCACAGGTTGATGAGCTCGGCAGACGGCTTGCTGTAGGTGGCCTCGAGCGTGAGGTTGCGGCCGATGCGGCGGCACTTGTCCTCGAGCTTGAGCACCATGTGGGTAAAGTACTTGGCGGCGACCTCACGGCTCACCTTGGCGGTGACGTTGGGGTTACCGTCGCGGTCGGAACCGATCCAGCTGCCGGGATGGAAGAACGCCGGGCACAGCGGCGGCACGGTACCGGCCTTGTCGCCCAGCACCCAGTCGTCAAAACGACGATAGATGACGGGGATAACGTCGAACAGCGTGTTATCGAAGATGTCGATGATGGTATCGGCTTCCTCGACCGGCGTGGGCTTCTTGAGCGCGATGGGGCTCGTGCGAACCAGGGCGTCGATCTCCTGCAGCATATGACGCTCGTTCTCCACCAGGTCGGAGCCGCCCAGACGCGGACGCTCCTCCAGCAGGTTGGAGATACGGCGAATCTTGCCCTCGACGGCCTTACGACGAGCCTCGGTGGGATGTGCGGTAAAGACAGGGTGGAACTCGAGCTTGCCGAGCAGCTCATTGGCACCCTCGACGCCCATCTCGTTTACCAACTGGTGATAGGCGACGGTGAGTTCGTTAGCGGGATCGACCTCGGTATCGGTCGATGCGCCGGCCTCGCGCTCGCGCAGCTGCGCCACACGGTAGTTCTCCTCCGACAGGTTTGCCAGATGGAAGAAGCTCGTAAAGGCGCGGACAATGACCTGTTGCTTATCGAGCGGCAGGCTGTCGATCAGATCGACGACTTCGCGAAACGCCACGGCGGTGGGCTCGTCGGCAGTGGGCACGCCCTGCTCGTCAACGGACTCGTCGGCAGCGCGGCTACCGGGGTTGCCAGCATTGGCCACAATCTCGGCTGTCAAAATCTTGTCGAACAGGTCCGCGATCTCGGGATCATACTCGCTAAGCACGCGGCGCTCCAGGCGCAGGAACAGCGCCAGATTATCGCGCAGCTCCTCGGGGATCTCGATCTCGGCGAGACGCTCCCTGGACTCGGCATTCGAGCCGATTCGGTTAACGAGGCGGTTGACCACGGCAGCGACACGCGCCGCAGCTTCGGGTACAGACTGGTTGCTTAGGTTCTCAGCCACGTTTCCTCCCATTCCTCCTTCTATGCACGTAACATGCGGTATTTATTATAGGCACTCGGCAAAAACTTTCGAAGCTGATTGCGCTTTACCACACAAAAGTATTTTCTGCATTGCAAGGCTTTTTGCCCCAAATGGTCGTATTTCTCGGTGGACGGCATATGCAAACGGGGGCATTCCGCATAAATGCGAAACACCCCCGTAACAATCGCTCTCCATGAGCAGGGCACGTTAGCAGGCCCGCAGCTCAAAAAACATGCGCTACAGGCGCTCGCGAACCGCCTCGACGACGTTGGCCAGATCGACGAGGACCTCGTCATGGCTCTGCATGTCGCGCACCTTGACCTTGCCGGCGGCAAGCTCGTCGCCGCCCAGGACCAGGATGAGCTTGGCGCCTACCTTATCGGCCTGCTTAAACTGGGCCTTGAGCGAACGGCCCTGATAGTCGGCCTCGGTCACGATGCCTGCGGCGCGAAGCTTCTGCGTAATGGCAAAGACGTTCTGGCGCAGTTCCTTGCCGGCATTGGCGACATAGACGCACGGGGCCTCATCGGCACCCAGATCGCTGCCAAAGGCCTGCAGGGCCAGCAGGGCGCGCTCAAAACCGACGGCAAAGCCGACGCCCGCCGTGGGCTTGCCACCCTCGAGCTCGACCAGGCCATCGTAGCGACCGCCGCCGCCGATGGAGCCGACGCCGGCGCCAGGGGCCTCGACCTCAAAGACGGTGCGGGTGTAGTAGTCCAGACCACGCACCAGGGTGGGATCCTCTACATACTCGATACCCGCCGCATCCAAATAGCGCTTGACTTGCTCGTAGTGCTCGCGGCACTCGTCGCACAGGTTGTCGCCCATCAGCGGAGCCTCGGCCATGATCTCACGGCAATGGTCGTTCTTGCAGTCGAAGGCGCGCAGCGGGTTGAGCTCGGCGCGCTCGCGGCACTCGTCGCACATCTCGTCGGCGTGGTCGAGAATGAACTGCTTAACCTGCTCGCGATAGGCCGGACGGCACTGCGCATCGCCCATCGAGTTAATGAGCAGGCGAAGCTTGGAAAGATCGAAGCCCAGGCGCTTGTAGAGCTCCATGAGCATGATGATGCACTCGGCGTCTGCCGCCGGATCGGGAGCGCCGAGCCACTCGATGCCCACCTGGTGAAACTGGCGCAGGCGACCCTTCTGGGGACGCTCGCCACGGAACATGGCCTCGGCATAGTACGCCTTAAACGGCGTGGAGCCCTGGGGCACTAGGTTGTTCTCCACGACGGCGCGCACCACACCGGCCGTGCCCTCGGGACGAAGGGCCAGGCGCTGCTTGGGCTTAAGCTTGGTATCGGTGCCCTCGGTAAAGACGCGCTCCAGGTTGGCGCCGCTAAACACGCGGAACATCTCCTTGCGAACGACGTCGGTCGACTGGCCGATGCCGTGGACAAACACGTCCACCTGCTCGATGGCGGGCGTCTCGATGGGTTTAAAACCAAACGGCTCGAACACGCCGGCCGCAATCTGCTGCATCTTTTGCCAGGCGCGCATCTCGGCGCCGATAAGGTCGCGGGTTCCCTCCGCCTTCTGTGCCTGCATGGGCAAACACCTTTCTTTTGTATCGCGTCATAGGTAACGGTCATTATACGGCACAAACACAAACCGCGGCGGCGCGTCTGACCGAACGAGGGTATGGGGACTCGTTCGGCCAGACGCGCCGCCGCTGTTTGTGATCCCTTTTCCTCCGTCCCCTTCGGATCACGTGATCCCTTGGGGACGGAGGAAAAGGGATCATTTCGTAGGCCCGTGGCCGCCTTGGAAACCGAATGATGGTACGAGCATCCATTCGGCTTCCAGGGCAGCCACGGACAGAACGGGGCGAACAGAAAAGAGCACGTAGACCTGCCATAGCTCACCGACAAAGCTCATGCCGGCAAGAACGGCAGAGGTGGCGATTACAGTGAGGGGAACCCAAAACGCGGCCGCTTACTTTATCGGCAACATGGCCAATGACAAGTGAGCCGATAACGCTCACCACGGTGGAGATAGCATTGGAGATGTTGTACTGCGCAAGCGTGATCCCGAGGTCGCTGACGATGAGCGGCTGAAACAGGCTCATGCAGTTAACGAAAATCGTGTAACACGTGGCCATGATCACAAAGCCGGAGGCCACGACGAGCCAACCGGGGAAGAACTTACGTTGCTGGGACTTACTGTTCCTTTTTTAAACAAACGAGTAGCAAGATTGGGTGCTACCGGTGGTCGGCGATGTAACCCAAAGCGACGGCGGCATAAGCCGCGGCGCCAAGGGGAAGCTCGGCATCACTAAAGCGTGCCTTGGGATGGTGCTGGGCAAAGTGCTCGTCCGTATCGGTCACAGCAGCGCCCACGGTAAAGTACGCACTCGGGATCTCGCTCGAGATCAGCGCGAAATCCTCGCTCGCCATGGCGTGGAACAGCGGCAGGAAGGCGGCCTTGGGCAGCACCGCGCCCACGTAGCCAAGCGACGCTTGCGTCATATCGTCATCGAGTACGAGCGGGGGAACATCCGAGAGCGTCTCGATAGTCGCCGGCGTGCGATACGTTGCGGCCACGCCGTTGACGACCTCGGCAATACGTTCCTTGAGATGAGCCATGAGCTCGACATCGAAGCCACGCAGCGTCCCCTCGAGCACACAAGTGTCGGGAATGACATTTGCGGCCTGACCGCCGGCGAACTTACCCACAGTAAGCGCGACCTCCTTGGCCGCCGGCACCTCGCGGGAGATGAGCTCCTGAAGTGCCAGATGCACATGCACGCCGGCCGTGATGGGGTCGATGCAAATCTCGGGGCTCGAGCCATGGCCGCCCTTGCCCTGCAGCGTGATGCGAAAACCGTACACGCCCGAGAGCGCCGGGCTGCCGTAGAGCACCAAACCAAGCGGCGACTGGCTATTGACATGCATGGCAAAGGCGACCTGAGGACGCGGGTTCTGCAGCAGACCGTCGGCGATGGCGGCGCGGGCACCCTCAAAGGTTTCCTCGCCCGGCTGGAACAGCAACTTAACCGTGGCGTTGGCATCAACAAGCTCTGCCTCGCGCGCTTTGAGCATACGAGCCGCACCAAGCAGCGCCGTCGCGTGCATATCGTGTCCGCATGCGTGCATGCAGCCGTTCGTAGAGGCGAAAGGCTCGCCGGATTCCTCGGCAACGGGCAGGGCATCCATATCGCCACGGAGCATGATGACCGTACCGGCCTGTTCGTCCGTGCAGACGCCATTGCCTTGGGCCGCGGCGGCACCGGCGCCGACAAGGCCCACAACGCAGGAACCATCAACGAGCGTGGCAAATGGGATGTCCATCTCGGTCAGGCGCGCTTGGATATACGCAGAGGTCTGTGGGAGGCTATTACCCAGCTCGGGCATCTGGTGGAGATCGTGTCGCCACGCAGCGAGCTCGTCTGCAAAAGCCTGAGCTTCTGCAACAAGACCGTCACCGATAGCGGTCTGCGCCGCTGCGGTGGCCTTGGGCGCTGATTGCGGTTGAAGATCGGACAAAGCTGGTGCCATAGATGCCCTCCAGTATCGTTTTTGCAGCAAGCACTTTGATAGCGTAAAGTGCAAGGTACTACTTTAAGGGCGAGGCATAAAAAATGCCGCCCCGGGAGGGCGGCGCAACAAGTTGTTTACAATTGCGGGCGCGGCTTTCGACGCAAAAAATCGAAGTGAGTCTCGCTCAAGATAATCGACAGGAAGATGAGCGCGAAGCCGGCGAGCAGGCGCGAGGTGAGCGCCTCCCCCATCAGCAGCACCGAGAACAGCACACCCGAAGGCGACTCCATCGAAAGGAGCAGCGAGCCCGTCGAGGCCGGGACATGCGCCAGGCCGACGTTTTGGATGAGCAGAGCCGCGCATGTGCAGCCCACCGAGAGAAACGCCATCGCACTGATAAAGCTCGGCGTCCACACGGACAGAGGCGCTTGGGTCTCGAATAGCAGCGACGTTGCCAGGCTCAGCACGCCGTTGCCCACAAACATCCAAAACGTGATGACGTTGATGTCCATTTTGCGACCGTACTTGGCAGTCACCGCCATCTGGATGGCGAAAAAGGCCGCACCCACCAGCGTAATGACGTCACCGATGTTGAATTCAACGCTATCGAGTGCGACGAGGCCAATGCCCGCTAGGCACAGCAGCGCGGCACCCAAGTTGTAGCGCGTGAGCTTTTCGCCGCTCAGGAAATAGCTCGCGAACGGTACAAGGATGCAATACGTGCCCGTCAAAAAAGCATTCTTGCCCGCCGTAGTATGTGCCAGACCGACCGTCTGCAACGCATAGGCCGCCCACATGAGCACGCCCATACTCAGGCCAACGATCAGGTTGCGAGCGTTGAGGTGCGCGATGATGCGCTTGTGGAAGACGGCAAACATGACCAACGCTGCGGGCAGAAAACGTACATAGAGCAGCGCGAACACCGGAATGGTGCCGAGTGCGTCCTTCATAGTGGTAAAGGAGTAGCCCCAGATGACCGCCACCGAAAGGAGCAGAACCTTCCAGAACAGCGGAGAGCGTGCGCCGGCGCCCCGGGGAATACCGCCCGCGCCCAAATCCTCACGGGCTACTGGGCTATCGGGCAAGTTTTCGATTTCGTTGGCAGCGTATTGGGCCATGGAACATCCTCGCACTCAATCTGGGCGTGGTGTCCGCACGCGTATGGCTGCGTGCCGCCTCATGGTCAAATAAAAACAGGGCGCACCGGACCCCCGGCACGCCCCGCTACTGTAGCAATAACCAGCGTTGCACCGCAATCCAGCCCACTAAAGCGTTTTGTTCCGCCGTTCTACCGAACGGCGGACCGGCCGACGCTGCGC
>OFRZ01000020.1_pt1 | contig 162065 bp, 176 predicted proteins | sample 1543181 | NCBI WGS metagenome assembly OFRZ01 (sample SAMN04209245, study PRJEB22552) | human gut metagenome | biome: gut; material: feces | host: Homo sapiens | place: USA: Oklahoma | reverse complement strand
TCCGAATGCAGGATCTGCAGCGATTAAGTCTACGAGGTTATTTTCTTTTCCCTCTTCCTTGACTGTCTTTCCGGCCTGCATTGAGAGCTGTCTGATCTTCTCATGGAGCTCCTGACGATTTCCGCCGTTCTTTACAGCATCCATCATGATGTTCTCTGTTGCCATGAATGGTATCTCTGCCATAAAGTGCTTTTCAATAACCTTTGGATATACTACCAATCCATCCACCACATTGAGGCAGAGGTCAAGGATTCCGTCTATTGCAAGGAAGCCCTCAGGTATTGAAAGACGCTTGTTTGCAGAATCGTCAAGTGTTCTCTCAAACCACTGAGTAGCTGAAGTAATTGCAGGATTCATTACATCTGCAAGAACATATCTTGAAAGAGATGCTATTCTCTCACTTCTCATAGGATTTCTCTTGTATGCCATGGCTGATGAACCTATCTGATTCTTCTCAAACGGCTCCTCTACTTCCTTAAGATGCTGGAGCAGTCTGATATCGTTTGACATCTTTGTAGCTGATGCAGCAATGCCTGCGAGCACATTTACCACTCTTGTATCTACCTTACGGGAATATGTCTGGCCTGACACCGGATAACAATCCTTAAAGCCCATCTTCTTTGCAATCATCGGATCTATCTTGTCTATTGTCTCATTGTCTCCGTTGAAGAGCTCAAGGAAGCTGGCCTGTGTTCCTGTAGTGCCCTTAGAGCCAAGGAGCTTTAATGTGCCCTGCACATACTCTAAATCCTCGAGATCCAGCATAAACTCATTCAGCCACAGTGTGGCACGCTTTCCAACTGTTGTCGGCTGTGCCGGCTGGAAATGTGTAAATGCAAGAGTTGGCTGATTCTTATACTTATCAGCAAAGTTTGCAAGCTCTGCAATAACACTTATAAGCTTTTTGTGAACAAGCTTTAATGCTTCATTCATGATGATGATATCTGTATTGTCACCTACATAGCATGAGGTTGCTCCAAGATGTATAATTCCTGCTGCCTTAGGGCACTGCTGTCCATATGCATAGACATGGCTCATTACATCGTGACGCACAAGCTTCTCACGCTCCTTTGCCACATCATAATTGATGTCATCCACATGTGCCTTTAATTCATCAATCTGTTCCTGTGTGATAACCGGCTTGCCATCCTGTGAAAGCCCAAGCTCCATCTCAGTCTCTGCAAGAGCAATCCAGAGCTTTCTCCAAGTGGTAAATTTCATATCCTGCGAAAAAATATACTGCATCTCTTTGCTGGCATAGCGCTCAGAAAGAGGACTTGTGTATCTGTCTGTACTCATATTCTCTCCTTTATTAGCGATTAAGCATTTTTCTCTCGAGGTCTATTTCTTTATCAAAATACTCGCCTCTGATATCATCCTTCGGTGGCTCCATCGGATATTTTCCTGTGAAACAGCCCATGCAGATTGGCAATCCCTCTACCATCTCATGAAGTCTGTCAATTCCAAGGTAGCCTAAAGAATCTGCACCTATAATCTGTCTGATATCCTCAATAGTCCTGTTGTAAGCGATAAGCTGCTCTCTTGCAGGAATATCTGTACCGAAATAGCAAGGCCATAAGAATGGCGGTGAACTGATGCGCACATGTACCTCTGTGGCACCCGCCTCTCTTAACATACGCACTATTCTGTCTGAGGTTGTTCCTCGCACAATTGAATCATCAATCATAACAACTCTCTTGCCCTTAACAGCCTCCTTTAATACATTGAGCTTTATCTGCACGCTTGATTCACGGCTTGACTGCTTAGGCTTGATAAATGTCCTGCCGACATAACCGTTCTTGACAAATGCTGTGCCATATGGAATGCCCGACTCAAGTGAATAACCAAGAGCAGCGGCATTTCCTGACTCCGGTACTCCTGTCACGATATCAGCCTCAACCGGTGAATCCATTGCAAGGAATCTGCCAGCCTTGATACGGCTGCTATACACGCTTACTCCGTCAATATGGCTGTCAGGTCTTGCGAAATAAATGTATTCAAACACGCATCTGGCCTGTTTTTCAGGGGCAAGTGCCATAGTCATATCAGACTCAATGCCCTTTTCAGGAGTGATGGTGATAACCTCTCCCGGCTCTATATCCCTGACAAACTCTGCACCGATTGTATCAAGTGCACAGGTCTCGGATGTAACGATATATGCATTGTCTCTTTTTCCGATGCAAAGAGGCTTAAAACCAAATGGGTCTCTGGCTGCAATAAGCTTTCTCGGGCTCTCAACCACAAGTGCATAGGCTCCCTTAAGCTTCTGGCAGGCACGTCTGACCGCCTCCTCCGCTGTTTTTGAGTTAAGACGCTCTCTGGCGATATGATAAGCTATAACCTCAGAGTCGATTGTGGTCTGGAAAATTGCTCCTGTATACTCAAGCTCCTTGCGAAGCTCCTTTGCGTTAATGAGGTTTCCGTTGTGTGCCATGGCAAGTGTGCCCTTGACATAATTTAATACGAGAGGCTGTGCATTCTCACGTGTTGATGAGCCTGCTGTTGAATAGCGCACATGTCCCACTCCGATATCACCCTTCATAGGCTCTAAAATATCAGGAGTAAATACCTCATTTACAAGGCCCATACCCTTGTGTGTGGTCACCTTTCCCTTTGGTCCGTGTGTATCACTCACTGCAATACCACAGCTTTCCTGTCCTCTGTGCTGAAGCGCAAAAAGGCCATAATAGATAGTGGATGCGACATTTCCTCCATCAAAATCATACATGCCGAACACACCACACTCCTCATGAAGCTCATCAAATACATGGTTATGCTCGTCAATATCAGAACACCTTTTTAATTTTGTACCGGTATGACTTTTTGTATCTATACTAGTATTTATATACTGATTTATGTTATTGTCCTGGTTCATAATATCTCCGTTTATAATTGCGAAATAGTAACGCGGAATAAATAATATATTAGCGGCTGAATTTGCTTCCTGTAAGAAGCTCAAATGCCTCTTTATATTTCTCTACAGTCTTCACAACAACCTCATCAGGTAAAAGAAGGTCATTGTCCGGATTTGCCTTGAGCCAGTCTCTTACATACTGCTTGTCAAATGAAGGCTGTCCCTGTCCAGGCTTATATCCATCAAGTGGCCAGAAGCGTGAGCTGTCAGGTGTGAGCATCTCATCGGCAAGCACTACCTCACCCTGCTCATTTAAACCAAACTCAAACTTGGTATCTGCGATGATGATGCCCTTTGTAAGAGCATACTCTGCACATTTCTTGTAGAGAGCAATTGTATAATCGCGAATCTTCTCTGCGTACTCTCTGCCCTTCTCAGGATAAATCTTCTCTAATACTTCTACTGATTTTTCGAATGAGATATTTTCATCATGATCTCCAAGATCAGCCTTGGTAGATGGTGTATAAATAGGCTCAGGGAGCTTATCAGACTCAACAAGTCCCTCCGGAAGTCTGATTCCGCAGACTGTACCGTTCTCCTGGTAGCTTGCCCAGCCGCTTCCTGTGATATATCCACGAACTATACACTCGATTGGAAGCATCTCAAGCTTCTTGCAGAGCATGCTGTTTCCGTTGAACCTGTCCTGACCGAAGAACTCCGGCATATCCTTTGCGTCTACTGAAATCATATGGTTAGGAACGACATCCTTTGTGAATTCAAACCAGAACTTAGACATCTGTGTGAGGATGGCTCCCTTGTCTGTAATTTTATTCTTTAAAATATGGTCAAAAGCGGAAATACGATCTGTTGCGACCATAATAAGGCTGTCCCCGTTATCATATACTTCTCTTACTTTTCCTTCTTTGAATGGTTTAAATTCCTGCATGATTGTCCTCCATCTTATGTGTAATTTATTTTACAAATCAAATGCTACCCTTAAATTATATACCAGCTCAATTTGTAAAGTCAACGTATATTATAAGTTTTTTTAAATAATTTTGTACTATTTATAAGCAATTCTTATATTTATTATTATATCTTTAATATATCAAAACAAAAGCTCCGGTTCAAACCCTTTGTCTGCGCCGGAGCCTATATAATACAAATTTTATTTAACGATAAGTGACTTTCCTGTCATCTCTTTTGGCTGTGGAAGTCCCATAATCTCAAGCAGTGTTGGAGCGATATCTGCAAGACATCCGCCCTCACGAAGCTTGTAAGAAGGGTCAGCGTTTACAAGAATGAAAGGAACAGGATTGGTTGTATGAGCTGTATGAGGTTTTCCTGTCTCATAATCAATCATCTTCTCTGCGTTTCCGTGGTCAGCACAGATGAATAATACTCCATCCACATCCTTGATTGCCTGAACTGCATCACCTACGAGTGAATCAACTCTCTCAACAGCCTTTACAGCAGCCGGAATCACACCTGTATGTCCAACCATGTCAGGGTTAGCAAAGTTGATGATAATAACATCATACTTATCTGACTTGATAGCCTCAACAAGATCCATTCCAACCTCAGGAGCGCTCATCTCAGGCTTTAAGTCATATGTTGCAACATCCTTAGGACTGTTTACAAGAAGACGTGCCTCATCGATATTCGGCTCCTCTACTCCACCATTAAAGAAAAAGGTTACGTGTGCATACTTCTCTGTCTCTGCGAGACGAAGCTGTTTCTTGCCATTTGCTGCAAGATACTCACCAAATGTATTCTTGATTTCTTCCTTCTCAAAAGCGATAAGCTTGTTAGGAATTGACTCGTCATAATCCTTGAAGCATACAAATGTTGTCTTAAGGAATGGGCGCTCAAAGCCAGTAAACTTATCATCGCAAAATGCTCTTGTCATCTCACGAGCACGGTCCGGACGGAAGTTGAAGAAGATAACAGAATCATTGTCCTTTACAACAGATACCGGTGTGCCATCCTCGTTTGTGATAACTGTAGGAAGCACGAACTCATCTGTAACGTCATTTGCGTATGACTCCTCCATAGCCTTTACAGGGCATGTAGCTTTTACGCCTTCACCCTTAGTGAGTGAATCATAAGCCTTCTGCACACGGTCCCAGTTGTTATCTCTGTCCATTGCATAGTAACGTCCTGAAAGAGATGCAATCTTTCCTACACCAATTTCCTTCATCTTGGCGAGAAGCTGCTCGATATAGTCCTTGCCTGATGCAGGAGGTGTATCACGACCATCAAGGAATGCGTGTACATATACTCTGTCAAAATTTTCTTTCTTGCAAAGCTCAAGAAGTCCGTAAAGATGCTCGATATGGCTGTGAACTCCACCATCTGAAAGAAGTCCCCAAAGATGCAGATCGGAGTCATTCTTCTTGCAGTTTTCGATTGCAGAAATTAATACCTTGTTCTTGAAGAAATCACCATCAGCAATTGCCTTTGTGATTCTTGTAAGATCCTGATATATGATACGGCCTGCGCCGATATTCATATGTCCTACCTCAGAGTTTCCCATCTGTCCGTCAGGAAGTCCAACTGCAAGACCTGAAGCTGCGCCCTTTACAAAAGGACACTCTGCCATCAATTTATCCATAACAGGGGTATTTGCCATAGCTATGGCATTTCCCTCTTTGTGGTCACTTAAGCCGTAACCATCAAGTACCATTAATACTACCGGTTTCTTACTCATTTATATTTCCTCTATTCTTCATATGAGGCTTGCAAAATGCTCTATCACAGTGACATATGCAAGCTCACAAAAAATTTCATTACATAATAAATGCCACTAAATGCAGCTAAGCTGGTGAATTTAGTGACATTTAGTTATTGTGATTGTCAAATCAAATATTAAATTATGATTTAATAATTACTTGTAGTTTACGATCTTTCCAAAATCAGCCTTGAGTGAAGCGCCACCAACTAATCCACCGTCGATGTCAGGCTTTGCAAAAAGCTCTGCTGCATTTCCTGCATTTACAGATCCGCCGTACTGGATACGAACTGAATCTGCTGTAGCCTGATCATAAATCTCAGCTACACACTCACGAATTGCACCGCAAACCTCCTGAGCCTGGTCAGAAGTAGCTGTCTTTCCTGTTCCGATTGCCCAGATTGGCTCGTAAGCGATAACCATGTTTGCAACATCTGATGCAGCAACACCTGCGAGATCTGACTTAATCTGAAGTCTGATCCAGTCAAGTGTAACACCGCTCTCTCTCTGCTCAAGTGTCTCACCACAGCAAAGGATTGGTGTAAGTCCAGCCTCGATAGCCTTCTTTACCTTCTTGTTGAGAAGTGCGTCATCCTCTTTGAAGTAATCTCTTCTCTCTGAATGTCCGATGATAACATACTTAACACCTGCATCAAGAAGCATCTCTGCTGAGATTTCTCCTGTGTAAGCACCCTTCTCCTCGAAGTACATATTCTCTGCTCCAACAGCAACATTTGTACCCTTTAATGCTTCTACAACAGGTACGATGTCAATTGCAGGTACACAGTAAACAACTTCAACATCATCTGAAACTACGAGTGGTTTTAACTCTTCTACTAATTTAACAGCCTGGCTTGGAGTCATGTTCATCTTCCAGTTGCCGGCTACAATTTTCTTTCTTGCCATTTTATATCTCCTTGTATTTGTATACAAATATTTTTTGCCTGCGGCTTAATTTCATTAAGTTGCTTTCGGCTTATTTATCATCAGCACAAGCTACACCAGGAAGCTCCTTGCCCTCAAGGAACTCAAGGGAAGCACCGCCACCTGTTGAGATGTGGCTCATCTTGTCGCCAAGTCCCATCTGGTTAACTGCTGCAGCTGAATCTCCACCACCAATGATTGTGATAGCATCTGATTTAGCAAGTGCCTCTGCTACTGCAAGTGTACCTGCTGCAAGTGTCGGGTTCTCAAATACACCCATTGGTCCGTTCCATACAACAGTCTTAGCTGATGCAACAGCGTCAGCGAAAAGCTCACGTGTCTTAGGTCCGATATCACAGCCCTCACGGTCTGCAGGCATCTTGTCATAATCATATGTCTCTGTCTCTACAGGAGCATCGATTGGATTTGGGAAATCCTTGATTGTAACTGCATCAACAGGAAGAAGAATCTTCTTTCCAAGTTTCTCTGCTTTTGCAAGCATCTCTTTACAGTAATCAATCTTTGTCTCATCAAGCATTGAGATACCAATCTCATAGCCCTGTGCTTTAAGGAATGTGTATGCCATTCCACCACCGATGATAAGTGTATCAGCCTTCTCGAGGAGGTTGTCGATAACATTGAGCTTGTCAGCTACTTTAGCACCACCAAGAATAGCTACGAAAGGACGTACAGGATTCTCTACTGCCTTGCCAAGGAAGTCAATTTCCTTCTGCATAAGGTATCCAACAACATTCTCTCCACCCTTAGCTGTGATGAACTTTGTAACACCTGCTACAGAAGCATGTGCTCTATGAGCAGAACCGAAAGCGTCACATACATATACATCAGCAAGGTCAGCAAGCTCTTTTGCGAATGCATCTCCGGCTTCCTGTGGCTTTGTCTCCTCTTTGCCTCTGAAACGTGTATTCTGAAGAAGAACTACATCTCCCTCTTTCATCTCTGAAACAGCCTTTGTTGCAGCCTCACCTGTTACGTTGTAGTCAGCTACAAATGTAACCTTCTGTCCAAGCTTAGCCTCAAGAGCTGCAGCTACAGGAGCAAGTGACTCACCCTCGTTTGGTCCGTTTTTAACTTTTCCAAGGTGTGAGCAAAGGATAACCTTTCCACCGTCCTTGATTAATTTCTGGATTGTTGGAAGAGCTCCGTTGATACGGTTCTCATCTGTGATTTTTCCGTCCTTAAGTGGCACGTTGAAGTCACATCTAACGAGAACTCTCTTGCCTTTTACGTTGATATCATCAATTGATTTCTTGTTTAATGACATAATATGTCCTCCCTTATTTCAAGGCATAAGCCATGTGGCCACGCCATATTGTGCATATTAAAAAATATAATTAATTCTACAATTCACAGATATTCAAAAGAAATAGCCATGCTTTAAAAAAGAGGCGCGGTTCAATTAAGACCGCGCCCCTTGAGTAGTCTTGAGATATACTGTTCTTGTGGGTACAAGAATTAAGCTAACTCTGAGAAGTACTTGATTGTACGAACCATCTGAGATGTGTAGCTGTTCTCGTTATCATACCAAGAAACAACCTGTACCTCGTACAGATCGTCAGAAACCTGGTTAACCATTGTCTGTGTTGCATCGAATAATGAACCAAATCTCATTCCAACGATATCTGAAGATACGATCTCATCCTCGTTGTAACCGAATGACTCGTTAGCTGCTGCCTTCATAGCTGCGTTGATATCCTCTTTTGTAACGCCTGCTTTCTTAACAACTGCTGTAAGGATTGTTGTAGATCCTGTTGGTGTAGGAACACGCTGTGCAGATCCGATTAACTTTCCGTTTAACTCTGGGATAACAAGGCCGATTGCCTTAGCTGCTCCTGTTGAGTTAGGAACGATATTAACTGCTGCTGCACGTGAACGACGAAGGTCTCCCTTTCTCTGTGGTCCGTCAAGAGTCATCTGATCTCCTGTGTAAGCATGGATTGTTACCATGATACCAGACTGGATTGGAGCGTACTTGTTAAGTGCATCTGCCATTGGAGCTAAGCAGTTTGTTGTACAAGAAGCTGCTGAGATGATTGTATCAGAAGCCTTAAGTGTCTCATGGTTTGTATTGTAAACGATTGTAGGAAGGTCATTTCCTGCTGGTGCAGAGATAACTACCTTACGAGCTCCAGCATTGATATGAGCCTGAGCCTTCTCTTTTGATGTATAGAATCCAGAGCACTCAAGTACAACGTCAACCTTTAACTCTCCCCATGGGCAATTGTTTGCATCTGGGAATGCGTAAATTTTGATTTCCTTACCACAAACTGTGATAGAATCATCGCTTGCAGAAACCTCATCTGCATGCTCGTATTTACCCTGTGATGAATCATACTTTAATAAGTGTGCTAACATTTTTGGGCTTGTTAAGTCGTTGATAGCTACTACCTCGTATCCCTCAGCTCCAAACATCTGTCTGAAAGCAAGACGTCCGATACGACCAAATCCGTTGATTGCTACTCTTACTGCCATTTTAATTCCTCCTAGAATTGTAAAAAGTATTTTTAGGGACATGCCCTAAGATGCTTTTATTATAGCGAATAATTCTCAAAGGTTCAAGTACTTTATTTGCGTTTGTTAAAATTTTCACTAAATATTTTCATTTACACACATTTTTTATCATTCTTCACAATTTTTCTCTTTAGATATTGCACTTTATTATAATCTCGGCTACACTTAATTAATTGCTGTAATTCGCACTTTCCGGCAGCCAGCAGCAGACAATTATAAATCATGTAACTTATATAGTTTTTTAACAACAATACATCAGTTTTACGGAGGTATTTATATGTGGGATCAGCACATGCACTGCATGTTTTCGGGTGACAGCGATGCCGACCCGGTATTGATGATAAACTCAGCAATCAACAAAGGGCTGGACGGCATCTGCTTTACGGACCATCTGGACTATGACTATAAAGAGGAGCCTGGGCTTTTCGACCTTGATATAGCAGCATATGAAAAGCGCATCAAAAGACTTGCAATCGTTCTTAAAGAAAAGGGCTGCCCGTTAAATATCCACTGGGGCATTGAAATCGGTTTACAGCCTCATATTACAGACAAAAATAATGAGGTCACCAAAAAATATCCGTTTGACCTCGTGATCGGCTCAAGCCATGTGGTAAACGGTATTGACCCATACTACCCTGCATTTTACAAAGGCAAGACAGAGCACGAAGCCTACACCGAATACTTTGAATCGATACTTGACAATCTGCACAGCGGAGCGGATTTTGATGTGTACGGTCACATCGACTACGTGGTCAGATACGGTCCTGACAAAAATAAATACTATTCATATGAAAAGTATGCCGACATAATTGATGCTATATTAAAGGAAATTATCTCCCAGGGAAAAGGCATCGAGCTCAATACCGCCGGCTTTAAATACGGGCTTGGCCACCCAAATCCGACCGAAGATGTGCTAAAGCGCTATCACGAGCTTGGCGGTGAAATAATCACAGTCGGAGCCGATGCCCACAAGCCGGAGCATGTCGCGTACGATTTTGACAAGGTTTCAAATATCCTCAAGGATGCCGGGTTTATGTACTATACAGTATTTGAAAACCGCGTTCCTGCTTTCATCAAATTATAGCCCTGCCTTAAAGTCCTTACAGTTATCATTCTATCTAACTATTAAACCTCACATGCATTCGCAAATGTCAAAAATAGGAGCCACCTGATCTACATTTTACATCAAGTGGCTCCTAAAGCATTGGTTCCGTAAGCTTCACTGTATAACCTCCAAGTTCCGCTTTCGCTATATGAATTTATTTTGGCATTTCCATATTGCTTTGCTATAAATCTGATTCTGTTTATGACAGGATTCTTATTCTTTTAGCTTAGCTATGGACCTCTACCCTTCTTCATAAAATCACTCCTTTTGGTTACATTATCTATGTAAACTCTTATGAGAGATTCTATCTTTCACTTTTAATCTACAAGAACTTTTTCAACGATATTATTTATTTGCTAATATATCTGTGCGATTACTGCTCTTCGGCTCGCCCTACAGATTTTAATATTCCGTTCAATCATCCTTATAGTACTTTGACTTAAATTATGTAATCCCCATTGGACTGTACCTCCTGTGTTTTATTTTTGTTCCTTTCGTATCTCTTTTTGTTGATTTAAGATTACACCAATTTTGCCTATTTGTCAATATGTTTTTTGACAATTTTTATATTTATTTTAAATTGTCTGATATTTTATATATTTTTTGTTTTGTTTACACATTTCTTGCAATTCAATCACATGATTAAAGGGGGCAAAATACCTTTGCCCCCTCATGCCGTCATTTATCATTCTTCATCCTGTAATCAATACACCTGTTCAGGTAATCGACATAATCCGGATTCTTGCACATGCCCTTGCCTGCCACGTCGGAAATCTTTGCCACATCCATGCCGTTACACTTGGTGGTCTTCATAACTATGTTGAGTGCTTCCTCATCAGTGTCGTTACTGATAAAGGTTCCTATACCGAATGCAACCTTTGCCTTATCCTTGAAATAATCATACAATGCAGTCGCACGCTCGAAATCCAGGCTGTCGCTGAACAAAAGTGTCTTTGTCCTTGGATTGATTCCCAGACTGTTGTAGTGGGCTATCATCTTGTCTCCCCACTCGTACGGATCTCCGCTATCATGACGCACTCCCGAAAAAAGTGTCGCATAGGTGAGCTGAAAATCACGCAGGAAGCAGTCTGTTGTTATGGTATCAGTAAGCGCAATACCGTTTAATATACCATACTCCTTAACCCATGCATCGAGTGCGTACCAGTTTGAATATGCCGGATTATGCTTGTGATTGCCCTGTCCTGTACACATAATCCACTCATGAGCCATTGTTCCCACCGGCTTTAAATTGAATTTCTTCGCAAGATATACGTTTGATGTACCAATAAAGTGTGAATCTGCTGGCAGCTCAACCTCTGCGATTGCCTTTACAGCCATCTCCTGCGCCTCAGCAGACAGACGGCGTCTTAGTCCAAATTCACTGAAATCGCTAAGCCTGTAGGTATCCTCCTCGAGCAGACGCACCTTCTCATCAAGCCTGCGCTTAAACTGCTTAAGCAGCACATCATAATCATATGCCATACGGAAGTACACTTCATTTACAATAGCAAGCACCGGAATCTCATACATCGAAGTATTAAGCCACGTGCCGGCTGCATCGATTGCCAGCCCACACGGTGCATCTGTTGTGATGGTAAACTCCTCATATCTTGGCTGCCAGAGTCTTAAAAAATCAACATATGTGCCCTTTATCCAGGTGATGTTATCAAGATATTCAAGTTCCTCCTCCGTAAAACGAAGCTGACAGAATGCCTGCACCTGTTCCTTTATCTCCTCGACCATCTCATCTGTAAAATGCACGTCTTTATTTCTGCACTTGAAGGTCCAGGTCGTTTTATAGCTTGTGAACTGATGGAAAATCGTCTGTCCCATGCTGAATTTATACATATCAGTCTCAAGGAGGCTGTTTATTATTTGTGGCAATCTCATCTGTTTTATGTCCTCTTTTCTTTCAAACCATTTACTACCGGTAATTTTAGTCTTGATTTTACCACTGCGACTATCAAATATCAAGCAGACGCACATGTTTAATTATCTTCAATTTATTTTCTTTACCGCCAGCATATTCACTGGTTCCAAAATAAAAACTCCCATGAAAGCCACTAACTGTGACCTCCATGGAAGCTTAATTGTTTATATTGCAGAGATAATAACCCAATAAATATATAAGATATTGTAATTATTCAGTTATGAATTATTTAAAGTATTTCACACCGCTCTCGAATATCTTCATATCCTGCTCGCCGTAGATATTGATTGCTACAGACTCGCCGCGACGCTCTGAATGAGCCATCTTGCCGAGGATTCTTCCGTCAGGAGATGTGATACCCTCGATAGACATGTATGAGCCGTTTACGTTCCACTCCTCATCCATTGATACATTTCCGTCCAGATCAACATACTGTGTGGCAACCTGTCCGTTTTCAAAGAGCTTATCAAGCCACTCTTTCGGTGCTACGAAACGTCCCTCGCCATGTGATGCCGGATTGCAGTAGGTCTGACCAAGCTTAGCCTGTGCAAGCCATGGGCTCTTGTTTGAAACAACCTTTGTATACACCATCTTTGAGATGTGGCGGTTGATTGTATTGTATGTGAGTGTAGGTGACTGTGCATCCTGCTGTCTGATCTCTCCATATGGTACAAGTCCAAGCTTGATAAGTGCCTGGAAACCGTTACAGATACCAAGTGCAAGTCCGTCCCTCTCATTGATGAGCTTTTCAACAGCCTCTGTCATCTTTGCATTTCTAAATGCTGTTGCAAAGAATTTAGCTGATCCCTCAGGCTCATCTCCTGCTGAGAATCCACCAGGGAACATGATAATCTGAGATTTGTCGATTGCCTTTACAAACTCATCAACCGAATCACGGATATCCTCTGCTGTGAGGTTCTTGAATACCTTTACGATTGTGTCAGCGCCTGCTCTTTCAAATGCCTTAGCACTATCATACTCACAGTTTGTTCCAGGGAATACAGGAATAAATACTGTAGGCTTAGCCACTTTATTCTTGCATACATAGATATTCTTTGCATCGTAGAGACCGCTATTTACCTTGCTTGTATCGTCTGTTGCCTTTGTATGGAAAACGCCCTCAAGCTTTGCTGTCCATACCTTGACAGCTTCCTCAACAGGAAGCACCATATCGTCACACTCGATAGTCTGCTTATCGTTTACATAGCCGACTACAGAGGCTGCATCTGAAATACCTGCTGCATCAATTACCTCTCTGACCTTTGAAAGTGCATCAACAGGAACCTCAGCTACGATATTACCAAAGCCAGGTGCAAAGAGTGTATCGCTTGTCACCTCATCCTCGATTGTTACACCAAGCTTGTTACCAAATGCCATCTTTGATACTGCTGCGGCAAGACCTTTTCCGTCAAGTGCATATGCTGAAACAATTGCGCCATCCTGGATAAGATTTCTGATTGCTGTATAAAGTGTCATAACCTGATCATATTTTGGAAGATCAAACTCATCCTTATCTATTGTAAATAGAACAAGCTGATTGCCCTCCTTCTTGAGCTCAGGTGTGATGATATCCTTTTCCTTTGCCACATCAACTGCAAATGATACGAGTGTAGGCGGTACATCAATATCATTGAAGGTACCTGACATGGAATCCTTTCCACCGATTGAAGGAAGTCCGAAGCCAATCTGAGCATCATATGCTCCGAGGAGTGCTGCAAACGGCTGGCTCCAACGCTTTGGATCCTCATTCATTCTGCGGAAGTACTCCTGATATGTCATACGGATTTTGCTGTAATCTCCGCCTGCTGCAACGATTCTTGAGATAGACTCAAGCACTGCATATATAGATCCGTGGTATGGGCTCCATGATGAAAGATATGGGTCGAAGCCGTAAGCCATCATTGTTACTGTATCACATTTGCCCTTTAATACAGGAAGCTTTGCAACCATTGACTGTGTCTCTGTGAGCTGGTAACGTCCACCATATGGCATATATACACTGCCTGCTCCGATAGAGCCGTCGAACATCTCAACAAGTCCCTTCTGTGAGCATACGTTAAGATCTTCAAGCTCTGCCTCCCAGGCACCCTTCATATCTCCTGCCTCAACCATCCTGGCTACAGCAGGTGTGCTGATTTTGTCCAGATAATTGTCACTCTCGCAAGGCATCTCAACCTCAACATCTGTCTCCTGATGAGCTCCGTTTGTATCAAGGAATGCACGAGAGATATTTACTACCTCTTTGCCTCTCCACTCAAGCACAAGTCTTGGATCCTCTGTAACTACCGCAACCTCTGTTGCCTCGAGATTTTCCTCCTTTGCGTATGCAAGGAACTGTTCAACATCAGAAGGCGCAACTACAACTGCCATACGCTCCTGTGACTCTGAGATAGCAATCTCTGTTCCGTCAAGACCTGCGTATTTCTTTGGTACCTTGTCAAGCTCTATGCGAAGTCCGTCAGCAAGCTCTCCGATAGCAACAGAAACTCCGCCGGCACCGAAATCGTTACATTTCTTGATGATATGGCTGACCTCTTCTCTTCTGAAAAGTCTCTGAAGCTTTCTCTCTGTAGGTGCATTACCCTTTTGTACCTCAGCTCCGCATACTGATGTAGACTTTGTATTGTGTGCCTTTGATGAACCTGTAGCACCACCGATTCCGTCACGTCCTGTGCGTCCTCCGAGAAGAATGATTTTATCTCCCGGATCTGAGTTAAGTCTCTGGACAGCACGTCTTGGAGCCGCACCCATAACTGCACCGATCTCCATACGCTTTGCAACATAATTTGGATGGTAAACCTCCTTGACATAGCCTGTTGCAAGTCCGATCTGGTTTCCATATGAGCTGTATCCGTGAGCTGCTTCTCTGACAAGCTTCTTCTGTGGAAGTTTTCCTTCAATTGTCTGTGAAACCGGTACTGTAGGATCTGCTGCACCTGTTACACGCATTGCCTGATATACATATGTACGTCCTGAGAGAGGATCTCTGATTGCTCCGCCAAGGCATGTAGCAGCGCCACCAAAAGGCTCAATCTCTGTAGGATGGTTGTGTGTCTCGTTCTTGAAGTTTACAAGCCACTCCTCTGTCTTTCCGTCCACCTCAACAGGTACCACGATAGAGCATGCGTTGATCTCATCAGACTCTTCCTGATCATCAAGCTTGCCCTCTGCCTTTAATCTCTTCATGGCAAGAAGTGCAAGATCCATCAGGCAGACAAATTTGTCATTTCTGTCCTTGTAGATATTTGAAAATGTATTGAGATAATCCTTGTAGGTATTTTCAATCGGTGTGCGGTAGAAGCCATCGTCAAACTTGACATTCTTAAGCTCTGTAGAGAATGTTGTATGACGGCAGTGATCTGACCAGTATGTATCGAGCACACGGATTTCTGTCATTGAAGGATCGCGCTTTTCCTCATTCTTAAAATAATTCTGGATATGAAGAAAATCCTTGAAGGTCATGGCAAGGTTCAATGATAAATAAAGCTCCTTCAGCTTGTCCTCTGCCATATCCTTGAAGCCGTCAAATATGATGACATCAGCAGGATCATCAAACTCCTGCACAAGTGTCTTAGGCTTTTCCATGCCGATGGCACGCGAATCAACAGGGTTGATGCAGTGCTTCTTAATAGCAGCAAACTGCTCATCTGTGATAGCACCCTCAATCACATATGTGATAGCACTTCTGATAATCGGCTCCTCATTCTCATTGAGAAGCTTCACACACTGCTCGGCTGAATCTGCTCTCTGGTCAAACTGTCCCGGTAAAAACTCTACAGTAAATACTTTTGCATCACCATAGTCAAATGTCTCCTCATAGATATCATCAACAGGCGGCTCTGAGAAAACTGTATACAGGGCTTTATTGTATGTCTCCTCTGATATATTTTCCACATCATATCTGATTAATACACGTACTGCCTCCACAGTTGTGATTCCCAGATAATGCTTAATCTCATGCTTTAATTCCTTTGCCTTTACCGCAAAGTCAGGTTTTTTCTCTACATATACACGACGTACGTTACTCATATGTTCTCCTTTCAATTCGAGAGTATGTAACCAATTATTCGTTACCGTCCGGCTTTTTGCACAATCGGACTTTAAAACTATGGTTGTAGTATAACACTTTAGTTATGATAAGTATAATTAATATATTTAATTTGTTTTATAAGTTGCGTTAATTATAGTTTTCTTATATAATGATATAAGGGTCAAAAGGTATTTTGCCCATCATTGATAAAAACAGATGCAAATAACCATATTTATACGGAGGATAACAAAATGGATATAAATTATGAGCTTTACAAGGTCTTTTACTACGTAGCAACGTCCCTGAGCTTCTCTGAAGCCAGCAAGAAGCTGTTTATTTCACAGTCCGCGGTAAGCCAGTCTATTAAGACTCTCGAAAAGAAGCTGGGACAGACTCTTTTCATCAGAAGCACAAAGAAGGTACAGCTCACTGCAGCCGGTGCCCTGCTTTTAAAGCACATTGAGCCTGCCATGAATCTTATTGCCCGCGGTGAAAGCCAGCTTTTAGACTCAGGCACACTTGGACTTGGCCAGCTTCACATCGGCGCAAGCGATACCATATGCCGTTATCTGCTGGTTCCTTACTTAAAGCAGTTCCATCAGAGGTTCCCGAATGTGCCTATCAAAGTCACAAATGCCACATCTATCCAGTGTGTGGAGCTTTTGGAGCAAAGGAAGGTTGACCTGATTGTCACGAATTTTCCAAACTCGCACCTCAATCACTCATACAGACAGAAAACCATATGCAACTTTTCCGATGTTTTTGTAGCAAATCCCAATTATTTCAAGCTTCGCAAGCAGGAGATAGCTTTTTCCGAGCTCAATAAATATCCTATCATGATGCTTGACCGAAACAGCACCACCAGTGAATTCCTGCATAATCTGTTTTTACAGCACCAGCTTGACCTGATTCCGGAAATTGAGCTAAGCAGTAACGATCTTCTCATAGACCTGGCCAAAATCGGACTGGGTATCGCATTCGTGCCTGACTACTGCATCAACCATGAGAATAAGGAGCTTTTCGTGCTGAAGACAAAAGAAAAGATGCCTCCACGCCAGATTGTTGTGTCCGTAAACACTACAATGCCCGTGTCAGCATCCACTGAGGAATTTTTAAATCTGCTCCCAGAAGTCGGCAACTAGTTTTCCGACATTTGCTATATTGCATGGCTTTCTGTCACTCCACTCGCGTGGATAGAGCAAATCATATTCTCTCTGCCAGAATCTCTCATCTAATAGCAAAATGACACCTGTGTCCTCCGTCGTCCTGATTACTCTTCCAGCCGCCTGGAGGACTTTATTTATGCCCGGATACCTGAAAGCATAGTCAAAGCCACAGCCGTTTTCGGCATCGTAATAATCCTTTAATATAGTTCTCTCATTGCTGATCTGCGGAAGCCCCGTTCCGACAACAATAGCACCTATCAGTCTGTCGTTTTTCAAATCAATGCCCTCACCGAATATGCCTCCCATGATGCCAAATGCCACAAGTGTTCTGTCCGATTCCTCACTAAACCTGTCCAGAAATTCCTCCCTTTCAGCCTCTGACATATTATTTTTCTGCAGCATAAGCTCTGTTTCGTCTGCATATTTTTCACAGTAAATATCTGCCACATCATTCATCATCTTATATGACGGAAAGAAAACCATATAATTTCCAGTCTTTTGCGCGACAACAGCATTAATATATCCTGCAATCCGCTCATACTCACTCCTTGAGCGCCTCGTGTACCTCGTGCTCACATCGGTTGCCATCGCAAGCAGCCTCTTTTTGCTGTCAAACGTACTGTCAGCATATATGGCATAGTTGTCTTTTTTTGTGCTTAGCAGGCTCTTGTAATAGTTTACAGGCAAAAATGTCGCCGAAAAAAACACAGCCGACTTGCCCTTATCCAGCCTCTTTTGTATATTAAGCGACGGGTCCACACAAAAAAGCTTTAGCATGAACCTGCCATCAGCCTCAAGCTCGGAATACATCACGTAGTGCTCATCCACCAGATCATAAATGTTCAGGAAATTGCGAAGCTCAAAATAAAAATCCATAACATCCCTTTTCCCCGGAAACTCATTAGCCTTCTGCAAAAACTCATCCAGAAGTGTCATAAGCCTCATAAAGGAAAATACCATATTACCAAACGTATCATATACCGTGTAATTCTCACACTCACGCTTCATCCCAAGCAGTATCTTATTGCACTTTTCAAGCGCTTTCTCAATGGAACGGCTGTGATCCTTCATAATGCGCTTCACAGTAAGGAAATCCTCCTTATAAATCTGAGCGCTATACATCTGCCTGCTTCTTTCGACCATATTGTGAGCCTCATCAATGAGAAAAATATAATCTCCCTTTATCCCCTCCTGAAAAAATCTCTTAAGATAAACATTCGGGTCAAACACATAGTTGTAATCGCAGATGACATTATCACACCAGCTAGCCGTATCAAGACAAAGCTCAAACGGACAAACGGTATACCTATCCGCCTGTGATAAAATATCATCCCTCTCAATCATTTCACATCTGTGAAGCAGGTCAAAAACCGCATCATTTACTCTGTCAAAATGCCCCTTTGCATACGGACAGGTTACCGGATTGCATTCCATCTCATCACACGGACATAGCTTTTCCTTTGCCGTTATCTGAATAGTTTTTGCCCTGTAACCATTTTTTTCAAGCAGCGCAAACGTTTCCTTTGCGACTGTTGCGGTGATTGTCTTCGCTGTCAGGTAAAAGATTCTGTCTGCCAGCTCCTCACCAACCGCCTTCACTGCCGGGAAAATAGTAGAGATAGTCTTTCCTACTCCTGTCGGAGCCTGCATAAAAAGAAGCTTCTGACGCATAATTGTCCTGTAGACATCAGATACAAGCTTTTTCTGCCCTGGTCTGTACTCAAACGGAAAATCGAGTTCTTTGATTGAAGCCTGTCTTTGATTTTTCATTTCACACTGAAACGTTGCCCATTTGCCATACTCTTCCATCAGGTCATCAAACCATTTTTTTATCTCTTCAAACGAGAACTCCTCGCGAAAATACTTAGTCTGCTCCGTTTCCAGATTGCAGTAGGTCATCTGAATGCCTATCGTTTCCATATTATTTTGCAGAGCAAAAATATATGCATAGCACATAGCCTGCGCACGGTGCACAAAAACCGGCTTTTCAAACAGCTCAACCTTTCTGTACATTCCCTTAATCTCATCAACAAAACACTTTCCATCCTCCGTAAAGATGCCATCTGCCCTGCCCTCGACAGTCAGCTCATACAAATCACCTTCAACAACAAGTGAAAGCGGCACCTCTGCCTGATACTCCTTCCCCATGCTGCCCTGGATTTTCCTGTGAATGCGTGTTCCCTCCATCATGGCATCGGCACTCATGGCTCTGGATGACCGGTTGTCTATGTCACCCTCCCTGAAAATAAATTCCACAAGGTTTCTGACCGAAATATGTAATTGTGTTTTCTTTTCACTATAGTTATTTCCAGCTTCTGTCATGTACTCTCCCTACATATTCCGGGCTATGTCAACGTTTTTTTGTTCCGGCAATATTTTCAGTCTGACTCCAGATATTTTTAATACACTGAACATAAAAAGAAGGAGAGCTCCAAGAAGAAACTCTCCCAAAGGATCTTATTCAATTGTATTACGCTACAGTGAATTTATCAACCACATTATCAAATGCCTGGTCATCGCCCATATAGCAGACCTTAAAGTCATTGTTTGTACCAATTCCAATCACTCCAAGAAGTGATTTCGCATCAATAAGAATCTGTCTATATTTGAGATCAATGTCAAAATCGCACTTAGAAGCAGCCCCAACAAATTCCTGAACATCATCCAATGTGTTAAGTCTGATTACTGTTTCCTTATTGTACATAGTTAACACCACCTTTATAATCTAAAACATAGTGCTTTCGCACATGTCAATCAATTGTTGCGCCTATTATAACATCTGATATTCATTTGTCAAAAAAATCATAATCCGTCATTTTCCGTCAATTCATGTCATTTATTTTAATAAATAACTTTTGCGTAACCGATTTTTCACTATATTTTCATGCATGTTTTTTCAAAAAAACAATATAACTGTGAAATTCTTACAAAAATGGTACGATATTTAATTAATTTAAATTCATTTTTTACAATTTTTCATTTATAAAACTTTATTCTCGTAATTCTTTAACGCATCTATATATATTTCACCGAGCTTGCTAAGCTTCGTGCCCTTGTGCTTGATATAGCCTATATGCATTTTTTCACTTTCCTTAAGTGGAATTGCCGCATAGTCATCACCGTTTAAATCCTCAGAAATAATACCTGAGCACAGTGTAAATCCGTTGAGCCCCACCATGAGATTGAGCATTGTGGCTCTGTCATCAGCCTTTATGACACGCTTGTACTCATACGTGCTCATCATCTCCTCAGCATAATAAAAGGAATTGTTCACACCCTGTTCAAAGGTCAGACATGGATATTCCTGCAAATCATCAAGTGTAATCTCTTTTTGGCCGGCAAGCGGATGTTTTTTCCAGAGATACACATATGTATTGCATGTGAAGAGCTCTTTAAACTCAATGTCACATTCCTTAAAAAGCTTTCTTAAAACCTTTTCATTGAAATCACTTAAATAAAGAACTCCAATCTCACTCTTTAAGTTCTTTACGTTGTCTATTACCTCTTTCGTCTTTGTCTCGTGGACAGCAAACTCGTACTCATCCATGCCCACCTCTTTAGCAAGCTGTACAAAGGCCTTTACTGCAAATGAATAGTGCTGCATGGAAACCGAGAATTTCTTTTTGGACTCCACATTCAGATACCGGTTCTCAAGCAGATGATACTGCTCCACAACCTGTTTGGCGTATCCTAAAAACTCCTCGCCCTCCGCTGTGACTGTAATTCCACGGTTATTTCTCATGAATACCGTGATTCCAAGCTCTTCCTCCACCTCTCGTACTGTGGCGGACAGATTTGGCTGTGAAACAAAAAGCTTCTTTGCCGCCTCATTCATGGAATTGGATTCTGCAATTGTAAGTACCTGCCTGAGTTGTTGAAGTGTCATTTTCTCTCCTATTGTGAACTGACGGTTTTTAGCAGAATGTGTAACTATTCAGCGCCGGGCACCTTCGTAAAAACCGCACAATTGTAATATATTAGATAAAATTGTGTATAAACGATGCCCTGTGTATCGGTGATGGTCCTATCTCCTTTAGTGCCTTGATATGCTCTGCCGAGCCATAGCCCTTGTTTGATGCAAATCCATAGCCGGGATATATGTTATCATACTCAACCATCATCCGATCCCTTGTGACCTTAGCCACAATGCTGGCTGCCCCTATTGATATGCTTTTGGCATCTCCCTTTATAATCGGAACCTGCTTTATATCCACCCCCGGGATTGTGACTGCATCGTTAAGTGTCAAATCCGGTGCCGGATCAAGCTTTCCGATTGCCTGTCTCATCGCCTCATATGTAGCCTGCAATATATTTATCTCATCTATCCGCTCGTGCGATGCCATACCTATTCCTACAGAAACCGCCTTTTCCATTATGACATCGTAAAGCTCATCACGCTTTGCAGCCGTAAGCTTCTTTGAATCATTGATATATAAAATATCACAGTCCTTTGGCAGAATAACCGCACATGCCACAACCGGACCTGCAAGCGGTCCGCGTCCCACCTCATCTATGCCGCAAATATGAGCATATGATGCGTACTCACGCTCATATTTCTTGAGACCTTCAGTGCGGATAAGCTCCTTCTCATACTTGTCCAGACGCTTTTTTGCACTATCTACAAGCTTAATCACTCCGCCCCTTTCATCTGAGCCGTATGCCTCAATGAACTGTGTAAGCTGTGAATCTGTGATGCTTTTAAGTTGTTCCTTAATATCGCCTATTTTTTCTGCTGACATATCCTTGTCCTATCGTCTATTCTTCGTAACTGTTCTTCTATATCTTGGGTCTCTCCAAAGTGATATGGCCTAATTTACCGCTTCTGAAATCATCTATGATGAGTGCAGCTGCCTTGCTGTAATCAGGCTCTCCTCCCTTTGAAAGGCATTTTCTGTTGACAGCGACAGCACTTATAAGCTCTATGATATCGTTTTCCTCGCTCACCTCGTATCTTTGTGCCAAAAGCCCCGGATACTCTGCTTTTAGGAACTTTACAAGTTCCACGGCAAGCTCATCAACATTTAAAATCTCATCCTTTATCGAACCGATGAGTGCAAGCCTAAGTCCCACTGTCTGATCCTCAAATTTCGGCCACAGTATGCCCGGGGTATCGAGCAGCTCAACACTTTTATTGAGCCTGATCCACTGCTTGCCCTTTGTCACGCCCGGCTTGTTTCCTGTCTTGGCACAGGCTTTTCCGGCGTATGAGTTGATAAATGTGGACTTTCCAACGTTTGGAATACCCACCACCATAGCTCTTACCGGTCTGTTTTTGATACCACGCTTTCGGTCTCTTTCAATCTTTTCCTTGCAGGCCTCCATCACGATATCTGTGATGCTCTTCATGCCTGACTTGCTTCTAGCATCAAGACTGACTACAAAAAAGCCCTTTTCCTTGAAAAATGCACTCCACTCCCTGGTACGCTCCTTGTCGGCCAGATCCGCCTTGTTCATCAGAATGAGCCTGTATTTGTTTTTTCCAAGCTCATCAATGTCCGGATTACGGCTGGATAGTGGAATTCTTGCATCCACAAGCTCTATAACCAGATCTATTAATTTAATGTCCTCCTGCATCTGACGCTTTGCCTTGGTCATATGCCCAGGGTACCACTGAAAATTCATAATTCACCTGTCCTTTATCTATATATGTTATAACTATTGCTACTTGATTGTTCCAAAGCTTCCAATGCCTGAAAATCTAAACCATGCCTTGCCGATAATATAGTCTCTCTTTACATTGCCAATATTGGCATAGCGGCTGTCCTCACTGTTGTTTCGATTGTCTCCAAGTACAAAATACTCGTCCTTTTCTAGCTCTATAGGATCTGAGGCAAGCCCTGCATCCTCCATTGAGGCAACGTCCGTTGATTCCTTGTACAGCTCATCATTCACGTACAGTGCGCCGTCTTTTATCTGAACAGTATCTCCCGGCACCGCTACCACTCTCCTGACATAATAATGCGACTTATTATTTCCGTTTGGCAGAAATACTATCACGTCTCCTGACTTTGGCTTTGACATGATATATGCAAACCTGTTCACAAGAATATTATCATCGTTCTCCAATGTCTGCTCCATAGCCTGGCCCACCACATTTGTACGTATACCGAAAAATGACACCAGCACATATGCCAGACCTATCACTACAATCAGCTCCACTACCCACGAAACAATTTCCTTGAACAATGGCAGATTAAATTTTCTTCTTTGCCTTCTAAAGCTAAGTCCTGCTCGTCTTCTGGACATCTTACACCTCTTGCTAACTAATATTTTATTGCGTAATCTTAATTATATATTGTTTTCATGTTTGTTGCAAGCTGTAACCCTGAAAACTAAAAAGACCATTCTCATACGATTGCTCGCAGAAAATGGTCTCTTTCGCGTAAAATATTATTTTACAAGCTCTTTAACCTTAGCAGCTTTTCCGATACGGTCTCTTAAGTAGTAAAGCTTAGCACGACGTACTTTACCTTTACGTACAATCTCAACCTTCTCTACGTTTGGTGAGTGGAGTGGCCATGTCTTCTCAACACCTACACCGTTAGAAAGCTTTCTAACTGTGAATGTTGTACGGTTTGATCCGTTCTGCTTTTTGATTACTGTTCCCTCGAATACCTGGATACGCTCACGGTTACCCTCTTTGATTTTTCCGTATACCTTTACAGTATCTCCTACAGAAAACTCAGGTGCCTCGGCCTTTAACTGCTCGTTCTCGATGCTTTTAATAATTTCACTTGCGTTCATTTTGTGACCTCCTAATTATTTTGACGTTCTTAATGCTACTACTATTTTCACAACAGAGGACCATCTCTTTTATTCACAACATTGGTACTTTACCACAGATTCATGGGATTTGCAAGTATTTTTTACTATCTTTTGCCTACCTTATGCATTATTTTTAGTCATCCAGTATACGGATGATTTTGAAAAATGCAATCCCATACTCTCCTGCAGCTTCATAGATGCCTCATTGCCCACGATTATCTGTCCATATGGTATCCATCCGTTTTCCAGTGCCATGTTGAAAGCATATGTTTCAAGGGCTGTGGCAAGCTTTCGGTGCCTGTACTGCGGCTTTACATAGAGCATGCCTATGCTGCCCTCCTCATGGATTCCGATAATTCCCGCGAGGGTATTAATGGTATCATTAGCAGTATTATCACCAAAAAAAGCTCCATAGACTGCCCCTGCCTCTATCCTGTCTACAATATAGTCAGGATTGTCAAAGCCCGGGTACATTGGCGCAGCCTCCTGTATATCAGCTGCATCCAGCTTTCTTATAATTAAGCCATTCGGCATCGGCTTTCCATCCGGTCTGTACAGTCCGCTGACAGATAGCTTTTCTTTGTTTGTATACACAGCCTGCCTGCACTCTACAGTCTCATTAAAGCCATTTGCTTTAAAAAGTTCAACATACCTTTGCTGATGAAGCACTATGCCGTTTGTGATCTGATCTGTAACGGTTTCTGGAATATGCTGACTGCTGTATTTATCAACAGACTTTGTGACATTTTCCGGTGCCAAATCAATAAGCTTCGACCCGCCCTCATCCGGTCTTGTATGAAAGCATACCTTTGAGACCATGTCCCGAAGCAGATATTCGCCATCTGCCTCAAACAGTATCTCGGCGCAGCCCCTGTTTATAAGCTCTATCATATCAATATGAAGCAGTTTATTTTTCATAAGAAACTCTCTGCATTTATCAAGTCTTTTAAACCCGGCATACAAATCCGGTCTGCGCTCCTTTGTGCGCTCAATAGACTTTTCAAGGCGCCATGCATCTATCTTTTTCTGATTGCCTGACATCAGTACCTCAGGCACCTTTTTGCCATGCCACTCAACAGGACGTGAATACTGAGGGTATTCGAGCAGATTGCCATGAAACGACTCTGTCTCTGCCGAAATGTCATTGTGCAACACCCCGGGAACCAGACGTGAAATTGCATCTATCATCACCATCGACGGCAGCTCTCCGCCTGTTAGAACATAGTCACCGATAGAAACATAATCCGTTACCGTCTCCTCCAGCACACGCTCGTCAATACCTTCATAGTGTCCACATAGAAAAATGAGGTCATCACACTTTGCAAATTCTGCTGCCATCTGCTGGTTGAACACGCTGCCCTGTGGAGTAACATAAATCAGACGCGCATTGTGATTTTTTATTTCTTCTGCTGTATTTTTATATGATGTATTTTCATATAATATATTTTCATCGGCGATATTTTTCTCGGAATTATCACCTGAATGGACCTGATTACATTTATTGATCTGACTCACCACACTGCGCACAGCCTGATACACCGGCTCTGCCTGCATAAGCATCCCCGCGCCGCCACCATATGTGTAATCATCAACCTTATTGTGCTTATTGTGCGCAAAATCCCTGATATTTACCGTATTGAGTGATATAATATTCTGTTTTAAAGCTCTGCCTGTGATACTCTCTGACAGTCCCTGTTCTATCATCTGTGGGAATAAGGTCAGCACATGAAATCTCATTTCCTATATCTCCTATATCATCCTGTTTTACAGTTTTACGATTTAAAATGTATGATTTTGTTCAATTTTATATCTCATTTTACGGTTTTTGCAGTTTGAGATGTAGCTATCTCAAACCTGCCAGCAGATGCACCTTCATCGTGCCATTTTCCACATCAACGTCCAGTATACAATCCTTTATTGCCGGAATCAGCAGATCATTTGCACCGGCTTTCTTAACAACATACACATCGTTGGCACCGGTCTGGAGCACATCATCTATAACTCCAAGCTCCTCTCCTTCGTCTGATGTGACGGAAAGCCCGATAAGATCAGCTATAAAGTACTCATTTTCCTCAAGTGGCACCGCATTTTCCCTTGTCACAAAAAGAGGTGCCTTTTTATATTTTTCTACATCATTTATGTCATCTATGCCCTTAAATTTCAAGATAACCTGGTTCTTGAAAAATTTGACAGAAGTTATTTCCAAATCCCTGCGCTCTTTGCCATTATCCAGAATGACATTTTTAAGCTTTTTAAAACGGGCAGCATCGTCAGTGGTTGGGAACACCTTTACCTCACCGCGAATGCCGTGTGTGCTCGTAATTACACCTACCTGTAGTAAATCTTCCATTCTCTGTCTCCTGATATTAATATAAATCATAACTATTCAGCCCACGCACATTCTCAAAACCATACAATACCGGTTCTGAATAGTTACTATAAATTATAAAAAAACAGGCATCTCATAAGAGATGCCTTTATGTTACTGTACTATCTCAACAATAACCTTTTTGTCTTCTTTAGAGGCTGCGGCCTTAACAACTGAACGAATAGCCTTAGCAATACGTCCCTGCTTGCCGATCACTTTGCCCATGTCAGACTGTGCAACACGTAATTCCAAAACAATTGCTTTCTCGTTTTCGGTCTCAGTTACATTAACCTCATCCGGATAATCAACTAAAGATTTTGCAATTACTTCAACTAATTCTTTCATTACGCCACCTCTTTATCCTATTTCTCGATACCAGCACTCTTGAAGATTCTAGCTACTGTCTCAGTTGGCTGTGCGCCGTTTGATAACCATTTCTTAGCTAATTCCTCATTTACATGATACTCGCTAGGATCCTTAGTTGGATCGTATGTTCCGATCTCCTCGATGCATCTTCCATCTCTTGGTGATCTAGAGTCTGCAACTACGATTCTATAGAAAGGAGCTTTCTTCTGTCCCATTCTTCTTAATCTGATCTTTACTGCCATTTTGTTTCACCTCCTCATAGGTTTATTGAATAATATATATCAAAAGTAAAATAAATACTTTTGTTAACAAAACATGAAATTCTTTAATGAAATTCCTTTAATGAAATCCATTAAAACGGAAGTCCTTTGAATAAGCCTCCAAGACCACCGCCTCCACGGCGTCCCTTCTTGCCGCCCATCATGCCGGGCATCTGCTTCATGAACTTCTTTGTCTGCTCAAACTGCTTTACAAGTCTGTTGACCTCTGATACATCCACACCTGCTCCTCTTGCTATACGAGCCTTGCGGCTTGGATTAAGAAGCTTTGGATTTCGTCTTTCCTCAGGTGTCATGGAATAGATGATTGCCTCTGTGCGGGCCATGCCCTTTTCAGCTTCATCTGTATCAATATCCGGCATCTTGCCTCCACCGATACCCATGCCCGGCATCATGCCCATCACGCTTGAAAGACCGCCCATCTTCTTCATCTGACTCATCGAATCAAGGTACATCTCAAAATCAAACTCATTTTTGCGCATCTTCTGCTCAAGCTTCTTGGCCTGTTCCTCATCAATGTTCTCCTGCGCCTTCTCAATCATGGAAAGCACATCGCCCATGCCGAGGATTCTTGAAGCCATACGCTCCGGATAGAACTGCTCAAGGTCTGAAAGCTTCTCGCCCATACCTGCGTATAGTATCGGCTTTCCTGTAACGGCTCTGATTGAAAGTGCCGCTCCACCTCTGGTGTCACCATCAAGCTTTGTGATGACAACTCCGTCAATTCCTATCTTTTCATCAAAGGTACCTGCTACATTTACCGCATCCTGACCTGTCATGGCATCTACCACGAGGATGGTCTGGAAAACATCAGTAGCTTCTTTTATCTCAATAAGCTCTGCCATCATATCCTCATCAATATGAAGACGTCCGGCAGTATCGATGATAACAACATTGAAATCGTTTTTCTTAGCGTGCTCCACAGCAGCCTTTGCGATGTCGGCAGGCTTGTTTTTGTCACCCATTGAGAAAACCTCAACGCCCTGCTTCTCACCATTTATCTTTAACTGCTCAATCGCAGCCGGACGATATACATCACAGGCTACAAGCAGTGATTTCTTGCCCTTGCTCTTAAGCTTTCCGGCAATTTTTGCTGTGGTGGTTGTCTTGCCGGCTCCCTGAAGACCTACCATCATGATAACAGTAAGCTCCTTGCCCGGCCTGAAAGCAATCTCTGTCGTCTCAGAGCCCATAAGCTTAATCATCTCTTCGTTTACGATTTTGATGACCATCTGTCCGGGATTGAGACCATTCATGACATCCTGTCCGATTGCTCTCTCCTGAACACTCTTTGTGAACTGCTTAACAACCTTGAAGTTAACATCGGCCTCAAGGAGTGCCATCTTAACCTCTTTAAGAGCAGCCTTTACATCATCCTCAGTAAGCTTTCCCTTGCTGCGGAGATTCTTGAAAACGTTCTGCAGTTTTTCTGATAAACTGTCAAATGCCATATTACAGCTCCTCTAGTATCTGATTCGAAATAGCTTCGATTTCATTCATTAATAGCTCATTATGTGATTTCTTAAAATCATTTGTCAGCTCATGAATCCTTCGTATGTCACTCTTTATGGACATGAACTTTTCAACAAGATGTAGCTTTGCCTCATAGTCAAGCAGCTTCTTATTGCATCTCTTAATCAGATCGGCAACACCCTGACGGGAAATCCCCTCCTCGGATGCTATCTCACCGAGTGACAAATCATTGAAGACAAAATCCTCATATACCTGACGCTGATGCTCATTCAAAAGCTCACCGTAGAAATCATATAAATATGCCTGTTCAAGTTTTTCTTCCATATCAAGTATCCTCTTTTTCCCTCGAACCTATGGTAGAATAACACATAGTTTGCCCGGTGTCAAGTAAAAATACTTGATACTTTTATTTTTATATCATAGTGCGTACAATTCTTGGCTTATAGCCCTTCTTCTCGAGCGCAGCTATAATCTGCTCCTTGTGCTCTGTACCAAAACACTCAAGCGTGATGCGAAGCTCGACAGCCGCACTTCTGTTTGTAGTGACAAACTGGTTATGCTCCAGCTTGATTACATTGCCCTGTACATCGGCAAGAGTCTGTGAAACCTTGGCAAGCTCGCCCGGCTTATCCGGCAGAAGCACTGAAACAGTAAAGATTCTGTCTCTGAAAATAAGACCCTGCTGTACAACTGATGACATGGTAATAACATCCATGTTGCCGCCACTTAGGATAGAAACCACCCTCTTGTCCTTTACACCGAGATGCTTAAGCGCAGCTACAGTCAGAAGACCTGAGTTTTCGACTATCATCTTGTGATTCTCAACCATGTCAAGGAAGGCCACGATAAGCTCGTCATCCTCCACTGTGATAATATCATCAAGATTTTTCTTTATGTATGGGAAAATATTTGAGCCCGGTGTCTTTACCGCTGTTCCGTCTGCAATAGTATTTACACTTGGTAAAGTGGTCACTTTTCCATTCTTAAATGACTCCTGCATACAATTGGCACCGGCCGGCTCCACTCCGATAACCTTAATCTTTGGATTTAATAGCTTTGCAAGTGTGGATACACCTGTTGCCAGTCCGCCTCCTCCGATTGGAACGAGGATGTACTCAACAAGCGGAAGCTCCTTGAATATCTCCATAGCAATAGTTCCCTGTCCTGTTGCGACAGCTAAATCATCAAACGGATGGATAAATGTGTAGCCCTCTTTCTCTGCAAGCTCATATGCCTTGGCACATGCCTCATCATACACATCTCCGTAAAGCACTACCTCAGCGCCGTAGCTCTTTGTACGGTTTACCTTGATAAGAGGTGTGGTGGTAGGCATCACGATGACAGCCTTGCAGCCATAGCACTTTGCAGCATACGCAACACCCTGCGCATGGTTTCCTGCAGATGCTGTGATGAGTCCCTTTGCCCTCTCCTCGTCTGTGAGGGTGCTTATCTTGTAGTACGCACCTCTGACCTTGTAAGCTCCGGTAAACTGCATATTTTCAGGCTTCAGATATACCTTATTGCCTGTCTGGTCACTTAAAAAGTCACTGTAAATGAGCTTTGTCTCAAGGGTGACCTCCTTGACCTTCTCACTTGCTTCTTCAAATTTATCTAATGTCAGCATATTTGTTCTCCCTTTCATTTCTTCGGTATAACTATTCATACCCACCCACACATTATTCGCAAAAATGCATTGTTCTCAGTGGTTCTGAATAGTTATTTTTCATTATATTATACCAAAAATTCCGTACAGATATATATAAACTGATATATCAGATTATTATAAACAATATAACTTATACGCTCAAAGATATTCTCAAATTATTCCGTTTTAGTATCAAACAATGCATTCACGAACTCGTCCGAATCAAATTTCTGCAAATCATCGATGGTCTCACCGATTCCGATATACTTGACCGGCACTGAAAGCTCCGACTGTATCGCTACAGCGATACCGCCCTTTGCCGTACCATCCATCTTAGTAAGAACGATGCCCGAAATCTTTGCCACATCAGAAAACTCTCTCGCCTGAACCAGTGCATTCTGGCCTGTAGTCGCATCAAGCACCACGAGTGTCTCTCTGTATGCATCCGGATACTCACTCTCCAGGATTTTATTAATCTTTCCAAGCTCATTCATCAGATTCTTTTTATTGTGGAGTCTTCCGGCTGTATCCACGAGAAGCACATCTGCGTTTCTGGCCTTTGAAGCTGCAACTGCATCATATACAACAGCTCCCGGGTCAGCACCCTCGGCACCGCCAATCATATCAACCCCGGCGCGGTTTGCCCATTCCTTCAGCTGGTCTCCTGCTGCCGCCCTGAAGGTATCGGCCCCTGCAATAACCACCTTCTTGCCCTGTTCCTTAAGCTTTCCTGCAAGCTTTCCGACAGTGGTAGTCTTTCCTACTCCGTTGACACCGATTACAAGCACAACAGATTTTTCATTTTCAAATCTGTAGGCTGTCTCCTCCACCTTCATCTGCTCCTTGATGCTCTCAATCAAGAGTTCCTTGCACTCTGCCGGCTCCTTGATGTGCTGCTCCTTCACCTTCCTCTGCAAATCCTCGATGATACTCTCTGTAGCTCTCACTCCGAGGTCTCCCATGATGAGAATTTCCTCAAGCTCCTCATAAAAATCATCATCTATATGCGAAAATCCACTGAAAAGTGAATCTATGCCTGAAACAATATTGTCTCTGGTCTTTGTCAGTCCTGAAACGAGCCTCTTAAAAAAGCCCGGCTTCTTTTCTTTTTCTTCCATTTCAACTCTCCATAAATAAATTTTACTGTGTCAGATCATTCTCTATCAGATTCACTGAAACGAGTGTTGAAACACCCTTTTCCTGCATCGTGATACCATATAGTCTGTCCGCAGCCGCCATTGTACCACGTCTGTGTGTGATAACGATAAACTGTGTGTTCTTTGTAAGCTTGTTCAGATAATTTGCATAGCGCGAAACGTTTGAGTCATCAAGCGCCGCCTCAATCTCATCAAGCAGACAAAACGGTGATGGCTTAAGTGCCTGAATGGCAAACAAAAGTGCAATAGCGGTGAGCGCCTTTTCTCCACCGGACATCTGCATCATATTCTGAAGCTTCTTTCCGGGCGGCTGTGCGACGATTCTTATGCCGCACTCCAGTATATCCTCATCCTCCACAAGCTCCAGGGAACCATGTCCACCACCAAAAAGCTGCTTAAAGGACTTGTCAAACTCTCTCTGAATCTCGGAAAACTTCTCTGTAAACTGCTTTCTCATACCACTGTCAAGCTCATCAATGATTCCGACCAGAGTCTTTTCAGCCTCGATAAGGTCATCATGCTGTCCCTTTAAGAACTCATAACGCGTTGAAATCTCCCTGTATTCCTCAATAGCGTTGACATTTACATCGCCGAGACATCTGATTTCGTCCTTTATGCCTGCAATCAGCTTCTTTAATGAAGGCAGATCATCGTATGCATCATTTCTAAGCTCTGCTGCCGCATGCGGAGTAAGCTCATATTCATCCCACATGTAGTTGGTCTGAGTCTCTGAAGCCTCCTTCAGCTTCTCTCTCTGGCTATTCAGTCTGAAAAGCTCCTTATCCAAATCAGCCTGTTTCTTTGAAACTTCCTCCTGCTTTGCAAAAAAGCCTCTGTAATCCTCAGACATCTTTTCCTTTTTTGTAAGGCTCTCCCTAAGCTCCTCGTCAAGCTTGGAATTGTTGTCCTTTGATGCCAGAATGGTCTGTGTGATTGCATCAATATCAGCCTGCTTCTTTTTAATATCATCCTTTGCAGCAGCTGCACCTTCCACAAGGCTTTCCTTCTGCTCATCAAATTTCTCTATCTCTGAATTGATACGATTGATATTTTCTATAGCAAACTCTGCCGTCTTTGTGATATTTGCAAGCTCAAGTGAAATGGCAGCGGCCTTGTGTGAAGCCTCCTGCTCAAGTACTCCCTGCTTTTCAAGTATCTCACTGTATGAGCTGTTTTCCTTCTCAAGCTGCTCCTCACGCTGCTTTGATGCCTCAAGCTGCGCTGCAATATCCTTCTTGCCTTGATTTATCTCTTCGAGCTGTTTTTCAATCTCGGCATTTTCTGTGCGCAGATCCTCGTAGACATTCGCACTCTCCTTCTTTTGCTGGTCTGCCCTGTCAACAGAAATCTGTGCTGTGTTCTGCTCAATATACTTCTCCTGCAGCAAAGTCTTTGTGGCTGCTATATCCTCCTCGCCAAGCGCAATAGCAGTCGCAATATCATCCTTTCTGGCTCTAAGCTCTTTAAGCTTTGTCTTAGTCTGATCAACTCTCTTTTCAAGCTCCTCAATCTCACGATTTCTCGCAAGCAGATTGGATGAATTTTTAAACGCACCACCGGACATAGAGCCTCCCGGTGCCAGATACTCGCCCTCGACAGTCACAATATGGAGTGAATAGTGATTTTTCTTAGCAAGCGCAATGGCATTGTCAATTGTGTCCACCACAATCACTCTGCCAAGCAGGTATGCAACAACCTCATCAAACTTCGGATCACACTTCACCAGCTTATTTGCAATGCCAAGCACACCATTTTCGCCGAGTGCCGCCTCATTTTTAGTATTTCTGTTTGCACGCACACTTGTAAGAGGTAAAAACGTAGCCCGACCAAAATGATTGGCCTTCAAAAAGCCAATCATCTTTTTGGCTGTAGCCTCATCCTCAGTGACGATATTCTGGATATTACCACTTAAGGCTGTCTCTATCGCTATTTCATAGCGCTTATCCACCTGGATAAGATCTGAAACTACTCCGAGAAGCCCCGGATTTTTAGCCTTCTGCTCCATAACACGCTTGATGCTGTTACCATAGCCATCATAGCGCTCAGCAATATTTTTAAGTGACTCAAGCCTGGAAACAGACTTATGATACTCTGTGGAAGCCTCCTCCATCAGGCGGGCATTCTCTCTGGACTTATCTCTCCACTCCCTGGCCTTTGCCAAAAGAGCCGACTCCTTTTCCTTTAAACCGGCTATCTCTTCATTGACAGCATTAAGCTTCTTATTAGCCTCATCCAATATATCATCAAGCCCTGCTTCCCTTGTCTTCCTATCTAAAAGACGCTTGGTAAGCTCTGCCTTTCTGATATTAATCTGCTCAAGCATAGTGGCAAAACGCTGCTGCCTTGACTGGATACTGCCTCGCTCCTGAAGCAGGGCGATAAGCTCATTCTTGCCCTTTTCCAGTCCGTCATTGCAGCGGTTAACCTCTGCAAGCACAGCCTCATGCTCGTTTACCGCAAGAAGCTCGTTCTGCTTCATCTGCTCTATCTCAGCTTCCAGTGTGGCTTTTTTGTCATCATACTCTTTCCTGCTTTTAAGACGCTCAGCCTTTTCCTTTTCGATAGCTAAAAGACGCGACTGCAAATGCTCATCCGTCATTTCGGCCGTGTGAATCTGCTCCTTTAAAAGCTCTATCTGATTCTCAAGCTTCTGTCTGGTGGATGAAGTGCTTGTAATGCTCTCACGAAGAGACTCGATACGCTCATCCATCTGCTGCATATCGTTCCCAAGCCTCTCATACTCTGCCTTTATGCTCTCGTATGTGGCGTTGGTCTCCTTTAGCTCGTCATCCGCAATAGCGTATTTCTCATCAGCTGACTTAAGCTCGGTCTCAATGCGCGCTGATTCAAGCAAAAACATGTTGACATCGTAGTTCTTCAGTTCTTCTCTCTTTTTAAGATATGTATGAGCCTTCTCGGACTGTCTCTGTAACGGACCTACCTGTCTCTCAAGCTCTGTCAGGATATCATTGACACGCACAAGGTTCTCCCGCTCATTATCGAGCTTCTTTTGTGCTGTAAGCTTTCTCTTTTTAAACTTCACAATGCCGGCAGCCTCATCAAACAGCTCTCGCCTCTCTTCCGGCTTTCCACTTAAAATCCTGTCAATCTGGCCCTGTCCAATGATGGAATAACCCTCTTTACCGATACCGGTATCATAGAAAAGCTCCGAAACCTCCTTGAGTCTACACGGATTGCCATTGATTAGATACTCACTCTCCCCTGACCGGTAAACACGTCTGGCAACCGTAACCTCATTGAAATCAATCGCAAGCGAATGGTCTGAATTGTCAAGTGTGATGGCAACATACGCGTATCCAAGCGGCTTCCTGTTCTCAGTGCCTGCAAAAATGACATCCTGCATGCTGGCACCACGAAGCTGCTTTGCGCTCTGCTCACCGAGCACCCATCTGACCGCATCGGCGACATTACTCTTTCCACTGCCGTTTGGCCCGACAATACCTGTGATGCCGTTGTGGAACTCAAAAACAATTTTGTTGGCAAAGGACTTAAAGCCCTGTACTTCCAAACTCTTTAAATACATTAAAAACTCCTATTCCCTGTTTCTGTACAAAAGAAGTGCCTGATATGCAGCCTGCTGCTCCGCCGCCTTCTTTGTGTGGCCTTCTCCCTCGCTGACACGCTCGCCGTCCACAAGCACCGCAACTGTAAACTGCTTGTCATGGTCCGGACCGCTCTCATCAATAAGTTCATAGGAAAGCTGCTCGTGTCTGCCCTGTATAAGCTCCTGAAGGATAGTCTTGCTATCATAAAAGAGCTGCTTATTCTCAATATCAGTCATGATAAACCTAAGCACAAACTCCTTTGCATTAGTAAAACCACCATCTAAATAAATTGCTCCAATCACTGCCTCAAGTGCATCAGAAAGAATCGATTTTCTCTTTCTGCCACCTGTATGATCCTCGCCCCTGCCAAGACGTAAGTACTTTCCAAGGTCAAGTGGCTTTGTACAAAGTGCAAGAGTCGGCTCACAAACAATGCTTGCGCGCAGCTTGGTAAGCTCACCCTCAGGCTTTTGCGGATAATTGATAAACAAAAACTCACTTGAAACTATTTCCAAAACAGCATCGCCCAAAAACTCCAGACGTTCGTTATCAGAATGCTTTTTCATGTGCTTTTCATTGGCATACGAGCTGTGTGTCAGCGCCTGCTCAAGCAGATGTCGGTTCTTGAACGTATAGCCTATTTTGCTTTGAAATTCATTTAAATCTGCCATAATTTTTCCTCTATTTCTATATCTATCCATTTACATGTTCCGTGAGTATAACGAAAAGCCCTCATAATAAAGGGCTTTTCATTAGTTAAACATACTACTGCTCGCTTACAGCTTTTTTAATCTGCTCAACAGCATCGCCTACAGTGACGATTTTCTCTGCTTCCTCATTAGGAATCTCGATATCGAACTCTTCCTCGATACCCATGATAATCTGGAATACATCCAGAGAGTCAGCGCCAAGATCATCAATGAAGGTTGACTCCATAGTAACCTCGGTCTCGTCCACGTTAAGTACCTCGACAATAATGTCTCTAAGCTTCTCAAATTCCATTTTTAATACCTCTCATTTCTGTTTATAGTGACCAATCATACAGCAGTACTGCTATCTAATCAGCCGGCTTATTAATAATATATTCTTTAATTTTATCATTAATCTCTTTTTCCTTAAATGTAACACATTGGAAAACAGAGTTAGTGATTTCCTTTGCCTTGGAGCTGCCGTGGGTCTTTACCACAAGACCATTCAATCCTAAAAGCGGTGCTCCGCCGTACTCGGTCGCATCAAATGACTTTAGCGTATTCTTAAGAGCCGGAAGTGCAAGTGCAGCTCCTATCTTGCTCTTTAGTGTGCTCATGAGACCCTTCTTTATGACTCCGATAAGAGTGGAGCTAAGGCCCTCGTAGAGTTTTAATATGACATTGCCCGTGAAAGCCTCGCAGACTATAACATCGGCATCTCCCTTTGGAATATCCCTTGCCTCAATGCTTCCGACAAAATTGATATCTGTGCACTCTCGAAGAAGCGGCATGGTCTCCTTTACCAGGGCATTACCTTTCTCCTCCTCTGCACCGATATTGACCAGTGCAACCTTTGGATTCTTCACGCCGACAACATGCTCCATATAGATAGAACCCATCTTAGCAAACTGTACCAGATGCTCAGCTCTGGCATCCACATTGGCACCACAGTCTATGAGCAGAGATACGCCCCTCTCAGTCGGAATAAGCGGTGCCAAAGGCGGCCTTTGTATGCCCTTTATCCTGCCGACTATTACCTGTCCTCCGACAAGTACAGCACCTGAGCTTCCTGCCGAAACAAATGCATCAGCCTCTTTATTCTTGACCATATTCATGCCAACAACGATTGATGACTGCTTCTTTCGTCTGATTGCCAGAACCGGCGGCTCTGCCATCTCTATAACCTCAGGCGCATCTACTATCTCTATCTGCTCCTTAGGATATGTATACAAAGAAAGCTCCCTCTCTACCGGTACCTTCTGTCCTACAAGAAATATCTTTATATCATTTCTTTTGTTAACCGCATCTACCGCACCCTTTACTACCTCTGCGGGTGCATTGTCGCCACCCATTGCATCGAGTGCGACCCTTGTTGTACTTTGCATTGTGACCTCCCTGTGCCTGCTAAAAAGCAAACTACTAATTGATTAAATAAAATATACTATAATCATAGGTATAAATCAATAACCAATTCACTACTCTATATGGCTTCCATCATTCTCCCGGACTCATTGAAATAACCTTGCCACAGTTCCATAAATCAGCAGTGCGCTTTGCTGCATCAAGTCTGTCATCGTCTGACTTGAAATCAATATTTACTGAGTGGCATCCGCACTCAAGACATGTCACATAATATGAGCTGCCGCAGTCCTCCTCGAGAATCCCGGCACCGCCACAGAGCGGGCACTCATAGATTTCAACTAAATCGTCTATATTATTCATGATAGTTTGCTTCCTTCTTTCTTTAATATCTAAATATCCTCTCAGTATAATAACATCCCTGCAAGCTATATACAAGCAAAAAGTACCTTCATTTTATTATGGGATAAAAAAAGGATAAAATCAATCAAAAAAAGGATTGAACGATATCGTTCAATCCCTTAATTTTACTGGTTTTCTACTATTAGTCCTGAGGAATGATTTCTTTTTTGTTGTATGATCCGCAGTTCTTGCAAACTCTGTGTGGCATCATAAGCTCTCCACATTTGCTGCATTTTACTAAAGTAGGAGCAGACATTTTCCAGTTTGCTCTTCTCTTATCTCTTCTTCCCTTAGAAGATTTATTCTTTGGACAAATTGACATTTGTTTACACCTCCTTAAACTTGTTAAATATATCCTGGAACGCTGCCATTCTTGGATCCGGTACAAAACTATCGCAACTGCAGGTGCCTTTATTCAAGTTCATCCCGCAGACTTTACAAATACCTTTGCAATCGTCTTTGCACAGAACTCTCATTGGCCAGTTCACCAGAATTTCGGCGTAGACAAGTTTATCTACATCGAGTTCAAACCCAATCAGGTAGTCAGTTTCCTCCATCTCTTCATCGACTAATGCTCCGTCTGTGATTTTCAGAGTCTTGTCAATGTCAAAATGCATGTTTGTTGGAACTTCTTCCAAGCATCGGCTGCACGGTATCGCTATGTCTATATCTACTGTTCCCGTGATGTGCACTGCTGCATTCTCCACGTTTGAGATATGAAGTGATATCGGCTGCTTTTTCAGAATAGGATAATCTCCTAAACGCGACTCAAATGATGTGAGCGTAAGCTCTGTCTCAATTGTTGTCTCTTTATTGATAGATTTTACAATGGTTGATATATCAATCATAGTTCTCTCCTATTCACACCTAACCAATTATACATATTGGAGTGGTGTTTGTCAACAAAATTTTATAATTTATCCACAACTTTTTGCTTTTTATTAGCCAACAAGCTTTACTGTCTCACGGCAGATTGCAAGCTCCTCGTTTGTAGGGATGACGCATACCTTTACGCTTGAATCTGCTGTTGAGATAAGTGCCTCCACGCCGCGTGTCTTGTCGTTTGTTACACGGTCAATCTTTATACCAAGGTAACCTAAATATGCCATGATTTTTTCTCTTACAAAGCTTGTGTTCTCGCCGATTCCTGCTGTGAATGCGATAGCATCTACTCCGTTCATTGCTGCTGCATATGCTCCGATGTATTTTGCTACTCTGTAGCTGAATACCTCTACTGCTGCGATGGCACGCTTGTTGCCCTCATTGTAGGCTGCCTCAAGGTCTCTGAAGTCGCTTGATACTCCTGACATGCCGGCTACTCCTGACTTCTTGTTGAGCACATTCATCACACCATCGATGTCAAGGTTTTCTTTCTTTGCTATAAACTCCATGATTGATGGGTCGATATCACCTGAACGTGTTCCCATTACGAGTCCCTCAAGTGGTGTAAGTCCCATTGATGTATCTACGCATTTACCGTTTAATACTGCGCTGACTGAAGCTCCGTTTCCAAGGTGTGCTACGATAATCTTTGAGTTGTTTAAGTCCATTCCAAGGTAGCTTGCTGCCTCCTTTGATACGAAGCTGTGGCTTGTGCCGTGGAAGCCGTATCTTCTTACCTTGTACTTCTCATAGTACTCATATGGAAGGCCGTAGAGATATGCTTTCTCAGGCATTGTCTGATGGAAGGCTGTATCAAATACTCCTACCATTGGTACATTTGGCATAAGTGCCTGGCATGCTCTGATTCCGATAATATTTGCAGGGTTGTGAAGAGGTGCAAGGTCGTTGCACTCCTCTACCTGTGCGATTACTTCCTCTGTGATGACTACTGAGTCTGAGAATTTTTCTCCGCCGTGCACTACACGATGTCCTACTGCATCGATCTCTGCAAGTGATTTTACTGCGCCTGTCTTTGGATTTACAAGTGCATCGAGTACCATCTGGATGGCCTCTTTATGTGTTGGCATAGGTGCCTCTGTGATTTCCTTATCAAGACCCTCTTTCTGATATACGAGTCTGCCATCGATTCCGATTCTCTCGCAGAGTCCTTTTGCAAGTACCTCCTCTGAATCTGAATTGATGAGCTGGTATTTCAGTGATGAACTACCGCAATTAATTACTAATACATTCATTGTTTTGTCTCCTTTGGTTTAAAATTACAATACTATTGTTAGTATAAACTTATTTTTCAAATGCGACAAGGGTGTTTTTGTGGTATTATGGTTTTGAACTCTAAAAAATACATTATTGATTAAAGGAGCATCAAACATGAAGGTTGCAGGTGTTATTACCGAATACAATCCATTCCACAATGGGCACAAATATCAGCTAGAGCAGATTAAAAGGCAGACATCTGCTGATTATATCGTCGTAGTAATGAGCGGTGATTTCGTGCAAAGAGGTGAGCCTGCCATAATTGACAAATACGAGCGCACACACATGGCTCTTTTGAGCGGTGCCGACCTGGTGCTTGAGCTTCCAGTGGTCTTTGCCACTGCTTCCGCCGAGTTTTTTGCCGGTGGCGGAGTCAATGTACTCAAAAACACAGGTATTGTGGATACGCTGTGTTATGGTGTGGAGTCTGTGGACCATGAACTTACAAAGCTTGTGGCTGGCGTGCTTAAGAATCCGCCTTCTGAGTATTCCGCCTCTCTTGCCAGGCTGATTCAGGGCGGGATGAGCTTTCCTGCGGCCAGGAGCAGAGCGCTATGTGAATATTTTCGAGATACCTATGACAGCGCTTCCGAGAAATTAGATGCTTTCATAGCTTCACCCAATAATATTCTGGCCATTGAGTATGAGAAGGCTTTGATGGACTGTGATATTACAGGATTTCCTATTCAGCGCGTCGGTGAAGGATATCACAGCACTGATTCGACAAGTGAGTTTTCTTCCGCTACAGCTGTGCGCGGGGTGATTTCGACCTTAATTGATATAGACAAACACAACACTATTACTAATATGCAGCTTGATAATTCATGGATTTCCACAAAGTTCAGTCAGCTAATGCCATCAGACTGCGCCGATATTCTTGTCAATTGTATTTTAGGCGGTCATATTGTGTTTCCGGATGATATTTCTGAAATGCTTTACTATCGCCTGCTGACTGGGAAGGATAAAGGCTTTGCGCAGTATGCAGACTGCACAAAGGAGCTTTCTGCAAAGATAGTTAAAAACATTTATAAATATGAAAGTTTTACGCAATTTTGTAACTTACTGAAGAGTAAAAATCTGACTTATACGCGTATTTCAAGGGTTCTCACGCATATTTTACTTGGTATTGAGAATGATGATTTTAATATATGTATGGATAATCCTTATCTGCGCATACTCGGTTTCAAAAAATCATCAGGAGAGCTTATGCATCTCCTCAAAAAAAGAGCATCAACGCCTATTATTACAAAAGTCGCTGATGCTCCGTACGAGCTTATTTCCAAGGATATTTTTGCCGCTGATTTGTATGGCAGACTGTGTCATTCACAGCAAAATGAGTTTACACATGGGGTTGTAATTATTTAATCTACAGCTCCATTATAATTTCTCGCGCCAGACTTTCCTCTATAGGCTTTGCATACACTCCTGGCGCAAACTCAACAGTGGCTCCTATGCCTTTTTGGAGCACGAAACGCAGCTTGCCGTCTCTCACCTTTTTATCGGTGTAGAGCTTTTTAACAAGTGCCTCCCTGTCTATATAGTCAGGTATACGTGTCGGAAGACCGGCTCTCTCATAGAGCTTTATCACGCGCTCTGCCTGCTCCTCTGACATATAGCCAAGCCGTGCTGACATAAGTGCCTGTGCTGCCATTCCAATCGACAGTGCCTCTCCATGCAACAGCTTGTAGTCGCTGACTGTCTCGATTGCCCGGCCTACTGTGTGGCCCAGATTTAAGGTTTCGCGAAGTCCCGCCTCTCGCTCATCCTTCATGACCACATTGTACTTGATACGGCAGTTATTTTCTGCGATATACTCACATGCAAATTTCTTGAATGAATATATATCATCCAGATTTTCCTCTATAAATTCAAACATATCCTCGCTGCCTAAGCATGCATGCTTGATGGTCTCTGCCATACCGCTTGCCATCTGGCGCTGTGGCAGTGTTTTCCAGGCAGCTATGTCTATATATACCTTTTGGGGCTGATTGAACAGACCTATGGTGTTGGTAGCAAGAGGTGTATCAATTGCTGTTTTTCCACCTACCGATGCATCTGCCGCCGCTAGAAGGGTGGTTGCATAGTTGATAAACGGCACTCCTCTGCCGTAGGTTCCTGCAATAAAGCCTGATAAGTCGGTTACCACACCGCCACCGACTGCAATTATACAGCAGTCTCTTCTGTACCCCTTTTTAAGCATGGCATCCTCTATCTTTGCCTTTGTCTCACGTGACTTGCTCTTTTCCCCAGCCGGGAAAACAAACAAATCCACTGAGTATCCCGCATGCTTTATCTTCTCACAGATTGGAAGAGCATAAGGATCACGCACATTTGTATCTGTAATCACTGCAAATTTCTTTATCTTGCCCACAAGACCATTTTCCAGGTCAGATACAAGGGTGTCTGAGAGGTTGTAGCCTATCTCAATATCATATGTGTCATCTACTACTTTTTTGAGTTCTACATTGAATATGCTCATTTTTTCTCCTGTTATGCTATATTTTTGTTTCTTTTATGTGGGAAACTGCTACAGTATCCCCACAGCCTGCTTGGCAAGCTTATCTGCCTCTTCGTTACCCTCTACTCCTGAGTGTCCTTTTACCTTTACAAAAGTAAGCTTTATTTTATCCTTAACTGACATGATGTATTCGTGATAAGCTATGGTGCCTGCCTTGTTTCGCTTCCAGGCCCCTGTGGCCCACATCTCTATGCCCATGTAGTCATAGTATATGACCAGTTCCTTAATTCCAAGCTCTATAGCCTTTTTTACGGCAGCCTCCGCGCCCTTTATCTCTCCGGCTACGTTGCGCATTGTGGCCATCTCGGCATCATTATCTGCCCCCTGCAGCACGTACTTTTCATGGTCAGTCACAAGAAAGCCTCCATAGCCATAGGTATGTGTTGCTTTGTTGAAGGAGCCGTCCACAAACGCATATGTACTATTTTCGCCGGATGATTTCATACCTGTAATAGCTTTCTCTCCGGCAATAATTTTCTCTCCGTTAATAAATTTTTCTGCCTCTTCTATCGTCTTAAAGCTTTTATACACTGCTCCCTGATATCCGTCAACCATTGCTTTGCAATCATTCCAGTTGAAATATATCCCGGGAACCTTTCCCTTTTTTACTGCATAGTATTTTGATGCCATGCTTTATTTCTCCTATAACACTCTTGACAAAAATTCCCGTAATCTCTCACTCTTTGGTGCGCCAAATACTTCCTCAGGTGTACCCTCATCAGCTATGGTACCCTCATTGATGAACATCACTCTGTTAGCCACCTCTCTGGCAAAGCCCATCTCATGTGTCACGACTACCATTGTCATGCCTGCCTCTGCAAGCTCCTTCATTACTGAAAGCACCTCACCTACCATCTCAGGGTCAAGTGCCGATGTAGGCTCATCAAACAGTATGACATCAGGATTCATAGCAAGTGAACGGATAATTGCCACTCTCTGCTTCTGTCCTCCGGAAAGCTGCGCCGGATATGCATCTGCCTTATCGAGGAGACCTATTCTGGTTAGAAGCTCATCTGCCTTCTTTGATGCCTCATCCTTCGTCATCACACCAAGCTTCACCGGTGCGAGCATGATATTTGCTTTTATTGTCATATTGGCAAACAGATTGAACTGCTGGAAAACCATGCCGATTTTCTGTCTGGTCACATTGATGTCTGTCGACTTGTCTGTCAGGTCTGTTCCTTCAAAAAGGATTTGTCCTGATGTAGGTGTCTCGAGCAGATTGAGGGAGCGTAAAAATGTAGACTTTCCACAGCCTGACGGTCCGATGATGGCAATTACATCACCTCTGTTCACCTCTGTGCTTATGCCCTTTAATACCTCCTGCTCTCCAAAACTCTTGTGCAGGTCTTTTACCTCTAGTATCACGTTATTATCTTTCATTGCTTCTCAGTCTCCTCTCAAGTTTGCTTACTCCGTGGCTTAAAAGCATCACTATAACCAGATAAATAAGGGCTACAGCAATAAGCGGTATAAATGCCTCGTATGTGTTGCTTCGTATGATATCTCCACCCTTTGTCAGATCCATCATACCAATATAACCACTGATTGATGTCTCCTTTAGGAGGCTGATAAACTCGTTAAGCAGCGCCGGAAGTATATTTTTGACAGCCTGCGGTATGATAACAAGCTTCATGGTCTGTCTGTAATTGAGTCCTAAGCTTCGTCCTGCCTCAAACTGTCCTATATCTACAGACATGATTCCTGAACGCACAATCTCTGCCACATATGCAGCTGAGTTGAGGCCGAAAGCAATGACTGCTACAAGTATCTTGTTGGTCACAGATGCAAGCACTACATAATATATAATAAGAAGCTGTATCATGACAGGTGTTCCCCTGATGATGGTCAGGTATGCCTTGCAAATTCCGTTTAATATGGCAAGACCGCCGTTTCTGTCATGGCTGGTTCTGACTATCGCAATTAAAAATCCCAGCACAATACCAAGCATTACGGCAAATATTGTGATAACTATTGTATTGCCAAGACCCTTTACGATATACATGTAACGATTGTCCTTGACAAAGTTGTCATAGAGCTTTTCCTTTATACCGATTGAAGAACCCGACTGGCTGTCTTTTACGATAATCTCCTGCTTTGTGGTGATATACGTATCGGTAAAATCAACATTTTTCTGTCTGTCCTCTGTCACTGTAAAGCCTGCTGCTCCGACATCCACCTTGCCTGATGATACAGCGGCAATGATTGCGTCAAACTGCATATCCTCTACCTGCATATCCATGCCAAGCTCATCGGCTATGGCCTGCATGATATCCATATCAATTCCTGTGACCTTGTTGTCCTCATAGTACTCATATGGAGGGAACTCTGCATTGGTTCCTACCTTAAGTGTACCGTTTGACCTGTCAATGTCCTTCTTCACGTAGGGAGTCTTTCCCACCTGATCCTCAGAGCCGATATAGTTGTCGATGATGCTCTGAACTGTTCCATCCTGCTGCAGCTTTTCAAGCGCAGTGTTTACCTTGTCGCGAAGCTCTGTATTACCCTTTTTCAGGCAGAATGCATAGTCCTCGTTGGTAAACTCCTCGTCCAGTATCTTAAGTCCTTTGTTTTCTTTTACAAAGGCAAGTGCCGGCTGCTCATCAATAACCACGCAGTCAATCTTGCCGACCTTTAATGCCTGGACTGCATCAGCACCCTTGTTGTATCTCTCTACCTTGGTGCCTGAACCGTCGTTCTCATAATCAGATACATAGATATCTCCTGTGGTACCGAGCTGGACACCTATTTTTGCGCCCTCCAGATCGTCCACACAAGCGACCTTTTTGCTGTCGCTTTTGCCGCATGCGCATAAGCCAACAATGAATGTGGCCATTAATGCTGCCATAAGCAAAATCATAATCGGTTTTTTCTTAATGGATTTCATATTATTCCTCATTTCTGTATAAATATTTATTCACAATTATATCATATTAGTTTATAAAATAAAAGAGCCTGATTTTATCAGACTCTTTTATACTAAATATTTATGCATCATGCTCCATGTTGCTTAACTTCTTCGCCTGGTCGGCTGCGATACAGGCATCAATTATTTCCTGGATATCTCCGTTAAGAATCTTGTCAAGCTTATAGAGTGTCAGATTGATTCTGTGATCTGTCACACGTCCCTGTGGGAAGTTGTAGGTACGAATCTTCTCAGCACGGTCTCCTGTACCGATCTGGCTTCGTCTCTCCTCTGCCTCTGCATCCTGCTTCTTCTGAAGCTCCATGTCATAGAGCTTTGTACGAAGAAGTGCAAAAGCCTTTTCCTTGTTCTGTATCTGTGACTTCTCAGTCTGGCTGTAGATGACAATACCTGTTGGATAATGTGTCAGTCGGACTGCTGAATCTGTTGTGTTGACACACTGTCCACCGTTTCCGGAAGCACGCATTACGTCAATTCTGATATCCTTGTCATCAATCTTGACATCCACATCCTCTGCCTCAGGCATTACAGCAACTGAGCATGTAGAGGTCTGGATACGTCCCTGCGACTCTGTCTCAGGCACTCGCTGCACACGGTGTACTCCCGACTCATACTTTAGGATAGAGTATGCACCTGAGCCCTTTACCATGAACTCGACAGACTTCATACCGCCGATTCCTGTCTCATCGGCATCAAGTGTCTCCACCTTCCAGCCTCTGTTCTCTGCGTAGTGCACATACATACGGTAGATTTCCGCTGCAAAAAGTGCTGCTTCCTCTCCGCCTGCACCGGCACGGATTTCGACGATTACATTCTTGTCATCGTTAGGGTCCTTTGGCAGAAGAAGTATTTTAAGCTTCTTCTCAAGCTCCTCCACCTGCTCCTTTGAATCCTTAAGCTCTTCCTTTGCGAGCTCTCTCATCTCTTCATCTGATTCCTCATCCAAAATAGCCAGTGAATCCTCGATATTCTGCTTGCACTCTTTATATTTCTTATATGTCTCAACTATAGGAGCAAGGTCACTCTGCTCCTTCATAAGCTTTTTAAATCTGTTTGCATCATTTGCCACATCCGGCTCGCTGAGCAGATTCATCAGCTCTTCATAATGGTGTATAAGATCTTCTAACTTATCAAACATGTTTTTCCTCCTTGCTGTCAAACACTCCCGATACTACCCTGTCATTTCCCGCCAGGTCCTTTATCACATGTACATCGCTAAATCCGGCAAACTGCATCATCTCTGACACCTGTCTGCCCTGGTCACAGCCTATCTCAAAAAGCAGCCTGCCCTGTGGCTTTAGATTTGCCCTGCAATCCTTTATGATGCGCCTGTAAAATAAAAGTCCATCCTCAGAGCCGTCAAGAGCCTCATGCGGCTCAAATACCGACACCTCCGGCATCAGATGCGGTATCTCGTCGCTTCTTATATATGGTGGATTGGATACTATCACATCATACATCTCATCGACATGCTCAAACAGATCGCTTCTTTCAAAATCAACAAACACACCGTTAAGCCTTGCGTTTTCCTTTGCCACATTGAGCGCCTGCTTTGAGATATCACAGGCTGCACCGTCCACATTAGTCGTGTTCTTTAAGATGCTTATAATTATGCAGCCGCTTCCTGTACACATATCAAGCACTCTCATACCCGGCTCTATCACCTTGAGTGCCTCCTCTACAAGAGTCTCTGTATCCTGACGCGGTATGAGCACATTGCTGTTCACACGGAATTTGAGTCCCATAAACTCCTGCTCTCCGACTATGTACTGGAGCGGAATACGCTCAGCGCGCTTACTCAGCAATGCTTGATATTCCCTTATCTGCTCCTGCGACATTTCCTCATCCATATGCACATAGTAATATGTGTGATTTATCCTGCATGCCATGGCTAAAAGCAGCCATGCATCGTTTTTTGCATCAACTATCTTTGCTTTTTGTAATATGCTTTCCCCAAGTAAAATTGCTTCTCTATATGTCATATATACCTTCTATCTGGCGGTCAATGTGCACACACATTGTTTTCCTCCTGCCATTTCTTCCAGTCAAACACGGCCTCAACCGATGCGATGCCAACCTCTATCATTTCATCATCCGGCTCCTTTGTGGTCATTCGCTGCATTAAAAGCCCAGGGACACTAAGCATGTTGACAACCGGATTGTCATATCTGCCCGCAAGTCTGATAAACTCATAGGATACCCCTGCGATTACAGGAATAAGCACAAGTCGTAACAATAACTGCAGCGGCTTTGAATCCACACGGATAAACATGAAAAACAATATGCTTATGAGCATTACTATAAGCAGAAAGCTTGTACCGCAGCGCTTGTGATGCTTTGAGCTTTTTCTCACATTTTCCACTGTAAGAGGCAGTCCGTGCTCTATGCAGTTGATGCATTTATGCTCAGAGCCGTGATACATAAATGTGCGCTTAATATCAGGGGTCAGCGATATAATTGCTATATACCCCAGAAATATTGCCAGTCTGATAACACCCTCTATGAACGCTATGAGCATCTGTGAGCTTATCACCTTTTTAAAAAATCCAGAAAGGAAATAAGGCAATGCAAAAAACAGCGCGAGTGCTATGACAATTGACAGTACCACTGTACCTCCAAGCATGGCATTTTCCTGTTTCTTTTCTTTGGCAGCCCTTTTTTTCTTTTCTTCCGCTGTGAGTTCTTCTTCCTTTTCCTTTTTCTTTGAAGCCAAGGTACCTTCATCATCCTCGTCCTCGAAAAATGACGCTGAATACATCAGTGTGCTCATGCCCAAATAAAGCGAATCGACAAAGCTCACCACACCTCTTAAAATAGGAATCTTTCTAACTGCATCAAGTGCCTTTGAATTCTTACGCTTTGACACCTTGACATCTATTTCATGGTCAGGCTTTCTCACGGCTACTGCGTATGTGTCCTTGTTCTGCATCATTACGCCCTCCATGACAGCCTGACCGCCAATACCTGAATACTTCATAAAACCTCTCTATATTCCAAAAAAGGTTGAGGTATATTGCAACCTCAACCTTTCAAGTAACTATATGATTCTATTTCATACCATATTTCTTATTGAACTGCTCAATACGTCCACGAGCCTGGTTAGCTTTCTGCTGACCTGTGTAGAATGGATGACACTTTGAGCAAATCTCTACGTGGATCTCCGGCTTTGTAGATCCTGTAACGAATGTGTTACCACAGTTACATGTAACAGTTGCCTGATAATAATCTGGATGGATTCCTTCTCTCATGATTTTCACCTCTTTTATATTCTTATCGTATTTCTTTAGCTTCACTCTTTATACCCGTATGCCCGATCCGCATATGATACTTGCTGCAAGAGCGACACGTTGCGTCCGTTTACATCCCGATAAACAGCTTAGTTATTGTAGCACATGAATCTGTCAATTGCAAGACATTTTTATAAAATTCTGTTTTTCTTTACAAGATTAACAAATTCCTTGTTGCTCTTTGTGTGTGCAAACATGTTGAGTACGTTCTCAACAGCCTCATCAGAGCGCATGCCGTTGAAGGCTTTACGCATATTATCGACTGCTGCCTGCTCATCCTCATCAAGGAGCAGATCCTCACGCCTTGTTCCTGATTTTACTATATCTATAGCAGGGAAGATTCTCTTCTCGGAAAGCTTTCTGTCGAGCACAAGCTCCATGTTTCCTGTTCCCTTGAACTCCTCAAATACTACATCATCCATCTTGCTTCCGGTATCAACAAGAGCTGTTGCAAGTATTGTCAGACTGCCGCCGTTTCTCATATTACGTGCTGCTCCAAAAAATCTCTTTGGCATATGAAGCGCTACAGGATCAAGTCCTCCTGAAAGTGTACGGCCTGATGGTGGAACTGTCACATTGTAAGCTCTTGCAAGCCTTGTTATGCTGTCAAGTAGTATCATGACATCCTTACCATGCTCTACAAGGCGCTTTGCTCTCTCTATTACCATCTCTGACACTCTCTTGTGATGCTCAGGAAGTTCATCAAATGTAGAATAGATTACCTCGACATTGTCCCCCTCTATAGCCTCCTTGATATCTGTAACCTCCTCCGGTCTCTCATCAATAAGGAGAATAATAAGATGCATCTCAGGATTGTTTACAGTGACAGACTTTGCAACCTCTTTAAGTAATGTGGTCTTTCCGGCCTTAGGCTGTGAAACGATCATGCCTCGCTGTCCCTTTCCTATTGGAGAGATGAGATCTACAACCCTCATCGCAACACTTGCTCCTGGTCTCTCGAGACGCAGTCTCTCATTCGGGAATATAGGCACAAGATCCTCAAAGCTTGTACGCTTCTGTGCTACATCCGGTGTATATCCGTTGACAGTGGTCAGATATAAAAGAGCCTGGAATTTCTCACGCTCAGACTTCACCTTCATATTACCCTTTACGATATCACCTGTCTTTAAATTGAAGCGGCGTATCTGCGCAGGTGCCACATAGATATCATGATCTCCCGGCATATAATTATCACAGCGGATAAATCCAAAGCCTTCCGGCATTACCTCAAGTATGCCTTCTGCCTCTTCTCCACTGTCGAGTGCTGCATAATCATCTTTAAAAGAGTTGGCGCGCTCCTCGGCTGTACCGTTTTTCTCAGCCTCCTCAGCCTCTTTTGCATCCTCCTCGAGCATTCTTTCAATAATCTGTCCCTTTTTCAGTGATGAAACGCCCTTAATTCCTCTTGCCTTCGCCAGATCCTTAAGCACAAATGCCGACAAACTTTCATATTTTTCTCTCATCTGTTCCATTTCGTCTTCTCCTTAAATTTGATAACAGTATTTATTCAATTCGTCTAAACAATATTATTTAACAAATATATCTGTGTAACTATTGGGAAATAACGCCTGAATTGACTTTTGAATTATTAATTATTGATTATACATCATTTCTTTAAAAATATAAAGCGATTTCTTATTTTTTATCATATTTTTATATAATCGGTTATCTGCATAGTTACTTGATTTAAATCACCTGCAATGTTATGATTATTCAAAAGAATTTTTAGAGGGAGAATTACCATGGATAATAAAGAAAAAGCACTGAAATGCCACGAAGAGTGGAACGGAAAACTCGAAACCATCGCCAAATCAAAGGTTAATTCGAGAGAGGACCTTGCAATTGCATACACCCCAGGTGTTGCTGAGCCATGTAAGGTCATAGCCGAGGATAAGGAGGCTGCATACAAATACACCTGGAAGGCAAATACCGTTGCCGTAGTGTCAGACGGAAGTGCTGTGCTTGGTCTTGGAAACATCGGTCCTTACGCTGCCATGCCTGTCATGGAGGGTAAATGCGTACTTTTCAAGGAGTTTGGAAACGTAAACGCCGTTCCTATCTGTCTCGACACTCAGGACACTGAGGAGATTATTGCTGCAGTCAAAAATATCGCACCGGGCTTTGGCGGAATAAACTTAGAGGATATTTCTGCTCCGCGCTGCTTTGAGATTGAGGAGAGACTTAAAGAGATGCTCGATATTCCTGTATTCCACGATGACCAGCACGGAACTGCAATCGTTGTACTCGCCGGTATCATCAACTCTCTGCGCCTTACCGGAAAAAAGAAAGAGGACTGCAGGGTTGTTGTAAACGGTGCAGGCTCAGCAGGTGTTGCCATCACTAAACTTCTTCTGACATACGGCTTTACACATGTGACCATGTGTGACCGTCTAGGCATCATAGGAAAGGACTATCCAAACCTCAACTGGATGCAGCAGAAAATGACAGAAGTTACAAATCTTGAAAATGCAAAGGGTACTCTCGCAGATGCTTTAAAGGGTGCTGACATATTCGTAGGTGTTTCCGCTCCAAATATCGTCACAGCCGAGATGGTTTCTTCTATGAACAAGGACTCTATCCTTTTTGCCATGGCAAATCCTGTTCCTGAGATTATGCCTGATGTGGCAAAGGCTGCAGGTGCCAGAGTGGTCGGTACCGGAAGAAGTGATTTTCCTAACCAGATAAACAACGTGGTTGCTTTCCCCGGAATCTTCAAGGGTGCACTTGAGGGACGCGCTACACAGATCACTGAGGAAATGAAGCTTGCTGCCGCAGAAGCACTGGCCGGTCTTGTTTCTGACGAAGAATTAAATGATGATTTTATTATGCCTGAGGCATTTGACCCGCGTGTTGCCGCTGTTGTCAGCGAAGCTGTAAAGTCACATATTTAATATGAGATACTATTCACTCAACAGATACTGCCGCGATACATTCGGTGAAAAGCTTTACAAGCTCTCTTTAGATGGAGGCATGACCTGTCCAAACCGTGATGGCACACTCTCATCGCTTGGCTGCCTGTACTGCAGCGCCGGTGGCTCCGGTGATTTTGCGGCGGACCGCAGCCTTTCCATAAAGGAGCAGCTGTCTGCCGCTAAGGAAAAGGTTGCTTCAAAGAGCAGCTGTGAGCACTTTATCGCATATTTTCAGGCTTTTACCAACACATATGCGCCGATAGATTACTTGCGGCGCATATTTTATGAGGCTATAGAAGATCCATCTGTCGCTGTGCTGTCCATCGGCACAAGAACTGACTGTTTTTCTGCTGAAATTTATGATCTGCTCTCAGAATTAAACGAAATAAAGCCCGTCTGGGTTGAACTGGGCCTTCAGACCATTCACCGGTCTACTCTTGATGCCATGAATACACATACATGTGTTGATGATTTCATCATTGTAACGGATGAGCTTAGACGCCGTGGCATAAAGGTTATTGCACATCTCATACTCGGGCTTCCTCATGAGACACGCGGCATGATGCTTGAATCAGTTGATTTTGTTGCTAAAAGCGGTATTTTCGGAGTTAAGCTTCAGCTGCTGCATGTGCTAAAGGGCACACCACTGGCTGATATGTATATTAAACAGCCATTTGAGCTTTTTACGCTGGATGATTACTGCGATTTTGTGGTAGACTGTATAGAAAGACTTCCAAAGGATATGGTTATCCACCGCATGACCGGTGATGGACCACGTTCTTTACTTGTTGCACCTCTTTGGAGCACAGATAAAAAACGGGTTCTGAACACAATCAATAAAAGATTTGAAGTGCGAGACACATATCAGGGACGATTAAACTTGTTTTAAAGGAGAAAATCATGGCTGAGCCATTTACCATATATAAGCTGACAATTTTATACATGCTCGACAAAGCGGGCTTTCCGCTGTCAAACACACAGATTTCCAATTTCTTTTTGGAAAAAGAATACACCGACTACTTCCGTGTACAGGAGGTCATCGGTGATTTAGTAAATGCTGATTTAATTAATTTTGAGTCTACTCATTCCAATACACAGTACACTCTGACTGCTGCCGGAAAAGAGACTCTCGGTTTCTTCAAAGACAAGATTACCGACGGTATTGAGTCCGATGTAAAGAGCTTCTTTACGGACAACAAGCTCGAGTTCAGGCAGGAAAACTCCATTCTTGCCGACTATTACAGGACAACTGACCGCAAATATGCAGTACGTTGTCAGGTGCGCTCAGAGAGCACCACCATCATCGACCTGACTCTCTCAGTCGGCACAAAGGAGCAGGCCGAGGCCATCTGCAGCAACTGGAAGAATCAGAACGAGGATGTGTACGCATACCTCATGGATATGCTGCTTCGATAGATTATTTTTTAGTTTTTCTTACAGAGTAGCCGAAGCTTCCGAGCTTATCCCCAAAGCCAAAATACTCTCCGTGCGAGTACATCACGAGGCCGGTATCATTGATATGAAATTTCCCGGTCCCGTCCATGTATTTATCATCCACTGTCACGCCGACGACGTCTGCTATAAACATTGTATGGCTGCCGAGCTCCTCGATTTTTCTTACCCTGCACTCAATATTTACCGGGCTTTGTGATATTCCCACTGCTGACACATGCTGCATCGCAAGCGGTGTCAGATGCAGTTCTTTAAATTTGTCCACATCCCTGCCGCTTTTCACTCCGCAGTAGTCGCAGGCTCTAAGCAGCTCCTCGGTGGTCAGATTAACCACAAACTCTCCCGTTTCTTTAATCATGTTATAAGAAAAGCGCTCAGGCCTTACAGATATTGAAAGCATAGGCGGATTGGTGCACACCGTCCCCGCCCATGCCACTGTTATTATATTGTTATTTCCGGCCTTGTCAGTGACACTCACCATCACAGCCGGCACCGGGTTTAGCATATTGCCCGGCTTCCAGTTTTGTTTTCCCATATGTTAATTTATCCTTTAATTTTTCTTTAATATCCTTTTATATCCACTAATTTTCCTTTAGGTTTTCCATGCTTTCTTTAAGCCTTGCACGGTTTGCATCCTCAAGCTCCGTGAGCGGCAGACGAAGTCCTCCCACATCATATCCCAAAAGCTTCATAGCTGCCTTTACAGGAATCGGATTCACCTCACAAAACAGTGCCTCTATTAAATCCAGGTATTTAAGCTGGATATCAAGTGCTGATTTAATATTTCCATTCAGATATTTCGTTACCATATCGTGCACTGCAGCCGGCATTACATTAGACAGTACTGATATCACACCGATTCCACCGAGTGAGAGTATTGGGATGACCTGGTCATCGTTTCCCGAATAAATATCGAGGTCATCTCCTGCCAGTTTTTTTAGCTTTGCAACCTGCGATATATTGCCACTTGCTTCCTTGATTCCTACTATATTTTCAAAATCCCTGCCAAGCCTTGCCGCAGTCTGTGGAAGTATATTGCAGCCTGTGCGCGACGGTACGTTGTACATAATGATTGGAAGCCCAACCGCCCCTGCTATCGCTGCATAGTGCGCATAAAGACCATTCTGTGTGGCTTTATTGTAGTAAGGTGTGACAACAAGCAGACCGTCTACACCAAGCTTTTCAACCTTCTGTGAGAAATCTATCACATTTTGTGTGCAGTTGGCACCGGTTCCCGCTATTACAGGAATCTGCCCGGCTGTCTCGTCTACCACACATTTTATTACCGAAAGCTTTTCTTCCTCTGTCATTGTGGCAGGCTCACCTGTCGTGCCACACACGATAATTGCATCAGTGCCACCGTCTATCTGCCTTCTCACCAGCGTCCTAAGCATTTCATAGTTTACACTGTTATCCTCATTGAAAGGAGTAATTAACGCTACTCCGGCGCCCTTAAACAGAGACATATATACCTCCCAAATACACTATTTTACTGAACTAGTTTATACTAAACTATTTAACCTATACTAAAATATTAAAGCCTGATGTCAGGATTTTCTTTTATTATATCAGCAATTAATTCTCTCTCATCCATGTGATGCTTCACACCCTTTATCTCCTGATAATCCTCATGTCCCTTTCCTGCAAGCACTATGATATCACCATCCTTGGCATTCTCCATGCAGTATCTGATAGCCTCCTTACGGTCAGGAATTGTCACATACTCTCCATCTGCCTTGTGTACACCCTGTAAAATATCATTGATTATGTCCATAGGCTCCTCATCTCTTGGATTATCGGATGTGACAACAGTAAGGTCTGCAAGTCTCGATGACACCTCTCCCATCTCATAACGGCGTGACTTTGCCCTGTTTCCGCCACAGCCAAACAGGCATACAAGTCTGCCCGGCTCATACTCCTTAAGAGTGGTGAGAAGGCTTTCAAGTGCCATCGCATTGTGTGCATAATCAATCATAAGGGTATATCTCTTTGTAACAGGAACAATCTCTATTCTGCCCTTTACACTCACATGATGAAGAGCCTCCCCGATTGCCTTTTTATCCACATTGAAATGATGGCAGATAGCAATGGCCGTTAGTGAATTGTATACTGAGAATTTGCCCGGCACATTGACCTCCACATCAAAATCCAAAAGCCCTGATACATGGTATTTAATGCCGAGTGCTCCATGCTCCTTTTTAAGCTCAACATTTTCTGCTACCAGGTTATTTGTGGACTTGTAGCCGTAAGTCTCCACCTGGCATGTGTGTCCCTTCATAACACCCTCTAAGTGCTCATCATCTCCGTTAAAGATACCAAGCCTGCACTGTCTGAATAAAAGGCTCTTGCAATGCATGTAGTCTGCAAAATCCTTGTGCTCATGCTCTCCGATGTGGTCAGGCTCAAGATTTGTAAATACACCAATATCAAAGGTAAAGCCAGATACTCTGTGAAGCATGAGAGCCTGTGATGACACTTCCATAACAACTGCATCAAGGCCTTCATCCACCATCTCCTTAAACAGCTCCTGAACTCTGTATGACTCAGGTGTGGTATTTGCTGACGGAATTCTCTTGTCACCACATATAGACTCTATTGTACCGATAAGTCCTGTCTTTATGCCGGCTGACTCAAGAATCGACTTTACCATATATGTGGTAGTGGTCTTACCCTTTGTACCTGTAATACCGATAGTCTTTATCTTCTCGGCCGGATAATCAAAATAAGCTGCTGACATACACGCAAGTGCAAGCCTTGTATCATCTACCTTAATATATGTCACCCCTTCGATAGGAGTCACATCTTTTTCGACAACCACTGCTGCTGCACCTTTCTTCACCACATCAGGGATGAAATCATGCGCATCTGACACAGCTCCCGATATGCACACAAATACCGATGCCTTCTCCACCTTGCGCGAGTCATACACGAGTGTGGAAATCTCTATATCTGTGCTTCCTGCTAATACTTTATAATCCATTCTTTCAAGTAATTTTTCAAGCTTCATTTTATTTTCTCCCATATTTTATTATATTTTTGATATATATTTTCTGTTAATTTTGTTTCTTAAAGATTTGTAACTATTCAACCACAGACATTCGCCAAACCGCACAATACGTGTGCTTTACATGATATCAATTTCTCCTGAGAAAACCTCAGTAGCAGGTCCCGTCATAAATACATGATTGGTCTCAGGTATATACTCGATAGTCAGATCTCCGCCTCTTAGATGCACAAGCACCTTGTTGTCAGTCTTTTTGTTGAGTATACATGCCATGACGGTCGCACAGGTTCCTGTACCGCAGGCCCAGGTCTCAGCGCTGCCCCTCTCCCATACTCTCATTTTCGCCTCATTCCTTGAAAGTATCTCTACAAACTCCGTGTTGGTGCGCTTTGGAAACATCTTATGATTCTCAAAAAGCGGACCGTATTTCTCAAGCTCAAAACCTGCCACATCATCGACAAACACTACCGCATGAGGATTTCCCATTGAAACACAGGTCATGTGCCACTCTCTATTGCCTGCTGAAATCGGTTCATCTATTACCCTGTAGTCATCACCATAAGCACTTCCGTCTGCTTTCACAACCGGAATGTCCCCAGGCGTCAAAATAGGCTCACCCATATCCACACGCACCTGTGATACCTTATTTTCCTCAACATATAGTGTAAGGTACTTGATGCCTGCTCCTGTCTCAACCGATATTTCAGTCTTGTCAGTAAGTTTGTGGTCATACACGTATTTCGCCACGCAGCGTATGCCGTTTCCGCACATCTCGGCTTCCGAACCGTCTGCATTATATATCCTCATTCTAAAATCGGCCTTGTCTGACGGACCTATTGTGATTAGTCCGTCTGAGCCTATTCCAAAATGCCTGTCACTGACATATATTGACACCCTTGCCGGGTCATCCAACTTCTCCTCAAAAAGGTTTACATATACATAATCATTTCCACAGCCGTGCATTTTTGTAAATTTCATAGTGATCACCTCGTTATTGGTTTTATATTGTTAACTATATTATACAGCGCACTTTCTTGTTTTTCTATAGCATTTTGTGCGTTTTATGTTGCGTTTTGTGCTGTTATAGATTATGCTTATAGTAACATCTTATTATCAAAGGAGCATATCATGGATTCAAATTATACAAAAGCAGGCTACCTGACGGAGCCTTTTAAAATATTTCATCTAAAAGATGAACACAAGCTAAATATAGATTTCCATTACCATGATTTCCACAAAATTCTGATTCATCTGCACGGCAATGTATCCTACTGCATTGAGGGCCGCAGCTATGAGCTCAAAGAACATGATATCGTGCTTGTCAATGCCGGCGAGGTTCATAAGCCAATATTAAATGACGATTCAATTTATGAAAGAATCATTATATATGTATCACAGCAGCTTATTGACGATTATGTGAGCAAAGGCTATGATCTGGCATGCTGTTTCAAGCAGGCCTATGCTAACCAGTCACATGTACTAAGACTCGCTGCGACCAAAGGCAGCCGCCTGGCTGATACAATCAAGGGACTAGACTCTACACTTAGAGAAACCAATGAATATGCAAATGAGCTGTACCAGAAGCTCCTGTTTTTAGAGTTTCTGATACAGCTCAATCGTATCACCCTGCATGGCGGTATCGAATATATTAACACATTTTCCTCAAACAAAAAAATTGTAGAGATTTTGGATTTCTTAAATAAGAATTTAACAAACCGTATAAGTATTGATGAACTGGCAGATAAATTCTATATGAGCAGGTATCACCTGATGCACACCTTCAAGGAAGAAACCGGCTGCACCATAGGTTCATACATCACAACAAAGCGTCTGCTGCTCGCCCGCGATATGATTCGCGACGGAAGCAGTGTGTCTGCCGCCTGCGATGCCTGTGGATTTGGAAGCTATTCCTCATTTATCCGTGCATACCGCAAGCAATTCCATTCTACCCCTACAAATACATAAAAGCTTCACGATATATCACAGGAAGCTTTTAATTATTTTTAATGCTGCATTATCTCTCATTAATCACATTTATAAGCTCAGGTATGAGCTGCTTCTTACGCGACACTACTCCCTTAAGCATAATTCCATCCTTGCTCTGTGGCAGATTGTATGCTGAAGCTGCTATTGACGCTGCCTCTGCACCACTGTAGATGAGATATGTAGACTCATTAAGTATATCCGTGAGCATAACAAAGAGCATATCAAGCTGTTTTTCCACCTGCATCTTGTCAAGCAGAGGCACCACTCTCGCCTGTACCTTATCGAGCTCTGTTCTCGAAAGAGCAGAAATCTGTGATACTCCAAATGTATAATCCCCTGAATGAAAGATTTTAAAATCCTGATTTAATATTTCCTCTTCTGTCTTGTTAGCAAAGTTACTGCCTGCCTCGAACATTTTCTGGGCAAACTCTTCTACATCTATCTGCGCAATCTCCGCCAGGATAAGTGCTGTAGATTTATCAACCTGGGTACATGTAGGCGAACGGAACACTAGTGTGTCAGAGAGTATTGCAGCGCACATAAGCCCCGCCATCTGAGGAGTAACCTCCACACCCTTTTCCATATACATCTGATAGATGATGGTTCCGGTACATCCAAGCGGCTGATTTCTGAAATACACAGGTCCTATTGTCTCAAGAGAACCAATTCGATGATGATCAATTATCTCAAGAATCTCAGCCTCATCAATGTTGGCCACTGCCTGTGAGGTCTCATTATGATCCACAAGTATCACCTGTTTTTTCCTTGCATTCATTAAATTTCTGCGTGAAAACATACCCACATAATTTTGGTTTTCGTCAAGTATTGGGAAATCCCTGTGTCGGATTTTTGAAACAGTATCACGCACATCATCCACATAATCATCCAAATCAAAATGAATAAGATTTTCCCTTGTCATAAATGATTTTATCGGCATACTCTGGTTTATCAGACGCGATGTGGTAAACGTGTCATATGGTGTACTTATCACTACCACATCCTTAGCGTTTGCAGCATTTATGACATCCTTCGATATATCGAAGCCGCTTGTCACAATGATACAGCTGCAGTTTGCCTCAATACATATAAGCTGTGACTCTTCACGGTCTGATATGATGACCAGATCATCCTCAGCCACATTGCCCTTTATAGTATCAGGTGTACCTGCTGCAACTATAACCTTTCCTTTCACAAAATAGCCATGCTCATTGCCTGCAACTATCTTGCCATCCAGCGTCTCTATAATATTTCTGTACTGGGTCCTCGCTTTTGCCAGGATAGAATTGTCATACACATCCATATATGACTTTGCTATATCACCTGTCACAATAAGTCCTTCAAGCTTGTCCTTCTTATTGACAACCGGAAGAGTGACTACGTTGAGTATCTTCATCATCTCCCATGCCTTTTTCATGGATAAATTACTACTGACACCCTCAGTCCTTCTGATATGTATATCCTTTATCTGTGTGCCAACATCCTTTAAAAGGGCAGGCGTATCTGCCTTAAAATAATCCAGCACAAATGCTGTCTCTGCACTGATGCTGCCTGCTCTCATTGGTATGTATTCCATTGTATCATCTGTATGTGATTTAAGGTTTGCATACGCTATTGCTGCACAGATAGAATCTGTGTCAGGATTTTTATGCCCAACAACTCTTACAATCTTTTTTGCCATTTAGTTTTCCTCTCTGTCTGCCTTATAAAATGTCAAAATATGGTGCAACTCCCTAACCGGGAACTGCACCACCCTATTACAATAATATTTATTAAAAAATCGAACCAAAGAACCCCAATATATACAATGCAATTGCAACAAAACCAAATGTATTGATAATAGCCAGCACAGTAGAGATGACTGCAAAAGTCTTTGTTGTTCCTACCTGCTTCTCAAGCTCTGATACTGTGTCCACCTTGTCTCCCATTACCTTAAAGAGATCCTGAATATTCCTGAAGCACTTAACATTCTCTGTATGTACCCTGTCAGACAGCTCCGCCTTTAGCGAAACAAGCTGATCATTAAGTTCTGTAAGCGACTGAAGCATATGGGCATTCGCCTCATTTACCGCTGATGTAACTGCTGCTGTGCCCTCCTCTGTGATACGCCTTGTCTGCTCTAATGTGTCACCAAAATCAAGACTCTGGCCTATATTCTGGCTGATGCCTGATATCTCAGTGCCAAGTGACTGTCCGAGATTTCCAATCTGTCCGGACACCGAACTACCAAGATTGTCCATATTGGCATTTACCGAGCGTCCAAGATTATCCATATCTGAGCTTACCTGACGGCCTAAGCTGTCCATGCCTGCATTCATAGATTGCTCTATCTCAGCCATCTTTTCATGAACACTTTCTATAAGCACATCTATCTGCTTAGCAACCTGTGCAGTGATTCCATCGGCTTTTTCCTGTCTCTCGTCAAGTATCTGCTGCAACTCCTCTGCCTTAGCTTCCCTCTCCTCAACTATGGTTGAAAGCTCCTCAGCTTTTGATTCTTTTGTATTGAGCATCTCCTGAAGACGTTTTGCCTTTTCACGAAACTCATCAATTTGTGTTAACAAAAAATCATCTTTATCCATTTGTATATTATCCTCTTTTTTCTGCACTCTTTCACTATGATTAACATCGTCTCTTGCTACACGGGATGCCATTACTGTTCTTGAAGGTACTGCCCGCTCCGCTTGTTCTGTAGATATAAATCTTTTTGCACGTCTATCAAATATGCCTGACATTCGTATTCCTCCGATGGTTCAATTAAATACCATTAACACATATATTGTACCATTACATATTGTATTTGTAAACAAAAAAACCACGAAATATAGTGTAATCACAGGAGAAAAAGCAAAAATCCCACAGGGCAAATGCCCTGTGGGATAAAATATATACCGTGACTAATGAATTAGTCCTCTCCGTATAATTTAACGAGTTTCTCAAGGTGTGTATAACGTGCCTTAGCTGTCTCCTCAGACTTAGCAAAGAGTTTCTCTGCTCTCTCTGGGAATGGCTTGATAAGACGAGTATAACGTGCCTCATTATTAAGGAACTCTTGGTAAGATCCGTCGCCGGCCTTTGATGTAAGTGTGAATGGATTCTTTCCTTCAGCCTTGAGTGCAGGGTTGAATGAGAAGAGATTCCAGTATCCAGCCTTAACAGCCTTCTTCATCTCATCCTGGCAGTGGTTCATACCACCCTTAGCGATACCGTGAAGCTCGCAAGGTGCGTATCCGATGATGAGTGATGGTCCCGGATAAGCCTCAGCCTCTGTGATAGCCTTAACAGCCTGTGCTGGGTTTGCTCCAAGAGCGATCTGTGCAACGTATACATATCCGTAGCTCATAGCGATCTCTGAAAGTGACTTCTTGCTTGTCTCTTTACCGGCTGCTGCGAACTGACATACCTCACCGATGTTAGAAGCCTTAGAAGCCTGTCCACCTGTGTTAGAGTACATCTCTGTATCGAATACCATTACGTTTACGTTCTCACCAGAAGCAAGTACATGGTCTAATCCACCGAAACCGATATCATATGCCCATCCGTCACCACCGAAGATCCATACAGATTTCTTTCCGAGGTAATCCTTCTTAGCAAGTACTTCTTTAGATTTCTCACATCCGGCTGCTGCTGCCTTCTCTAACTCTGCAATAAGAGCTGTTGTTGGCTCAACATTTGCCTTTGTGTCATCCTTTGTCTCAAGGAATTTATCTGCTGCTGCCTTGAACTCAGCTGTAGCCTTGTCTGATGCAGCGATCTCTTTAACAAGCTCGATAGCCTGGTCACGGAGATATCTCTGTCCAACTTCCATACCTAAACCATGCTCAGCATTATCCTCGAAGAGTGAGTTAGACCAAGCTGGTCCCTTCTTAGAGTTGATATTTACTGTGTATGGTGATGTAGCTGCCGGGTTACCCCAGATAGAAGAACATCCTGTTGCGTTAGAGATGTACATCTGCTCACCGAAGAGCTGTGTAATAAGTCTAGCGTAAGATGTCTCAGCACATCCTGCACATGAGCCTGAGAACTCAAGGAGTGGCTGGTTGAACTGTGATCCCTTAGGTGTTGTATCAACCATTCCGGCATCTGTCTTCTTAGAAACGTTAGCTACTAAGTAATCAAATACTGGCTGCTCTGCTGCCTGAGACTCCTGTGGCTGCATTGAGATAGCTGCTGTAGGACAAACTGTGATACACTCACCACATCCCATACAGTCAAGTGGAGATACGCTCATTGTATACTTGTAAGCGCCTGCCTTTGGCTTCATATCAGCAACCTTCATGTTGTCAGGAGCTGCCTTTACTTCGTCATCTGTAAGTAAGAATGGACGAATTGTAGCGTGAGAACATACAAATGCACAGTTGTTACACTGGATACACTTCTCTGGATCCCACTGTGGAACTGTAACGGCTGTTCCTCTCTTCTCGTATGCAGAAGCACCTGTTACATACTGTCCGTCTGCCTTGTCAGCGAATGCTGAAACCGGAAGGCTGTCTCCATCCATCTTAGCGATTGGATCAAGGAGCTCGTTAACAAGCTTAACAACCTCTGGACGTCCTGTGCGCTCTGCCTTAGGAGCATCTGCCTCAGGATTCTTCCAAGACTCTGGTACCTCTACCTTATGTACAGCGTCAACACCGGCATCGATAGCCTTGTAGTTCATCTCTACTACTGCGTCACCCTTCTTTGAGTATGACTTCTTAGCAGCTGCTTTCATGTACTCTACAGCCTTATCGATAGGCATTACATCTGCAAGCTTGAAGAATGCAGACTGGAGAATTGTGTTAGTTCTCTTACCCATTCCGATCTCGATAGCCTTGTCGATAGCGTTGATTGTGTAAAGCTGAATGTTGTTGTCAGCGATATATTTCTTAGCGTCAGCGTTGAGGTGATGAGCAAGCTCTTCATCTGACCACTGGCAGTTGATCATGAATACTCCGCCCGGCTTAACATCCTGAACCATCTTCATGCCCTGGATAACATATGCAGGGTTGTGGCATGCTACGAAGTCTGCCTGGTTGATGTAGTATGGGCTTCTGATTGGGTTGTCACCAAATCTCAAGTGAGAAATTGTAACACCACCAGTCTTCTTTGAGTCATACTGGAAGTATGCCTGGATGTATTTGTCTGTGTGGTCACCGATGATCTTTGTAGAGTTCTTGTTAGCACCTACAGTACCATCTCCGCCGAGACCCCAGAACTTGCACTCTTTTGTACCAGGTGCAGATGTGATAGGAGCTGGCTTAACCTCTGGAAGTGAAAGATTTGTAACATCATCCACGATTCCAATTGTAAATCTGTGTTTAGGAGCATCCTTCTCAAGCTCTGTATATACAGCAAATACTGAAGAAGGTGGTGTATCCTTAGATCCTAATCCGTAACGTCCGCCTACTAATACAACATCGTTCATTCCTGCTTCACGAAGTGTTGTAGCAACGTCTAAGTATAATGGCTCACCAAGTGATCCTGGCTCTTTTGTACGGTCTAATACAGCGATCTTCTTTGCTGTCTTTGGAATAGCATTAAGAAGAGCCTCTGAAGACCATGGACGGTAAAGACGTACCTTAATAAGTCCGACTTTCTCTCCCTTTGCTGTTAAGTAATCAATTACTTCCTCAGCTACATCATTGATAGAACCCATAGCGATGATTACACGATCTGCGTCAGGTGCTCCGTAGTAGTTGAATAATTTGTAATCTGTACCAAGCTTAGCATTAACCTTGTCCATGTACTTCTCAACAACTGCTGGAAGCTCATCATAGAACTTGTTACATGCCTCTCTATGCTGGAAGAAGATATCTCCGTTCTCGTGTGATCCACGAGCTGCTGGATGCTCTGGGTTAAGAGCGTGTGCTCTGAATTCTGCAACTGCATCCATTGGACACATCTCTTTGAGATCTTCATAATCCCACTTCTCGATCTTCTGAATCTCATGAGAAGTACGGAATCCATCGAAGAAGTTGATGAATGGAACCTTTCCCTCAAGTGCTGCACAGTGTGCAACCGGTGAAAGATCCATAACCTCCTGTGGATTTGTCTCACAAAGCATTGCGAAACCAGTCTGACGACAAGCATATACATCACTGTGATCACCGAAAATATTCAGTGCATGTGAAGATACTGTACGAGCTGATACGTCAAATACGCAAGGAAGATTCTCACCTGCGATTTTGTACATATTAGGGATCATAAGTAAAAGTCCCTGTGAAGCTGTAAATGTTGTAGTAAGTGCACCAGCTGCAAGAGATCCGTGAACTGTACCAGCGGCACCTGCCTCAGACTCCATCTCAACTACCTTTACAGTGCTTCCGAAAATGTTCTTCTGTCCTGCTGCTGACCACTGATCAACTGTATCAGCCATTGGGCTAGAAGGTGTGATAGGATAGATTCCGGCAACCTCTGTGTAGGCATATGCTACATGAGCGGCAGCGGTATTTCCATCCATCGACTGTTTTGCTCTAGACATGATATTTCCTCCTGTAAAATAAATGTTCAATTATAGACATGAATCAGAATGTCTCTACATAATAGTTTAGTTTGTGCGCTGCAAAAAATCAAGTTTTTTTAGCAATACATTGTACAAAAACCCTAAAATATTTATTAACAAGGTAAAATTTATGTACAAAAGGGCACAATGGCTATAAATCGCCTGTAAAACACTTGCAAAATACTGGTTTTACGTTAAAATAGAAACGATATGTTACAGAAACGAACAGGTTATTAAATAGGAAAGGATTGAATAAAGACAAAATGATTAGTGCAAACAATATTACATTAAGAATTGGTAAAAAAGCTTTATTTGAGGATGTCAACATAAAATTCACAGAGGGAAACTGCTACGGACTTATTGGTGCAAACGGTGCCGGCAAGTCTACATTTTTAAAGATTCTCTCAGGACAGCTTGAGCCTACAAACGGTGATATCGCAATCACTCCGGGACAGAGACTGTCATTCTTACAGCAGGATCACTTCAAGTACGATGAGTTTACAGTACTTGATACGGTTATCATGGGTAATAAGCGTCTCTATGATATCATGAAGGAGAAGGAAGCCATCTATATGAAGGAGGATTTCTCAGACGAGGACGGAATCCGTGCCAGCGAGCTTGAGGCTGAGTTTGCCGATATGGACGGCTGGAATGCTGAGTCGGATGCAGCTACTCTCTTAAACGGTCTCGGTGTACCTACTGAGGATCACTACACTCTGATGGCAGATCTGCCGGGTGCAGTAAAGGTCAAGGTGCTTCTCGCTCAGGCACTGTTTGGAAATCCTGACATACTGCTTCTCGATGAGCCTACCAACCACTTAGACCTCGATGCCATCTCATGGCTTGAGGAATTCCTCATCAATTTCGAGAACACGGTCATCGTTGTATCCCATGACAGATACTTCCTCAACAAGGTCTGCACGAACATCGCCGACATGGATTACGGTAAGATCCAGCTCTACGCAGGAAACTATGATTTCTGGTATGAATCAAGCCAGCTTATTGTCCGTCAGATGAAGGAAGCAAACAAAAAGAAAGAGGAAAAAATCAAGGAGCTGCAGGAATTTATCCAGCGTTTCTCTGCAAATGCCTCTAAATCAAAGCAGGCTACATCAAGAAAGCGTGCCCTCGAAAAAATCCAGCTTGATGAAATACGTCCATCAAGCCGTAAATACCCATACATTGATTTCCGTCCTGAGCGTGAAATTGGAAACGATGTGCTCTTTGTCGAGGGTATTTCAAAAACCATCGACGGTGTAAAGGTACTTGACAATATCTCATTCACGGTCAACCACGATGACAAAATTGCATTTGTCGGTGGAAACGAGCTTGCAAAAACAACTCTGTTTAAAATCCTTGCCGGAGAGCTTGAGCCTGACGAGGGCTCATATAAATGGGGTGTCACAACCAGCCAGTCATACTTTCCAAAGGACAATACCACAATCTTTGATACTGATGAGCTCATCGTCGACTGGCTCACACAGTACTCAGAAATCAAGGACGCCACATATGTGCGAGGTTTCCTTGGCCGTATGCTCTTTGCCGGTGAGGATGGAGTAAAGAAAATGCGTGTACTCTCCGGAGGAGAAAAGGTTCGTGTACTGCTCTCCCGCATGATGATCATGGGAAGCAATGTACTCATGTTCGATGAGCCTACAGACCACCTCGACATGGAGTCAATAACAGCATTAAACAACGGAATGATAAAATTCCCGGGAGTTATCCTCTTTGCCTGCCGTGACCACCAGGTAGTCCAGACAACCGCCAACCGAATCATAGAATTCCTGCCAAACGGTTCAATGATCGACAAGATCACAACCTACGACGAATATCTTGAGAGCGATGAGATGGCACGTAAGCGTCAGGTCTACTCAATGAGCGAGGACGATGAAAAAGACAACTAAACGCTAATTAATTAAAAAGAAGCATCCCAATCCGGGATGCTTCTTTTATTAAGCCGTAAAGTGAGGTGGGTGATTCCTGCCTGTCTTTGACTATAAAAACATATTATAATTATATCCACTGTTATAGGCCTGTGTATACCTTCCATTGGCGCCATACGTGTTAGTCTTTTCTGCCTCATTCTTTGCGGCATACTCAAGCATTGAAGCCTTGCTCGCCACTGCGTAAGCATAAGAGCCATTCCCCTTAAAAAGTGCATCAACCTTGGTCGAATCAGCCTTTTTAAAGGTATCCTCGTCGACAGACAGCTTGCCGGACTTGGAATCCACTGTGATACCCACCTTCGCAAGCGACTTTGAATTGATATCTGTAAGTGACTTCATAGACTCAAGATTTCTCGAAATCTGCTTTGTCTCGGAATCATCCGCGGCATTAATGAGGCTGTTGTAATCAGACACAAAAGCTGACACCTTCTTGTACGTAGCATCTGTATCGTCCTTGCGGCTGTTTTTGTAAAGAGCCTGCGCCGACTTTACCATGTCCTCTGACTCCGACTCAATGGACGCAAGTGTCTTCGCTGAATCCTTAGATGTAGAAACAGATGATGAGACAAGAGACTGAGCCTTTGAATTAAGGTTATTTCCATAATATGACTTGAGAAGCTTAAAATAGCTGCCACTTCTAATGCCGCTATATGTAGTCATATCCATATTGGCAATAAAAGACGATGCTGCATTGCTGCTTCTACTGCTGCTAAAGCCGGAAAACAATGTGGATATGGATGACGAATCCCACATTCCTATTCCTCTCATAATATCACTCCTTTGATAATCATGTAATCCGTTACCTTCTATATATTTTTAATATAGACGCTTTTCCAATTTATGTCAAGATAATATCTGCCGCTATTACCCAGCCCGGTATTACTAACATATGAGCCGGTATTGTCGTCCTTTATATATCCTCTATCTGCCAGTCAACAGGCTCCACTCCATGCTCCTTAAGAAAATCATTGGCTTTACTAAAATGCTTACAGCCAAAAAAACCTCTGTATGCCGACAGCGGGCTTGGATGCGGTGCTGTCAATATCAGATGTTTTGGATTTGTAAGCATAGGAATCTTCGACTGCGCCGGACGTCCCCAAAGCATATATACTATAGGTCTGTCCTGCTCATTTACAGCCTCTATGATTGCATCCGTGAACTTCTCCCAGCCGTGTCCCTGATGCGAGTTGGCCTGATGAGCCCTGACGGTGAGCACCGTATTCAATAGCAAAACTCCCTGATCAGCCCATTTCTTCAGGTATCCGTTATTGGGGATATCACACCCTAAATCGTCGTGCAGTTCCTTGTAGATATTCTGCAGTGATGGTGGAATATCCTTCTGAGACGGAAGCACTGAAAACGACAATCCATGCGCCTGATTGACATTGTGGTACGGATCCTGTCCGAGGATGAGCACCTTCACCTTGTCAAGTGGCGTAAAATGCATGGCATTAAATATGTCATCTGCCGGAGGATATACCACATGTGTGGCATATTCATCTCTTACAAAATTGTACAAATCCCTGTAATACGGTTTTTTAAACTCGGCTCCCACAGCCTTTGCCCACTCGCCGTCAAGCATACTCATAATCTTTATCTCCCGCCTATCTTCTGACCGACACACCTTTATCTGCCAGATAATTCTTTAAATCCATAATTTCAAGCTCCTTGTAGTGGAAAAGTGAAGCTGCAAGCGCTGCGTCCGCTTTTCCTTCTGTCAGAGCCTCGTAAAAATGCTCCTTTGTGCCTGCACCACCCGATGCGATAACTGGAACAGAAACATTATCGGCAATAAGCCTTGTAAGCTCGATATCGTAGCCATCCTTTGTGCCGTCACAATCCATGCTTGTAAGAAGTATCTCTCCCGCTCCAAGCTCATTTGCCTTAACAGCCCATTCAATGGCATCAAGACCTGTATCTATGCGTCCTCCGTTCTTGTATACATTCCAGCCGCTTCCATCAGCACGACGTCTTGCATCGATTGCCACAACCACACACTGACTGCCAAACTTGTCAGCCGCATCACTTATGAGCCGAGGGGTATTTATAGCACTTGAATTTATTGAAATCTTGTCCGCACCCTCTCTAAGCAGTGCCTTAAAATCATCGACTGTTCTGATGCCACCGCCCACCGTGAACGGTATAAACACCTTTTCAGCGACCTTTCTGACCATATCCACAACAGTATTTCTGTTGTCGCTTGACGCCGTAATATCCAGAAAAACCACCTCATCTGCACCTGCCTTATCATAAGCAGCCGCAATCTCAACCGGGTCACCTGCATCTCTTAAATTGACAAAGTTTATGCCCTTCACAACACGTCCGTTATTCACATCCAGACATGGGATTATTCTCTTCGTAAACATATTATGCCTCACCTATCCCTGCAAAATTTTTAAGTATCGAAAGTCCGACTGTGCTGCTCTTTTCCGGATGGAACTGGCAGGCGAACACATTGTTTTTCTCTACAGACGCATGAATGTGTGTGCTGTACTCTGTCGTTGCTGTGACAATTGCTTCATCAGCGGCTTTCAGATAGTACGAATGCACAAAATATACATACGGATGCTCTGAAAGACCTTTAAACAGCCTTCCATTGTTCTGTAAATCAAGTGAATTCCAGCCTATGTGAGGTATTTTAAGTCCTTCCTTATCTGGTATGCGAAGTATCTGTCCGTCAAGCACATGAAGCCCCTCAACGCCCTGACTCTCATCGCTTCCCTCAAATAATAGCTGAAGTCCCAGGCATATGCCAAGAAATGGCTTGTCCATGTCACAAACCTCGTGAATCACCTTGTCCAGCTCGTATTTTTTAAGCGAATTCATTGCATCTCCAAAAGCTCCGACTCCGGGAAGTATTACCTTATCGGCATTTAAAATCTCATGCCTGTCTCTGGTCACAATACTCTCCTCGCCTATAGCTGTAAGAGCCTTTTCCACACTTCGCAGGTTGCCTGCTCCATAATCGATTATTGCTATCATATATTTTCATCTCCATTCATTACTTCATTCTTTGAGTAATTCAGCTATTTACAGCTTTTGGAGTCATTCCATCTCATTACTCTTTATTATGTTTAATTACATCTCATACCAGCATATATTTAGTAAATAATTAGTACGTGATTTTTTATACTAATTATCATTTATCAAGCTTGCAAGTGAGTTAATCTCTACAAGCTGTTGCTTACTTGGTCTCACACTTACATAGTTATTCATAGTGGTAGTTATGTTCCCATGCCCTAAAATATACTGTAGTGTTTTTGGTGGTAATCCCTGCATATTCGTAGCAAATGTATGCCGACATATATGCGGTTCAAATTTTCGTATAGGATTGTCAGTATTTGCATTATTGAATCTCTTGATACAATTTTGCAAGTATTCTTCTATATGGGATCTAACAATTGTCTTTCTACTTCTTGTCGCCAGAAACACAAATCCTTCGTATGCTTTTCCCTTTTCATCATAGCACACTGGCTCAATATCGCCCATAATATAACGATTTTTCAATATTCTCTGAAAACATTCATATACACCATCAGTCATAGGAATATACCTTGTTCCGTTTATGGTTTTCGTTGGTAAGACAACATGCGTATGATTGACACATTGTAGTTGCTTTTCCACTCGAATTAAATGGTTTTCCATATCTATATTATCAAGTGTTAGACCACATAATTCAGATGCCCTTAAACCAGTCCAAAACAGCACATATATCATATCATAACAATGAGCACTATGAGCATCCTTTGAACAAAATTCAAGAAATCTATGCATATCTGAAATTGATATTGCTTCCATTTTCTTACTATCGCTTCTATCAGTAGTAATACGTCTGAACGGATTTTTTGCTATGTAATCATAATCGATTGCATATTCAAATGATCTTTTTATAAGACTAATTTGAGTCTGAATACTTGAGCCTCGATGCTTTTTCTTCATATCAGAAAGCCATTCTTCACAATGCTCTGGCTTGATTTTACCTATTTCCATGTGACCAAGTTTGTACTGCGCTAACGTTTTTATTGTTGTGTTATATCCGACCTTAGTATTATGAGCCAGTTCTTTCCTATTATATAGATGGTTAAGATATCTATCTATTACTTCTAGTAATGTCAGTTTAGCCCCATCTATGTCGATATTATTTTCTAACTGTACTTTTAATTCTGCCTCCTTTTCACGTAAACTTTTACCTGAACGTTTACCTTTTGGTAATTGGTCCGTAGGTTCGAGTCTATAGGAACTTACCACTCTTTCCTTTCCAAGAGCATCTTTATAATGATACTCATACCTTTTCGTTTTGGGGTTATAGTATTCATCTGCCCTCAACGTTTTTCTTGTCGGTTTGTTCTTTTCAGATGTAGTTTTATTTGCCATATTCTCAGCCCTCCATTAAAAAGTGCCTCGAATGAATACTAAATAATAATATCACATTCAGGGCACCTTGTCGATATTTTATATCTGCTCTACTTTGCTTATAAATTCTTCAAATGATTGTCTTTTTATCTTTATAACACGACCAACCATTAGATGATATTTACAATCATAATCTTCACGGATTATATTCCTTAATCTGTGCTGACCTATACCAAATAAATCCGATGTCTCCTTTATAGATAATAAAAGTTTATCTTTCATACAATCACCTCCAGTCTTGAGGTAATCATAATCTTTTTACCAGTAACCTACGTACGGAAAAATTAAGAGGGAATGCTATTCGCACGCCCCCTTAACAAATACTGATATTTACTCTGCTTTGTTTGCCTTGTTATACTGTGCTGTGCTAATTCCAAGAATAACTCCAAGGAATGTGTCAACAGCTGTAATCGTACCAACAACCTGCTCACCATATGGGAGTCCCCAAATACCTGCAAGAGCAAAATATAAAGTACCAGCCGCTGGAAGCAAATACATTGCAATCCATTTCAGTGTGTCGTAAGTCTTGTCATTAAGTTTCATCATGTTCATCATGTTCATCGTGTTCATCCTCCTTATTTTGAATAAATTTATGTATTGGAAGTTTGTCGACTTCCTGCATAATTCTTTTAGCAGAGCCGTTACCTCCCAATTTTTCATATGGTTCAAAAAGATATACTTTCAAATTTTCATATTCATCCTGGGTAATATACCCTCTCTCGATGTATGACATACCGAGATACATAATCCTATCGTGTGCTAATCCAATAAGCATCTCCGTCTTTACATCTTTATTTTCTGTTCGTTTTGATAAATACGCCCATAATCCAGAAGACGCAAGTACCGAACTAAAAATTGTAATTATAATTTGAAACCAAGGTTCCATAATTCCTCCTTTTTATGCGGCTAATGAAGATGCATCAGACACGATAAGTTTTCTACTAATTACCGAAATCTTCTTATTAAATAATTCTTCATACAGCTGTATTAGATTTTTTCTTTGTTGCTTTGATAGAAGTTTATAGTGTGCTCCCATCCAACCGCGAAACATATTCTCAATACTCTCGTATTCTATTTCGCCATTTATTACTTTTAGTGAAAGTTTCTTGAGTTTTCTACGCATTGTAGTAACTCTTTTAGGATTAATTCTCTTAATCACCTTTCCATCTTTTGTTAATGTATATTTTATTTGAAGAAATTTATATGTACTTGAAATTTTAACAATATGAGTTTTCTTTCTATTGATATGAATTCCATATTCCTTCGCAATTTCTATGATGCATGATAGCAAATCTTCAAGTTCTTCTTTGCTTGGATTCATGATATACCAATCATCCATATATCGTCCGTAAAATTTCTGTTGTCTGACATATTTCACATATGTGTCAATCCTATGAGGATAATATATTCCAATTACCTGCGATAGCTGGTCTCCAATATTTACAGATTTAGCCATCCACTTCTCACCAGTCAATTTTTCAGATGGTATATCTCGATATTCGAGCTTATTAAACAAATCCAAATAGCAATTTTCATATTCCTCATCAGACATATACGACACATCGACTTTGAAGCCATCAAATATAAGTGTCAAAAGCCAGTCAATAAATTCGTCATCGTCAAATAGTTTAAGAAGTTCTTGTTTTGCAATCTCGTGAATTATATTGTCATAAAATTTTGAGAAGTCTCCAAATAAAATCCATCCGTCATTTCCATGCAATTTGTAATACTTGTGCAAATGTATTTCAAATCGCTTTCTCTGCTGAGATATACCTCTCCCTTTAATTGATGCACAATTATCATATATTATGTGCTTTTTAACTTCTGGTAAAAGAATATCATCACATAAAACATGGCGAACAATTCTATCACGGATTTGTATACTTGTAATCGGTCTTACTCGACCTCTCTCGTGTAAAGTAAACTCTTGTGTAAGACCATTTTTGAGAGTCCTGTTGATAATGTCATCCTGGATTTCAAAAATATAACGCAGAAAGTTCATCATAAACTTCTGTGTGGTTTCTTTCCATTTGCTACTTTTCACAGAGGTCTTATAAGCCCGATACAAATTATTGGCATCGCATACAATTTCCTCATAATTCATATACTATTCACCGTTATAACAATACTTACCGTAGTAAATTGTTTCAGGCTTTGCTATTTATCCTGTTTATAAGGAATGGTATGATATCTCCTTCTTCATTGGTTAAGTGAAGAATCCGGACGAACCCCATTAGAGTTCGAAGCGTTGTTGTAGTTCGTATTGCCATTGTTGTTCACATTAGCGAAATTAGCCGAAGAAACGACGCATAATTAGACATCACCCTTACGTCTGAAATATGATTCCATCTTCTTGTCACGCTGACGCCACTTCTTTATCAATCCGATTTCTCGGTCGATAGCTTTAACATATGGACTGTAGAGATTCAAATCCACTTCAAATATCTCTGCAATCCGTTGCAGTTCCTTAAGAAGCTGCTCGCAATTGACTATAGCAGTGTTTTGATAATCTCTTCTCTTTTCACACTCGTGAAGATTCGTTGGATAAATCGTGTTGGCTGCCCGGACATTACTCGTAATTAGTGCTGCCAGTTGATCTACTCTGTTTTTAAAATTTTGCATCATAAACCGATACTTGGAAAAGTTCTCTCTATCATCTTTTCCGTATGCATAACGAAGTCTTACATAATCGTCTACGCTTTTAACACCAAATCCATGTTGCATAAAATCTATCAACATATCATGTAATTCAATTGAATATGTGATAGCCTCAAATTTTGATTCTGTACGATCACTAACTAAAACACTCATTATTCGTAATCTTTCCCTGTAATTTCCTTATACTCTTCTGCGGTAATCCAGCGACCAACTGCTAAGCGTACTCTACGCTCATCCCAGAGCTTATCATCATAATAGTCTTTAACCTTTTTAAAGTTTTTACTATGTTCCATATTGTTATTCCTCTCTTTCTAATTTACAGTTCTACATCCTGCATCATAGCTAAGAAGTCAATATTAGAAGACATTTTAGCCATAGCCAGTTCCGTAGCTGAGAACTGACGTAATACAAACCAGTATTCGCCATCCATCTCAGTAATCTGGACAAGATCCATATTTTCCATAACCACTTCATTTTCAGAAGTTTTTACTGTTACTTCTGATAATTTTCCTTCAAACATATCCGCTGTAAGCTTAGATGCTGAAATATAGTTATCACCATTTTTTCTAAGATTTTCAATGATGGTGCCATCAGACAGCACCATAGTATAAATTAAATCTTCCATATACTTATCCTTTCCTATAAATTACCCCGCCCACAAGGGGCGGAGATTTTTACTTAACCAATGATTCCATACGGACGAACCCCAAAAGAGCCCGAAGCGCCGTAGTAGTCCGCACGGCCACTGAAGGCCACACCAGCGAAATAAGCCGAAGAAACGACGTTCTGTAGCCAATAAGTTTCTCTTATCTTGATCATTCTTGGATTAAGGCGCATAAGTGCAAGCTGTGAATTGCAAACGCTGTATTTTGTAGGGATTGTTGTCCCATCATTTGCAGGCTCGAAATAATGTGTGCCATATACCATAACCTCTTGCATAAGCGCAACTGTCTCATCGAACCATGCTCCTCCAGATGGTTTTCCGTTGGCGACTGCATTTACAAGATAAGTTCTATGAGTAAGAAGCATATCTCCAAAAGCAGCCTTAAATTTTGCTTTTGCATTATCCAATCCTGTTTTATACATAACAGAACCTACATATCCACCCTCTGTCGTATTAGTTGCATTCATCTGACCATTGTAAAGTGATGACGCCGGAACAATAACAAGATGATGCTTTGTGAAATCTGTATCACCGCATCTAAGGAAATAATCCATATCTGCAATAACCCAAGTCACACCGCTAATTACCCAGTAATCTCCGATAAACAGGTCGTCAAATGTTCCATTTTGAATAGCTGCCTTTTGGGCTGCTGTAACTGATGAGCCAAGGTTCTTTCCTCTATATACATTGCGATGATTAATCGCCGATACAAGTCCAGCAAATTCTACTGCTGCATTTGCTGCTGTCATTTTCTTTGTTCCGCCAGTACCATCTTTAATAATTACGTCTCCACTATCAAATCTGGTTGCTGCGGAATAATCCGTTACTTTAGGCATTTTCTTTAATCCTCCTTAAAAAATAAAGAGCCTCAGATTTCTCTAAAGCCCTTTGTAGTCACTGTCTAACAGTGCATGGTCTGTTACATATCCCAATCTACTGATAACACTTCTTATAAAAGTATCTAAATGAGATACCTGCTGTCGTAATGATACAACTTCACTTTCATCAGCAAATATTGTACGTCCCTGTATTTCTCTACCACTTGAATCACATATATTTTGTCCTGATGAATCGTAAATCGGTTGTAATACAGAATGTTCATTAGCAAGCTGTGAACCAAATTTGCCGACATCTGCTCCGAGAATTTCTTCATATGCTGCCTGCGCTAAAGATGCTGAGTTCGCTGCCGCTGTTTCAGACTTTTTGGCATTTGTTGCTGATGCTGATGCATTAGAAGCTGATGATGCCGCTGCATTCTTCGATGAAGCAGCTGAATCAGCATAGCTTTTCGCATTCTCCGCACTCGTACTAGCTGCACTTGCAGAGTTAGCCGCACCTGAAGCTGATGATGCCGCGGCGTTTGCTCTTAAATTTGCTGTGCTAGCATATCCAGATGCCTGGCTGGCAGAGCTTGCTGCTTTTGCTGCTGCATCAACTGCCTGTTCTGCATATTGCTTAGCAGTGAGATATTCCGTTGTTGACCTTATGCTCTGTTCCTGTACAGGATTGAAATCAATCTGCACGGCAATAGCCCCACTGGATACAATCTTGTTATTTAACTCAATCTCTACAATAGGATTTATTTCTCCTGCCAGTACGGTCATTTGCTTTGTAACTTCAAAGTAAACCGTATGCTTAGCAGAATCCCACCCTAATGCAGGATTATATACAAAATTACTGTCAACCTTACCACATCTTATATTAACTGTTGCGCCAGTAGGTATCGTATATTCAAGTCCGTCATTATATAGTTTTACCGCAATAATCGGTAATCCCTGATCATACTGCACAAGATGAACCGGACGTACAATCTGACGAGCTGTCATGTCTGCATACGTATAATGCACAACTCTGTTTGAGTCTGGTGTATATACACCCATTTTTAATCACCCCCTAAATCAACGCCAGTCATCATTGATAAAAATTCTACATCAGAACGAAGTTGTTCCTGTTCGGAATTATCTTGTACAACATCTTCACCTTCATCCGGTTTAGATACTTCATTGCTCGCCTCGATTAATACGAGGTCCTTATCTTTTACTTCTGTGGCATTTTCTTCCATAAAACCTCCTAATAATCGTACCAACCCGCTTTTACTAAAACACCTCTCTCAAATTGTAAATATGCGTTATTACTCCAATTTGAAGCGGTTCCATCGCTATTCATTCCACCTACTTGAACAAATCTCATTGTTCCTGTTATTCCACTACCATTTTCCCAAGATACATTCTTAAGTTTGTAGTAATGCATATCAACATCACACCCCAAGTTTATGGTATCTGCATTGTATGTCACAGTGTTTGAGGTATAACCGTTTCGCTCATATAAAAGCTTAACAAGGTAACTCTGACCACTCTTAGGCTGTGCCGCCCATGTCATGTAATCGCCATTTTCATCAAGGTCAAATACCAATCCTCTACGATTGTCATTGCCTGTCCAACTATTTGTACCTATTTCTCCTATGTACTCATTGGAATATTTATAATGAGATGCCCCAGCATTAATATTGGCTTCTTTACTACCAGATTTACAATTAACCTGTTTAGCAGTTATATCCAAAGCATTTACATATGTTGTTGTAACTGTATCCTTAGTGATTTTGGTCACATTAGCCTTTGTCTGATACCCTTTCTTTTCAACATCCGGCATAGTTGTATATTTACTATCATTCGTAAGTTCTGATACTTTAGTTGGAATAGACGGAGCGTCTGAAATATTTTCATAAGAAATCTGAACATCTTCTGACAATGTTATTCCGTCCCTATCAAGTCGAATAAGAACTTTTCCATATGAATCTTTTATAAGTGCCGTACCATTTGAGTTGTTCTTTCCACCAAGAATTAAAGTGCCACCGTTTATACGATTTGCACTCATCGTCCCAGTTTTAACGAAATCTGCTACAATCTGACCATCCTGTGTCATAGCTAAAGCAAATGGACCATTATATCCTGTTGAAGAATATCCCAATCCACCTTTATTCCAACGCCATACCTTCTTCGCAGTAGCAATATCATCTGTATCCATAATAAGAATTTCATCAGGATATTTTCCACCGGTGCTGCTGTGCATAATCACATAACCGCCAAGACCTCCACTAATCAATTGCGTAGCATTCTCAATAGCCTGTTGCATAAATGTTTTAGTAATGGTATCAGAGATTGCCTGCTTTTGGTCAGAAATCGTCGATGCAAGATTTGTCCTTGATTCTCCAAGTTCAATCGACACGTACTTATTACTTATGGCATCATATATAGTTTTTATGCACTTTGCCGTGGCGCTAACATTTAACTCCGGGAACTCAACGCTTACAGTGTCGCAAAGATGTACATCCTCCAAAAGCGCATATTTAGCATACTCCGTAGATTGTGACAATTGTACAAATGATACAGTCAATGATACAGCTGGTACTCCTATGTTGTTTGCTTTCATATAAGAATTAGCTCTTGCTCTGAGCTGCTCTTGATTTGGTTTTTCCTGCCATTCCTGCGATAAATCCAATGGATAAATCCTTGTAAAATTATATGTGCCAGAAGCTTTTACAATCTTCTCATCCAGCTGCACAAGACCTTCCTGCTCCGAATACCAGAATGGATAAACACCTGTATAGACAGAACTGCAATTCTCTTCCTGCTTCAAATCAGTAAGATTCTTACCATATCTAATGCTAACACCTCTATCCGCGCCTCTTTTATTCCAAAGCTTTACGTTGAACTTATCGAATTCATACTCTCCTCCATACACATCAAGGATTGAACCGTCAACGCCTCCAAGAAGTGAACGCATACTCGATGGTTTGAGAACTGTCATATTTGCAGTTGTAGTTTTATCTGTTGAAAATGAAAAAGGACAATCAACCGCTGATGCGGATTTCATATTAATAAATGCATTTTGAACTGTGTCGGCTGCAAATGCTGATACTGGGTATCCAGACATATCGTAACTTATATGTTCTGCATTTATTGTAACAATTCCATTGATTGGCTTTGTGATTGCATAGATTCGGAATGGTTGTGGGTCAGAATAAGGATTTGGCTTTGCCATAATGATACGCCTAAGCTGTAATTCCTTATATCTGATACCTGTAACCGGATATTCAATTTCAAGTTCGAACTCTCCATTTCTTTCTTCAGTAACTTCGCAAGTAATGGCGTCACTTAATGTGCCTAATCCATTCGTTGTGAATGATGTTTCTGTAGACTCATGAAGAGTAATCATAGTGTCCACCATTTAGGTATCACCTCCACACTTGTTATTCCACCAGAAAAAGAAATTTCGTTTTCGCCTTTTATAAGCTTCGGAAATCCGTTGCTCAACGTTACAAGTGAATTGCAATTTGTAGTACCTTTATAAGCATCCTGTAATTCACTATCGATTGTCAGATACGAGCTAATGTTCGAAATAGTGATAACATAGTCACCAATTCTCAGATTACCCTTTCCAGAACCGTTCACTTTTATAATAGGAAGCGATTTGAATCCTGTGGGATTTCTTAATTTGCTCGTTGCTCTAACAATTACTGGAATATCTCCAGATTTAAGAAAACGCTGAGGTTTACAATCAAATGCAACTGTAATACGCCCAGCGTGCTGTAATATGTTTTCAATTGTTCCGCCACTCTTATAAGCAGCAAGTCGATAATATTCCGGCTCATATGAATCTTCCAACTTAGCATATCCAGACGCAGAGTTAAGCCACTCCGAAATAAAATTTGCCATCATTGTAAAATCCTTATTTTCAGCACCAATAGCTATGTCATAACTTCTTGATGCATTTTTATACGACCCTTTATCGACATAAATATCCCCGTTTCTTCCAGGAATATGTGTAACTTCATAGTCCTTTTCCGGAGTTTCATATCCAGGCGGATGCTCCACTTGGATAGCGAATTCTTCCGATGAAATACCATTGTAAATAATTACGCCCATGAAGCATCCCTCCTTTCAACTTGTCTCTGAATAATGTTTGATACTTCTTCTGCAATCTCTTTAGGATTACTTCCCGTGATATTAAATGTATTTTCGAATGAATTTCCGCCGTTGAAGTTTCCAACAGCATCTGAAATCTTATCTAACACACTGGAATTATCAGTTGCTTTGCTTCTTACTTCATTAATACGATTACCGGTTCTATTGGCAATGTCTAATGAACCAGATAACGAATACCCGTCAACACTCTTCATCATACTAAACAACTGATTAGCACCATTTTGAATATTTGACAGATCCATTACAGGTCTTATAGTAGGCTCTGTGTCTATATCGGAACTAACCAAATCTGCAATAGTTGAAAGTGTATCGGACATTGCGCCAACAGCACCTTTTCCCATATCAACCGTAGCGTCAGATACTTTTCCAGCATAAGCCTTCACACCATTAATAAATCCCTCATCAGTATATCTACCAATTTCAGCAAATACTCTTGATGGTGAATGAATGCCAAGAAAATTCTTTACACCATTCACAGCACTCTTAGCCGCATTAATCGCTGAATTAGCCAAATCAGAGGCTTTATCTGTAATACCACTGATAAGTCCACCTATAATATGCTTTCCCACATCTTTGAAGTCATTTATTTTATCTTGAATAACCTGCTTGGCATTTGATATCAAATCACGTACAGTTTCCTTAAGATTTGATAATTTCTCCTTGATACCACTGATAAGTCCAGAATTCATTATCTTGGAACCAACTTCTTTGATATCAACAACTCCACCAGTAAGTACAAGAACCGCTGCGCGAATTAATGCTTTAAACAAATTTCGTATATCATTTGCTAATCGCTCGGAGTTATTATCGATAGCACTAATAATGCCTTCGATGAAACTCAAGAGCAAATTAACACCAGACTGAATCACATCTGGTAATTTTTGAGCTATTCCGTCGATGAAATTCAGCACAATATCTATAGCAGTTTGAACCACCATTCCGATATTATCTGCAATTCCCTGTAGACATGCAATCAGAATATCGAACACAGCCTGTACAATTTCTGGCGTATGCTCAGCCAAAGTTCGAAGAGTTGTAACCAGTAGTGTTACGAGAACTTCGACCAATTGAGGTACCACGTTTGATATCGCCGCCAGACAAGCCGTAATAATAACGACCAGCGACTCTAAAATTTGTGGTGCTGCACCTGCTAATGCAACGCAGAACTGAGCAATTCCCTCTGCCAATTTAACCAGTACTGCTGGAATTAAATCTGCCACACCTGTTATAATGACTGCTAATGCTGCTACAAGTGCTGTCGCTCCTGCTGTTCCAGCTGCTGCTATCGCAGTAAGCCCAATAGCAAGTGCCTGTAGTCCAAGTCCAGCAGCTAATAAACCTGCTCCTGTCACAGCAACTCCTACACCTATAAGTGTAAATGCTCCTGCTAATGCCAAAATACTTGGAACAAGCGGTGATAATACAGCACCAGCTACACCTATAATTGCAAATGCTCCTGCTAAAGAAACCAAACCTTTGGCTATTGCTTCCCAACTCATAGCACCCAGTATACTCAGAACTGGTGCCAACACCGCTAATGAAGCACTTGCAATGAGTAATGCCGCTGAACCAGCCAATGTTCCGTTCATAAGATTTAACGCTACCGATAGTTCCGCTAACGCTCCCCCCATAGTAACAAGACCTTTTACAATCTCTTCCCATGTGAAATTTCCCATTGTACTTAGAATATTTGATAATATTGTAAGAGCTCCGGCAACGGCAATAAGACCCACGCCTGTTGATATCATATTTTTAGGCATTAAATTGACAGCTAATGTAATCTCTGCTAATGCTCCTGCCATAACGGTCAGTCCTCTGCCAATTTCACTCCACTGCATAGAACCGAAATTCTCTACAGCTGATGCCATAATTTTCATCGCGCCGGCAATAGCGATTAAAGCAATACCAGTAGATACAACATGTTTAGCATTACCTGTAAGATTTGTAAATGCTGCAATCTCTGTAAGTAATATGCCAATACTTGTAAGACCTTTTCCGATTTCACTCCACTGCATAGAACCAAAATCTTTGCAAGCAGATGCTAATACTTTTATAGCGGCTGACAACACAAGAATTCCTGTTGCTGTTAATACTGCTTTTCCACTAAATTTAGCCGTATTCAAGAATAAAGCTATTTCTGCCATCAGAACCCCTACTCCAGTAAGTCCCTTACCAAGTTCTCCCCAGCTAAGTTTTGATATGTCTTTGCAAGCAGATGCTAATATCTTAATAGCTGTCGCTAGGAATATAAGATTGAATGCTCCTTTAGCAATTGTCTTTTCATCTTTTGAAATAACTTTTGCAACTCCTGTCAATACGCCAGAAATTACTGTAATACCTGTAAGTCCTTTTGCTATCTCATTCCAACTCAAAGATGCAATCTTCTTCAACGCTGATGCAAGAATTAACACTGAAACTGATAATCCCAACATAATTGTAGCTGTCTTTCCCGCATTCTTAAGGTCACCGCTTATCTTTGTAAAGATAGCCATAGATGTCATAAGTTCCGCAAACAATCCTGTTAATGCGGTAATAGCTGATGCCAATTTTGCAGAGTCAATAAGCGAAAGTACAACAATCGCTCCCGTAAGAATTGCAATTGCACTTGCAATCTTAATCAAAGTTCCTGCTTTCAATTGTGTCTGATATGCTTCAAAGCAACCTCTAACGCTATCAAGAATTCCCTTGATTTGGTCTGTTAGTTTTGTAACATCACTTACTGCATCTGTGATTCCTTTAAGGAACTTATTGATTCCAACCGCAATTCCAGCTAATGAAATTCCACTGAGAACGTCAAACACACTTGAGAAATTGACATCACTGATATCTTCTATAAATCCACTAGCAAGGGTTTTCATTGCTTTTGCAATACCAGTTCCAATAGTCTTTACTCCTTCCCATAATGCCTGGAGTGCTTGTAAAAACTTAGAATTTTCGAGTGCTTTACCCATTGCACCAATTGCAATTTCAACACCACTTCGCATTCCGTCAGCAGCTTCTCCAACTTCTGACATTCTTGTATGTACTCTTTCCAGAACAGAATGAATAACTGCAAATCCACCAGTGTCATACTTCTGCTTTATAGAATTTGCGAATCTTGTGACCGCATCAACAGCTTTGTCGATTAAATCTGTTGCTACTGCCACACCTGTTTTTATATATTTAATCACGGTCTGTATAGCAACATTGAATATATCTGTTTTCTTGATAGTTTCATCAAGTTTCACAAGCCAATCTCCGAAGCGTGCCGTTACCGATAAAATAGAACTAGCTAAGTCACCAGTCCCTCCTAATAGAGAGCCTACTCCTTTTGCAACTGCTACGAATGCTTGTTTAACGATGTCAATTACTGCAAACAAACCTTTGAATGTTCTTTTCAAATTTTCCGAATTTGTATCGCTGAGTTTCAGATGCGCCGTCAGATTTCTTAACGCATCTGTAATGTTGTACAGTTGTTGTGCCGTCATTGGCGGGAAGATTTCGCGGAATGCTTCTTTCACAGGCTTAATAATACTAAGCACTCCCTCAAAAGCATTTCTAGCTGCTTCTATAAGTGCTGTTCTTCCTCCCAAATCTTTCCAGCCCTGCAACATACTATTTCTGGCATCCGCCGATGAATTTATAATTGCGCTGAATGTATCACTCATCTCTGTGAGTAATTCTTTCGCTTCTTCAAAGTCACCAACGATAATTTCCCAACTCTGGGTCCAGCCAGACTGTGCAGCTTCCTTTAATGTGTCAAATAACTGGGAAAATGTCTTTACTTTTGTAGCGGCATCATTAGCAGTCTGACCCATTTTGATTATTGATGCTATCTGCTCTTCTGAGTAACCCATAGTTCTGAGCTGCTCCTCGTTCAAGTCACCTGTAAACTTAGATAATGTCTCGGTTAAGATGTCAGATGTCAACCAGCCTTTCTGTAAAGTTTCTCTGAATGACCCTTCATCTTTAATCATGTCATCAATAGCTATTCCATGCACTCTTGCTGTTTCTTTTAAAGCATCCTGGAATACCTGACCACCCATACCGGCATTTACAACAGAGTTCCAGTCTTGTAATTTTACTGTTCCTGCTGCTAATGCCTGTGATAACTGATACATTGCTGTACTTGCCTGCTGTGAATTTGAACCTGATACAGCGGCAAGGTTGGCAATACCTTTAATTGCAGAAACAGAGGTATCCAAATCAACACCAGCCGCTGTAAAGGTACCAATATTACGTGTCATCTCCGTAAAATTATAAATGGTCATATCTGCATAGTGGTTTAACTCATCTAATGCATTATTAACCTGGTCAAGGGTGGTTCCCTTTGATGAAGTATTTGCTAAGATTGTCTGAACTGCATTAATCTGCGTTTCATATTCTTGAAATCCTGTTTTGATTGGATCAATAGTTAATGCCGATACAATACTTTTACCTGCATTTACTGCCGAATTTGTAATATTTGCCAATGCCGTAATTGCCATTACTTCTAATGCTGAAAATTTAGCATTAACAGTTTCAACGGCATTCGATAATCCGGAAAGATTTATCTTACCAGAGGCTTTTTCAACACTTTCAAGTCCTTTTGTTGCTCCATCCATATTCAAGCTCTTTTTAAGTTTGTCTATAGAAGATAAGCTTGTCTGAATATTGTTTTCAAACTGCTTATTATCAAATCGCATTTCGACGACTCTTTGATCAACAGTTGTACTCATAGACTTGTAACCTCCTTCCACGCCGATTTGACAATTTCGTCAAAAATAGGCTGAATAGCAGGATTGATATAATCTCGACCCTGTACCCAGCCTCCGTTACGAGTTCCATGTCCATACTGCAAGATAATTGCGATTGGAACTCCATTTTGAATATTTGTGTTATAAAAACTAATAGACACTGAATCCTTATCCTGCTTGATTTCGTAATTCCACGAATTTGCAGTTTTTCCAGTATCTCTCGGCGTAGCAGACGCAAGGGCTGCCACACCTTGACGACCATACTTATCAAGGTCGCCTATTTGTGCTACTTCTTTCACTCTTTCCAGATATCTGGTAAGCTTGTGGAAGTCGCCCTTTTGTCTGAAACTGATCATATATATTTACCCCTACTTAACTCTAATCTTCGTACCTGCATAAATCAGATCCGGATTACTAATACCATTAAGACGCACAAGGTTGTCAACGGTAGTACCATTAGCAGCAGCGATTTTTGATAACACATCGCCAGACTGAATTGTATAGTATTTCTTTTCTGCTTCACCATTTACAATGCCCTGTACCTCTGAATAACGGTTTCCCAAAACCGCCTTTCTTGTATCGCCATTACCATACTTTCCAGAACGAACCTCATTTGCCAAATCATTAGCAGATGCTTCATAGATATGGTTAATGAAGCTCTGTACCTCATCATATCGTGTTCCAAGATTGTTTCTTCTGTCGTCACCATCTCCAAATTCGCCCTTCATAGTTCTTTCAGCTAATTCAAGAGTGGAACCATCTGGCGTATTAACTTCCGGCTGATGTGTTGGTTCCGGTGATGTGCTCTCTCCATTTACAGCGGCATATGCTTTCCAAGCATCAGCGTCACCATAAAACTTATCAAGGTCGAGATCTCCGTTGTATCCATTAATCCTACCTACTGAGCTGTACTGTCTAATAGCACATGCATAAGCCCCCTCATTCCAAGGTGTCTCCTGGTAGCCAGTTTGTGTGTAATCCGGATACTGCGCAATCCATAATCCGTAATCGCCAATTCCGTCAATTCTTTCCATAGCACTCTTCTGAATATAGACAAGCGGTTTTACACCGGTCTTAGAGAATACATAATCACAGAATCCTTTAACCCAATTGAAATCGTTCTGACCAAATGTTGGATTATCCTGTCCTTCCCAATCAAGACAAAGAATAGCTTCTCCAACGCGATTTCCAACAACATCAAGGAAATGGTTTGCCTCTGCAACATAGTCGCCTCCCTCGGCATAGTGATAACATCCGACTAGCTTTCCATTTTCTTTTGCCTGCTGATACTGTCTAACAAAATCTTTGCTGACAAATCCAGTACCCTGAGTAGCTTTCATAATTACAAAATCAGCGGCAACAGCAGATAAATCAATACCTTCCTGCCAACCGCTGACATCAATACCATTAAGTCCCATAGTATTTCCTCCTATCCTTTTGAATGAAATCTCTTTCTATTTGCAGCATTTATTGCAGCGTGCTGACGATATAGTTCCTGCTGACTCATTTTCTTTTTAGGTTGATTCTTCTCATTGAATACCCTTATCAAAGTAAGCAATCTGTTCAAATGCCATTTCTGACATTCCATAGGAATATTGAAACTAATCATCCAGTAATAAATAAGTTCCGCTGTAATCTGCTCGCGATTTGTTGTTACTTTCTTTTTTGTTTCAGTGAACCAAGTAGCTGTCATTGGCAACGCAATATACCTGTTCACTTCTTCTATGTTTGCTATTGTTAAATAGTTGTAGCAATCATCTGGTACATTCTGCGTAATGGTCATGCATCGCACATAGTCAATAATTTCTGCTGTTGTTTTCTCTTTTTTGTTTATAAAAGGCTTATTCCACTTAGCTTCCCATTTAGCGACTGAAACCAAAGAATGCTCTAACTGTAATTTTCGTTCCTTTGTATGGATGAATTGCTCGTTCTTTTCATCCCATAATTCAGCTGAAGGTATTACGATATTAAGCATCTGTACACCTCCAAAAATGAATTACTGTGCCGCTCCAGAAACAACAGTTAAATTCTTATTCTCTGCTGCTGACTGTGCCGCATCATCCTTAATCTGTGGAATGATCGCATTAATAAAATCAGAGGCAGCATTAACATCTCCAGATAAGAATAATCTCTGAAACAGTACGTCATATGCCGGTGATTCCGTGAATGCTTTGCTGATTTCTGCTCCTTTTTTAAGCCTTCTTCCATCTGCCGACTTGATGCCGTATGCAGATAAAATAATCTTCTTAAACGAAGCCATAATTTCCGGAACATTCTTGGCATTTACAATTCCCATAAGGTACTCTGCGAGACCGCCAGGCATACTTACCTCTAACTCCGTAATCTCCGTTTTGCTAAGGTTGAAATAATGGTCTTCTGTTCTTTCTGTACCGTTGAAATCAACGTAAGTAATAGTTTCTTTATGCATTTTGAATTTCTCCTTTCAAATAAAAAAAAGCGACGCCAGCCGAACTGAATACGTCGCATAGACTGAATATTTAATTAACCTTCGGTTGTCATCATAGAAATGATTTCATCTGGCATTGGAAGTCTTGGCTCAGTTGATCCAGAACCATCTGTTCCATAAAGAATACCTTCCAACTTCTGAAGCTTTGTGGCATCTACCTTTGTCGAGTCGAATGTCATTGTAGCTGTTGCTTTGAGTTTCTTACCCCTAACAGCCGCAGTAACTTTAACAGGTGTTGCACTGTATTCCCAGGACATAGCCAATGGCTCTGGACTCTCATTTACAGATGAATTCTGTTTCTCTGATGGAGAAGCAAGGCATCCCCATACTAAGTGAAGTTTATAACCATGGTCATTTGATTCTGTATCATTTCCGAGAATAGTCTTATATGCAAGACCAAACTTCTTACGGTTCTGCTGACCTGCATATACTCCAGGTGCAACCTCTACAGAACCATCGCATTCAGCAAACTCATCTGGTGCCATATATGCTTCGATAGTTCCACCAGCTGTTTCAGCAGACATAAGATTGAGATACTCGATGTTATCTGCATAAATCTTATTCGACTCTGCTCCTCCAGGACTGTCTGTAATAGAACTTACACCATTCCAAGCAACACCCTTTGTGTAACCATTTGTCTGAAATGGGTAAAGAGCGACTTCACTGACACCAGTTTCAAATAATCGCTCACCTTCATTATCCCATGTAAGTTTTGACATGTTGATTTCCTCCTAATAATAAATTTCATATACTGTGTGGTTCAAATTATCCTTGGTATAGGCTGTATTGAACCTGCACATTGGTAATTCAGATACTTTGTCTGCTATATCGCTATCTGGATTGCTGTCTATAACTGTCACCGAATAACGATTTGAAGACAAATAAACCCTGTCATCGGCGTGCCTCTTATCTTTTCCATTAAGGGCATACACAATGGCAGGGTATTTCATGCTAACAGATGCTGGCGGTTGAAAATAAGCTCGGCACTCTTTCCCTCTCTCCTGGCAAGCTAATATACTGCAAAGAATACTATGCAGTTTAAGTCGTCTGCTCATTATAAACACCTCCAACTGTCAGAATTAATCGTGGATACTGAACTTCCACGCTCGTAATTTTCCACTTAGCTCCCATAAATACGATGTATCGCATATTTTGGAAATTCTCATAAGCAAATGGGTCAGCAATAATACTAAACTCATTTGAAATATTGAGGTTATCATTAAGTGATGTTCCAGTTTCGTGCTGAGCCTTACTTCTATTAACATCACCATAATGGTTATGCTCTACAATATGGTCTGTCCATACACCGGGAGCTGTTTCTTCTGATACGGAATAACCAATTGCTCCAAAAAATTTACTCATTTTGAAATTTCCTTTCTACGATTTATCTTAGGCTGCTAAGCCTCCAGTCTGCTGGCTCTTAGTGTCCGTAACATCTTCCTCAATAGCAATTGCAGAGTAGACTCTTGTAAGAGCTCCGGAGCAACGTGTCTCAAGAAGTGATTTCTCCTGATTAAAGTCGATATCAAACTGAGTGAAGTGTGTAATCTCTCCGCCCTTTGTTGCTCCAAGAGAATAATCCTGAAGATTTACCATGATAGCGATGAGTTTCTTTGTCTTGCCATCGGATGTCTTTCTGGTCTTGTTAGCAAACTGCTCAGCTGTCTCAATTGTTCCAACATTTAATGCTGTAGCAAGTTCTGCCTTAGAAGAGTAAATTCTTCTACCAGTAATATCTCTTGCAAGAAGCATTACATTTGCCATATGAGGTGTGCAGTATAAATCTGGAGTACCTGTTCCCTTATAATCTTCTCTTGCATAAAGTAATGTCTGTACCATTGCCTCTGCATATACGAAGTTATCGCCGAAATTAGCTCCGGTATTTGTTCCCTGAAGTTCAGCCTTCATAGCTGTAATGTCAAGGTCCACATGAATTGTATAAAGATCATCATCTAGCCAGATAGGTCTGATATGGTCTTCTGCAATCTTATCGTCAGCCCCCTCTTCACGACCATCACCGATCATAATTGCTCTGGCAAGGTCTTCGTTAAGGTTCATACGATCAATGCTGTACAGATATGCAACATAATCGAAATCTGTAATATCGACAATATCATCTCTGTTAAGAGCACTCTTTGTGTAAACTGTTTGAGGGTCAGTTGTTCTTCTTACAAGGCTGAAATTACCATTCAGCTTCTTCTGCTTTCCTTTCTTATAACCATGTGACTTGAGATCATCGATATATCTAATATCTGCCTGGGTTGTTCTAATTCGTGACATAGGTGATTTATGTACTTTAGAAATAACATTACCAACCCAGCCCTGATCATTTGTGATAAGCTCTGGTGCACCAGGTCTAACATCTGCATACTCTGGGAAGAGTTTAGAAATATCTTCTGAAGATACACCGCTACTTGTTGCATCATGCTGAAGAACATTCTCCTCTGCATACTCCCTTAAAGCGTTCTTAAAAGTTCCAACTGTTCTCATCTTTGCTTTCTTAATAATTGCAACCTGATCTGCATGAGAAAGTGTGTTATCCTGTGTCTGTGCACCACCCTCAAATACGTTATGTTTCATTGCCATTTCGTCATTTCCTCCTTCATTTTCCTCTGAATCATCATTGTTGTTTTCTGGATCTTCTCCAGCCATTGCGCCAATCATGGCATATACAGCTGTTTGCTGCTTTTCAGTAAGAGTTGCTAATACATCTTCGACAGTCTCTTCATCATCAGAATTTTCTTTTTCTTCTGATTCCTTAGATTTCGGTGCATCATCTGGTTTGTCATCGGAGTGCATAAATACTGTTACACCCTCGTCATAACATGCAATAATTCCAGAGCCATCTTCTCCATGAGCAATTACATCATCAATAAAAGCTCCTGGATTAGCTCCAGCAAGCACAAGGCTAACCTCTCTGATTAATCCATGAATTACATCCGAACCTTTCTGCATTAACTGGTTTGCAAAGATTGACAGCGACCTTACATCTCCATGCTGTACTAATTCTTTTGCTGTCTTACCGTTTTCCGTATCATTGAATTCACAATACGCATACACGCCGTCTTTGCGATTTTCAAGATGTGCTAATCCAAGTACATCGTTCACATCATCGTGATTGTGATTCCAAACAAGCGGAACTGTTTGTCCATTCTGTGACTTGAAAGCATCTTTTTTAATCACACGACCATCGGTGCAAGTAAGATCATTTCGTGTGGCATAACCGCCAAAATCATACTTCATTTTGAATTTCTCCTCCTATTTTCTGATATAGTACGATAACGGATGAGATGTCTTTTTCGTAGAGCTTGACGATTTCTTTTTTGTGCTTGCTTTCTTATTTTCAGATTGAATTTTGTCAAACTCGTTCTGATAAGTTTGTTCATAAGATGAATCTAAATCAGCTTTAGCACTTTTGTATGCTTCTCGCACACGACTGACAGCCTCTTTAAGATCAGAACTAACTTTCGCTCTTTCTTCCTTTGCATTAGCCGCTTTATCTACCTTTGTCTGATTAGACACGATAGATTTTTTATTTGTCGCGTCGGCTCTCGTTTCAGCCTTATCCGTTTTCGCCTCATTACTTATTTTTGCTTTATCCGCTGTGGCAGCACTGCGAAGTTTAGCAATCTTTTTTGTCCTTTCGGCAACTCGCCTAGCCCTCTCCGTTTTAGATAAACCGGTAGGTATTTCGATTGCCATTAATCTTTCAATTTCAGCAGATTTTATAGAATCTATTTGTTTCTTTTGAGAACTTGCATTCTCATCTATCTTATCCAGATTAGAATCCTTATTATCATCTATACTCTGCTTCTTGTTTGAAGCTGACTGAGTCAGAATTTCATTCAGTTCTTTCAACCGAGATGTAATCTTTTCCCTCGTTTCATCAGCTTTTGCTCTAAGTTCAGAAATCTTTTTTATCTCTTGACTCCTGCTCAGATTGGACTTTGGAAGATTTCTCTTCTTTAATACTATTTTTTGTATACGCCCAAATTTTTTTGCCATCATCTGTCAACGTAGAAGTAGAACGTCCCTTTAACTCCCTAGTACGCATATAGTATTCGTGAGCTTTCTGCGGGTCATAATATTTTGATGCATAATGCATAAGAACGGCAGTTTTACTTTCATTCACTATGCATCACCGCCTTCTTCTGAATCCGGCAAATATTCACCGACAATACTATCAATTTCATCAGATAAACTATCCAACAAATCATTAACTAAATTATCGTATTCACTTGTATCTGGTGATGTATTATCACCAACTGTTTCCTGTGGAATATTAGTAGATTTAGATTCACTTAAATTGCTGTTACGTAATTCATCTGCTTTTGGATCATTAGAAGGTTTCCACCCAATAACCTGACGCATTTCATTTGATGATGCGACTTCATTTCTTGTGAACTTGTCCGTTATTTCAGCAATTTCACTTATCGGTACAAGTTTGAATTGGTCTCTAAAGAACTTAATTGATTTATTCTTTGTACGAGCGGTCTTTGTAAGGAACTTGCGTTTCATTTCATCAACAATCGCCGACAAAATTGGTTCTATTGTCCTATTGTAGTAATTAAGCATTGTCTTCTCGTCAGCTGTTCCATCTAATATGCTCTGAGTGATACCTAACTGGCTATATAGCATACTCGTCAAATATTCAATCTGCTTCATCAGATTATTCTCAACTGAACGATTTAACTGTGTAACATGCTCTGTTCCATCAATATACGCAATTCCGTACTTTGAGCCGGATAACTGTTCTTCTATATCTTTTCTTCGAAGTTCAGCCTGCTTTCTTCTTGCATCTGATTTGATAACATATGGCAACTGGATAATTAAATCCAATTTACCAGAACTGCTCTGTTCATCAACGGCATCCAAAAGATTTAACTTTCGAACCAATCTCTGCATTGTAGAATTGGGTTCATTGATGACGGCATAAAGCGGGTTTTCAATAATTGCTACGCTCCTCTTAGGCATAGTAATTGTCTGTTTTACACCTATTTGTTCGTTATATACTTCGAGTTTTACATGCTGTGGATACCAGTCAACTACTTTTCCTACTCGCATTGACGTTATATCAAATCCGTTAGATATATCGGGATCAATTGTAGTATCAACCGGCACTATCGCAACAACACCTTCATCCATCATCGACATAACAACATCCTGTATAAATGCCCTTCCCGTCTGGTCCAGATTTGCCTCTAATGATAAGCAATCATTAAGTCCAGATTTTATAACATTTAAAAACCACCCTTCATCATCCAACTGAACATGCTGAATGTTAATGGCGGCTACATCTAAAGCTATTCGATTGTAAACAGAGGTCACGATAGAACGCTCATTTCCTCTTGTGAGTCTAAATCTGTCTGGTCGATATGCATATCCTCCACCTATACCATACTGATAATTGGCAGTGGGGGCTCGATTCAGAAATGCATTCCAGGCGTGTTTCAGTCTGGAGCCAACTGTTAATTCCATTTTGAATTTTTCCTCCTTATTCAAACATATCTCGATTGAGCTTATATGCGACATAGGCATCCATCATAGCTGCCACTGCATCAATTTTCTGATCATATCTTTTCTTTAACAATTTACGGTTTCCGTTAGTATCCTCTAAAGTAATACAGTTTCCCATAGTAAATGTCATAAGCTCTTCATCGAACAGAAGCATTCTATCTTCTGATAATTTCTTTAATTCTCCAAGCGGAACTGATTCTGTCTTAGCTCCCTGGATTACTTTTTCTACACCAAATACACCATTTTCCTGTGTCCAACGTTCCACAAAATCTTTTGCATTATATGGGTCGTACCCAAAACACCTTACATCGTAACCACTTTCAATAATGTGATTATCTAGGTCTTCATATACTTCCATCATATCCAGAACAGTTCCTTCCATAACAATAAGACTGCCTTCTTTGATGAACTCTTCATATTTCAATCTCATTGCAGGCTGTAATTTCATTAATGTCCTCTGTGTTATGTAATTTCGCGTCTTTACACCAAATGCGCCGTTCGATAATGGAAACAAAAATGTAAATGCACAGAAGTCATCTCCCTGCGATAGGTCACCACCCAAAGAGCAAGGCAACTGCCAGAAATCTCTTTTTCGATGCGGCAATGTTTCTTCATATGTGAAGTAATATGTATATCCTTCCATAGGTAGACCAAATCGTTTTGCGAGTATATCGTTTCTTGCCGCTGGAGCTTTTTCTGCTCTTTCAACATCAAGCTGATATGTTTCATAACTGACTGTTTTTCCTAAATTTGGATTGGCTTTCAACCACATATCTGGATTTGAAACTTCTTCGACAGAATCGAGTTTGTACCACCAGATAGAAACATGAGGGTTAATATATTCACCTTTTAGGATGTCCTGCAATTCCATTTTGATTGTATCGCCAGCTCCGTTACGTACTGTACCTTCAGAGCTAATGGCAACAATCAAATAATCGTCTACCTTTGATGCACCCTGTTCAATAGCACCAATAACATCTTCCCTAATATCTCCGGATAACCATTCATCAACAGTTGCAACCTTGAGCTGCAATCCCTGTAACTTGTCTATCCTCATCGGACGAATTTCCAGTAATGAACCTGTAAGAAAATTTTCTATTCCTTTCTTGGTCGATGCCAATTTAACTCTATTGGCTTTTGAACCGCTAGTATTCATTATTGAACCATCTGTAAGGAATTTATAGAATGGTCCTCTCGAACGAGTAATAGCTGTACGAATAGGTGACAGAACTTCTTCTGCCTGTTTCATTGTTGGTGCGGTTGTAATCTGGTGTGTTGTCGTGATATCGACATTAAGAAAATAGTTCTGTAAACAAGAACCATACATAGATTTAGCGGCACCTCGTGCTACTATGAGATACTGCTTGTTAATAAGTCTTTTTCGGATATGCTTTTTAACATAATGTCCGCCATGACCATCTTCCGACGGTTCGTAGACACTTCTTTCAACAAAATAATACCAACCAAAAATTTGTTCAGACCATACTTTAAATGAATCAAGAAGATTCAGATCAGAACCATCGGTAAGCGTTAATTCGTTTTCGCAGTATAGGATAAATCCCTCAACTGCTTTGTCATCGTAATAGACTCCAGGGTTTGCGATAAGGTCATCAATACGGTTCATCTCCATAGAGATTTCCTTATTCACTGGTATCTCGCCTCGAATAACGGCATCACGAAACATGCCGTAATATTTCGGGACGGCTGTGTTTGATAATGCCATATTGTGTCTTCCTTTCGATTAGTTAGTCATCGTCATCTTTATCATCGGGTGACACTTTCCAGAATTTTCCGATTTTTTTATTATCATTTGCCTGGAATATTTTTGCACTTTCTTCCTTTCCTACTGCCGAATCAAGAGCCTTTTTGGTTTGGTTCATGATAACACCAGTAACAACTGCTTTTGCTGCTTTCTTAGGTGCTTCTTTGATTGCTTCTTCTGCGCCCTCCTTAGCACCTTTTACAGCATTCTTAACATATTCCTTGCCTTTATCAGCTGCTTTCTGACTAAGATCTTTCATCTTCACTCCTCTAAACTTTGACATTGCCTGCCCAATTTTTTCAGGATTCTTATGAACATAATATGCTGCTGCCGCAATTGTTGCTGTGCTTACTGCCGCTACTGCAATCTTTTTCTTTGTATTCGGTGATACAGTTTTCTTTTCTCCGCTACCATCAGATTGCTTTTTCCTTCCAGCAGAAGTTAAAGAACCATCTTTGTTCTGATAACGACGCACTCCCCATTTCATTCCTTTAATTCCATGGTGTTCTAATTCATTATTCATTTTGATTATTCACCTCCTGGTTTTCAGCCATTGTTTTTAATCTCCACTCATATTCGTTTGCTTGAGTTTTATAGCATTCTAATACAGCAGAGCTCATTGGCGGATCGAATAGTAATCGAACTTTTAATACCATATAGGATTTTACAAGTTGATAAATTCCCATATCCTGTATAAAATCAGTCCATACTGCGGTTTTATCTTCGATCATAAATCCATTAGCCGGACCTACTCCAATCTGAGCCAAAATTGTAAACGCTGAATTAATGTGTGTAATGATATCCAAATCAAATGCATCATACTCATCTGGCAAGCCTAACATTTTTTTAATTGATACCAAAATACTATCGTTCATTCTCTCTGCTGCCATATAATCACTCCTTTTCAGGATAAGTAATCTGAATAAAATCAGCCATACAATAACCGTCTCCGTTTTCGGTATGAACAGCGTAAAATCCGTCAATAACTTCATTATTTACAAGTTCTACCATTGTACCAACAGGAATTATCGCTACAACATCTGATTCTTTGTTTGGTTCTTTTCGTATTCTCAGATATCCACAACTTTCAACAATGCCAAGAATTTTAACATCCTCATTCATTGTATTAGTATCTGCTGACTCTACTGATGACTTAGCGACAGATGTTGTCTGTAGTGACTGATTTTCTTTTCTTTCCTCACTCATAAGTAACCTCCTTCTAATGTCTCCATGGACACATATCATTTTTTCTTCTCTCTACAAATGCATGTGGTAATAAGCTCGAATCACCATAATGTATAGCATTGTGAGTATTCAATACTGTTGATATCAAATACTCCGGATTAAGTAAGTCATCATTTCTATTTATGATGTCCTCTGGTGTAATTGGATTCATATGATGAATAATGATATTTCCTTGAATTTCATATCCCTCACAAGCTAAATCGCATCCTTTATCTCTAACAATGATTTCATTTCTAAGTCTTTTCCACTCTTTTGAATTATAAAAAATTTGATTCAAATATCTGTCAAAACCAAATGTTTCTATTCCAACAGAACCATCTAATTTCAAATACTCAAACCTTTCTCGAAATGTTGATAAACGGATAAGCTCCGTATATGTTTTAATCATCCCACTCATATTCGTCGCTCTCCCTTTGTGTGTCCTGTCCGCTGTATCCTCTGAAAGCCTCAAGAGCATTCTTATAAGTTTGCTCCGCTTGTTCTGCTGATTGAATACTTTTTGTTTTAGCATCTATTAACGCTAAATCTTTTTCTGTTCTTTTTAATTCAAGCTCTGCCTGCTTTGTTCCGAGCTTTAAATAATGAACAATTATCTGCGATGGTGCCTTCCCAGACCTCATTAAATCCTCAGCACAATCAGTTGCAAGAGAAATCATTTGTTTCTGTCTTGCTTCTGGTGTAATTGCTGGTCGCATTCGCTGACTGGCAGTATCAGAAGATGAGTCTGGCTTAACTTTCCTCATAGTTACCGCCTCCTTTTAAGTAATTTCTACACACTTTATATAAAGTTTCAGCAAGGTTTTAAAGAGTTTACAGAGACTATCACACCACTCTTGTATATGAAAGGAGACAACCTTTAAAGATGAGCCAGCCACCGCTCAGTAATAATCCTATAAACTCTTTAAAACCTTGCTGATATGTCAGAACATTTTTAAAAATTTCCCTCTGGGGAAAAAATAAAGACCGCCGCGATATGGGTGGGGGTATGTTTTTCGGACACCCCCCTATACCCTCTAAGCAGTCTGTGTAATTTTTAGTGTTTTCTTCACTTTCTTGTATATGTTTCTAAAGTCATATTTGATGATTTCATCTATCGCTCTTTCGATCTCTTTGTCATTCTCTTCATCCGATAGCTCATCCGATGTCCTTGCGATGCGACCAAGATACGATGTCGAGTGATAGCCTTTCTCCTCGTCATATAGCATCCATTCGGTGAACTGGTCGAACGGATCATAAGGGTTGTCAATTGTAGTCAATGCACACTTAGTTACATCCATTCTCTATGTTCACTCCTTTCCATTCAGATACTTAGATACAGTTGAAGTGGATACTCCTAAAGCTTCAGCTATTTCAGATGTACTGTAACCAGATGCAGAAAGAGCTGATATTCTATTCTGCTTAGCTGTACTAAGCGATGTTGTGGCACGAGGAGTAGCCTTTTGTCTGACAACATCAATATTAGTATTGTTTAGTATCTGTGTTAGCTTGTTCTCACTGATAGCACCAGCCTGTATAGCCTCCCATTCCTTATCAGTTATATCTATAGAAGTTCTCTTAGCTCCTACAGAATTACGGGCTTTCGAAAGAGCCTGCTGACTTGCCTTCTTAATTTCAGCCTTTGTCATATCTGGGTTATCTCTTTTCTTAGATTGAACCTCGGCATTCGCAATAGTCTGGGCTTGTCTTTCACGGGGGGCATTCATCAAAGCAACATTTAATTTTCCCATAAGGGAGTCCACTTCAGACTGATAAGTTGCTTTTGCAGAAGCAGAATAGGCAATCTTTCCAGTATTAACCATTTCCATTCTTGCTTGATTTGCTAAAGATTTCATAGAATTTGCATATTTTGCATATGCTTCTTCCTGCGGAGTACCAGATGATAGTTCTCTAGCATCCTTAACTTCAGCCATCTTTGTACTCTTCTGAGTACGAATTTTTATTTTTCCATCCTTGTCAGTGTATGTCTCTTTAATTTCTTTGTAACTGAGAGAACCATCTTCATTGATAGTAGGACTTCCTTTTCTCTTTAATACAGAAGTTTCAGATTTTGCTCTTGAAATAAGAGTAGACGCACCTTCATGATAGTGACCATTTGAATCTGTTGTACCTTGGTATTTCTTCTTCAAAGTTGCAATATCGTTATCAATTTCACTCTGCTTATAATCAAGCTTATGTTTTTGAGCATCAATAACAACCATACTATGACGAACAGCTTTTGCTAATTCTGGTTCAGTTGCACCTTTCAAAGTCATATCCGTAATGAGGTTAGAAATCTTACCCATTTCAGTCTGAGTATTTGTCATCCTCTGGTATGTTCTGCCATTTCTGGTGTAATATTCTTTTCCTTTAGAATCTACTTTTACAGGTTTACTAGAATCTGGACCATATGCATCCTTAGTATCAAAGTCTTCTAATCCTTTTAAAGAATGTGTAGAGGTAATCTTTACTTTACTCTTTGAAGAATTACAAGGTATTACCATTACGGTATCGCCATCAAAGTCTGCTCCAGACAATCTATCGGCATTCTTTTTATTAATGCCAATGGCATCAGCTGGAGTATTGCCGAGAACTCTCTTTCCTTCAGCCAACTTATTATTTACTTTTAAAATCGGTATCTCGAAAGTTCCTCCATGAGGATAACGAATTAATGCAACAGTTTCACCATCTTTATAGTTAGGTGCATACACCTCGTTATCTTTAATTGTTGTCAAAGGAAGTATTACCTGATATTTCTGTCTTGGCAATGCCGCTGCCTGTAAATGTACAGCCGCTGAATCACAATCATCAGCGAAAGATTTCAATAAAGTTTTCTTTACTGTAGGATTAGTTAATGAACAAATCTCATCAAACTCAGATTGCTTATCTGCTGTCGCAAGACCTAACTGTTTTTTAATAAGAGATAAACTCTGTTTTGATAAGAACTGAGATGGAAGTGTTTTACTCCATTCTCCCCAATCTCCCTCTTCGGCTCTCTTATTGATTAAAGACAAGCTCTGTTTTTTCCCAGTTACAGGGTCTATATACTTTCCTTTGGGGTCATCATAATAACTTTGACCGCCATGTTCCTTTATTAAAGAACCAAAAGGATTATCAGGGTCATTTTTAATATCCTTAAGTACTTCCATTTTAGGAACTGACTTTGATTTATTGGTATTGAAAATAACATCAACGCCATCTGGCATATCATCAGAATAGACAGCCATTCCTTTTAGATATTTCTTTCCGTCTACCATTATTCGAACCTGTGCATAATGAGAATCTCCTAATGATAAATCCTGAACTCCTCTACGAAGTTCTATAACACCATCTTTATTGATACCGCCATCTTCTTTGTATCTGATAGCAAGTCGATTAGAGTCCATACTAGAAGGATATTCAAAACCTTTTCTAAAAGATTCGCCTCCATCATAAGATATGTAATCCTTTACAGAATGTACATCCTCATAATTGTAAATATCCTTATGATCTGTTCCAGGCGGACAGATTACTTTTATGTTTGTCTGCTTTCCAGGATTAGTAACCTGTGGAACGCCGCCTCCATAAATCGGATAACCTTCCATTTCCAAAATATAAAGAGCCTGGTTAAGTTTCTCTTTTGAAACTCCAAGCTCTCTTTCAACTCCGGTACCGACATCAATCATACCTTTTTCATCAATAAGTTTTCTAAGAACATCAGCAGTGGCTTTCGCCTGGTTCATTCTGGCTTCTGAATTTTCATTTAATAAAGACCTTACCGATGAGTCATTTGCAAAACCCATTTTGTCAGCGATCTCATTCAAACTGTAACCTTTTTCTCGAAGGTCTTTGGCTGTTGCAACCTGCACCGCTCTTCTTTCATCTTTAGCAAGACTCATTTGTGTTCTAAGCTGAGTTGTTGTAAGCCCCATTGTCTTAGCAATATCTGTTTCACTCATACCAGACTTTTTCAAAGACTGCACACGACTCAGAAAATCTCCACTGTGCTGATAAGGGTTATCTCCAGAACCCCATGGATATCGACCAGATCTTCTCGCGACACCGTAATGCATAAGCATATCATCTGAAATCTGAGATAATACTTTAGCTACTCGATTCATAGATTAACCCTCCTGTTCTTTTATTTTTCTTATAACCTTGTCAAAGGTAATGATTTTATCCATAATTGGAACAATATCTTCTGCTGTTGGATTATGATACAGGACTTCATTGTTCTGATAAATTCTTAATTCCATATCAATATCAGCAGGTTTTACTTTATATTCCAAACAAAAAAGAGCGGCATAAATCATAAGCTGCTCCATGTGTGCCGGAATTACTCCTGTCTTCAAATCATGAATTCTGAGTAATCCAGACCTGTATGAAATTGAGTCTGCTGTTCCAAAACAGTTTTCAGAATAGAATAATGTTTGCTCTGGTGTCATCTTATAACCAATGGCATCATTAACATACATATTCAAAGTCTTTTGTGATTTTGGTAATTTCTGTCCCAAAGAAATACACTGTGCAGCAAATGCGTGCAACACAGTACCTTTCTGAGTAGCAAGAAATTTTGAATAGGCATCGGCAACTTTATCTTCGCTGTAATTAATCCAATGATATTTACTAGCTCCTAGAAAAGCGTGCTGCCCCTCAAGATTGGAATGATTGTTGAAGTTCATATAGTACTTCCTCCTTGTTCTCCGGACAAATAAAACGGGAAAAAGACATCCTGTTCATTTGATTCACATAATATTCTTGATTAGGCTGTTTACTAGCCGACGCGCTTTTCTTACATTCCAAAGAAGCCCACTTATCATTATAAAGAATTAGCAGGTCTGGAATACCTTGAATATAACTTGCATCATTCTTCATAACGATGCATCCAGGAAAAAGTCTCTTAAGTTCTTTAATTAAATTAGCCTGGAATTTGTTTTCTAACATTTTGTAAGCTCCTTTCACAAATATCAAAAGAGAAAGTGAATGCTGCTAAAAATGCATATTTTACCTCTCTCCTCATAAAAGGGAATGTATTTTTCGCGCGCAAAAAAGAGCATAAAAAAACAGAGACACAATTAAGCATCTCTGTCTCAAAAATATATTTAGCTGTTATTTCTCAGATACCTTATCAGTATCCATATTAGCCAAAGACCTCCTGTACAAATGGTAAGCACCAAATCCAGAATTAATCCTGCGGTACCACGCTTCTTTCTATTCTTGCTCATCGTTAGAATCTCCTTTCTTAAATACATGACTGATTGTAGTTTTTGTTTTATCAACAATTTCAGAAACTTTCTCTTTTCGTTGGTCTTTACGTTCTTGTTTCTCTATCGCTTTCTTTTCCTTACGCTCAGCTTTGGCATTCTCTTCATCCTCAAAAATTTTTATACTAGCATCAATCACTTCTTGAGTTATGTATTTTAAATATACAGTTGTGCCTATATTTACCGATACACCTTGCTTAGGGCTTGAAGTGATAACCTGGAGAGCAAAACAATCCTTATATTTCTTATCTGCATCTTTAATAACCATCTTACTTTCAGAATATTTTAATCCCCTATCAGAAAGTAATGTCTTTGCCTGCTCCAAATCTATTGGAAAATCTTTACGATATAAATCTGGAATTATAACTTTAGTATCAACTTTGTCAGATGTATCTTTAGATTTGTCCATTGCTTTCTCCACCATTGGAGATGCCGCTTGAATTAACCCTGCCACAGCTCCTATTGCTCCGAGAACGCCAGCATAGTTTTTGTTTGATTTATTATTAGATCCCATAACACTTGCTCCTCCATATCCAGAATATCAATATGAAAACGCAAAATAAAAAGTGCGCCCCATTTGAGAGACGCACCGAAAAAGGCATCTCCCATTGTTGCCACACAATCTTGCTTTCCGTCTAAGGGTACAAGTAAAGAGAGAATACACTTTTTACCAAAGTCATTCCCTTAAACGTTTAGCAATATATTTGATTGTGTGGCTCTTAAATTATACCATAGCTGAAACTAAATTTAAAGTCGCTTCTTGACCTGCAACTACCTTCTTGGACAAAAACCCAAAAATTTTTGCTAATTATATATATTCATTAAACTTTTTCTTCACATTAAAGTTGAAAAAAAGTGGGTTTTTGACCAAAGTTGGATATCCAAGAACTCAGAACCCGCATAAATACTGGGTTTGTGGGCATTCGGTCTATGGACAAAAACGTTTTAAAAAGTGGGCAGAAAACCCAAATTTTTGACCAAAGTTGGATATCCACTAAATATTTTTCGCACTTTTGCCCAAATTTTTCAGTCTCTGCCCGTTTTTATTTTTTCAAAAGTGGGCAGAAAATGACCGAAAATGATTAAATGGATATCCACGAATTCAGCCAATTTTCGTCAATTTACCCAGTATGCCTCAGTAAATTATGTTGCATTCTCAGTCCTCTTCTCAGAATTTCAGCCTTTGGCATACCATATTCAGTCGATAATTCATCCAAAATAGACTCCTCACCGTCCGATAATCGCAATCTATACTGCTTATTTTTCACTTCTCCGTCATCTCTAGGCGGTCTTCCACGCTTATTCACTTGCAAATTTACCTCCAAATATTAAAAATTTCTTCTGTGATACGGCATATTTCTGCGGAATATTGGAATATATGTATACTCTGCACGAACGTAAAAGTCCCTATAACATCGATAATCTGTCACTTTTATAGGCTTTCCAGGCTCAATAATCTTAGATAAACTTCCGAAAAGTTCCCTTATTCGTTCGGCAAATTTCCTCATAGCTTCCTTAACTCTTTCCCACACATCGCATAATGCTTGTAAAATATCATCATATTCCATACCGTTACCTCCAAATTTTACCCGTTTTACAGTCTTTTATAGCAATTCTTCCTTCAATATGAAATCCAGCCAACTCACATATAGTAAATATAGTATTTAAAAGCTTGTGAAAACGTTCTTCATCTTCTGGTGATGTCTTACTTTCCACCGATGCTTTCTCTATATTATTTATTGCACCATACGCAGTTGGGTCCAGATAACCTTCTGGATTTCTGTAACCGAACCCACTAATCATACGCATTTACTTCTCCTTAACCTATTATTTCTTGTCCTTCTTTTCTTTGTCTAATACATTCATGAGGTTCTCAAAATTAATGTTTGAATCTCTTTCAATCATAGCTTTCGCAATTTTGCCAAATGTCTCCATCTTTGATTCATACTCAAAGCTTTCTAAAATTCTGGTTGTAAGTGTGTACACCAATATAAACACTACAAATAACAATATTAAAATAGGTAATAACTCATTAATTGTCATCTTTCATTTCCTCCGCTTCTTTATCGATTAAATCTTTCCATTTACACTTCTCGTTTGTACTATCACCATAAATGTCATAACAATCCTTAACATTACAGCCGATGCACTCATCAATTTCGCCGCGTTCATTTCTGCTTGGCTCAAAGAATATGTAATGAACAAAATTCCACCATATAACTAATCCAATGGCGAATGACGGTATCACTACAAATACGATAAGTAGTGCTGCACAAACACCAATAATTTTTGCTACCATTCCACATCCTCCTGTTGAATATTTTTCTCATGTAATGAATTTAGGAACTCTCTTACAGCCTCTTCCGAATTGTTATCAATCATAGCTGTTGCATTTGTCGGCTGTACACTTTTGGCGATACTTTTCAAACTCGCATCTATAGACTTTAGAGTTTTTAAAATATCAGTATCATACTTATCATGTGTCATATTGTTTCTGTCTCCTTTCCGTTATGCCATAATTTCTTATCTGATAAATCCAACTCAAGAGTTGCTCCGCATAAGGGGCACTTTTCATCAATCTTCTTAGCTGAGTGCTGCACTTCTCTTCCGCAAACGCAATATCCATAAATTACAGAGCTAACATGAGATTTCCAGTAGTCTTTTACAGTAACTGTCAAAATATCACTCCTTACCCATAAGACTTCCTCTATATTTCATAAAATCATCCAGTTCTTTTTCTGTAGCTTTTCGCTTATTACATCCATCTACGCAAGTATCACAGGAAATCCAACTCGTAAGCATAGCCATGTCGCACCCTTCACACGGATCTGGTTTCTTATGAAATATCTTTTTTAGCCACTTCAACACTATGCTTACCTCCCAATGCTCTTATATTCTGTGTAAACTTTATTCTGACAGTAATATAGATTGTAATCGTTTTGCTCTATATACCACCATAATTTTTTATGTCCAGCTTTTAAATAGTTATAACAGTAATAAGTTTCTTGATAGTGATTATCTACCATCTGTCTGAAGCTAAGCTCGTCAATGTCATCCGAATTTGCACAGAATACCGCTATGCGATTAATAAGATCTTCTGTAAAATTCTCTGTCACTACAAACACAACTCTGATAATTGCACAATTTTGTCTTTTAATACTATATAACTGTTCTAAGCTATGTAAGTGGTATACTACTCTATCAAATGCATTATATGGTACTCCAGAAACATTAGGTAAACTCGTATGGAGTTCTATGTTTAAATCTTCTGTAATTTCAAAGAATTTGTCATACCAGTCCTTATGTTCACTATAGTTCCATAATGGATCTCCACCTCCAGATAAAGAAATCCAATTACACTGGTTTCTTACAGTCTCGAGCCACAATGAATCTAATCCTTTAATTGTCGTTTTTGGAATATTTAAGTTATTATTCTTAACGATGCAGTATGGGCAAGTGTAGTGACATCCAAAGTTGGTGATAACACTTATATATTTATCGTTCATTCCGCGCCTCCAGTAATCAATTCAGAATATGGAAGCTCTTCAATCCATTTACATAAGCTCCGCCACTCGTCCAATTTGTGATCCTTACGAGATTTATAGATGTTTGCCAGAACTTCATAATTCATCATGACATTTCTGGTCTGGTTATAGCTGCTCGGAAGGAGCTGGATCATCTGCCACCAAATATCTTTTCTGTTTTCAGGGATACCGATAGAACCATCCGGCGACAATATACCAAGGTACAACTTTCTATAAGCATTTAATGTGTCGATAGTCGTTTCCAATACAGCTAATGGCGGTAACACACCTTCACCCGGAACATTCATCAAATGCTCACAACTAAAATCCTCCAGTGTAAATTCTTTAGCCTGAATTTTATGCATCGTACTACAGCTGTTAGCTACTGTTCCAACTTTGTATGTATCGAATTCCTTCCACCAATATAAAGGTGCTGTGATTCTCACATACACCGGCAGCATTCTCATATACTTTCTATGGTCTGTACCAGCCTTAGATAATTTTTGCATAAGAGTGTAATCGTTTTCGCCTAATACATATCTTGGGGTATTACCACACCATTGAGGGCTAAATGCACAAGGACCCGAACACAAATCGGAATCGCAACCATTTCCACTATCGCTTTTCTCCCAGCTATTCATAGGATTACGCATACCTTCAACAATAAACTCCATCTGCTCCGGACTCGCCAGAACTACATTTTCCAGTTTAATCATCTTTATTTTCATCCTCCTCTTTTAGCCAAACTCTGACTCTATCGTTGTAAGTGTCGATTTTTTTAACTTCTCTATCTAAGAAATCTTTTGAAAAAAGTTTCCACGTATCATATTTGTAATTAATGGTAATCACAGGATATATATTGTTCATAATAGCCACGTCACAATATGCAGTTAATAATAGATCTTCCAGTTTAATCATCGCCTTACCTCCTCGCTTCCAAATTTTCCATATCGCTTACTGTGCCACTTTCTTTCACAATCCCACGAAATTCAACCACTTCTTCGGAGAGACTGACAAAATATCTTTTTCCCTGATATTCCACAATATCTCCGAAGTAGTTGATATCCATTTCTGGTCGTGAAGCATATGCAAGTACATTAATTTTTGTAGTTCGATTCACTATCTTTTCCTTTCTCTGTACATCTTCACATCAATTGCTTTCTGCATATCTTCTGGCGAAATATTAAAAATGGACTCCAGAAGCTTCAAGCAAATATAAGCATCTGCCATCTCTTCTATGAGTCCAGTTCTGTCACCATAACCTCTAATTTGTTTGCTAACCTGCTGTGCGAGTTCTGCAAATTCCTCCATTGCAATAATGCAATTCAATTTCCAAGGTCTTTTATTTATACTGTTTCGTATAGCTCGTCTTCTCTCTTTGTCAGAAAGTTCAATATTACTATTTAAACCTTGAATAAATTTAGTTCTGTTCATTCTCTGGCTCCTCTCTGAATTTATCTCCCATCTCATCCAATTTACTTGCCGCCTGTAACAGACACAAACAAAATACGCTGAGAATTGAGCCAACACCAAATCCTAAAAGAAAATTAATCAATCTTTTCACCAGCTTTCTTTAATTGCTCCGCAGCCTCTTTTCTTGCATCATATTTGAAAATATCAATTTCTTCAAACTTATTATCTTTCTCAGCAAAGAAGCGGTTAATCTTAACTTTTTCGCCATTTGGAGTAATCACATAGAATACGCCAACTGTGTCAAAGTCACCATTTTCTGTGTCGTATAAGAAATCCTCACAATATACATAGAATGGTTTTGTTGACGGAATATAAGGCATGGTGATAGGAAACATCTCATCCATAATCTTGTCAACTAATCCGTTATGATAGGTATTGTTCGGATTATTGATACTCACGCATACAGTTCTTGATACATCGTTGTAACTAATTGAGCCGTCTGCTTTGACATGCTTAAACAAAGAACTCATTCTCTTACACTGAGTTGACCTCTCCCCATTTTTCTCGAAACTAACACCAGCATCCCAAATATCTTCCGTATCTACAATTGGTGTTAATGGCTTTCCTGCAATTAAACGGTTAAGAATATTTTTAGTAATTCCAATACTCATACCGCTGTGACCATCTTCCATAAGACTATCAAATGCCTTTAATGCGCTCCTATAGCAAGCACAGCCATATTCTGAAAAACCATCGCCATCATCACCAGTTTTCTCATGTTCGCAAGCCAGCTCCACCTCATTTTCAGCCCATAAATCCATAGAGGTCTTTTTTCTACAAGAATATAAAGATACATTTCTGCCATCGATATAAACATTTGCAAATATCTTTCTTGTATCTCCACCGAACTCGGTAATAATTTCTGGAAGATTTTCATTAACAGCATCAAAGACAAGTCCTTTCTCTGAACACCAATTAACAGCCGCCTTTGTCTGCTCCTCGTTTCTACAAGTCCAAAGAATAACCTTATCCCCGTTCAACTGGCAACTCATAAGGAAATCAATAAGCTCCATATTTGGCTTACCAATCTCCGGGTATTTGTTCTCACATAAAGTTCCGTCAAAATCTACTGCAATAATATTGTTTTCCATTGTATTTGTCTCCTTTAAATAAAAATAACCCACAAGCCTGTAAAGACTCATGGGTTTCGTAAATATAAATTAATAATCAAAATCCGTGGTATCGTCTAAGATACTTTCTAATGTTTTTCCGTCAAAGAAATCCGTTTCCATAACTTCATCTACTGAATTAACAGTAATAGTCTCATCACCATACCACATATCAAATTCGTCCGTAGAAATCGGGTCAATCCCGCAAGAGTATCCGTTATACTCAAATGTAATAGCACCTATGAGATTATCTAAGTGCTCTCTAATTTCATTATTGGTCATAGAAAATCACTATTCTCCTTTCTTTCCTCGTCCGTCAAATCTCTATCTGGACGCTTGATCAATTTACCAGTATTATCATAAATATAATCATGAACATGTTCCCCATGCTTTCCTCTAGGATGTTTTGCTGGCTTGCCATGGTCATTATTACTTATCTGTTTGAATTGCCGTCCTGCATCATCATAATAATTTCTATCTATTCCACCCCTTTTATGAGTAACCTGTGTAATACTATTTGGCTCGCCTGTCAATTTTGTATGTTCGACAATGATTATATCTTTACCAGCTGCGTTTTTCAATGTCGATTTTTGAGCTGTAACACGTCCGTTATCTTTTATCGGATATGGAGGACCATTTCTAACACCCCACTTCATTCCTTTTACACCGCTATGCTCAATTTCTAAACTATCGAGTCTGTTCTTTATCCTATCAATAATATCATCAACAGTTTCTCTAGTTCTAGGTGCAAGTTTCATGAATTTAGAATGTTCGGCATACCAGTTAAATATCTCATACAGATTTCCGTTAGCCCAACTAAAAGCCCACCAGTCACAAATCATTTCCACAATATAATCATATGGCATTTCAAGAATTGTCTCTAATTCTCCATTTTCCATATCGTCATGAATAAGTATCCAATACTGCCAGTGATGTGGGTTTCTATGAATATGTGTCAGCCATGCTCTTTGATAATCCTGGACGACTTTATAAGACCTGTTATTCCCATAAAAATATGCGTCATATGCATTATACTCGTCTTCTTCGTCCTTTGACTTATCGTGAGCAAACTCAATCTGCCAGGCTGCATCTGAAACATCATTTGTAACATCTGGTAAATTCTCACATAGCCAGTCAAATCCTCTTTTAACATTAGCCCTGTGATTTGCTAAATATTGGTCATACTGGAAGCTCATCTGACACCTCGCACTTCTTTTCTGCATTGTTTGGAACATCTTCTTCTCCAAACATACAGTTGTCTATCTCTCCGAAATAATATGGGCATCCATTACATTTTTCATAATTACTCATTTTTATTGCTCCTTTTCGTGATTAACTTTTCAAACAGTTCCTTAGCTTCTGGACCATCAATTGCATTGACAATATCTACACCTTTATTCGGCAACTGTCTTCCGACACACAGCACACCTTTATTGGTTTTGTCATTATAATCAATGCTTACTAAAACTGTATATCTCATTGAGTGTTCTCCTTCCAATTTACTGGTCTTTCTGATTGTGTATTGCTGCCATGGTCTAAGCACTCACAACAAGGATCATTCCTTTCATCCAAGTCTTTATGCTCACAGGTCTTGCAATATTTTTCAAAATCAACTTCAAAATATAAATTTTCCATAAAGCTCCTATCCTTTATATGGTATCTGCTCTACATCTCCGCCAGGAGTAGTTACTGATTGCATAAGTTGTCCGGTTGCTTCATCGAAATATATATTGTCCATAGCATTATTCCAGTCATCAAACTGCTCAGAAATATCAAACCCCTTTGTTCGTCTGAGATTAATAAGTTCATCATGAACAACCCTTCTCCAAGCTCTAGCAATTTCTTTTCTACTCTGTGAAAGAATGCTATACAATCCATGCTCATTCACAAAGCTTACCGATCTCCTCTGACCTGCAACTACCATTGGTAGGTTCAGCTTTTCGTCTGCCTCACACATATCAAGCATTCTCCATGTATTTCCATAACTATACTCAATAATATTTGCTATGTCTGCTGCCTTGAATAACGGCTCATCTAAATCACCATATACATCAAGAACACTACTACCTAATCGGATTTGCCCTACTACCTTTACTGAATTGTTTACCATTTTACGTATCTCCTTTCATTAAACGTCTTTTTCTCTTTTAATGCTCTGGCTATGGCTGTATCAATTCCAGAGCGAGATTTCAAGTGATAATAATACAAGTCTTTAAATGGTGTATTCATTCTATCAATCCTTCCTGCTGATTGAGCCATTATTTTGTAAGAATAATTTTGTGAAAAGAATATAATTGTATCTGTCGTGATGCAGTTCCATCCTTCTGCTCCAGCATTGTATTGAACAAGATAAGCCCATTTATCGCTTGTTGGAACTGGTTGATGCTTATGACCGTTCCATTCTGCAATTTCATATTCGGTTAGAATATTTTTCAATAACTCCAACTCATAGTCAAAGTTGTAAAATATAATAGCTTTTGGATGCTTCTCCATAACCTCAAGCAAAGCTACTTGTCTGGATTCATCCATATTTACAAGTTTCCTCCATACATAGCAAAGCCCTGCTGCATTCTGAAGTGGTTCATTTTTATATGGGTCCCATCGATTTTTAGTTACTTCTTTATATTTAATGGAGTCATATCCAACATAAATATCTTCGTGATGCGATACCGTTTCTCGTTTGAAATCCATATTAACAAGGATTTTATTCCGAAGCCTAGTTAGCCGTTCCGTATTAAGGTATCTGTCAATCTTAGGGAACTTGCTAAATCTACTATAAACAATATGTTCTCTTGTAAATTCACTTCTATTTTTATAGAACCCATTCGCAACAAAAACTGGTATATAATCCTGCCAAGTGTCCCCAGGGGTGGCAGATAACAAAATCCATTCATTATTTTTTGCTATCTTTAGGAAAGCTTTCACCCATGTTCCACTACCAACAACCCTTTGCTCATCAAATATAAAGAAAGCGTCCTTTACATCTGAATACTTCTTCACGTTATTCCACGAGTCTACAATCACTTTGTTAGAATACAAATTTACATCGTCATGTGTAGATAGTAGAAATGGTGCCAGTTCTCCATCCCATTCACAGGTATCACGCTTTCTGGCAGTTGTTATAATGTACAAATCCTTAGGTGGGTCATCCATTGGTTCATAAATATCAGTCCCAATAATTCCACCATTTCGCACATAGTAATAAGCTATTGATGTTAAGGATTTTCCACTTCCAACACCACCACATAAAATGCAACCAGTTTTCATCCTTTTTATCGCATCTAATTGATAGTCTCTTAATGTAACACCTGCCATTTATTTACCCTCAATGACAAAACCATCCTCAACTTCAACTTCGTATCCATCACCTATGAGATTTGCTTTAGGTCCGCACAGAAGCAATTTTGTACCGATTTCTTCATCTGATAATTTCTGATATTCAGAATAGTATCGTATTATGGAATCCTGCACAGGTTTCGTTACACAAATCTTTGTGCAATCAAATGTACTTTCTTCTGTAATTTTAATATTACACATCTCGGCTACATAACCATAAAAGGCTACAAGTCCCTGTTCGCACTTTTTCTGAGAAATTGAATATCTCTTTTTCATATGGCGTCATCCTTTCTTTGTTATTAAAATCTTCTAATCACCCAAATATCAGAAAAGTACATAGGTGTATACCAGTATTTGCTCTTATCATCATCTGTGGTCATTGGATCTGTTATAGAATTTCCAACTTTTATATAACCGGCTACACCAAGTAAAGAAATTTGTATATAACACATAAGAGCAACTGTTTCATCAATATCCTGTCCGACAACCAGCAAATGTCTTTGAAAGTTCATTGATGGCGTTGCTTTTTCCATCTTTCTTTTAACAGTATTAATAGCAGCTATAAGGGTTGCTCCTGCTCCGCAGCATTCATCGGCAAGAGAAATATAACCTTGCTTTTCCAACTTATCTCGAAGATTATTGTCTAAATCGCTAGTAACTACATCTGCCATCAGCTGACAAACTGAATATGGTGTGAAGAACTGACCGGCTGAACTGTTACCAAGTCCTAAATCCATAAACATTTTTCCTAAGAAATCCTGTTCCGGATTAGCGTCCAAAGCCATTGTTGTATATGCAGCCAGTTTAGGAAATATCATCTGTTCGTCCTTACTGTATTTATGGATGATGCTCAAATATCTTTCCTCTCTGTCTTTGTAATGAAATTTATCAAGAGGATTTGATATTGCACACGCAAACATAACCACAAAATCTCTCCAAACATCAAATGGTCTATGAGTCCTCGTCAGTTTATTAAACTCATTCAGAAAGTCTTTTGAATATGTCCCAACCGGCATTTTTTCTGTTTTTATTTCTACTTTTTGTTTGGGTTCAACCGTTTTCTTCTTATCAATGTTTGATAAATCAATTGTCGGTTCCCATTTCTTTGTCACTTTCTTAACCGGTGGCTTCGGTTTGTTAAATGACTTTTTCTTAAAGAACATATGTGTCTCCTTTCAAATATAAATGGGTGCCAACCATAATTAGCTGACACCCGCAGATTTTAATAGAATGGAACCTCATCCTTTACCGGAGCTTCTTCCCTTGCATATTTTTCAGCAAACTCATCCTCTTCGATAGTTACATACATCGTCTTTACATATGCCTTGATTCCAGTCTTCCCATTTACTTCCCAAGAATATGGTCTAATTACCAAATCGACATTACTGATTTCAGCGAAATCCAATGTGCTGATAGAATCCTCATCCAATTCAGTAGTTGTTCTTCTAGTAACAATATAAATCTTTGGTGGAATATTCTTGTAACTTACCGCAACCTGAATATAATGTTTTGGCTCATCCCCATCATCTCTAGGTTCAAGAATTCTTACATTCCATCCGTCATTTGATAACTGCTCAACATCCATGTCATCTTCGATGAGTACACAGAAGTTTCTGTCTCCAGCACGATTGTACTTGGACTCCTCTCCTCTGAAGTTTCTAAACATAATGTGAGCGCCTTCAATTTTAATGTTTCCTACTGCTTTATTAGCCATGATAAAAATCTCCTTTAATTGTTATTTAGTTTCTACAGGTGGATTCATCACCTGACTTGAAATCACTTCCGAAATATCATAATTTTTTCCACAATCCATATGATATGTGTCATCATTGAAGTGCGGACAGTCAAAGCAAGTTGTATATTTAGCATCTCCGCAAGGCATAAGTTTTGGTGTATCCTGCTTCTTTTCTGTTATATATGGGTCATCTGATACAAACCATTCAAAATCGCCATACTCAGAAATAGTATCAATTGCTTCATTTACAAGTTTGTCATAGTAAGACCTATCGATGTCATCGATTTTATCCAGTTCTCTGACCATCTCAGATTCAAGCCATCTATAACCCTTTGTACCTGTTGCAGCATAATACTTACCGTCTTTTTCACGCATAAGTAATCCGCCACCACAGCCGTCTTTTATAGGACAGAACTGTCCAACTTTTCCAATAAAGCGATAATTATGCCCCTCCGCAATAAGCGGATTTAGTCTCTGGCAAGTGCTTTCAAATGTCGTATCAGATAACAATCCTTTCTTGAAGTCACTCTCAGCCTTGCTAAATTCTTTTTCATATTGAGATACATCCGGTAAGGCTTCATTTAAGTCCAAATATAAAGAACCGCTTACAGACTTCGTTTCACACATATCCTCGAATTTAATATCCTCTTTACTAAAGAGACACTTAAATACATAAGGAATCTGAAACTGAGTTCCTGTAGCGGTCCATGTTCCTGGTTTTTCTGGATCGTCGTCAGCCAATTTTGCAACATATACGGCATTGTTGACTAGACAAATCCTGTCAAATATATGCTCTACCTCGAACTCATATCCGTGGCGTTTGCCATATTTGCAAATGAAATCAAGAATATAATCATCCGGATTTTCAATCTTAATAGAGTCCGTCTTAATGTGAATTACTTTGTATCCCTGTGCTTCAACTTCATGTCTAAGGTCAATCATAAACAATGCACCTCGCTTTGCTACGATATTATCCTTATTCCTTGAGTCTCTGAAGGCATTCATAAATCCCGCCGCCGTTAATCCATATACAGAATTAATCGCAATCTTCAATGCCTGAGCCAGTGCCTTTGCTTTACCAGTATCATCGAGATATTTAGCCAATGCCCCTTCAAACATATCTCGTACCATATCGAAATCACCATGCTTGATACAGATACGAATGTCCAAGATATCTTTAAACCTCTTTGTGAAATCCGGTCCAAATAAGCACTCAGATATTGCTGAGTTAGGGTGCATCGAACCAACATCTTCTGTTTCCGAACGTCCGTACATACCAGGAGCTGCCCACACTTCTCCGCCTTCTCCAACTTCTTCCCCTCTGTAAAGGGATTTTCCGTTCTCGAATCTGTAGTCTGGGAAATATGGTAACAAGCTATCTCCTTTCGGTCCGTGAAATGGTTCAGCCATCATCTCCGGCTTTGCTTCTTTTAAGAATGCTAATACATCATCTGGTAATTCTGTAACCGGCTCAGACAAATCCCTATACATAAATTCACTCTGAGGATTACGGTTCTTTCCAAATATAAATTTTGTAGTTAAGCTATTAGTCGTATCATTTACTGAACCATTAGCCAATTCTGCTAAAATTTCTCTAGCAACAAAGTCACCAAGATTTGCTTTGTATGTAGCCTCTGTGGCGATAACATCATCATCGCAATATTCAGCTACTTTTGTCCAAAGTTCTTCTGGAACAGGCTGATCCCAAGGAAGTCCAAGCTCGTGATGCTTTATCTTTTTACATAATGCTCTGACTTCATCGTCCATCTTTGAATGTGGATCATTAGCCTTGTTACTCAATTCGATTTCCCATTTTTTAAGGGACTGCTTCTTTGAGCAAAAATCATACACATCCGTAAAAGAAATATTGTAGGCTTCACCGAAGAAACAGTTTGGACTGTTATTAATAATCTTTTGTGATAAGTTAAACAGCTGTTCATTTGTATATCCCATCAATCTGGCATACATAATATGGTTATCATATCGTCGACAGTTAAATCCGACCAATCTAAGCTGTATCAATTCCTCTATTTCGCTTGGTGTCGGGTTAATCATTCTGACAACAGGCTTTCCTTCGCCCTCTATTTTCCAGTTGACCAAAAACAGGTTCGGAAATACCTCGATATCATAGAATACCAACTTTGCATCGTCATTTTTTACAGCATTTGAATTTTCTTCCGATTTGAACTGCATCTTATTAACGAGCTTTATACAATACTCTGCCTGATGAGAGCTGTTTGCTGCAAATGCTAATACAGCATTACGCATATCTGTTACATCATATTTGAGTTCACTACTATGAGCATCCTCCAATATTTTGTATATGAAATCGATACTTGGCTTAGTTCCTGGGTGGATTTCCTTATTAAGATTTCTCTTTATAAGTGTTCTAAGTCCTTTCTCGCTTTTTATGGCATCAAAATTTACCATTTTGTCTTCTCCTTTCATTGGTAACCCAGAGGATATAGTAGCTATTGGCAAATTATTGCATTTAGTAAGTTTTCTTCTTAATGAACTTTTACCAGTAAATACTTTTACCTCTATATGGTCATCGTAGATTCTGCTTAGCTGAGAAGGGTCTCCAGAATATAAATAATGAAGATGTATCCCTTGACCACTTTTACTCAGTTCTGCATAAGTCGGTGGCAACTTACTAGCAGCTTCCAAATTCTTTTCAAAAGATTTATTTCCAGTCTCATCCGGAATATCAAAATCTACGACAATGTGATTTTCTGGAACTTTCACATAATGAATTTGTGATGTATCCAGAGCAGATAATTTCGTTTTTACTTTTTCCCACTTCTGCTGTGGGGTTTCATTTTGCGAAGCGTATTGTGCTGGACAATCCGCACATACAGAATCAAATATTGACTCCTGTTCTTTGAACTCTATCTGATAAGTTTTTGGTGTCTCTTTTTTCTTTGTTTGAGTATCACTTTCGAACTTATCTGTCCTGAATCCTATGTAATAGCTTCGTACTCTCGAACCGTCATCAAAATTAAATCTCTCCTGAAAATCCTTGAAATAGTTCTTCAATTCTTCCTGGAATGCCCTTCTTGATAACGGATAACCAACTTTCGCTTCATCGCAGTAATTCTTGTACATTTCCCAAGCCGCTTTAAGAGTTGTACCATCTTCTTTTTTAAACACATAATAGGAATCAACTATAAAGTTGTAAAAATCATTAGATGCACCAAGCATTGAAATTGGAATATAATCATCGTATCTTCCAGGATTATCCAAATATATTTCCTGGCAATGATACGCAATCGCTCCAAGTTCAAAACTGACCTGTTTCACAATTGTTTTGTATTCCTTTGGATTAAGTTTATTTCCAGACGGAGACACATCAATCAGTCGTCTTATAAGACCAGATTTAGCATCTGTAATGCGTACCGGTTTATTAGTTCCCATAAATAAGAAACATTTAAAGCGGTTTGCATATGTTGACTTAAATTTCTCATTTACAGTCATCAGCTCATGGGATACCAAACTGTTAAGCCTTGTGTTATCCTCAATCCTTGATAAGTCTCCGTCGTGCTGAATAGCCACCAATGGATTACTTTTAAACGCCTCTAACGCAAAAGAGTTACTACTAGACCCCAATGCTTTCGCATCAAAGACTGAGTAGTAACCCTCAAATAACTGCTGAATAATATTTAAAATTGTTGATTTACCTGTACCAGCTGCTCCGTATAGTACAAGAAATTTCTGTAATTTCTGCGACTCACCACATACTATGGAACCAATAGCCCACTCTATCTTCATTCGTTCTTCCGGAGAATATAAAGTGCTAATCAGTTTTTCGTATGCTGTTAAATCTCCATCTTCAAGAGGATAATTAAGTCGCTTGCTTGCATAATCTTTTTTTGTCGTTTCCGTATTGGAAAATATAAGTTTATCGTCAAGCGTATGAAAACTGTCTCTTAATTGTTTCTGACAGTATTTATGCCAAGAGTCAATCATTCCGCTCTCAGCGTCCCACATATGCAGGACTTTAATATCTGAGTTAAAGCGTTGGCGATTCTCCTCAGCATATCTATCCAGTTCGCGGTCTATAAGTTGTAAAGCATCCTGTTCGTCTGTAGACCATAAACCACGTTCTTCTATCCAGATAGCGTAAAAATCACCACCTCGAATCATAAGATCTGTGCTTTTTTTAATAAGGAACTTTGGATAGATTTCTATTGTTCCGCGCTTTGTACTACGCGTTGAAACCACCATAAAATCCAACATCACATTTTTATACTCCTTCCGATTCCTTCAACTCATCAATTTCTTTTCGCAAAGCTGCGATCTCCTGTTGCATTTTTTTACTATCAGTACGCATTGCAAATAAATTTAAAGTTGTAACAACACTAAATAATGTCACAGCCTTATTAAATTTGTTCTGATGCACCAGTGCTTTGTAAATGCGTACAAGATGCTTATCTGTAGCATCCATATTTCTAAAAATATAACTTACAAAATCGTTCATAATAAGTAATCTCCTTTCAAATCAAGTAATACTGTCAAGGTACCAACATGCCTGATACCAAATTTCAACTTTTCTCAGATCATAGCGACAATTTTCAAGTGTGAATAATCCACCTTGCCCGTCTGGCTCATACTGTCTTTCTAAAAATCTCGTTATAATATCTTCAACACGATTCTCATTAAATTTTCTGTCATCCATAGAGCCTAACCCAAGATTAGTAATCATATTCCAGAACCATTGTCCTGTTCTGTCGCCAATCTCTGGGTCGTCCATAATATGTTCCTCTAAACGAATTGAAAGTGCTATTAGCATCTCCAATACGCTACATGGACTATCATCCAGATAATTCGCTATAACAGAGCAGTCATATCCGTTCTCGTATCCAAATCGATAACGTAGTTCAATACCGTCCTCAAATCGATTGCTGTCCATAGTAAGCTGATATGTGAAATCCATATTGTGGAGAAAATTTAATAGCTTTCTATATGATAATTTCTTCGGATATTTTGTATCACATACCAGACCATACATCCAATCGAAATAATCAAATTTTAATTCGTCTCTGGTCATTACATCTCCGTTCCATGTGGCTGAGTTTCAAAAATTTCCTGATAGTTTCTCTGGTCTAACAGAATTTCATAATCGCATTTCTTAGCATCGTTTCTCACATAGACTGAGTCGTCCTCATACTCTCCGAAATGCTCAAGTGAATCTTCCCCAACAGTTTCTTCAATATCATCCACAATTTCATTCATATCATCTAGTAACACCCCGTCAGCTGTATATGTGAGACTGATTTTTTCGTAATCGTCAAACTCTCCGAAATCTGACGGCTGTATAACATATGGTTTGTCAACACCAATTTCCTGCTTCTGTTTTTTATCTTGCATATCGCTATAGTTTACATAGCCTTCTTTCTGTAATCTTGCTGCATATTCAGCAATACTCGGTTTGTCTACAGTTCTACTGTCAGCAGTTTTTTCAGCAACAGGCTCTTCCGATTCGTCTTTTTTATCCTCGTCAAATACTCTTCTTGAATTGAAGTCTTTTTCTGCGAGTTTCTCATACTTATCTTTAAAGTATGAATATGTACCAGCTACACCAATTCCAGCACCAATAATCGTGCCTAAAATAAATGATACTTTACTGTTCATTGTTATCCTCCTCTGTCTTGATAGTCATAACGGTTAATGCTAAACCGCCAAAAAGTAAAGAGGCACTCAACAGAATGCCCCCTGTAATATGTCTTTTTCGATGGGTATCAAGAATATAGTCCATCATTGATATGAAGTTACCAATTCCTTCCATAATTAGTGCTCCTTTCCACCGAATAAAACAGCCAGACCACTCCAAAAGCAAATTCCTGCAACTGCTGATAATGTTAATCCTACTACATGCATAACAATTCTCCTTTCTATTCTCCACTTGAAAAATAGTGGTTTCCAATCTGAAACATAGGTGTTCCATAGTTTCCATATTTATCAGCTGTAAAGAATATGACATCGTAATTTTTTCGGTTACGAAGTTCTTCCTCTACAAGCTGACAAATATAATCGTCAATATAGCATCTGTCGACTCGTCCATTCCACATAGAAGAAAACTGACTTGGCTGATAAACTACTTCATAAACTGTATTCGGAAAAGAAATAGAATCAACACGATTTAAAATAGTATCAATAACTAATCGTTTGCCTTCTTCACATTCTCCCTCAGCTTCAGCCATAGTAACAAGAGCTATTAACTCAATATCATCGTCTGAAATATCAGTATCAATTTCACAAACAACATCTTGAGGTGCAGGCTCTTGTACTACTACTTCCTCCTTCGGACTAAATGATACTTCTTCAACCGCCTCAGTTTTGATAACCTCAACTACCACTTTGTCAGTAATTTTATCGTCTTCACTTGTCGTGATTGGCGATGCTGCTATACAAAAAGAACTGGCAATTATCAGTAGTATCATCCAAATTATTTTTTTCATATGCAAATTCTCCGTTTAAATCAGATCTAATATATTACCATCCACGTTGAAGTCTAATAAAATTGCTGGCTCATAAGATCCGTCTTCAGTTTCTCTGTTTGTTTCTAAGATGCCAAAATCTACGAAGTTATCACCAACTTCATTGTTCTTGTTATATACCCAGCCTACAATCTGACCTTCCTTAGTTCTGTCAATTCCAAGCATATCGTATACGTCATTTAAGAACACATATCCTCTAGCGTGTAAAAGATCATTTGCATACTGCTGCTGTCCGCGTAACATAAGTAAATTGTACTGTGTATCTTTCTCATATCCATTGCAAGTCTCATCAAAGAATCTTGCATATCCGCTGTCTGCATTTGCCACATTGACAGTAGATTTCACTTTCTTCTCTTTACCTGTTTCCGGGTCTTTTACAGTTTCCTCGAATTTCTTCGCCTTAATATCATATTTCAGTTCCTTGTCTACCTGTTCCCCAAATCTTTCAACAACACGACTACGATATTCCTTGAAAGACTTATCGACGGTTGCATATGCTGCTGCCAAAGCTACATTTCTCTTTCTGAGAATATTATTAGATGCCACAATACTTGTAAGTGATAATGCGCCTAATGCAATAGCCGGAGCATATAACTTAACAAGCTTTACCCCTGTCTGGGCGTAAATGATAGTTAAGTCTTTCTTTGCATCTTCCTGTGAATAATCCGCTTTGATTTCCTCATTTTCAGAGCATTCATGTACAGCATCCACATCTTTTTTATGCTCTTCTAACACTGTACTTAATTTTGTTGTAGCTTTACAAGCCATAACAGCACTTGCAACCGTTCCAATAACACCGGCTACGATAAGAATTTCCGGGCTATGCTTTTTTACTTTAATAGTTGCTGTATTTACAGCGGTTGTTACTTTTGCAATAATTTCATTCTTTTTCATGATTATTTGTTCTCCTCTTCTAAAAGTTTTACATGATCAATGAGATGCTCTAAATACCATCTCGCTTTTTCTAAGTCCTGTACGCCGTTCTTATTTTTCCAACGGCACATATATTTGAGTACATTTCCAGTGTCAGTAGCCTCAATACCTTTCAAATCAAATGTAAATGCCTCAATAACATCAATTACCTCTAATCCAGTTTCACTCTGATAATGAGCTGGATGTGATACCATAACATCTTTTGACTCGTACATAATCTGCCTCCTAATCTATTGGATTTGCTCTTGGAAACTTGATAGTATATCCATCTCTGGTATTAATAATTCTTGCATTTCTGATATTATCAGTCCAGCCGTAGTTATTTCCTGTCCACGGACCGTCAATACCGACCAAATCGAAATAGTCCGCAACACTTACAATTCTGTAACTTGCAACGATTTCGTCCATAGCAGCTAATACATTTTCTGCCTCAGTTCTGGTGTCAAAGTAAATATCATCGAAATCACAACCACCAATAGAACTCTGTGAATTGTAATTTCTTCTGTTGCCCTGTGCTGGGTCTTCATAATATTTGCGATAAGATACTTTGCTTGCGGACGATCTTTTACCACTAGGGCTCTTAACTCCAAGAACCGCCTTAACAGCATCGAGAATAATATCCTTCACGGCAGGCACAACGATATCCTCGAAAATGTAGCTTTTTACGTTATCTACATCTTCTGGAACAAATATCCCTGCAAGTTTATTAATTCCGCTCTTTTTCTTTGTCTTAACAGAACCGGATACAATTTTTTCTACCTTCTTTTCTGGTAGTTCAGCTTTCGCTCGTTCTCTCGATTTATGTGAGTTGGACTTGTATTCTTCCATTCTTTTCCTCCTAATTGATAACCATTAACTCCCCAGGCAAAGTAATTTTCGATGCTGGCATACGGTTATTATTTTTCTTAAACTGATACGCTAAATTACTCTTTGCTTTCTTTTCAGATGTCGCGTATGTAGACCCCGCCCAATTATTAGCAATACACCTGCCAAATTCCATAACTGGACCATTATAAGCATACTGGTTCATAACAATACCTCCATAATAAAAAAATAAGAGAGAAAGCACCTTGTTATAGGTACTCTCCCTCACTCCTGTCAGAATAATAATTCTTTATTTTTCAGAATCATTCTCATCAACTGTTTCAGTGTTTTCATCCTCAACTGTGGTCTCATTTTCAACAACACTAAACCCTTTACGCGCTTTCATTTCCTTCAGTTTACTAACTGCTGGTGCTACTACGAACTTGTAAGCTAAACCGCCTGCAATCATAGCCACACCGATAGTTGCTACCTTACTGAAGCCACCTTTGGAAGCTGTCTTTACGATTTCCTCTGTTGTGTCCATAACCTCTTCGTTGTTCATGATTTCATTTGTTTCCATAATGTTAATCTCCTTTCAGATTAAAAATTTGTTATTCTTTCCATAATAGTGGCTGTAAATTTTGCGAACCTACATCAAGTTTCTATAGTCATATCTAGGTCCACATCCGTAATCTATTACAAATACTGGTTCGTCATTGTCATTAAGCTGTGATGTATAGCGAAGGTCGATATATCCTTCTCGGTCAATATTCCATCCAATGTCGTCACCGATTTTAATAGATGGTAAACCAATTTCGTAATAGAATTCATTAAGGGAGATATACATTTCATCTCGCATCCTTCTGTTCAAGTCATTCTCAGCTTTCTTAATCCTGTCAATTTTTGACTTGAAATATCGTCCGGATAATACATCGTAGCAAAGAGTCTCACCATCTCCAACAAGTATAATTTCGCTTTCTTTTGCCGGATGCGCTTCAATTTTCTCTTTTGCAACGGCATCTCTGATAGTCTGCTCTTTCTTTTCTCCAATCGTTTCAACAACTTTATTCTGATATTCCTTGAGTGATGTTTCAGCTATAGAATATGCCGTAGCCAGTGCTGCGTTTCTTCTGGCATTTACTGAACTTGCTCCAATCAGACAAACAACAGACAATATTCCTGTTACCCCTGCTGGAATATAACATCTCCATGTAACTTTTATAATTTCAGTTTTGCTGAGGTTATGTCCCTCATATGGTATATTTGTTTCATTGGCTTTTTTAAGCTCCGCATTATCAATTAATCTTAGTGCCTTTGGTGTTGCTCTTACAGCCATTACAGTTGTTGTTACCATTCCGGCAATACCTATTCCAGTTAATATTTCCGGACTATGCTTTATGGTTGATTTTTTCACTGCATTATATGCCGCTTTAATATTAGGTTTATGCATTTTATTACTTCCTTTCCTATAAATTACCCCGCCCACAAGGGGCGGAGATTTTTACTTAACCAACCAGATTTCCGGACGAACCCCACGAGAGGACGAAGCGCCGTTGCAGTCCGTACCGCCACGGTGGATCACATAAGCGAAACCAGCCGAAGAAAATTCTTTCTTGGTAGCATTACGAAGCCATCCGAACTCACACTCATTGTTATAATAAGCAACTCGATTGCGTCTCTGCTTCATAAGAGGAAGCTGTTTGTCATTATCCGCTTCAAAGTGGTTTCTATCCCACTCATCATCCCATCCAAACATCTCACCTACTGTAGGAATAGTAACATTAGTGAGTCTTCCTCTAATTGAATAAGGTAACGCCTTGACGAACTCTGTATGTAACCATTTATTCAAATCTGACTCTTCAAATCCTCCCTTATTTGTATCTGACTCATTCATAGGTCTCTTAGTTACATAATCATCGAAAATAAGCATAACTCTATCGTCCGTAACCTTGTGTACTGTTGCTGTGAATTCTCCAAATCCGTTCAACTTAATGGTTGTCTTATCTCCTACCTCAGCATTTTTTAAATCGGACTTCGCTGGAACTCCGAATATTGCATTAACAAATTCTTTAATCGCAAGTTCATCATTAATGCAATACGCTCTCATAGCTTCTTTTGACTCTTTATCAGCAGCCATTTCGATATACTTTCTGTACATTCTTTCTACTGTAGGTGTGTCAATCCCTCTTGTTGATAATCCGATAATTTCTTCTCCTAATGTCATTTCTCTTTTACACATAATGTTAATCTCCTTTCAAAATATCGCTTTATGCGATTAATAAATCAATGATCCATCGTGTCATATCTTTTGCACACGAAAATAAAAAACTGTTGTTGATGTTTTTGCAGGCGTACTCATCCATTAACTCTTCAAAATTTTCAAGAGTTATCAATGGCGGAATATCCCTGTTGTTATTCAAACGTATCAACAACTCTTTTGCCGCCCATATAGAGTAGCTATTACTAATAAAACTATCGCCATACCAATCAACTCTATTTTTTCTTGATTGCTTTAGACAATATTCAGTAATTTCAATAGCTGTATCTATTGATGACATACTTAACCTCCCTAAAACAAAAGAGCCCTTGTTTTAGGACTCCTTCGTATCTGCGTCTCTTTTAGCAAGAGCTTCATTAACTTTCTTATCAATCTGCTCATTCATCTTCTGCTCATCAGCCCAATCGTTAATAAGATTCGCTCCTAATCCGATTACTGTCGCAGCAAGACCAATGATTCTAATAATTTTACTATTCATAGCCCGTTGCCTCCTTTCCATAATAGTGGCTGTAAATTTTGCGAATAGACTATTCCATAGTGAAATCTTCTTCATCGCACCAATTAGTGTCTGGTGTCCAAACCATTTCAATGATATATACTTCGAGACCATCATCTAACACTGTTTTTCTATGGTTAAAATCTATCCAATATATACCATCGTCACAGTTCCATCCAACATACTCTCCGCCATCAAGAGCAGACAATCCAAGCATTTCATAAAAATCATTTACTGGAAGATGACCGGACATTACAAAATTTCTGTTAAGGTGATACTCAGCCTGTAGTACCCTGCTAACAGAGCTTTCAAAATATCTCCTCGAATATTCATCGTAAAACAGACGGTTTTCGTCCGGATCATGCTCACCAAAGTCTAATGAATTCCATCCACATATATCCTGTCCGCTAAGATATACATCATTACAATGCTCTTTAGCTATAGAATCGATTATTTTCTGATGAGCTTCCTCTCCATACAATTCCTTGAGTTTTTCTTTATACTCATTGTAAGATTTGTTAATCAGTGCATATGCACTTGATAAAGATGCCTGTTGAAGGCGGTTTAATACATTTGCTCCAACAATACAAATGATTGTTGAAACACCAATAACTGTTGACGGAATATAATAGACCCACGCAGATTTAATAGCTTCTGTCTTGCTATATCCGCATGGGTCTCCATCATGATTAATCAAACTGTCTTTTCTAATCTTTTCAATTGCTTTTGGTGTTGCTACAACGGCTGATACAGTAGTTGCAACAAGCCCAGCAACTCCAAGACAGGTTAAAATTGTTGGTGAACCTCTTTTCAGTTGTATAACTGATTTGTTAATGAGTTGATTGATTTTTGGTTTCATAGTGGTTGTCTCCTTTCTTTATTCCATAGCTCGTAAAATATCCAGCACATTATCTGCCAGATTTATTGCTATTGAAAACATTAATTGTGTGTCTTGTCTCATATGATAATATTTACTCATCATAGCTTTGAAACATCTGACAATTTCTTCAATTTCTGCTATTGACGCATTGTCTTTTGGATATAATTCGGACGATACATATTCCAGTAATTCATTTACTGACCATATGGAATAGCTAGATTGCATAAATTCCTTATGGTGTCCAAATATCATAGGAAATGATACATCCATCTGATATGTGTCACTTAATATCAGTTCAAGCTGCTCAATAGACATATGAACTCTCCTTTCCAGAAAAATAAAAGAGAAATTGAATGGATTCGAACCATCGACCCCTGGTGCGGTATATTGACCAGTGCTCTACCAACTGAGCTACTATTCCTCTCATAATATGCTTTGTAAATTTTGCGAAGTAAAAGAAAAGAGCCGCCATAAGCGACCCTAATCGTCAGTTCAAACCAATACTTTTAAGTATGTTTATAAGCTCGTCCTTTCCAATTTCAGCATCTACATCGACATGAAGATGTGTCTTTCCGTCTGCAATAGTTGTAGTGACCCCATTTAACTGAATATCAATATCGTATCCAGTTTTCTTATGTATCACCTTTTTTAATGCTTTTGAAATAATCCCTCTTGTAAATTTAGATACTATTTTCATTTCGTCCATGCTCCTTTTACTCCTTTCAAAGCTTTAGTTTCTCATAAAAGGAACTGTAAAATTCGCTAAATATTACGCCTGTCAAAGCATGTTTCCCATCTTTGCCTCTGTATCGGTTTCATTTTCAACGCCCACATAATTTGTCTAACGCTTACTGTTGGATACAATCCATCTGTACACTCTCCTGCTCGTTCATCAAAAAATTTTTTGAACTTAGGATGCAAATATAAAGAATCTGTCAACCAGGAATCAACCTCTGTCCAGTATGTAGTCTTTGTATCCGGATTGAATCTTTGCTGAATAACTGCCAAACCTTTATCGCCAATTGTAAATAATGTACATCTGTCATACACCGGATGATTGCATATATATAATTTTCCATACATAGAAAGATAAATATCTGGTTTTTTATAATGGTATCTCATCTCTATTCTCCGTAAAAAAGAAAAGAGCCTTAGATTTCTCTAAGACCCTCTCCTCTAGCTTATTGCGTTTTTAATTTTCTTCTTCGGACTCATCCGCGGCAATACCCAGAACTTCCTCTCTGGTCGGATATAAATTCTCGTACTTTTCATCTCCTTCACAGCCATATTCCTCTAAATCAATGCTGTGACCACAATGAGGACACACTAATGTGTCTTCCCATTCGTCTTCAAATTCCATTAATCCTCCGCACTCAGAGCAGATATATTCTCCGTCTGTCATTGCCTTTCTCTGTTTTTCATTAAAAATACTCATGCTAAATATCTCCTTTCAAAATTGACCTGCTCGCATACTCGTATATCTAGTATACAAACTGGCGTTAATCTGTTCAAGAGATAAAGCTTTATTCTCTCATAAAGAGCAATGTATTTTTCACGTAAAAAGAAAAGGAGATGCGTATAGAGTTCCACATCTCCTATAGGCACTATTACCACTCAGCAGTAATTATTCTGCATTCCTTGCAATAATAAACTGACAGCTTAACATCAACCTTTACGTCCTTATCCATATGGTACTCAAATGTTGCCGTACGATTGTTTTCATTCGTTACTAACATACTTTGAACCGCTGGATTCTCTCCATCATCAAAGTTGTCCATAACGGTAACCAATCTCTTATGCAAATATTCGTTCTCATTGAATATGACGGTAAAATGCCATAAGCTTTCATCATCACCACAAGGAATACTTAATGTAGTCTGATTTGTAGTAATTGGTACCTCCACATAGATTTTATTCATCTAATTTTGCCTCCTTTTCTATTTTCTCATAAGAGGAAATGCTGTAGTTGCGTAGTAAAAAATAAGAGGACATGCGTTATACACGTCCCCTTGCCATAAAATCATTATTTCTTTGTTGGTCTAAAACGATTGATCAAACCTGTAAATGTCTTTGAGGTATATGTTCCTGTTTCTTCAAACTTAAATCCTTTCCTCATCCAAATTCCATAGAATATCAATGGCACCATTAATTCTGCCGCTGCTACACCTACTCTGAAATATCGCTCCTTAACCTGCTCTTCAAGCTGCTTCTGTTTCAGTTCATCGTCTTTAGTGTTGGCTTCTCCTTCCATCACACGACGATCATACTTCTCATCCGCATCCCATTCGCTCTTGTTCTCCTCGATTCTCAGCTTGTACAGCTTTGTCAAATCATCAATAGCACTTGATTTCTCATCAGAACCTGCTTTGAATTCAGATAAGTTCTGAATCTCCATTGCAATTTCCTCATTCAATAAATCTTTAATATTTGGTTCGCTCATTTTGTGAAACCTCCTTTTAATAATTTCTTTCATAATAGAAAGTGTTATTTGTGCGAAATATAATTTTTAATTTTCACACGTAAACATACGGACTGCTTCTTATAGATATCATTCATACCGCCTGGATCTAATTCAAGAAATAAATAAGGCTCGCTATCTGGGTCAGATTGGTCAACCCTAAGCGAACCTATTGGCTTATCCTTAAATATAAATCTTGATGCAAGCAATCCTATAAGAATACCTACCAGTAACCAAATTAATGGCATATGCTCCTCCTTTCTGAAAACATTTTCCGGAATTTTCCCACCGGGCAATTTTTCAAATATCAATATAGTATGATTTCCAGTAACCTACGTACTGGAGTTAACCTAGAATAAAAAGAAAGAGCCCTTGTTAGGACTCTCTCATTTCGTTATCATTCAAATTCATCTGTAATAACTCGCACATCTTCTTCTGATATAGATAGTATCTTAGCTATGTGCTCAGGTTTCTCACCATTGTCATATAAGTCTATGATCCTATCTACAAATAATCGTTTGATATAGCTCATCCTCGTTACCTCCTTTACGAATTTATTCCTTCATAAAGGACAATGCATTTGTTGCGAACTATCCTCGTTCTTTATCCAACAACCAGAAAAATCGTCTGTACAAGTCATAGTAAATATCTTTGCAACACGGAATATTTAATCTAGCTTTCAAAATATCATAAGACCAGCCTTCTGTAATTCCCTTTAGTAGATACTTTGCTAATTCTGGATTTGTGAAATTAGCAACTCTTTCGAGCATGTTCATACGGTCTGCATAATATGCTCTGGCTATTGCATACCTTGATGTCGGATCATCAATATTATTGGTTATAACCCTCATCGCCAAATTCATAGTTTTTGTATTTGTGCCGTCTAATGCGGCATATGCTTTCTTCCATATAGGATATTGCAGGCAAAAATGTTTTAACTCGTAGTATCTATGTTTCTCTATCCAATATGGATTCTTTTCTGATAATTCAGCTCTTAATGTTGTTCCCATATAAATCTCCTTTGTGTTTATTACCGCCGGTGATTCTATTCTAGGTTAGAAATGCATAATAGTAAAAACAACCTCGGTGGAAACTAATGCCAAAAAAAAAAGACAGTCTATGTTTTTCACAGACCGCCCTTCATTTTAACGCTTTACTAAAAATGCTGGTATTTCGATAGATGTTATTTGAGAGTTATTGTTTTTCTCTATAACTAAATTCATCTCTCTTAAAGCAAGATATCGTAAAACTGTTTGACATTCTTCATAATTATTAAAATTTCCTTCTTTGAATTCTGCCATATATCGTTCTACATCCATCCAGTATAAGAATGTATCTTCTGCTATGTTGTTTCCTTTTCTCTCCATGATATAAATCTCCTTTCATATAACTACATTTTTATTCAAGGTTTTCTCATAAGAGAGATTGTAAATTAAGCGTTCGCCATCTAGTCATAGTCATCTCGCAAGGATAATCCTCATAGTCTATCATATCGCTTGTTATTTTACCTTCTATAACTCCTGTTATTATTCTCGCATCGTATTGTTTATAAGGAAAAATATTATTGGGAAGATTTCTATGTATACAATTACAAACTGGACATTTGAATCTTTTTATAGTAATGATAGACGCTTTACGATTTTTCGTCCGTACCATTCTTGAAACTTTATCATAATATTTCAAATCACTACCGCAAGATTCACATATGTAATTCATCTTTTTTCACCTCACTGACAAGGTTTATTATACATAAAAATTAAAGATAATGTAGAAAAAGAGTACCTCCTGGTTTCTTCGCCATTTGGTACCCTTGTATTCATTCAAGACATTATATTTAGTAAATAATTAGTAAAATATAAATTTATTGTAAACGTAACATCTATAAAGTCTTATTTTATGGTGATTGTCGAATAATGATAGGCATTTTAATCGATGATTGCAATCATATCATTTTGTCTCCTCTTTAATGCCTAATTCATTTAATTTCTGTGTCAGTGCCAGTGTATAGTCATCTCTATCATCTATATTATATAGAGCAATGGCATCATCATATGATAAGCCATACTGACTGCTCAGGGTATCAGAAATAATGTTTTTTAGCTGCTCTAGCTGCAGCTCACATCCGTATTCCTTTGCGTTTTCTGCATTTACAGCACATCGGCCAGCCGCACATACTAAGGAATCCGCTGCCATGGTCACATAGCCTGAATCGCTAAAGCTCTTATAGGCATCATACTTACCTGACACTGCAGCAAGCACCGACAGCTTATTGTACAACTGCTTATCGTCACCCGAAAGCTTCAAGCCGCTCAGCCTGCTGTAGGCCTTTGTATACAGTTCTATTGAATCAGCTTTATTCTGTCCCAGATCAGCTATTGCCTGATTGTATGTATTCTGAGCATCAGTCACTTTGGAGTTGTTTCCGAGCAAAAAGGTGCATATGAGAACAAACACAACTATCGACATAACAAATACCCAGATTACTATAACAGGTCCCTTAGGAAGCTTAGGTTCCTTCTCCCATCCAATGCGTTCCTTCTTTTCCTTTGGAGCCTTTGGCTTTTTTTCTTTTTTAGGTTTTTTTGGCTTCTTTTCTTTTTTAGGCTTTTTGCCCTTCTTTGGCTTATCCGATGCTTTGTTTGGCTCTCCGTCAGCATCCAGCGCTTCAAGTATCTGCTTATTCTCATCTGAGAGTGTCTTTGCGTCAGTTTCTGCACCTTCTGCTGTGCTCTGTATATCTGTGACATCATCTGACTGCGGCTCTTTTGTAAAAAATGATATTATTCTTTTTAAAAGGCTCTTTTTTTCAGTATCTTGTGCATCAACTGCTGCATCAGCCGTCTCGTGCACTTTCATCTGGCTGCTTGCATAATCATCTATATCAGCCCCTGTCTCACCAGTTTTTCCTTCAAGCAGATCACCGATATTATCCAGACCATCACTACCCAGTATGTCAAGTATATCCTTTGATGCATTTCCTGCCAGGTCCGGCTCTCCTATTTCTTCAACCATCTGAGGTTCATTTGTTATTATACTCTCCGGAGTCTCCTCCTGTTTGGGATTCTCAGCCATTTCCGGCATGTTTGCATCCATCATCTCTATCCCAGAATCTGCCGGTGTAAAATTAAATACCGCATCGCTTAGATTATCGTCTGCTTTGTTTTCCTGTTTATCTCCCTGAGTCTCCTGTTCCTTCATCCTGCGGTCAAACTCAGTGAGCATATCATCAAGTGAAGCATCCTTGTCATCAGGAGCCGGAGTCTGTACATTAAGAGCCTGACCCTTGGCCTGCTCATTTTCCCTCTCAAGTTCCTTTTCAAAGTTCGACAGATACTCATCATATGTCTCATTTTCAAGCTCGTCCTCAAACTTTTTGAGGAATTCATCCTGATCAGCCCCAGACATCTTCGTATCTGTATCCTGCAGCTTGTTCATTGAATCCAGCAAATTGTCCAGATAGTTTTCTGTCGATTTATCGCTCATTAGTATTCTCCATCTATAATCCATTAAAGGGTGCAGCTAAACAAGCCACACCCCTTGTATCTAAATATATTATGCTTTATCAATCAGCTTGTCAATCGCCTCTACAAGCTTTCCGATTTCAGGCTTTGTAAGCTGTGCGTCTGCTCCAAGCTGTTCACCCTTTTTCCTCATCTCTTCATTTACCAGTGAAGAGAATATGATAACCGGTATATCTCTAAGCTCTGCATCTGATTTTACAAGCTTTGTGAGTCTGTGTCCATCCATGAGTGGCATCTCAATATCAGTTATAATGCAGTCAAGATGCTTTGTAATATCGCCCTTTGCCTGCATAGCCTCTATCACATCCCAGGCCTCCTGACCATTCTCTTCCACTATGAGATTGGTATATCCCGACTTCTTAAGGCACTCGGTGATGAGCTTTGACAATAAAGCCGAATCCTCTGCGATAAGAATTGTAGCATCACTCCTATCTCTTGCCTCCATCTCATCGATATCATTAACCCTAAGTCCTGTCTGTGGACTAATAGAAGCAACTATAGCCTCAAAATCAAGGATAACTATAAGCCTGTCATCCATTTTGATAACACCTGTAGCAGTGCTGCCATGCTCGCCCGTCAGTGTCTCGTCAGGCTTTATGATATTCTCCCACGATACGCGGTGTATACCGATAACCTGATCTACATGAAATGCCACATTGAGTTTGTTAAAATTCGTAATGATAAATAAGCCCTTTTCATCCGTCTGTGGCAGATTAAGACAATTCTTTAAATTGATAACCGTAATCATTGTGTCACGTGGCATAAATATTCCCTCAACACTCGGATGAGTATTCGGAACAGGAGTGACCGGCATATATTGCAAAATCTCTCTGATCTTTGCGACATTGATTCCGTAGTGATTGTCTCCCAACGTGAATTCAAGCACTTCAAGCTCGTTTGTTCCTGACTCCAATAATATGTTCGTATCCATAATACAACCTCCACCTCTTAGTAATCTAAGTATATCATATGTTTTATAATTCAATCAAACTTTTTTCGTTATCTTTTATAACCGACATCTTAATATTGTCACATGCCGTACCCTGAGGTATCTTGAAAAGCAGCACCACATCAACCGCATCGTGCGCCTTTACGGTTCCCTGAAAAGTATTAAGGGAATATGTAAGGAATGTGCCCTCAGCCGTGTATTCCTTTCCATCGGGGAAAGTGGCTTTATATGTCCTGGCATTGCCAAACATATCAACATTTATATCCTCGTCTGTCGGATTTTTAAGAGTGAATTTCATAACCGCAAAAGTATTACCGCTTCCTGCCGTTATAGAATAGTATGAGCCCTCATTGTACACATCTGACTCGTTTACTCCATCATATGTAATTTCAAGACTGCCGTAGCCTGTTGCCTCGGCAAGTGACACCTTCTTTTCCTGCGTGGCAGAAGGCTCTTTCTGCGAATTGCTGCTCTTATCATTTCCAGCTTCAGATGTCTTATTATCCTGCGAAAGTGAATTATCAGGTGACGCCTCGTCCACTTTCTCAGTGTTGTCAGCATCCTCCATATCCCCACGTTTCTCCGTAGCGTTAGTCATGCCATCCTGCTGGTATATATTGTGTTTTGCAACAACATATGCTGAATAATTAGCGATAAGGCCTTGTTCCGCATCAGTCATATCATATAATTTTGTTCCGCAGCCTGTCAGCGTTATAATTGCTGTAAATGCCACAGCTGCCATTTTTATATTTCTTCCCATCATTGCAATAAACCCGTTCTTATTCTATGACTTTTATCCTAATAATATATATAGTAACACATTTATTGATTGTTTGCAATAAATAACTCAAGTTCAAACCAGAATTCTACACCATCCTTGTGATTTATGACACCATACCCTCTGTGATGCAGTTCCATAATGGCCTTTACTATAGACAGTCCTATGCCGCTTCCGCCATATTCCCTTGTTCTGGCCTTGTCCACCTTATAAAACTTATTCCATATATTTTCTATATCCTTATCAGGTATCGGCTCTCCCGTGTTAAACACGCTGACCCTCACACGGTCGCTGTACATGCTGTATGATACAGTGATAGTACCACCTCTTGTGCAGTGATTTATCGCATTGCTGATATAGTTTGTCACAACCTCTTCAATCTTGTATATATCACCGCTCACATATACGGAATCGGTGCGGTCAAACTCAATTGCAGCCTCATTTTTCTGTGCCAGAAGCCTAGATGAATCTATAACCCCTCTGACAAGTGGTGTCAGATCAAACCTCGTCATCTCAAGCACATCACTGCCATCCTCCAGATGATTGAGAGATAAAAGCTTCATAACCATGCGGTTCATCTTGTCAGTCTCGTCCATGATGACATCACAGTAGAAGTTACGGCTCTCATCATCGTCATTTACGACCTCTTTGAGCCCCTCAGCATAGCCTGAGATCAGAGCAAGCGGAGTTTTTAACTCATGTGACACATTTGACAAAAACTCCTTTCTCATCTCATCAATCTCTTCTTTTTTCTTTATATCACGCTGTAATTCATTGTTTGCCACCTTTAGTCTTGTGATGGTCTGCTCAAGTGTCTGCGACAGCTCATTCATATGCTCACCAAGCACATAAAGCTCCTTTGCACTGTTTTCCGTATCAATGTACTTCGCATCAAAATCAAGCTTCGCCATCCTTGTCGACAGCTCAGTCATATTTCTTATCGGCCTGGTCATGTTGCGAGCAACAATATATGCCATAAACACTCCCACAACAATAGCAGCCACTGTGCCTATTGCAAAAAAGCGGTTCGATATAGACACGCTCTCCTTAATGCTCTCAAGCGGTGTCTTCATGTATACAAAGTTACCGTCAATCAGTCTGTTATTTATGATGATATACTCTGTCCCCAGCCTTTTATCCTTCTGCCTTGTCATATTCAGGTTGTTGTAGTCTGCCGAATACGACGACATGCTTGCCTCCAAAAGCAGCTGGAATATTTCCTGATTGTCAGTGGTTCCCTCAATGATGACCTTACCGTATTTGTTGAACACAACCGCATCTATATTGGCGCCAACGCATTTCTTTTCAAATGCTACAGCAAACGTATCATCTGAAAGTTTATCATTTTTTGCAGCCAGGTCCACCATTTTGTATACCGCAAGCATCTCTTTTTCCTTGTTATATACATAATACTTTTCCAGCAGTGTGTTATTAGCCATCCAGAACACGCCTACTATCAGAAGTACAATGAATGAAATCACAAACGTAAGCTGCGTGGATAGCGTTTTTTTCTTTTTCATGGTGACACCTCTTATCCCGAATCCATTAGTCCTAAGCTTAACACTTACTGTATCTCGAACTTATATCCCACACCCCAGACAGTCTTTATATAGTCGCCTTTAGCGCCCATCTTGCTTCTTAATTTCTTCACATGTGTATCAATAGTCCTCGCATCGCCAAAATAATCATAGCTCCACACACTGTCAAGTATGCGCTCCCTGGTAAGAGCAATCCCCTGATTGCTCATAAAGTAATCCAAAAGCTCAAATTCCTTTACCGAAAGTTCAATATTCCTGCCATCAATAGCTACAGTGTGCGCCGTCTTGTCCATAACAATACCACCGGCCTCGCTTATTACTGCCTCCTTGCCCAGTTTATTCGCCCTGCGAAGGAGAGCATTTACCCTGGCCACCAGTATCTTTGGAGAAAATGGCTTTGAAATGTACTCATCAGCACCAATGTCAAAGCCGTTTAATTCATCACGCTCATCGCCCTTAGCTGTAAGCATAATAATCGGCACCTTTGAAGTCTGTCTGATTTCACGGCATACCTCAAAGCCATTTATCCTTGGCATCATTATATCGAGCACCAGCAGTGCTATGTCCTTCTGCTGATAAAATATATCAAGTGCCTCCTCGCCGTCTCCGGCCTCAAGTACCTCGTACCCTTCCCTTGCAAGGAAATCATGCACGAGCTTTCTCATCCTGCTCTCGTCATCTACCACCAGTATCTTTATTTTGTCCACTCTGTTGCATCCTGCCTTTCATCCAGTGCTTTTTCCCTCTCTTCTACTGCTTTTTCCCTTTTTTCAAGCTCCTTCTGCCAGTTTTCATATTTGTCTATCAGCTCATTCTCGTAGTCCACCACATACGGACTGTGTCCACTCACATATGTGATGCCAAACATAGTTACTATGGCAGCCGATAATACAATAGTAAAAAACAATGCCACATGGAACTTTTTCTTATAGCCTTCCGTCTGTTTTTTTACCTCGACAACCGCTTTTTTATCCTCAGGAATATAAATCGGACGGATATCCTCATTCTTGATATATGGGATTGTATGCAGATATTCCTGCAGTTCAACAAGAAACGATAGCCCTACAGGAGTAAAAAAATACCCCGGCTTGTTAAGCCTTAAATACAGCTTGTATACCGTATCCGGGTCAGACATATCAGTCTGATCCTTTATATATCGTATTCCGTCACTTTCTTTTTTAGCCTGCCTTGCCTCTTCCTTTGTCTGAAACTCAAACCCATCAACTACATACATCATATTTCCTCTTTCTAATCATCGCGCTCTGCAATCTCACCCGAACGATATGCCGCAATAAGATGCTTTAGATCAGCTATCTTTTCCTTCATCTTTATTCCGGCATCCGTATCTCCGACAAGTATTCTCTTATCAAGTACCTCTACAGCCTCACGCCTTGATACGATATCCCTCTCATCCCTTACTGCCGTCTCCGGTGATTCAAACGGCTCATGTGCTGTCAATGTCAGCCCATATGAATTGTAAATCAGGGTATATCCCGCGATGCCTGTCCGCCTGCGGTACGCCTTTGAAAAACCACCATCTATGACTATCACTCTGCCGTCGCACTTCACAGGGCTTTCACCTCTTAATCTGTGAACAGGAACATGTCCGTTTATGATATGGTCTCTTTTATCATGCAAACCAAACTCCTCGAGTATACGCTGCGCACACTCAGGTTTGTTTATATAGTCATAATAAAAGTTTTTCTTTTCTATTTGCATGTCATCGTCATCTATAAAATATCTCTCAAACGTAGCCATCTTATTTCTGCCATAAAGCGGAGAATATGGTGCTGTCCATATGTACCACATGATATCGCTGCCCTTTTGTCTTTCCAGCCTGTCATCCGAGAAAAAAGCCTTTCTGACGTAAGTCTCCAGTATATCAAACAAAGCCTTGCCACTATACTCTTTACCGTAGATATTTACCTTTGCGAAGCTTCCGTCCTCCTCCATCGGGATGCATCCGTGGAAAAGCAGATTGCCATTATATACCTTGTACATGCTGCCTCTTTTAAGCAGCAGCCCAACGTGGTTTTTAAGCTTCTCACAATGAATAAACGAGCTCCTGAGCCTCTGTATGACTTCCTCTTCCCCCTCTGTCAGCCTGTAAGGATCAGCCGGGTCAATTGTCGGAAAGCTTGTATCAAGAAGCTTATAAGTTCTGCCCTCAAGCTCTATAGTGCCCTGTTCATAATCAATATGTTCCAAAAGCAATCGTTCCTTCATGCCATACTCAGGCCACTTCTTAATGAGCTGTCCCTCCAGCTTGAAACGTATGATGGCAATGGCCTTGTGCATCTTCTTTATCAGATCACTCTCCATATTATCTGCGCCACTTGGAGCCACCTTAAACACAAATCTGGTGCATGGGTCATCCTTGTAAGCCTTCAGTGCAAACGTAGCAAGCGGAAGCATATTTATGCCATAGCCCTCCTCGACCACGTCCAGATTACCATATCTGATACTGTTTCTGACAACAGTTGCAATACATGCAGGATTTCCTGCTGCTGCCCCCATCCAGATAATATCGTGATTGCCCCACTGTATATCCAGCGAGTGATATCTGCACAGCCTGTCCATTATCAGATGTGGCCCCGCTCCCCTGTCATATATATCACCAAGCACATGCAGATGGTCAACAGCAAGTCTCTGAATAAGCTCTGAAAGCACCACTATAAACTCCTCCGCAGTGCCCAGCTCCACTGTTGTATTGATGATTGACTCGTAGTAAGCCTCCTTGTTTAACACCTCCGGCTTTTCTGTGATGAGCTCCTCTATAACATATGCATACTCCTCCGGCAAAGCTTTTCTCACCTTGGAGCGCGTATACTTTGATGAAACGGTCTTGCACACCTCTATCAGCTTATAAAGAGTCGTCTTATACCACGAATCCATATCCGGCTCGTCCTGCTTAATAAGCTCCATCTTTTCCCTTGGGTAGTAGATGAGTGTTGCAAGCGCAGCCTTGTCAGCCTTGTTCATCGCCAGACCAAATACATCATCTATCTTCTTTCTTACAGCCCCAGAACCATTTTTCAGCACATGGGAAAAGGCTTCATACTCACCATGCACATCAGATACAAAGTGCTCTGTGCCCTTTGGCAGGTTTAAAATAGCCTGCAGATTAATAATCTCAGATGATGCCTTGCCTATTGTCGGATACATCTCCGACAGCTGTTCCAAATAATGTAAGTGTTCTTTATCAATTGCTATATCATTCATTTATATCTAGACCTCGTAATACTGATTCATCACCTTATTTATTTCCTTTTCAAGCTTACAGCCCGTGTATACACACTTCATAATGCACTTTCTGATTGGCTCCTCAAAATTAGTACCCTCGCACTTATCCAAAACTCCCTGCAATGTAAGCTGTACAAGTATACTCTCCCCTGTCTGCGGATCTGTGGCTATGTTTTCGTACACCTTCTTGTAGTATTTATCACTCACTACCGGGTACTCAGTCAGCGCCATTTCCCGCCACTTTCTGAAACTTAGCGACATATATTCACCTACTCTTTTGTATATAATAAAACATTGTACCAATTAGCGGTGTTCTAATCAATGCCTCAGACACATTTATTTCAAAAAAGTTTTTTGATATTTATTATAAATAAAGCTGCATTTGTTTAAATAAAAAAAGTGTAAGCTGCATTCAGCTTACACTAATTAAGTTTCAGGACACCTCCCTTTTTATATAACAAACATTCTAATTTGACAGTAATTGACGTTTCTTATATATTTATTTATGTTTCAACAATAACCATTATAGTGTATTGCGCATGTCAATACTTGACCAAATTTGGAGTTTATTTTTTTAAAAAGAAGGGAGATTAGCTCATAAATGAACCGACTTGAAATAGTAAATAACATATCGACAAATATTGAGCGCGAACGCATAAAGCTTGGTATGTCCCAGGCACAGTTTGCAAAAGCACTTGATATGTCACTCTCCACCTACAAGCGGATAGCAAACGGAGAATCCTCTCGTATAGACGTCTACACCGCTTACCTGATATACAAGCTGACAGGACGGTTTTCCTGCGAACTAACAGGCTTCAATGATGATGTAATAAACCTTGTAAAGCGCATCAAAAAGCTTTCCAAAAGCCAGCGCATACTTATAAACTCGATTATAGACACTGAGCTTGCGCTATCTGCCTACAAGGATGAAAGCTGTCATACGGAAGATCTGATTTCCGTCCTCATCCCGACAGGCAATATGACCGACGGCATGATTTTGGACTCCTACAATGTCGAAAAGCTTGATGTTTCAAATTACAGAAAAGCCTTCGGTGATGCCCTTCACATCGGAATCCGCATCACAAGCAATCATCTACATCCTGTATATAATAAAGGCGATATACTTCTAATCAGTCGAAACCCAATCCGCGACGGCGATACCGGTATCTTTATCAACGCACAGAACAAGCGTGCATACATCAGAAAACTGCATCAGAAAAACCCATGTGAGCTCACACCAATCAACAATTACGGTGAGACCTTTTATGTCGACAGCGATAATGTTGATGATATGAGCAAATGGATAAAATTCGGACACGTGCTCTGCAAGGTGCGCTAGCAGATTACTCTGTTATTTTAATATCATCAAAGCAGTCAAAGGTTGCAAAGTAGTCTGCCGGAGTTTCTGCTCTTCTGATGAGTTTTGCCTCTCCATTGCTTTCGAGCAATATCTCTGCTGAGCGAAGTCGTCCGTTGTAATTGTAGCCCATTGAGAAGCCGTGTGCTCCTGTATCATGGATTACCAGATAGTCTCCCATATCAATCTTCGGAAGCTGTCTGTCAATTGCAAACTTGTCACAGTTCTCACAGAGTGAGCCTACCACATCATATGTATGGTCACAAGGTGCATCCTCCTTGCCGAGCACTGTGATATGATGGTATGAGCCGTAAATAGCCGGTCTCATAAGGTTTGCCGCACACGCATCTACTCCTATATACTCCTTGTAGATATGCTTCTCATGGATAGCCTTTGTCACAAGACAGCCATACGGAGCCATCATAAAACGTCCCATCTCTGTATAAATAGCCACATCGCCCATTCCTGCCGGTACCAAAACCTCATCGTACACCTTATGTACACCGGCGCCGATAACTGATATATCGTTTGGTGTCTGATCCGGCTTATAAGCCACGCCAACTCCACCTGAAAGATTTACAAATCTAATATCGCAGCCGGTCTCATTTTTAAGCTCAACAACCAGCTCAAAAAGCTCCTTTGCAAGCTGTGGATAATACTCGTTGGTTACTGTATTGCTTGCCAGGAATGCATGCACGCCAAAGTATTTAGCGCCTTTTGACTTAAGAATTTTGAATGCCTCAAAAAGCTGTTCCTTTGTCATTCCATACTTGGAGTCTCCCGGATTGTCCATGATACCGTTTGACAGTGTGAACACTCCGCCCGGATTATATCTGCAGCTTATTGTCTCCGGAATATGTCCGATTGTTTCCTCCAAAAAATCAATATGTGTGAAATCATCGAGATTGATGATAGCACCAAGCTTGTCTGCATATGCAAATTCCTCTGCCGGTGTATCATTTGATGAAAACATGATATGCTCTCCGTCGAAGCCGCATGACTTTGCAAGCATAAGCTCTGTGTATGATGAGCAGTCACAGCCCATGTCATAATCCTTTAAAATCTTGAGCAGATATGGGTTTGGGGTAGCCTTTACAGCAAAATACTCTCTAAAACCCGGATTCCATGCAAATGCATCCTTTACAGCCTGCGCGTTGGCACGGATGCCAGCCTCGTCATATAAATGAAATGGTGTAGGAAATTGTTTAACAATCTCCTCTACCTGTTGTTTTGTCACAAATGGTGTCTTTTTCATGTTTATCTCCTAACTTTTACATAGTAAAGTGTACTAAAACATATGCTACAACAAAATGGGTATATTTTCAAGAATTTTTATGGTATAATTTCTCATTAGGTAAATGTCTTTACTTTTTTAAGTATAGTTGATATAACTATTCAAAACTGATATAACTATTTAAATTAAGATATAAAGGGAAACAGGAAAATGAACATTAAAGTACTTCAGTATATTGATAATACACCAAAAAATAATATAACTACCGGTCAGGCTGCTGTAACCGGTGATAACATTCCTTCCAATAGCAGCTCCGCTGTCAATAGCAACGGTGCTGATTTTGATCAGGTGCTTGACGATGCAAAAATGGCTGAAGCTGCTGTTGCCATTGACAGACTGATTGCCCAAAGCAACGGTGGCTCAGTTGATATATCGCTTGTACAGAGGTTCTTTGATCAAAATGGTATAAATATCGAGCTTTGCAGCAGTACCGCACCACAGTCTGCCGCAGTTAATAATACAGTGGCTTATTCCGGTTCTCCAGCCGGCATCAGCTCAGATACAAATACATATAATGCAGCAGCTTCCGGAGCCTCAGGAATTAGCAGCAGCTCCGTAAAACTCGAAGCTTCCGGTTTGTCATGCTCTGCCGATCTTGATGCAATTTTTAATGAGGCTGCCTCAAAATACGGTGTGGATGCCAAATTTCTTAAGGCTATCGCCAAGTGCGAGTCTGACTTCTCCACAGAGTGCACCAGCCGTTCAGGTGCCATGGGTATCATGCAGCTCATGCCACAGACTGCTGCCTCACTTGGTGTCACAAACGCCTACGACCCATACCAGAATATCATGGGTGGCGCCAGGTACATAAGCGAAAAGCTCACCCAGTATAATGGTGACAAATCACTGGCCTTAGCTGCCTACAATGCAGGCTCCGGCAACGTAGCCAAATATGGCGGCATTCCGCCATTTAAAGAAACTCAGAACTATGTAGCAAAGGTTATGGCATACTATAATTCATAATAAATTGTATTCTGACTCACATAAAATTATATTTTAATTCAAAGTGGCTTGACAAATGCTGATGTATATAGTAAACTTAGCAAGTTGATAGTTGCTGATGTGGCTCAGAGGTAGAGCACTTCCTTGGTAAGGAAGGGGTCACGGGTTCAATTCCCGTCATCAGCTTATTTAAAGAAATAGTTATTTTATATATTGAATGCCACAGACATAAAGCCTGTGGCATTCAATGTATATGAGGAAAAGCATATGCGACGTCAATTCTGTGCACATGAATAATTTTTAGTCGGAACTGAGTGTACCCCAACACATAGTTGAAATACAACAGCTCCTTTTGATGATATTATAGTAACACTTAATTGTGTCCTAAATATAGCCATGTGATAAATATTTTCTTAAATTTGGTAAATATCTACAAACAAACTCTTAATCCGGCAGAAATATTCTATATTTCAACAATATATTTCTCGTATGCATTGATAACAGTAGTTTCTCCCACCTTGTCAAGCCTGACAAACTGCCTGCCGTAACTCATATGAACATGTCCATGCACAAAATACCTTGGCTTATACTGCTCAATAAGCCTGTTAAACACATCAAAGCCTGTATGACATGTATCCTCACCATCATGCAGTCCCTTTGCCGGCGAATGGGTAACAAGCACATCAAAGCCGTTTTTACGTTTAAGCTTCCACCACAGCTTCTTAACACGCTTTGTCATCTCCTTCTGCGTATACTGATTTTCTCCCGGTTTATAGCGGTTTGAGCCTCCCAGGCCAAGAAACCGTACACCCTCATATTCGTAAATCTCATCCTCAATGCATATGCAGCCTTCCGGCGGCTTTACATTGTATTTGTCATCATGATTGCCATGCACATACAAAAGAGGGACTCCAACCATCGTTGTCAGAAAGGACAGATAGCTCGGGTTTAAGTCTCCACATGATACAATAATATCAATTCCTTTAAAATCCTCTTTCTTAAAGTATTCCCAGTACATTTTCGACTCTTCATCAGCTAAGAATAGTATCTTCATTACAGTTTATTTTCCTCTACACCCTTTAGTTCAACCACCATCTTTGCATTGTCAACAAACTCACTCATAGGCGGAATACTACCTACAACATTATCTACAAGCCAGTCCATTTTCATGATATCAGACGGTTTCATCTCGTGCTCACCTTTGTTTTTAAGCTCGCCCTTCTGATTATATATCTGTCCAAAGAACGGCACAACCTCACCCTTTGTGATATCGCTCTTTAAATGATCCGCAAGCCTTTTCACTCCATAAGGTACATGCTTTGAACAAATCAGGTCAATAACACCTGCAGACATGCCCCACCAGTAATTAAGTGCCTTAACCTGCTCCTGTCCTTCAGCCTTGTAGGAGCCTGCCAGTACGCTCTGCAAAAGCTTCTCATAAAACACTCCCCAGTTCCATATAGGCATGGCAAGGTTTAATGCCTGTCCATCCTGCAGCTTGTACAGACCAAAATATCTTGACGCGTCATTCGGAGTGATAATATCCTGATCCGACACATAATGCAGATCATTTTCTGTAAGGAATTTATTCCTGTCATAATCCTTTGTCTTTGACCATGCCAGATATACCTTTGCCCTTGGATTCACACTTGCAACTCCCAGAGCAAACGCGTTGATATTGGCAATCATGCCATATATCGGGTAGTCTGCAATATATGCAACCCTTTCATTGTCTGTGACAGCTCCTGCTATCATTCCTGCGAGAAACTTTGCCTCATACATACGTCCATAGTATGTTCTGATATAAGGATGAGGCGCATTCAGCGAACAGTTGAGTATATAAACCTCCGGATGCTCAACAGCCACCTTTAAGCTGTTTGGCATCATCTGTGGTCCCACACAAAAAACTATATCGGCACCGGACTTTATGATATCTTCAAGCACCTGCTCCACATTGTTCTCATCTACACCTGCCACATACTCTGTCTCCAGTTTGTCTGAAAAGGTTTCATCAAGATACATACGCCCAAGCTCATGCGAATACAGCCATGCAGATGTCTTTGGCTCTCTCGGATACAAAAATACCACCTTAAGCTTCTTCGGTGTCTGAGGAATCAGATAATTGAGCAGACTCTTTTTGGTCTGCACCTTTTTCGGATCCAGCACCAGATTTATCTTGTGCTTTTCCCCTTCTGCTGCAAACTCCTTCCATGTATTGATGACGTTTTTGTTGTAATCATTCTCAGACATCTCAAGCATGGCATCCATGCCAAAGACCTCCATAAATACTGTAATAGCATCACCCAGCTTAATGTCCAGCCTGTCACCACCGCGGAAATTATAGACCTTTGAAAAATCAAACATTACCTTGGCAAATTTTTCCTTGGTCTCATCATCCCATCTGCCCTCTTTTCCAACAAGCGAAAGAAGCTTATCAGCATTGCCCAGCTTCGTAAACTCCACCGAGCAAAGCCCCGTGATTTCATTGAACTTCATATACTCATAATAAAGCCTCACATCATAATCATCCGACAGCTTTGGAATCTTTCTGGTCACAATTGCAGGAATCGAAACGGCGTTGAAGTACTTGAGTACACTGACCCTCTTATTGCCCTCAAGCACATAATACCTGTTCATGTACTCAAATGCCTTGATTGGATCTCTGATTCCCTCATTCATCTGTGCATCTGACAGATTAGACCACTTCACTGCAAATTCGGTTTCCCAGTCCAATATCGGCATAAAATTTGCCGCAAATGAATATGTCCTGCCCATGGTGCTTGTTCCTACAACGAAATCCAAAGGCACCTGGACCAGCCCCATATTCTGCTCTGTCTGAATATCTGCCTCTGATAAGATTTCATCAAGCACTGGCAGATAAGGAAACTGTCCTTTAGCTATCCTTGCCCTGTATTCTTTTTTTCCCAGCTTTAATGCTTCTGAATATTCTGTTTCACCCATATTGTAATCTCCTTTTGAAACTATTTTAACATAAATTCAAAAAAATTAAACATTTCCTTTGATATTTTTAAAAACTCTGATATAATATATGTTAGGAAATAGGTACCACAGTCATATGGAGGATAAAATAATGCAAAATATATCTCGGGAAAATGCCGATATCATAGGCGAAGTAGCCAATATCTGCATAGGCAATGCAGCCACAACACTGAGCATGATTCTACAAAAACCGACAAATATTACGACTCCGATTGTAGAGGTTTTGAAAAAAGAGGATGCTCTCGATCATGATGATCGAATTTTAATTAAGGTTCCTTACACAAAAGGGCTTGACGGAACCAACCTACTTATTATAAAATTAAATGATGCATTGGTTATTGCCAATCTCATGATGGGAGGCGACGGAAGTAATGTTTCTGATATGACACTTGATGAAATCACACTTTCCGCCATATCGGAGGCTATGAACCAGATGTGTGGTACAATAGCTACATCAATGTCTTCGCTCTTAAACAAGCCAACCGACATAGGTTTTCCGCTTATCAATTCAAGTTATCAGAAGACCTTTGATATACCGGACGAGTTGTGTAACGGAACAGATATTGTCAAGGTGACATTCAGGCTGACTGTTGGAGATTTAATAGACAGTGATCTCTTACAGTTGTATCCAATAAGCATAGTAAAACAGATTATCAAACAGGAGGTTTAACAAAATGGCTAGAATTTTAATAGTTGATGATGCAGCATTTATGAGAATGATGCTGAAGGATATCCTTACAAAGGGTGGATTCGAGATTGCAGGCGAGGCTGCTGACGGAAATGAGGCAGTTGCAAAGTACAATGAGCTCAAGCCTGATCTTGTAACACTTGACATCACTATGCCAAATAAGGATGGCATCCAGGCTTTAAAGGAAATTAAAGCAGCTGACCCAAATGCTACATGCGTTATGTGCTCTGCTATGGGACAGCAGTCTATGGTTATTGACGCTATCCAGTCAGGTGCCAAGGATTTCATCGTTAAGCCATTTCAGGCTGACCGTGTTATCGAGTCAATCAGAAAAGTACTTGGATAATATTTACATATAAAACAAGGTCTGTCAGTATAGCTGACAGACCTTGTTTTATTATATTTTTGTAACTGTGTTTTATTATATTTTTGTAACTGTTCAGTACCTTCACAGCTGCGCAAGACTCTCAATAGCCTTGTCATCAAGAATAACCTTTGCATGCTCCATAAGAAAAGCCCTTTTGTCAGCCCCTGCAATGATATCATCTGCATACTCATCTGCTATGACAGACATCTTTTCAAGCTCATGCTCATCATAGCCCGATAAATCCATGCTCATAAAGTACTCTCCCTCAAACTTAAAAAGCTGTGAGAATGGCATTGGCAGTCCTTTAATCATCTTTGCAAATCTGACAGCCACATCAAATTTTTCAAAAATGAACATTACAACAGACACCATATCCTGCTTTTTTGCAGTTGTCCTGCCTTTTTTATTTTTCTCATTCTCTGCAGCCTCAGCCGGCAGCGAATTAAGCAATCCATTAACGATATCCTTAAGATGCTCCATCATGCCCTCAGTAGCAGGATGTTCAGAAAATGTCAGAGAAAGTGTGTGATCCGCCAAAAAATCTGCTCTCACAGTCTTGATTCCCGAATTAAAATCAGTTCCAAACTCTTCTGAAGCCATGTCAAATATCTGGTTCATGAATTCCTGGGTGCGCTCGCCATTGCTCATAATTTCATCCATTGTATATCCCAGATCATATATTTCTTCTTCTGAAATAACACATTTTATAGTGTGTTCACCTATTCTTGAAAACTCCATAACAAGCTTCACCTACTTTCTTTTTAGCTTTTGTCTGATACGGGATAGTGCATTGTCAATTGATTTGTCTGATTTTCCAAGCATATGCGCTATCGATGTATAATTATTTCCTTCCAGATACAATTGTAGCACTTTTTTCTCCATATTACTCAGTTTATTCCACAATTGTTCCTTAAATTCCTTAAATTTTTCCTTCTCTATGAGAAGCTGCTCAGGACTTGCAATATCATCTTGCAACATTTCCTCAAACTCTGTACCATCACTGTCACTCTGCGAAAAGGATATATATGTGTTAAGCGGCATATGTTTCTTTCGGTTTGAAGCCTCAAGCGCCGAGCTAAGCTGCCTTGTGATGCATAGCTGTGCAAAACTGTAGAAAGATGCTTCCTTGTCGCTCTTATAGTCTCTGACCGCTTTAAACAGGCCAATCATGCCCTCCTGAATAAGGTCATCATTCTCACCGCCTATCAGGTAGAGTGCATTCGTCTTTTTACGCACAAGCGGCTTATACTTTTCCAATATATAGTCCATGATTTCATTGTTGTCACCATGGTCATTTTTGTCATTATGAATCCTCATAATAAGCTCTTCATCCGTATATGCGCTGTAATCTTCCACTATATGCTTCCTATTCTATAAATATACAATTCATAATACACACCACTCATCCGCGACATGCAATCTACTTTCCACTCTTAAGTCTCTGTCTGACTATCTCATATGCAAGCACGCCTGTCGCAACCGATGCGTTCAGTGAGTCAATATCGCCCACCATAGGAATAGAAGCTGTCATATCACAGTTTTCCTTTACAAGCTTGCTGACTCCGTCACCCTCATTGCCTATGACAAGACCTATAGGACCTGTGAGGTTTAAATCATACATGGTAGTGCCACCCATATCAGCACATACAAACCACATGCCCTTTTCCTTAAGCTCCTTTATGGTATTTGAGATATTGGTAACTTTGGCAACAGGTGTATAGTTTATCGCACCTGCAGACGTCTTTGCCACTGTAGGGGTAAGTCCCACTGCACGCCTTTTTGGTATGATGATGCCATGTGCACCCGCCTGATTTGCGGTACGGATTATTGCGCCAAGATTGTGTGGATCCTCTATACCGTCAAGTATGATGATAAAAGGCGGCTCGCCCTTTCTTTCGGCATTTTCCAGTATGTCCGAAACCTCGGCATACTCATATGCTGCTGAAACTGCAATGACACCCTGATGCTTGCCTGTCTCAGACATCTGATCAAGTCTTTCCTTTGCAACATAGTTTATGATTGCATCATGCTTTCTGGCCTCTCTTGTGATTGACTTTATTGGTCCGTCCTGACAGCCGTCAAGCACAAAAAGCTTGTCTATTGTCTTTCCCGAACGGAAAGCTTCCAGCACAGCATTTCTGCCCTCTATATAATTCTCATGAAATTTTTCTTTATTGTTGTTATCCATATTTTCCTCTTATTTTGTGCTATATTTCAATTCCTAATAGTTCCACTCCAAGCTTAGTGAGTGAAACAACCCTCTCAAAATCATCCTTCAGATAAAGATAGCCCATGACCGCCTCAAGCCCTGTAGCCTTCCTGTAATCAGCCATTGTAGCGTTTTTTGCCATGGAAGGTGACTTGGCATTGCGCCCCCTGTGATACACATCACTCTCCTCCTCTGTCAGATGAGGTAAAAGTGCCTCTATCATGAGAGCCTGCGTATGTGCCTTTACTATATTACTTGTGTGCTTATGAAGCAGATTTGCCTTTGTATTGCCTTTTCCCACCACAACTGAGCGGATGACAATATCAAATATGCCATCACCGATATATGCAAGTGTAAGCGGCGAGTATGTCCTTATATCAACATCCTTTATTCCAAACTGTTCCTTAATATATGAGTCTATCTTCATACTATACAAGCTCCCATTTTACTCCCTCTCTAGTATCCTTTATGGCAACCCCCTTTGCCAGAAGCTCATCTCTTATGGCATCGGCTGTCGCAAAATCCTTTGCCTTTTTAGCGGCTGCACGCTCTGCAATTTTATCATTGATAAATGCCTCAAGCTCACTGTCTACAGATGACGATGCCTCAAGTAAGACCTTTCCTGATTTCCTAAGTCCCAGATCAAGTACCTGCTCAAAGTCATCGATAAGTGCAAGCTTAGTCCTGTCTGAGATATCAGCCTTAAGCACATCATACACTATGGTTATAGCCATTGATGTATTCAGATCATTTGAAACTGCATCAGTAAATTTCTTCTTAAAGTCAGCAAAAGCTGTCTCATCAATATCACCCTCATCCTTAAGCTCTGCCACACGCTTTGCAATCTTATTGTATGCCGCAACTGCATTGTCGAGCGCATCAAACGAAAACTCAAGAGGCTTTCTGTAGTGTGACTGTAAGCAGAAGAATCTGTAGGCAAGCGGATTGTAGCCCTTCTCCTGAAGCACCGAAACTGTGAGGATTGCACCCTTCGACTTGCTCATCTTGCCGGCTCTGTCATTCAAGTGATTGACATGGAACCAGTACTTGCACCAGTCGTGTCCCAGATAGCTCTCTGACTGTGCAATCTCATTGGTGTGATGTGGGAAAATATTGTCAACACCGCCACAGTGGATATCCACGTACTCTCCGAGATGCTTCATGCTGATGCATGAGCACTCTATATGCCAGCCCGGATATCCGACGCCCCATGGGCTGTCCCATTTAAGAGCCTGGTCCTCAAACTTAGACTGTGTAAACCAGAGTACGAAATCATTTTTATTCTTCTTGTTTACATCCTCCTCGACATCATCTCGCACTCCAACCTGAAGCTGTTCCTTCTCTACTGCTGAAGAGAACACAAAATAATCATCAAGCTTTGATGTATCGAAATATACATTGCCTCCTGCAAAATAGGCATAGCCCTTCTCGATAAGCACCTCCACCATATGGATAAACTCCGGAATACAGTTGGTTGCAGGCTCTACGACATCAGGCATCCTGTTGTGTACAGCCGTGAAATCCTTGAAAAAGGCGTCCGTGTACTCCTTTGCCACCTCCATAACGCTCTTATGCTCACGCTTTGCGCCCTTTAGCATCTTGTCCTCTCCGGTATCTCCGTCGCTTGAGAGATGTCCCACATCAGTGATATTCATGACACGCTTTACATCATAGCCCACATAGCGAAGTGCCTTCTCAAGCACATCCTCCATGATGTATGAGCGGATATTTCCGATATGTGCAAAATGGTAAACTGTAGGTCCACATGTATACATGCCGATTTTGCCGTCAACACGCGGAACAACAGTATCAATCTGTCTTGTGAGTGTATTGTAAAACTTGAAATTGTTCTCCATTATTTATATCTCCTTTTGGATGATTTATAACTATCTTTTTATTTTAGCATGTTTTCCCTATATATTCAAATCAATCAGTCTGACAGCCGCTACAGCCGCTGCATCCGCCTCCGACCTGCATACTTGCTTCATAGAGACCTGTAAGTGAGCAGATTGCCTGTGATGCAATTCCCTCCTCGCGGCCTGTAAAACCAAGCCACTCCTCGGTCGTCGCCTTTATATTTACCTGCTCCTTTGCGATTTGCAGCGTATCAGCCACGTTCTGCTCCATCTGCTCAATATACGGACGAAGCTTCGGCTTTTGTGCAATTACTGTCGCATCTATGTTTTCTACCACATAGCCTTTTTTTGCAATGAGGTCTCTCACATGCTCCAAAAGCTTAAGACTCGAAATACCCTCATATGCCGGGTCGGTATCCGGGAAATGCTTTCCGATATCGCCAAGTGCCGCTGCACCCAAGAGTGCATCCATTATCGCATGCAACAGTACATCGGCATCCGAATGGCCTAAAAGCCCGAGTGTATGCGGAACCTTCACTCCTCCTAAAATCAAATCTCTGCCCTCAACAAGCTTGTGCACATCATAGCCCATTCCTACTCTCATATATCGTCTCTCTTTCTATCAGATACAACACCTCATGTTATTGTCAACTGTCATTGCTCTGTATTTTAGTTTTTAACTATAGTATACCTTATTTCTTCTGTTGCGCCAAGATATTATTTTCAGTAACTTTTTTCAAATAAAAGACCGCCCCGGACAAACCGGAGCGGTCTTTATTAAAATGGAAATAGTCCATTAAATGCTTATGCAAGTGCTGCAGTGATGATAGCCATTGAGTAAACCTCTCCTGCATTACATCCACGAGAAAGGTCATTGATTGGAGCATTGAGTCCAAGAAGGATTGGGCCGTATGCTTCGAAATTACCAAGTCTCTGTGCAATCTTGTATCCGATATTTCCTGCGTTGATGTCAGGGAAGATAAATGTATTTGCATGACCCGCAACCTCAGACTGTGGGCACTTTGTGCGGGCTACACGTGGTGCAACTGCTGCGTCAAACTGGATTTCTCCCTCGATTGGAAGATTTGGATATTTCTCTCTTGCCTTGTGAGCTGCGTTTCTCATCTTGTCAACATCCTCGCCCTTTCCTGAGCCAAGTGTTGAGTAGCTTAAGAATGCAACCTTTGGATCGATACCGAAGATCTTAGCACACTCTGCTGATTCTCCTGCGATTTCAACAAGCTCGTCCTCTGTAGGATGGATGTTTATAGCACAGTCGCTCATTGCAAGCACCTCATTCTCACCTGTTGCAGATGGACGAACAAGGATAAAGCATGAAGATACGATTGTGTTGCCAGGCTTTGTCTTGATAAGCTGTAATGCCGGACGAACTGTATCTGCTGTTGAGTATGTAGCTCCTCCGAGAAGTGAGTCTGCGATACCCATCTTTACAAGCATTGTTCCAAAGTAGTTAGCTGATGAAAGAATTCCCTTAGCCTGCTCCGGTGTAACACCCTTGCTCTTACGAAGCTCGCAGAATAATTCAACCATCTCATCCATACGGTCAAAGTTCATAGGATCTATAATCTCTGCTCCACGGATATTGAAACCGCTCTTCTCAGCGCTTGCACTAATCTTCTCAGGATCTCCTACAAGGATAGGATGTAAGAAGTTGCTTGCAAGTAAACGCGAAGCTGCCTCAAGGATACGTGGATCCTCTCCCTCTGTGAATACGATTTTCTTTGGGTCTTTCTTTAATATTTCGATTAACTGACCAAATCCAAACATGATAATGTCTCCTTTATGTATATTATTTATTATTTAAAACTATATCTGGTTTCACACCACTGACTATAATATACTTATTTTTCTCGAATATCAATAATTGTTAAAAGGTTGTCAAGATGTTCGCGAAAAAATCCAATCCATGATATTTCATGGCACAATAAAAGGAACCGGATTAATATTTTCCGATTCCTTTTATAATGATCACTATTTATTCGTTTAAGGAGTATTTATCATGAAAAACCGTTTACTCTTCAAGTGCCTTAAATGCCTCATCAAGATCCTCAATTATATCATCCACATTCTCAGTTCCGATTGAAAGACGGATTGTGTTTGGCTTGATGCCCTGATCTAAGAGCTCTGCTTCATTGCACTCTGAGTGTGTGGTAGAAGCCGGATGTATAGCAAGTGACTTAACATCAGCTACATTTGCAAGCAGTGAGAAAAGCTCAAGATTGTCAATAAATTTCTGCGCTTCCTTTGCTCCACCCTTAATCTCGAATGTAAATATAGAACCGCCTCCGTTAGGGAAGTATTTCTTGTAAAGTTCCTGCTGCTCTTTATCCTCTGAAATAGATGGATGATTAACCTTCTCTACGAGTGGCTGATCCTTTAAGTACTGAACTACCTTGAGTGCATTCTCAACATGACGCTCCACACGAAGTGAAAGTGTCTCAAGTCCCTGAAGGAAGATAAATGAATGAACAGGCGAAATTGTTGCTCCTGTATCACGAAGTAAAATTGCCCTGATATATGTCGCAAATGCTGCCGGTGCGCAATCCTTTGCAAAGCTTACTCCGTGGTATGATACGTTTGGCTCTACAAGCCATGGCCATTTATCATTCTGTGTCCAGTCGAATTTACCGCTGTCAATTATAACTCCACCAATTGTTGTTCCGTGTCCACCGATGAACTTTGTTGCTGAGTGAACCACGATATCAGCACCGTACTCAATCGGACGGACAAGATATGGTGTAGCAAAGGTATTATCTACGATAAGTGGGATTCCTGCCTCATGAGCGATATTTGCAATTTTTTCGATATCTACTACCTCTGAGTTTGGATTTCCGAGTGTCTCGATTTCAATAGCTTTTGTATTCTCTTTGATAGCAGCCTTGATTCCATCATAATCGAATGGATCTACGAATGTAGCCTCAATTCCGTAATCAGGAAGTGTGTGTGCCAAGAGATTGTATGTACCGCCGTAGATATTCTTTGCTGCAACGATATGGTCACCTGCGTGTGCTACTGCCTGGAAAGCATATGTGAGTGCCGCTGCTCCGGAACCAACAGCAAGTGCTGCCACGCCACCCTCGAGTGCTGCAATTCTTCTCTCGAATACATCCTCTGTAGGGTTTGTCAGTCTGCCGTAGATATTTCCTGCATCTCTGAGTCCGAATCTGTCTGCAGCATGCTCACTGTTATGGAACACATATGATGAAGTAAGGTAGATTGGAACTGCTCTCGCATCTGTAACCGGATCAGGTGTTTCCTGTCCTACATGTAACTGTAATGTCTCAAATTTTAAATTTCTGTCTGCATAATGTTTCTTGCTCATATTAATATCCTCCTATTAATGATATGTTAATGTTATTGGTTTTTAATTTTAATTCCGGGATGCTGTTCCCTTGAACTAATCATATCATATCATCTTTCTAGGAAAAGTGTTAATACTTATAACTAAGAGCTTGCTATAAATATATTTTATAAGCAATTGTTTTCCAAAACATCAGAAAGCTCTCTAGTAGCTGCACCAACATCCATGTTATTTACTGCATAATCACATATCTGGCGGTTGCGTTTCTCTGCATCTATCGACAGAATACGCAGTGTCTTTTCTTCTATTGAGTAATCCTGTTCTATGATATCCCGAATTAAAAGCTCCTTATCACGTGCCACATACACTATAACAGTAGGAAAATGGCGCTTCATGGCAATGGCGCCGCACATGTCAAGCGGCATCACGACAAAGTGTCCCTTTGCAAGCACCGCCTCTATATCCTCCATTTTAGTGCCATACTGTATTCCTGCGTATCTTGTCTTTTCAAAGAAATCCTGCGCATTAAACTCATCCTCCGTCAGGTACCTATGCTTATCTCCGGGCTTGGTACAGTATGTTTTCGGATTCTCAAACTGCTCCATGGCGCACAGGCTGTCTGAGAGCGCTGTTTTTCCTGAGCCTGATGGTCCGACAAGCGCCACAACTGACGGATTCTTTATATTTTTATTTCTATATAATGACGCATTTATTATCTGCTCCACGAGATATACAAACTCTGTGATATTATTAACAGATAAAAGTCCTGTCATTTTTGAATTCCACGGCTTTCGCATGAGCACGGGATACGTGGCCGGTGTCTCAAGCACATTGTGTATGGCGTCATCTAAAATTATATCAAACTGCACGAGATTTTTTGCATTGCCAAGTATGATATTTTCTGTCGGGAAATCAGGAAATGCCTCCATTATCTGACTCGCCCTCACTCCCATGAAGCCCGGTGCCACCGCCGTGATAAAATATACCTCTCCGATATCCATGAGCTTTCTTATCATCCGCTTTGTCTCTTCTGTAGGCTTCTGCCTCTCGTAAAGTGTATTATCCCGGTAAAATTCCTTTATGACAGAGGCTCTGCCGGTATTCTCCCAGGAATCTATATCCTCCAATTCAAGCGGTGGGGTGATATTATATTTTTTGTTTGCCATATCTATGGCTATACTGTTGAATGGGGCTGTCACATCATCCCAGTCAAGTCCTATTTTAGGTCTTATCATGCTTATCCCTTTCTGTTTCGTAACTATTTATAACAAAAAGACCTGCAACAACTGCAAGTCTTAACAAGTAGCGAGGGAGAGACTCGAACTCTCAACCTCCCGGGTATGAACCGGACGCTCTAGCCAGTTGAGCCACCTCGCCATATTGATTGATATCCTTTAAAAGGATGGGACCTACAGGGCTCGAACCTGTGACCCTCTGCTTGTAAGGCAGATGCTCTCCCAGCTGAGCTAAGATCCCGTGTCACTTCTGTTGAAGTAAAGTAGCGAGGGAGAGACTCGAACTCTCAACCTCCCGGGTATGAACCGGACGCTCTAGCCAGTTGAGCCACCTCGCCATATTGATTGATATCCTTTAAAAGGATGGGACCTACAGGGCTCGAACCTGTGACCCTCTGCTTGTAAGGCAGATGCTCTCCCAGCTGAGCTAAGATCCCATGTCGTCAACCGACTTGATTATTATATACAGTCGGCACCTTATTGTCAACAACTTTTTTTTATTTTATTAAAAAAATTTTTAACTATTCAGAAGTCTCTCCACAAGCTTCACGCACTCTGCCGCATCCTTTGAATATCCGTCGGCTCCTATCTCGTCTGCAAAGCTTTGTGTAATGCAGGCTCCACCGATTACAACCTTGCTCTTGCAGCCCTTTTCCTTACATATTTCCACTACATCCTTCATGCGCATCATGGTGGTGGTCATAAGAGCTGACAGTCCGATAACAGCCGCATTCGTCTCAATCGCCTTGTTGACAATATCCTCACAAGGCACATCCTTTCCCATATCAATCACGTTGTAGCCATAGTTTTTAAGCATAAGCACAACAAGGTTCTTTCCTATATCATGGATATCCCCCTCCACCGTTGCAATGACAAGAGTCGGCATATCCTCCCCTGAGTCCTTCTTTTCAAGTAACGGCTCCAGATGCTCTATAGCAAGCTTCATGGTATTTGCACTGCCGATAAGCTGTGGCAGGAAATATTTCTTCTGGTTAAAAAGCTCTCCCACCTCATTAATAGCCGGAATCAGGCTGTTATTAATAATCTCGTCAGGCTTTGCCCCATCAGAAAGCATTTTCTTTACTTCATCAATTATACTGCCCTTGTTTCCCTTTAAGACAGCCTGAAATACCGCATCCTTACTGCCCGCTGCGCATGTGCCGTTTGAAGCAGACGCATCATTGTCCGACTTTTTCACAACAACAGTCTCATATTGGGCCTTTTCCTCCGCAAGTCTGCTCATGCGCTCGATGTATGCTATATCGCTGTCAGGTCTGTCGAGCAGCATATCCGATGCAAATGCAGCATTCATCAAAAGCTCCTGTGATGGATTGGCAATAGCCATGGTGAGTCCCTTGCATATGGCCATTGTAAGAAACGCTGTGTTCACGTACATACGCTCAGGCAGTCCGAAGGATATATTTGAAAGTCCGCATATTGTAGGAAGCTTTTTCTCATCCTTGCAGTACGCAATGGTCTCATAGCACTCGATTGCGGCCTTTGGATTTGCACCTATTGTCGCAACAAGTCCATCCACCACGATATCCTCATGTGCCATTCCAAGCGAAAGTGCCTTGTCATAAATAGTATTTATAATCTGCTTTTTCTCCTCGACATCCTTTGGCAATCCTGCATCCGAAAGTGGTAAAAGTATGAACATCGCTCCGTATTTTGCCGCAAGAGGCAGAAGCTTTTCCATCTTCTCAGTCTCAAGAGAAATAGAATTGATTAGAGCTCTTCCCGGATAAATCTTAAGAGCCTCCTCTATTACCTCCACATAGCTTGAATCAATACAAAGTGGACAGTCCACAGTAGATGAAACCTCGTATATAACCGATTTCATCATCTCCTTCTCATCGATACCATTCATGCCCATATTGATATCAAGTATTCCCGCACCATTTGTCTCCTGCTCCATAGCCATCTGGCGCACCAGGTCAAGCTTTCCCTCACGAAGCTGTGCCTGCAGCTTTTTCTTGCCTGTAGGGTTGATTCTTTCTCCGACCACAGTAAAGTTGCCATCTAAGTCAATCTCTACATTCTTTCGTTCAGACGCAAGCACTCTTCTATGATGCTCAAGCGGCTTATGAACAGGCATTGACTTTACGGCCTCTGTCAGTGCACGTATATGCTCCGGCGTGGTGCCACAGCAGCCTCCTACAATGGATGCACCTGCCTTCACAAGCCCTCTCATCGCATCGGCAAACATATCCGGAGTCATCTTGTATACAGTTTTACCGTCCTCAAGCTCCGGAAGCCCGGCATTTGGCTTTGCAATAAGAGGCACTGTAGAGTACTCTGCCATTTTTTCAACCAGAGCTATCATCTCAGCAGGTCCAGTCGAGCAGTTCACACCGATTGCATCCACTCCAAGTGACTGCAGCACAACAACTGCTGTCTCAGGCGGTGTACCAAAAAGAGTCCTGCCATCCTCGTTGTAGGTGAGTGTCACCATAATAGGCAGGTCACTCACCTCTTTTATAGCAAGTACTGCCGCTCTGCACTCCTGAAGACTCATCATTGTCTCAACCACAAAAACATCTGCGCCCGCCGCATCAAGGATCCTCGCCTGCTCCTTGTACACCTCCAAAAGCTCCTCGAACATCAGATCCCCGAGTGGAAAAAGCTGTCTGCCTGTCATCGTCATATCTGCAGCTACAAGTGCCCTATCCCCGACAGCCTGCTTTGACAGGCCAACCAGTGTAGTATTTATCTCGTTAATTTTCTCCTGTAAACCATATTCTAAAAGCTTAATCCTGTTTCCTGTAAATGTAGGTGCATAAACAATATTCGTGCCGTTATCGACATAAGCCTTCTGCAAATCAAGAATCACCTGCGGATGCTCCATCACCCATTCCTCCGGACACACACCTACAGGCATGCCCGCTGCCATCAGGTTTGTACCAGTCGCTCCATCCAGGATAACTATGTTTTCTCTAATATATTTTCTGAATTCTTCTCTTGTCATTTCGTTTCCTTTTCTGTTTCAGCTGTTATTCACTCCACAGTGTAAAGTATTTCAAAGCAAAAGCTATGTGCTCTTCATCCTTGAAATTTGTGAAAATTTATATTATCATTATAACCGATTTTAAAACACAAAAATCAATAGTCTATTCACCATAATATACTAAAACACTATATTTTTCAAACAAAAGAAAGGATTTCTTATGAAACTTATTGCTTTAGATCTTGACGGAACACTTTTCAACAACAAAAGTCAGATATCCAGGGAAAATATAAAAGCTATAAAAGAGGCAACTGCTTCCGGGATAAATGTGGTCATCTCCACCGGCCGTCCATTCGGAGGGCTGCCGTTTGAGGCAATTAAGGACACCGGCATCCGCTACGCTATCACTGCAAACGGAAGTGCAATCTACGAGATTGACACCCAAAAATGTCTTTACGAAAACTGCCTTTCTGATGAGACAGCGTTTTCAATAATCGATTACCTGATGACAAAGCGCGTTCATATGGATGCCTTCATAAACGGCTGTGGCTATTCTCCATACAAGTGTCTCGAGGATGCAAAGGATCTCAAAATGCCTCCTTCTATAAAGGAATACATCATGACAACCAGAAAACGTGTGAACGATATCACTGAAATGATGCGCGAAAACAATTACCATATGCAGAAAATGACCATCAATTTTCCAAAGGATGTAGATGATAACTACTACTGCCGCGACGAAGTATTTGAGCATCTGAAAAAAATCCCTGAAATCACGCTTGTAAGCGGTGGCTACGGTAATCTGGAATTCACAAAAGCAGGCGTTGACAAAGGTGTGGCACTTCACAAGCTGGCTCAACTCCTGAATATAGCAGCTGATGAGACAATGGCTGTCGGTGACACCGAAAACGACATGGCTATCGTAAAAGCCGCACACATCGGCGTGGCCATGGGAAATGCAACCGATGAACTTAAGGCACAGGCTGATTACGTCACCGACACAAACGAAAATGACGGCGTAGCCAAGGCTATCCGCCACTTTATGGGTTAATCTCACAAATTTAATATAACGATACCGGTCATATAAGAGTATAATAGTTGTTTAGCGCAAAATAGCTGTTTAACACACAATAAATAATCACCTGTCATATATATCCCCGGAAGCACATATACTTCTAAGACAACATATGACAGGTGATTTTTTGATTGTAAAAAAATATTTATCCAATCCACTTGTGACCGGAACTATTTTTCTGACACTTGCCGGTACAACCAGTCGGTTTATGGGTTTTTTCTTTCGCATATTTCTTAATAACGTCATGGGCTCAACAGGTCTGGGACTCTATCAGCTTGTGATTCCACTCATGTCTGTATGCATGTCACTCTGCTGCAACGGCTTTCAGACTGCTACATCAAAGCTTGTTGCCGAAAAGCCTCAAAACAGGCAGATTATACTCATTTGCGCAATAATTATGTCAGCCACCATTGCTCTTTTACTCACAATTATTATGTATTCCAATGCCAACTACATAAGCCTTTGTATTTTAAGTGAGCCACGCTGCACAGAGCTTGTCAAGGCACTGTCCTTTTCCATTCTGCCCGCCGCTATCCATTCCTGCATAAACGGATACTATTATGGATTGAAAAAGGCAACCATCCCCGCTGCCACACAATTAATTGAGCAGACCGCACGCATTGGCACCTGCTATCTGATATACGCAATACTGTCTGACGGTGGCAGCTGCTTTAAGCCTGTATACTCTATATACGGCATCGTGGCAGGCGAAGCGAGCGCAACCGTCTTTTCCGTTATAACAATAAAAAAAGATTTCTCATACTTTAAAATATCCGTCAAAAGCCTGAAAACAACAGCCTATGGCATGGTTGCGCTTTTCATTCCTTTATCACTAAACTACATATTGGCAAGCTTTTCATCCTCCGCCGAAAATGTGCTTATCCCGAGAACTCTTAAGCTCTACGGACTATCACCGGCATTGGCCCTTGACATATTTGGAACCATTTCCGGTCTCACCCTTCCCGTGCTTTTATTTCCCGGTGTACTTTGCAGCTGTGCCTGCGTGATGCTTCTGCCATCTGTTTCTGAAGCTAATGCCGCCGGAAAGGATACAAAAATCACAAAAACCATAAACTCCTGTGCCTTATTCGGACTATGCTTTGGTCTTATCTTTACATGCATATTCTATCTGCTGTCGGATTTTATAGGGGTTTTTCTTTTTTCATCGAAGCTTTGTGGATATTTCCTTAGAAGACTGTGTTTTTTGTGCCCACTGATGCACATAAGTGGAATGCTCTGCAGCATACTGCATGGTCTGGGCAAAGCAAAGCAGGTGCTCTTCGTCAATCTGCTCACCTGTGCGATAAGAATTCTGATGATTATGCTTCTCGTACCCCACTATGGGATAGATGCATATCTGTGGGCTATGCTTGTGTCGCATGTGTTTATGACACTTGCTGTCGGGATTCTCACCTGCCACACAGCACACAAATAAAAAAAGCCTGCACATACTCCAGGCATACCGGAATATGTGCAGACTCATAAAACTACAGATTATACACGTGAAAGGTACTCACCTGTTCTTGTATCAATCTTGATAACATCATCTGTCTCAACAAAAAGTGGTACATAAACTGTAGCACCTGTCTCAACTGTAGCAGGCTTTGTAGCACCTGTTGCTGTATCACCCTTGAAGCCAGGCTCTGTCTCTGTAACAGTAAGCTCAACGAAAAGTGGTGGCTCAACTGCAAATACATTGCCCTTGTGTGAGCAAACCTTACACATCTCGTTCTCTTTTACAAACTTGAGAGCATCGCCAACCTCATCCTTTGGTAAGTCAATCTGGTCATATGTCTCAACATCCATGAAATGATAGAAATCATCATCTGCATAAAGATACTGCATATCCTTACGATCAATGTGTGCTGTAGGGCATTTCTCTGTTGGACGGAATGTCTTCTCAACAACACCACCACTGATGATATTCTTTAACTTTGTACGTACAAATGCTGCACCTTTTCCTGGTTTAACATGCTGAAATTCGATAATCTGATAGATGTTTCCCTCGAACTCGATAGTAACACCGTTTCTGAAATCTCCTGCTGAAATCATTAGTTACTTCCTCCTTAAATCGTGCGAGCCTAAGCTCTCTCATTCGTCCATTTTACAATAAAAAACAATACATTTCAAGTATTTATTTTCTATTGCATGAATTTGTATTGGTTTTATATTAGTTTCTTGCCTCGATATCCGATATCATAGCTATTCTCTTTGCGTGTCTGCCGCCCTCAAACTCGGCTGTCAGATAAGCCTTTACGATATCCTTTGCAAGCTCAACACCTACAATTCTCTCACCAAAGGCTATGATATTGGCATTGTTGTGCTGTTTTACAAGGCGTGCTGTGGCTGTGTCTGAGCACACTGCCGCACGGATACCGTTGACCTTATTGGCTGCTATTGAAATACCTACACCGGTACCGCATATCAGTATTCCGCAGTCAAACTCGCCTGACGCCACTGCATTAGCCACCTTCTCACCATACTCCGGGTAATTGCAGCTCTCACTTGAATCTGTGCCGAAGTTGGTCACCTCGTGCCCCATGCTCTCAACGTACTCCATTATTGTCTTTTTAAGCTCAACTGCTGCGTGATCGTTTCCGATTGCAATCTTCATAATATATATGCCTCCAAATTTTAAATTATTAGTTAAAAATTATTTATTTACTTTCTTTAAATGCCTCTTGTAGCATGCAATTACAGGCTTTTCAATAAAGCGCTTAAGCACAATCTGTATCTCCTCATGTGGGTCAATAGGTGCTACAAGTATTGACCTGATGCCCGTAAGATTAGCTCCGATGATATCTGTAAATATCTGATCTCCCACAAAAAGAGTGTTTTTCGTATCTGTGCCAAGCCTCTCCATTGCTGTACGATAGCCTGATGGCTTGGGCTTTCCTGCCTTGTAGATATACTTTATCCCAACCTGCTTAGCAAAGCTCTTCACACGCGGCTCTTTGTTATTTGAGAGCACAAGGCACAAAAAACCAAGCTCCTTAAGGTGCTTAAACAAAGCAATCGCCCGCTCATCAGCAGGCGAACCATGAGTCACAAGGGTGTTGTCAATATCAAAAATAATGCCCCTGTAGCCCTCCTTATATAATTTATCAAAATCTATGCTGTATGTCGAGTCAATGTACTCTCCCGGGTATAAAAAACTCATAGTATAAAATTCTCTGTCTCCCTGTTAATCTGTTCATTCAAGGCTGCCTGCTGCATAACGGTGCCATCCGCACTGCCAACAAAACGCTGATACTGCTGCAATACCTTATCCTTGTCTAAATCGGATACAGCCTTTGCGACATCAAGTGTGCTGATATCACTGTCAGCACCCTTAAGCTCATAGCTCGCATTGGAATCATATGTATTTGCATAATCAAGCGAGGTAAAGCTCTGCCTTGCCCTTGCAGCCTCATAATCAGCCGTATCATCAGCAATGGATTGCTGTGAAGCTGTGTCATCCACTGCCTGCTTCGAACTCATAATCTGGCTGTTTCTAAGCTCGTTTACCCTTATGGAATTGTATGAATAAAAGCCTTCGCTCGGGCGAATACCGGAAATGTTCATACGCACCTTCCCATCCTGTTTTAAATAAATCCTGCTGCCTAAACACTATTTGGTGTCAAGCATCTTTTTAAGCTCTGTCATAAATGTATTGACATCCTTAAACTCTCTGTAAACTGACGCAAACCTCACATATGCTACCGCATCAAGGTCCTTTAATCTGTCCATAATCAGCTCTCCGATGAGTGATGTAGAGATTTCCTTTTCCTCTCTGGCAAAGATTTCTATCTCGACCTCATCTACAAGCTTTGAGATTGTATCTGCTGAAATCGGTCTCTTGTGACATGCAAGAAGCACGCCCTTTTCAATCTTGGAGCGGTCATACTGCTCTCTGTTGTTGTCCTTTTTTATAACGATGAGTGGGATTGTCTCCACCTTCTCATATGTAGTGAAACGCTTGCCGCAATCATCGCACAGCCTTCTGCGCCTGATAGAGCTGTTGTCATCAGCCGGTCTTGAGTCTATTACCCTTGTGTTGTCACTACTGCAAAATGGACACTTCATGCTGTACCCTCCGTAGGTATCATATAGTATGAAGAAGCAAAATATCTTTGTTTCTCATTATAATACTTCAAATCATCATCTGTATTTAAAAAGACCTATACATATTTTAGTATATATATACTAATTTTCGTTGTCAATATGTTTTGTACTGATTTTGACTTTTTTATAATTTTTTTGTATTTATAAAATCATAACAGCTTGCGCCGCATATCAGACTCACATATATTTACCAATATTATATCGGGTCCAATCTTCACAATCTTAACCCATGGAATACAATATTCATAATCCCTGCAAAATATTCCCATATATTTTCCCGGTCCCGGCACGATAATCGCACAGATTTTGCCGCAGACCGGATCAAACTCCAAATCCCGTACGTGTCCGATGAACCTGCCCTCCTCCACGCTCACAACCTCTTTTTCGCATAAATCCAGAAAACGCATAAAACAGACCTCCCTTGGTCTATCTTATGCGTTTCTTTTTGATTTTGTGCTTATAAAAGCGTTTTATTCATAAAATTATACATTAAATCTGAAAAGAATTACATCTCCGTCCTTAACAACGTACTCTTTTCCTTCCATGCCTACGATGCCCTTTTCTCTTGCGGCTGCAAGGCTTCCGTTGTCAAGAAGATCCTGATAGTTGACTACCTCCGCCTTGATGAAGCCACGCTCGAAATCAGTATGTATCTTGCCGGCTGCCTGTGGTGCCTTTGTACCTTTCTTTATAGTCCATGCACGGCACTCATCCTCTCCTGCTGTGAGGAAGGAAATAAGTCCGAGAAGTGAATAGCTGGCTGCTACAAGCTTATCGAGACCGCTTGACTCAACACCTAAATCCTCAAGGTACTCCTTCTTTTCGTCCTCATCGAGATCTGCAAGCTCCTGCTCAATCTGTGCACAGATAACAAATACCTCTGCGCCCTCTTCCTTTGCCATTTCTCTTACCTTTGCAACATGCGGATTGCTTGCGCCGTCATCTGCGAGGTCGTCCTCTGATACGTTTGCTGCGTAGATGGTAGGCTTTGCTGTAAGGAGATTATATCCCTTGAACCAAAGCTGTGCATCCTCATCATCAGGCACTTCAAAGGTTCTGGCCATCTTTCCGTCCTCAAGATGAGCCTTTACTGCCTCAACAAGCTCAAGCTCCTTTGCAAGTGTCTTGTCCATTCTTGCCTGCTTTGCAATCTTTGCAATTCGCCTGTCAAGAATCTCAACATCCGAGAAAATAAGCTCAAGATTGATTGTCTCGATATCTCTTGCAGGATCTACAGAGCCATCTACATGGATAATGTTTGTATCCTCAAAGCAGCGCACTACGTGTACGATTGCATCTACCTCACGGATATTTGCAAGGAACTGGTTTCCAAGTCCCTCACCCTTACTGGCTCCCTTCACAAGACCTGCGATATCAACAAATTCGATTGTTGCAGGTGTAACCTTCTTTGTGTGATAGAGCTCTCCGAGCTTTACGATTCTCTCGTCAGGCACTGAAACAATACCTACGTTTGGGTCGATTGTGGCAAAAGGATAGTTTGCTGAAAGCGCTCCTGCCTTTGTGAGTGAGTTGAATAATGTAGACTTTCCGACGTTCGGAAGTCCGACGATTCCGAGTTTCATGGTATATATATCTCCTTTAAATTGATTTCATATGTATTTTGTGTATCGGATGTTTGTTGATACAACTATGTAGTGTACCACATTAAGGAAGATTTGTACATAATTTTAACATACTCATCATCAAGCTTTTCAACAACCGCATCTATTTTTCACCAAGCCTTTCTGCTTTTGCAGCTTCTATATCTGCCTCCTTTGGCAATATTCCAAACAATGATTTTGCTACTTCCTTTCTTCGTACCATTATTTTACGTATTTCGTACGATTTTATCAACACTTTCAGCTAAAGCAAATCCTTTATTCTCCTTCAATAAATGGTATCATATACACAGGCAGATAATTTATCCCTGCTCGTGTCAACCCCAGACCAAAAAAAAATTGATTTTTTTGTACCCTCAAATATCACTTTCCATTATACCTGCTATTGCAGTATATTGAAAGCAATATTTATGCTTGCAGAAGAAAGGAGTGCCACATTCTCTCGGCACTCCAAACTCTGTAACCATCCATCTTACTTGAAAAATGGATCATCTGTATTCCATACAATCTCTATATTGTCCTCTCCATTGATGATCACTTTTTTGATTACCTTCTGGATTTTCTCTCTGTCAAAAGATTCCATATTGATGATACTTTCTAACTGTGTCTCAAACTTACTAGAAGAATTATCTTCTGGCGGTATTTCTGTTTTAAGCTGTTCGATTTCCTGATGCAATTCATCAATCTGCTCCACCATCGCCTTTGAACGCTTGACATACTCTTCTCTTGTGAGCTTGTCATCCTTATAATCAGAATACAACATCATCTTTTTACTGCTGAGGCTCTTCACCTTCTTTTCAAGTGTTGCAATCTTTTCTTCCGGAGATACTTCTTTCGATTTACC